>Ga0070673_100003180_pt1 | contig 10177 bp, 8 predicted proteins | sample KBSM23metaG_FD_65342 | JGI IMG/M metagenome (GOLD analysis project Ga0070673, IMG submission 65342) | Miscanthus rhizosphere microbial communities from Kellogg Biological Station, Michigan, USA - KBS M2-3 metaG | ecosystem: Host-associated > Plants > Roots > Rhizosphere > Soil ...
CACGGCGATCAGCCCAAGGTGATGAAGCTGATGGGCAAGACCAGCGGCAACGAGATGCTGGTGTCCGCGTTCGCGAAGCACCTGGCGCCCTGCTTCAACACCGTGCAGCCCGAGCCGATCGCGGTCGGGGCCGGGCGGAACGGCGCCGAGCTGCTCAGCTACGCTGGTCGCACGTTGCCGGCGATCGCGCCGACGCAGCTGAAACAGCTGCTGACCGGGTCGAAGAGCGATCCGCTGGTCAAGCTGCGCACGGTCCGCGACACGACGATCGACAAGCTGAACGTGCTCGCCAAGTCGGACGGCACCGGCGCGCAGAAGGCGTTCCTCGACGCGATGGCGCTGTCGCAGACGCAGGTGCGCAAGCTGGCCGATCAGCTGTCGACCACGCTCAGCTCGATCAGCAGCGACAACGTGCAGGGACAGGCGCTGGCGGCGGCGGCGCTGTTCGCGGCCAACGTCACGCCGGTCGTGACCATGCGCATCGCCTTCGGCGGCGACAACCACACCGACACGAACCTGCAGGCCGAGGCCGACCAGCACGTCAGCGGCATCGCCGGCATCCAGCAGGTGATGGACGCGCTGGCGGGCCTGAGCCTCGCCGACAAGGTCACGTTCGCGACGCTGAACGTGTTCGGCCGAAATTTGAATTCCATCGCGAAGGCCGAGGCCCGCGCCGGCCGCGACCACTACGGCAACCACGCGGTGATGGTGATGGTCGGCAAGAACGTGAAGCCGAGCGTGATCGGCGGTCTGACCACGCCGGCCAGCGGAAACGCGTTGCAGGCCTCGGCGATCGATTCGGCGACGGGCGCCGCGTCGGCGAGCGGCGACATCGCGGCCAACCAGACCCACGTCGCGGCGGCGCGGACGCTGGGTGTCGCGCTGGGCATTCCGTCGAGCCAGCTCACCGGGGACTTCATCTCGTCGGCGGGTGGAAAGGTTGTCAACGCGGCGCTGAACGGCGTCTCGGGTTAGTCGCAGCCCGGGGCGCGCAACCGTTACGCCTCGAAATCGCAGGCGGAAACGGCAAACGTACAAACCGGCTCAGGGCTTTGCGCCCCGTCGGGAATGCGATCGAAAAAGATCCGGGATCAAATCGATCGACAAATGCGGTATGAGTATCCCGTTGCCGCCCCGCCGGACCCGCCCCGCGCCGTCGACGAAGGTTTTCGCCGCGCGCGCGCGCAGCCTGACCGCAGCGCGGGGGCTGGCGTTTTTCGTCGCGCTGCTGGTGCTGTTCGCGTCGCTCTCGGCGGAGGCGAAGAAGAAGAAGGCCGCCAAGAAGCACAAGCCCGCGGCCACCGGATCGAAGTCGACGAAGTCGGATCGGGGTCTGCCGCCGCCTGACGAGTCCGCGTCCGACGAGGACGAGGAGAAGCCGTCGAGCAAGAAGGCGGCGCCCGAGGCCGACGAGAGCGAGGAGAAGAAGGCGCCGCCGCCCGCTCCCGAGCCCGAGGACGAACCGGTCAAGAAGCCGGCGAAGGCCGCGAAGGCGCCGCCGCCCGCGGAAGGCGGGGGCGCGGGCGGGATCGTGCCGGTGGCGCTGCAGGTGGGTCTCGGCGGCACGGCGCTGTTCCGGCAACTGGTCTGGACGCAGGACATGGGCGCGCTGGCGCCTTACTCGCTGACGCCCGGTCCGGAAATCAGCGGCTGGCTGGAGACGTACCCGGCCGCGTTCGCGACCGACGGGTTCGCCGCGAACATAGGGCTCTACGGCCATTTCAACTACGGCATCGGCGCGTCGTCCAAGACGCCGGCCGGTCAGATGCTGACCACGAAGTATTCCGACTTCATGGGCGGCCTGAAGATCCGCATCCCGGTCGGCAGCTTCATCCCGTACGTCGCCGCGGCGTACGGCCTGCAGTCGTTCAAGCTCGATCCACCGCCGATGACCATGGACCGCCCGAACTTCACCTACGGCGTGATCCACCTGGGCGCCGGCGCGCGCATCTACTTCACGCCGGAGATCGACCTGGACGTGAACGCGGGCTACCTCCTGGTGCAGATCGGCAAGGGGACGGGCGAGGTCGGCGGGCCCGGTTACTACCCGGCCGCGACCGCCTACGGCATCGACGCCGGGCTGTCGCTCGGCTTCCGCATCACGGGCATGATCGGCGTCCGCGCGGGCGTCGACCTGCGGCAGATCGGCATGTCGCTGCACTGGAAAATGAACGATCCTTCGATCAAGGCGGGCGGCGCGGTCGACCGTTACATCGGCGTGTGGGGCGGGCTGGAGGTGACCTTCGACGGCCTCGGGGGCGGCGGGGGCGGCGAGAGCGAAGCGCCGGCGCCCAAGAAGCCGGCGAAGGCCAAGAAGGCACCGGCCCCGGACAGCGAGTCCGAGGGTTCGGGTTCGGAAAAGTCGGAAAAGGAAGAAGCCCCGAGCGACGTCGAGTAGTCGCGCTCCTTCTTAGCGCGGCGCGAAATCGGTAAGGGCCGTACCGTTCCGAAGAGGATTGTTGCGCCGTGGGCGAGGCGCCACGGAACTTAGCGGATATGGCCATACACCTGGAATTCCGCGGTCGTGATGCAATGAAGACTTTGCTTGCGGGCCTGGTCAGTGCGCTGGTGCTGGCGTCGCTGGGGAGCGATGCGTCGGCGGCGCTCGCGGATGAGGTTTCGACGACCGTCGCCGTCGCCAAGCAAGACGGATCACGGCACGGCGTTCTGGTCGCGAAGGCGAAGAAGCGCAAGCGCCCGGCCGGCGGGGCCAGCAAGGGGGCCGCCGCGGCCGACGATTCCGCGGACGACGACGATTCCGCCAAGGGCTCGTCGGCGAGCGGCGATTCGGGCAGCGACGCGACCGAAGAGGAGATCTTCGGGAAGAAGAAGAAAGCGGCTCCGGCGGCCGCGCCCGCCTCGTCGGACGACGGCGAGAAGTCGAGTGGCGGCGGCGACGAGTCGCCCAGGGCGTCGTCGAAGTCCGTCGAGACGGTCTCGTCGAAGGCTTCCGACGAGGAGAGCAGCGGCGCGTCGACGGAATCCGCGCTGGAGTTCGGCCTGGGCGCCAAGGCGATGTTCCGCCAGCTCAGCTGGACGTCCGACGGGCGCGCCGCCGGTCTGGGACCGTACAAGCTGACGCCGGGACCGGAGACGGCCCTGTGGTTCGAGTTCTATCCGGCCGCGTTCGGGACGTCGGGCTTCGCCGCCAACGTCGGCCTGTTCGGCCGTTTCGACTACGGGTTCGGCGTCGCCACGACGCTGGCGAACGGCGAGGACGTCGCGACGAAGTTCCGCGATTTTCTCGGCGGCCTCAAGGTCCGGATCCCCATGGGGACGTTCATCCCGAACGTGTCGCTCGCCTACGGCCAGCAGGTGTTCGAGATCGCGCAGCAGCAGAACATGACGGACCTCCCGCAGCTGGCCTACGTGTTCGTCCGGCCCGCGCTGGGCGCGCGCGTGATCCTCGCGCCCACCGCCGCGCTGGACATCACCGCGGCCTACCTGCAGGTGCTGGACCCGGGATCGGGCGCCGATCACATCCGGTCGGCGCGGTACTTTCCGCGCGCGGCGGCGTACGGCATCGACGTCTCGGCGTCGCTCGCGCTGAAGCTGTCGGGTAGCATCGGCGCGCGCGGGGGCATCGACTGGCGGCAGTACGGCATCGCCCTCAGGCCCGATTCGACCACGCGTTCGGTCGCGGGCGCCGTCGATCGCTACATCGTGGCGTGGGCCGGCATCGAGGTCGTGCTGGACGGGCAGGGCGCGGCGGCCGGCGGCGACGACGAACCGGTCAAGCCCTCCAAGCGCAAGCGCCGCCACGCCCCCGAACCCAAAGACGACGAGGACTCCTCTTCGGAAGACTCCTCCAAGTCCGAGGACGAATAACTCTGCCTCCCTCTCCCGCTTGCGGGAGAGGGTCGGGGTGAGGGCAAGCCGCTTTCGGGCGACGTGCGCGCGGGAGAGGGTCGGGGTGAGGGCAAGCCGCCCGAGGTCGCGCTCGCTTTAGCCGATCTTTCCGTAGAGCAGGAAGGCGATGACGAGTCCGTAGATGACCAGCGACTCGATCAGCGCGAGGCCGAGAATCATCGGCGTGAAGATCTTGCCGGACGCCTGCGGGTTGCGCGAGATGCCCTCGACGGCCGAGCCGGCAGCGCGGCCCTGACCGATGCCGCCGCCCAGCGCGGCCAGGCCGATCGCCAGCGCAGCGCCCAGGCCCAGCCACTTGTCGCGGTCGGCGCGCACGGCTTCGGCCGACTGCGCGAACGCGGGGTTCGTCGACAGGAAGACGGCCACGGCGGTGCCGAAGGTGGCAAGGGAGGCGAACAGCTTGGAGATGCGGCGCATTTGAAGGCTCCTGGTCGGTACTTGTGATCCCTCGCCCGCGCAGCGGGAGAGGGGCTGGGTGAGGGTTCCTTTGTTGGGTCGGGAAATTAGCGGCAAATCGATCCGGTGGCTAGTGCTCTTCGTGGGCGACGGCCTGGCTGATGTACACGGTGGTCAGCAGCGAGAACACGACCGCCTGCACCACGCATACGAGTACGCCCATCACCATGAAGGGGAGGGGCAGCAAGATCGGCAAGATGCCGAAGAACACCAGCACCAGCTTGTGGTCGCCGACGATGTTGCCCATGAGACGCATCGACAGCGAAACGGGCCGCGCGATGTGGCTGACGACCTCGATGGGCAACATCAGCCACGCCAGCCACCAGATCGGGCCCAGGAAGTGCTTGAAGTACTTGAGGCCGTGCTCGCGCACGCCGACCGCGTGGCTGATGACGAACACCGAGATCGACAGCGCCAGGTTGGTCTTCAGCGTGTCGGTCGGCGGCAGGAACCCCGGGATCAGGCCCAGCAGGTTCGAGAACAGGATGAACATGAACAGCGTTCCGACCAGCGGCAGGTAACGCTTGGCGGCCTTCTCGCCCATGACGCCCGCCATCAGGCCCAGGACGGTGTCAGCCAGCACCTCGAACAGGTTGCGCAGCCCCAGCTTCGCCGGCGGCACCAGCCCCGCATCGCCCGAGCCGCCGACGGCGCCGGCGTAGCGGATCGCCCCGTACGACAGGAACGCGAGCACGACCAGCGCCATCATCACGTGCACGATCTGGAAGTTCGTCGTCTGGAACACCTGCCAGGTCCAGGTCCGCACCATCGAGTCGTGGAGGCCGTCGCGCAGCGCCGCGTATCCCGGCAAGAAATCGAACCATGTGGAATGCGGGTCCAATCAAGCCTCCTTGCGCGTCACACCGGCCTGCAGCCCGAGCATCATGATCGACACGACGAACACCGAGAACCCGAGGGCGAACGGGATCGCTGCCAGGTGCAGCACGGCGATCGCGACGAACACCAGCCCGAACAGCACCATGGTCTTGGCGAGCAGCAGGGCCGACAGACCCCGCGACGGGTTGCCCTCGCGTGCGGTCGCCACCAGGCGGCCGCCGATACGGACGAGCAGCCAGAAATCGGCGCAGGCGAGGGCCGCGCCCGCGCCCGCCGCGACGGCGCCGCGCGCGCCCCACAGCGCCCCAGCCAGGACGGTGACCAGGCCGGCCAGGATCAGGTTGACCCGTTCAATTCGGCCCAGCACCGCCGCCTCCACCCTTGCCACCGGATCCGGCGTCGCCCTCGATCTCGCGCCGGTACGCCTTCGTCACGCGGACGATGCCCTTGATGGCGGCGCCGAGTCCGATGAAGAGGCCGAGGTACATGATCCAGTGTGTGTTGAGCTTGCGATCCAGGAGGTAGCCGCCGCCGCCGCCGATCAGCAGACAGACGACGATCTCGATTCCGAGGCTCCCGGCCTGACCCGCCGAGCGCCACATTTTTTTGCTGTCCTGGTCGATGGCGCGGCGTTCGTTTAACCCGCCCTCCGCCGAAGATCAAGCAGGCTTAGCCCGGTAAAGAAACTATGCATATCGCGGGCTCCGCGCGGTTGAGGCGCCCCCGCAGGGGGCACGCGCTTCCTTCCGGTATCCGCCCGCCGTTAAGCTGGGCCGGTGAGCGACGAGCGCGAGTGGTACACGTACATCGCCGCGTTTCGTTCGTGCGACCGACGACACGATCCGGAGTGGATCGAAGGGCTGCGCGCCGGACTCGACGACGCGCTCTGGCCGCAGTGCCTCGATTCCACCGGCGAGCTTCACGACATCCACCACAACCCGATCGGGCGTTACCAGCTGCTCGAGGTTCGCGAGGTGGAGGCGCGATGGGCAAATGCCGCCTGGTTCACCATCGACCCGCCCTGCCGCTTCGTCGGGCCGGTATCGGGGTTTCTCAACTGGGAATCGTGGATGGACGCCGAGATGGGACGGGATTTCGCCCAGGACGCGCTGTGGGCGACACGCGGCTACCTGGCACGGACGGACCGGCGCGAGCGGTTCGAGGGAATGGTGGAGGAGACGTTTCTGCTGAGAGACGCGGCGAACAAGGGCGGGTTCCACGACGGCGACTTCTTCCTGCGCGACGATCCGGTGTACGGCGACTACGTGCGCAAGGAGATCGTCGCCGCCGTCGAGGCGCTGGGACTGCACCCCGAGCTATTCAACGCCGGCACCAGCCACAACCCGCATCGCATCGAGAACTTCCTGCCGCACAAGAACCTGTCGCGCGCCGCCTCCTGGCAGAAGTTCCACGACCACGAGAACCTCTCGCTCCGCTTGTGGGGCCGCAACCTGACCGGCATGCGATCCCCGGCCTTCGCGGAGTTTCTGGACCCGCCGCCCTAGCCATTTCCGCGGACCCCTCACCCTAACCCTCTCATCCACACTGCCGCTTCGCGGGGCGAGGGGATCGGAGCGGGTCAGCTGCGGGCGATCTCGTCGAGGACTTCGCGGGCGGCGGTGGCGAAGGACTGCATGTCTTCCATCGTGTGGGCCAGCGACAGGAAGCCGGCCTCGAACTGCGCGGGCGGGAGCATGAAGCCGCGGTCGAGCATGCCGTGGAAGAACTTGGCGTACGCGCCGGTGTCGGCCTTGCGGGCGCTCGCCATGTCGACGACTTCCTCGGGCGAGAAGAACAACGTGAACGCGGAGCCGATGCGCTGCAGGCGCGCCTTGACGCCCGAACGCCGCACCGCGCGCCCGAGGTCGTCCTCCAGAACGCGGCCCAGCATCTCCAGCGTCAGGTAGGCGTGCTCGTCGAGGCGCTTCAGCGTCGCGAGCCCGGCGGCCACCGCCAGCGGGTTCCCGGACAGCGTCCCCGCCTGGTAGACGGGCCCCACCGGCGCCACCACGTCCATCACGTCGGCGCGGCCGCCGTAGATGCCCATGGGCAGGCCGCCGCCCGCGATCTTGCCCAGCGTCGTCAGGTCGGGGCGCACGCCGTACATTTCCTGCGCGCCGCCGCGTCCGACGCGGAAGCCGGTGATCACCTCGTCGAAGATCAGCAGCGAGCCGTGCTCGTCGCAAAGGTTGCGCAGCAGCGGCAGATACGCCGGCCGCGGCAGCACGACGCCCATGTTGGCGGGGATCGGCTCGACGATCAGCGCCGCGATGTCGTCGCGGTTCTCCTCGAACGCCGCGCGCATGGCGTCGAGATCGTTGAACGGGACGACCACCGTGTCGGCGACGGCGGCCGCCGGTACGCCGCCCGATCCGGGCATGCCCAGCGTCACCACGCCCGACCCGGCCTTCGCCAGCAGCATGTCGGCGTGGCCGTGGTATCCGCCGTCGATCTTGATGATGCGGCGGCGCCCCGTGAAACCGCGCGCCACGCGCAGCGCGGACATCGTCGCCTCCGTGCCCGAGGAGACCAGCCGCATCTTCTCCATCGACGGCATCATGAAGCGCACCAGCTCGCCGAACTCGACCTCGCGCGCCGTCGACGCGCCGAACGTCGTCCCTTGCGAAGCCGCGTGGATGATGGCGACGACCACGTCGGGATCGGCGTGTCCCAGGATCAGCGGACCCCACGACCCGACGAAGTCCAGGTAGCGGTTGCCGTCGACGTCGAACACCGACGCGCCCACGCCGCGATCGATGAACACGGGCGTGCCGCCCACCGCCTTGAACGCCCGCACGGGCGAATTGACGCCCCCCGGGAACAGCGCCTGCGCCCGTTCGAACAGGCTCGCCGAGCGCGCACGCTTGTTACCGGGGTTGGTCGCCATCGGCTACCGGGAAGGTACTAGTTTTCCGACTCGCCGTCGTCTCCCTCACCCTCGGCGTCGTCCGCGTCGGCTTCGCCCTCGTCGCCCAGATCTTCCTCGACCAGCGGCTCCGCCTCAGCCTCGGCCCGCGCCGCCGCCACCTCGGGCGCGACCTCGCCGCCTTCTTCCTTCTCAGCGAGGCGCTCCATCGCGACGACGGTCTCAGCAGCCTTCTCGCCTTCCGCCTGCTCGAGGCGGATGAGGCGCACGCCTTGCGTGTTGCGGCCGATGGTCGGGATGCCGTCGACCGGCATGCGGATCAGCTTGCCGCCGTCGGTGATCAGCATCAGGTCGTCGTCGTTGGTGACCAGGCGCAACCCGACCACCTTGCCGTTGCGCTCGGTGGTCTTGATGGTGATGACGCCCTTGCCGCCGCGGTTCTTGGTCGGGTAGTCGGACGTCGGCGTGCGCTTGCCGTAGCCCTTCTCGCACACGGTCAGCAGCGTGGCCGGCTCGTCGCGCGGGATGACCGCCATGCCGACCACCTGGTCGGCGTCCTGGCCGTCACGCAGGCGGATGCCGCGCACGCCGCGCGCCGAGCGTCCCATCGGCCGGACATTTTCCTCGCGGAAGCGGATCGCCCAGCCGTTGCGCGTGCCGAGCAGCAGGTCCGACGCGCCCTCGGTGATGCGGACGCTCACCAGCGCGTCGTCGTCCGCGATGGTCAGCGCGATGATGCCTGACACGCGGATGTTGGCGAACGCGTCCAGCGACGTCTTCTTGATCTGCCCGAGGCGCGTCGCCATCACGACGAACGCCCCTTCGGAGAACTCGCGCACCGGCAGCAGCGCGACCACGCGTTCGCCCTCCTGCAGCGGGAGCAGGTTGACGAACGCCTTGCCCTTGGCGGTGCGGCCCGCCTGCGGGACCTCCCACACCTTCTTCGAGTAGGCGCGTCCCTTGTTGGTCACCATGAGCAGCGTGTCGTGCGTCGACGCGACGAACAGCTGGGCGACGAAGTCCTCCTCGTGCGTCGCCGCGCCGGTGATGCCGCGGCCGCCGCGCCGTTGCGCGCGGTAGAGCGTCTTCGGGCTGCGCTTGACGTAGCCGCCGTGGGTGACGGTGACGACCATCTCCTCGGGCGCGATCATGTCCTCGACGTCGATCTCGCCAACGTCGATGTCCAGCAGCTCGGTGCGGCGCGCGTCGCCGTACTCACTCTGGATCTCCTGCAGCTCGGCGATCACGACCGCCATCAGGTTCTGCTCGCTGGACAGGATGGCATCGAGCTTCGCGATCAGCGCCGCGACCTCCCCGATCTCGGCGATCAGCGCCTCGCGTTCCAGGCCGGTCAACTTGGCCAGGCGCATGTCGAGGATCGCCTGCGCCTGGCGCGCCGACAGGTCGAAGCTCTGCATCAAGCCTGACTTGGCGGCGTCGGTGTCCTTCGACGATCGGATGAGGTCGATGACCGCGTCGATGTTGTCGACGGCGATCTTCAACCCCTCGAGGATGTGCATCCGATCGCGCGCCGCGCGCAGATCGAACATCGTGCGCCGCGTGACCACGTCACGGCGGTGGCCGATGTAGTGCGAGAGCGCCTGCTTCAGCGACAGGATCTGCGGCCGCCCCTCGACGATCGCCAGCATGTTGATGCCGAACGACTCCTGCAGCTGCGTCATCTTCCAGAGGTTGTTCTGGACGATCTCCGGAACCGCGTCCTTCTTGAGATCGATGACGATCCGCATGCCGTCGCGGTCGGACTCGTCGCGCATGTCCGCGATGCCTTCGATCCGCTTGTCGCGCACCAGCTCGGCGATCTTCTCGATCAGCTTGGCCTTGTTGACCTGGTAGGGGATCTCCGTCGCGACGATCGACTTGCGCCCGGTCTTCGGGTGCTCCTCGACGGTCGTGCGGCCGCGCATGATGATCGAGCCGCGCCCGTGCTCGTAGGCGTTGCGGATGCCGTTGCGCCCGCAGATGATGCCGGCGGTCGGGAAGTCCGGGCCGGGGACGATCTCGATCAGCTCGTCGGTCGTGATGTCCGGCTTCTTGATCACCGCGATCGTCGCGTCGATCACCTCTTTCAGGTTGTGGGGCGGGATGTTGGTCGCCATGCCGACCGCGATGCCGGCGGCGCCGTTGACC
>Ga0070673_100003184_pt1 | contig 10166 bp, 7 predicted proteins | sample KBSM23metaG_FD_65342 | JGI IMG/M metagenome (GOLD analysis project Ga0070673, IMG submission 65342) | Miscanthus rhizosphere microbial communities from Kellogg Biological Station, Michigan, USA - KBS M2-3 metaG | ecosystem: Host-associated > Plants > Roots > Rhizosphere > Soil ...
CCGCGCACCAGCGCCGAGATCACCTCTTCGTGCGTCGGGCCGATGACGAAGTCGCCGCCCTTGCGATCCTTGAAGCGCAGCAGCTGATCGCCGTAGTTCTGCCAGCGTCCCGACTCCTTCCAGAGCTCGCCCGGAATGACCGCCGGAAGGAAGACCTCGGAGGCGCCCGAACGATCCATCTCCTCGCGGATGATGCGTTCGACCTTCTTCACGACCCGCCAGCCGAGCGGCAGGAACGAGTAGATGCCGGCCGCGACCTTGCGCAGGTAACCGCCGCGCACCATGAAGATGTGCGACGGGACCTCCGCCTCGGACGGGGCCTCCTTCAACGTGGGGACCAATGTTTGCGACTGACGCATGTCCTTGAGTGCGGACCGTCTTAACATACCGGCATGGGCCTCGCCGAATACAACCGGAAGCGCGACTTCCGGATCACACGCGAGCCGCCCGGCAGCGCCCCGGCGAAACCGCGCGCGGACGCCGCGGGCGCCTACTTGATCCAGAAGCACGCGGCGCGCCGGATGCACTACGACTTCCGGCTCGAGCTTGACGGTGTGCTGCTGAGCTGGTCCATCCCGAAGGGGCCCAGCCTGGACCCGCGCGAGAAGCGGCTGGCGGTCCACGTCGAGGATCACCCGCTCGCCTACGGGGACTTCGAGGGCATCATCCCGCAGGGCCAGTACGGCGGCGGCACCGTGCTGCTGTGGGACCGCGGCACCTGGGAGCCGCAGGAGGATCCCCGCGCCGGCTACGCCAAAGGAAACTTAAAGTTCATCTTGAAGGGTGAGAAGCTTCACGGCGGATTCGCGCTGATCCGGCTGGGGGGCGCGCGGGCCCGCGCCGAGGGCGAAAAGGCCTGGATATTGATCAAGGAGCGCGACGCCCAGGCCCGCGACAAGGGGCCGGATCTGACCCAGACCCGCCCCGAGAGCGTCGCGAGCGGACGGACGATGGAGCAGATCGCGGCCGACAAGGACAGCGTCTGGCACTCGAAGCCGTCGCACATCGACCTCGCGGACACGCCCGGCGCCCGCGCGGCGCCCTTGCCCGCCCGGCCTCGCCCGCCGCGCGCGGTGACGCGCGGCAAGCCGCCCGAGGGCGACGACTGGCTGCACGAGATCGCGCTCCAGGGCGTGCGCGTGCTGGCGCGCAACGACCGCAACGACATCCGGCTGTTCTCGGATCGGGGGACGCCGCTGCCCGCGAAGGCGGCGCGCAAGGACCGGCCGATCGGCGACGCCGTCCGGATGCTGCCGGCGGAGACGCTGATGGTCGACGGCGTCGTCGCGCCGCTGACCGAGGGCGGCAGCAAGCTGGGCTACTTCCTGTTCGACCTGCTCTATCTGGACGGGCACGACTTGACCGGCGTGCCGCTGGAGCGGCGCAAGCAGCTGCTGGAAGAGCTGGTGCGCCGCGCGAACCACGCCGAGATCAGCTACGTCGAGCACATCGCCGGTGGCGGCGCGGATTTTTATCGCGAGGCGTGCCGGCTGGGGATCCCGGCGATGGTGTCGCGGCGGGCGGGGTCGACGTATGGAGCGAAGGCGGGATGGGTAAGGATCGAGTGCGCGGGCGGGAAGAAGAAGAAGAAGACCCCTCTCCCTAACCCTCTCATTCACACTGCCGCTTCGCGGGGCGAGGGTCCCCGACGCCCGGAGGCGGCGGAGTTGCCGAAGGGGTTTCGGCTGACGCATCCGGAGAGGGTGTTGTGGCCGGATGTGGCGGGCGGGTTCAACAAGCTGCAGCTGGTGCAGTACTACATGGCCGTCGCTGACTTCGTCGTGCCGCACGTCGTGGGGCGGCCGCTGTCGTTGTTCCGCTGCCCGGACGGGATGCCGGCGGACCCGAACGCGAAGCCCGCCTGCTTCTTCATGAAGCACCCGGGGCTGATGACGCCGCGATCGCTGGAGAAGCACCGCATCCTCGCGCGGTCGAAGCCCGGCGATTACATGGTCGCGCGCGATCTCGCCGGCGTGCTGGAGCTGGCGCAGATGAGCATCCTCGAGATCCATCCGTGGAACGCGATCGTCGAGGAGATCGAATTCCCGGACCGCGTGATCTTCGACCTGGACCCTGATCCGGCGGTGCCGTGGGCGCGCGTCGTCGAGGCGGCGCTGGAGATCCGCGAGCGTCTCGCCGCGCTGGACCTGGACAGCGTCGTCAAGACGACGGGCGGCAAGGGCCTGCACGTCGTGGTGCCCTTCCTGACGGCCAGCCACGTGACCTGGGACGACGCGTACGCGTTCTCGCGGTCGCTGTCCGAGCGATTGGCCCGCGATCAGCCGTCGGGCTTCGTGACCACCGTGTCCAAGGCCCGCCGGGTCGGAAAGATCTTCATCGATTACTTGAGGAATCACCGCGGCAACACAGCGATCGCGCCGTATTCGACGCGCGCCCGGCCGGGGGCGCCGGTCTCCGTGCCGCTGGCGTGGGACGAGCTCACGGAGGATATCGATCCACGCGCCTTCACCGTCGAGACCGTGCCCGCGCGCGTCGCCCGGCTGAAGGCCGACCCATGGGCGGCGACGCTCGCCGCGAGCCAGCGGTTGACGGCCAAGGTTCTGCGGGCGGCCGGGAAATGAGGGCCCCTCACCCTAGCCCTCTCCCGCAAGCGGGAGAGGGGATCAGGCGCTGCAGATGCGGTTGCCGCCGCCGTCCTTCGCGTGGCGCAAGGCCGTCTCGGCGGCGGTGACGATGGCGGCGGCGTCGAAGGACGAAGCGGCGGGCGCCAGGCCGATGCTCACCGTCAAGAAGGCCGCGTCGCGCCCGCCCGGGATCTCGAACGGCTCGGCGGCGACGCGGCTCGCCAGGTGCTGCGCGAACGCCAGCGCCTGCTCGCCCGACGCGGCCCAGCGAACGACGCCGAAGCGGTTGCTGTCGTAGCGGGCGAACGCATCGTCGGCCGCGAGGTTGGCGGCGAGACGCCGCGCCAGCTTGCGCAGCACCGAGTCTCCGGCGGCGCGCCCCCAGCGCCGGTTGATCCACTCCAGGCTGTCGGCGGCGACGACCAGCACCGCCAGACTGCGCTGTTCGCGCTCCGCCTGCTGCAAGCAGGCGCCGACCCGCCCCTCCAGTTCACTGCGGTCGTGCTGCTGCGTGATCTCGTCCACCACGAATACGACCTCCGCAAAGAAATGGGCGGTGCATCGGCGTGCCTCAGTGGGTTTCCTTCGGGAGACTGCCCCATTGCTGTCGCCCCGCGCCGACGCACCGCCCTCGTCAAGGAGAGCGACGGTTCGCTCATTCGCCCCAGTCGCTACGTATCAGGCCCCCATTTATTCCCAAAACGGAATCATACTTCCTATTTTGCGTCAATCACGCACATAAGAAGAACTTTGCTGGGTTTATGTTGGCAGTGGAGATCGGGACCATGCGCGCATGTCGCGAGGCCGTCGTGCCAGCATCCGCCAGCTGTTCGGCCGTCGACTGCGCGCGCTGCGTCGGCTGCGGGGCCTCACGCAGGAGGAGCTGGGCGAGCGTTCGGATGTCAGCGGCAAGCTGGTCGGTCAGATCGAGCGCGGCGCGGGCAACCCGACCCTCGAGGTCATCACGGGGTTCGCCGAAGCGCTGGCGGTCGAGCCGGCGGCGCTGCTGCAGTTCGAGGAAGATCGCGCCGGCGGCAACGTCGACCGGGCGGCGGGCGCGTTCGCGGCGCGCGAGCAGGTGGCCCGGTACCTCGCCCGCAAGCCGTCCGCCGAAGTCGAGAAGGCGTTGCGCTTGCTCGAGGTCGCGCTGGGCGACGCCGAGAAGAAGTCAGGGTAACGGCTTGATGTCGTCGCCGGCGACGACGTAGATGCGGGGCGGGTCGATGCGGCCGTGGTCGGGGCCGAAACGCATGCTGCCGGTCAGCCCCTCGAACGTCCGCGAACCGAGCGCCCCCAGCACGTCGCCGCGCGTGTGCGCGCCCGACGCGGTCACCGCCCGGAACGCGTTGGCGCCGTCGAACGCGTAGGCCTCCGTCGCGTGCGGATCGGTGCCGTACGCCGCCCGGTACGCGTCGACGAACGCGCGCGCGCGCGCGTCGCCGGCAGCGGCGTAGAAGCCCGGTGAGAGCAGCGCGCCCTGCACGTAGCGGCCCGCGTTCTGCAGCAGGCGCGGCGACAGCTCGGCCGCTGTCGACAGCAGCAGGACGTTGCGCGGACGCGGCTGACCGGGCGCCCCCGCCGGCTTCGGCGCGCCCCACGGCGCGGACCACAGATCCGCCGCCGCCAGCGCGGGCGCGATCAGCTCCAGCCGATCGGCGCCGTCGGCGACGAACACCACCTGGAACGGCGTCCGCTTGATGGCCGCCACGACCGTCCCGAACGACGTCGCGCCGGCCGCATAGCTGGCGTCGCCGGTCACGCGCCCTCCCCCTGCCGTGACCTCGCGCCGGAACATCTCGCGCAGCCGCTTGCCCGCCGCGCTGTCGGGACCCAGCATCGCGAAGTCGCGCGCCCCCATCTTCAGCGCCGCGCGCGCCAGCGCCGCGACGCGCGCTTCGGGACCATGAATCAGCTGGAACGCCGTGCTGCTCGGGCCCGGCGCCGCGTCGTCCAGCGCCAGCATCGGCACGCCGTTCTCGCTCGCCGCCGCCAGCGACGTCGCAGCCACCTTCCGATCGGCGGCGGCCAGGATGCCGATCACCGACTCGTCGCGCGCCAGCTCCCCCACCCCGCGGCTGGCGCGGTCGGGCTCGCCGCCCGTGTCGCGCACGTACAGCTGCATCGCGGCCGCCGACGACAGCGCGGGCGCCGCCGCGTTCTTGGTGGGCGATCCGACAGCCAGCATCGCGGCGCGCATCGCCGCCTCGCCGACCGGCTGGAACTTTCCGGTCAGCGCGATCGCCAGACCCAGCCGCCCGGCGTCGCCCGATCCCTGCGCCTGCGCCTGCGGATCATCGAAGCCCATCGCGTGGCGCGCGGCCGTCGTCTCGCTGTCGATCGCCGCGGCGCCCGGCGCATCACCCTGCGCGCGCACGTAGGCCGCCGCCTTCGCGCCCAGCACGGCGCGGGCCAGACCCCTCTCGGCCGACGCCCGCCAGGCGCGCGCCGCCGCATCGGGCGCGACGTCGGCGGCGAGATCGACCGCCTGCCCGCGCGCGTACGCCTTCTCATGATCGCGCCCACCGCGCGCATAGCCGTCCCACAGCTCCAGCGCCGCCGTCAGATCGCCGGAAGCGGCGGTTGCCTGGGCCAGCGCGCCGCGCAGCTCCACCAGCGCCTCGTCGCCCGGGCCGGCCGCCCCGGCCGCGGGCAGAAACGGCAGCAGCAGCTCGCGCCCACGCGCGAACCCGCCCGCGCGGATCTCGGCGATGCCCAGGTAGTAACGCGCGCTGGATCCGGTCCCCGGATCGGGCGGCGTGGTGACGATCGGATCGAGCAGCCGCTTCGCGGCCATCGCGTCGCCGCGCAACAGCGCCAGCCGCGCCAGCATCAGATCGACGGCGGGACGGAACGGATGATCGCCGTGATGGGCGACGAACCCCTCCAGCGCCGCGCGCGCCTCCGCCTGCGCGCCCGAATCGAAGCGCGCCTTCGCGTCGCGGAAGTCGGCCTCGGCGCCCGGATCGGGCGTGGACGTGGGTCCGGCGGCCGGCGGCGTGGGCGCCGGAGCAGGCGTCAGCGCGCCGCCCGGCTCGGGCGCGACCGGCGGCGGCAGCGCCTCACCGGTCCCGAACGTGCCGGGGAGATTCGGCCGCGCCGGCGTCGCCGCGCACGCGACCACGAGCAGCACCGCACAAAACGCGAGCCTCACCACCCCTCCTTACTACGGCCGAAACGCCTCTGTGTCCGGTTTTTGCGTTTTTCGTCGGCCGGCGGCGGCGCTCGATTTTCTATCTTTCCCGTCGTTCGGTTCTATCGTTCGGTTCTATCGTTCCTCCGCGCCGACGCCCATCGCGACGGTCTTGCGCGCGAAGGTGGACACGCCCAGCGCGCCCAGCCCGTCGGGCGACACCCAGCGCCGATCCGGCGCCGGCGGCCCCGACGCGGCGACGTCGACCCGGAACAGCTCGGCGGTGACGTCGCGATGCGTGAAGACGTGGCGGACCGCGCCCCGGTAGGCGACGCCCGCGACGCGCGCCCCCGTCGCCTCGGCCAGCTGGCGCGCCAGCTTGCCTTCGATCTCGGGGCGCGGGCGCGCGCCGCGCGCCGCCGCCTCGGGCAACGACCACGTCCCGGCCAGCAGGCCGGCGCGCCGCTTCACCACCAGCACGCGCGCGCCGTCGGTGATGCAGGCGCAGACGACGCGCACCACCGGGCGCTCGGCGCGCGGTCGCTTGCGCGGCAACGACGCCGCCCGCCCCTCGGCGCGCGCGCGACAGCCGGCCGCCAGTGGACAGCCGTCGCAGCGCGGGTTGCGCGGCGTGCAGACCAGCGCGCCCAGCTCCATGAACGCCTGGTTGAAGTCGCCCGCGCGCCGCCGCGGCACCTCGGCGAGCCCGCGCGCGTGCAGCGCCGCCCGCGTCGCCGGCATGTCCACCGGCCGCCGCTCGCCGGTCAGCCGCGCGAGCACGCGCATCGTGTTGCCGTCCAGCGCGAACGCGCGGGCGTCGAACGCGATCGCCGCGACCGCCGCCGCCGTGTACGGCCCGATCCCGGGCAGCGCGCGCAGCGCTGCCTCCGACGACGGGATCGCGCCGCCGTGGTCGGCCATGATCGCCGCCGCCGCGCGCCGCAGGTTGCGCGCGCGCGCGTAGTAGCCCAGCCCCGACCACAGCGCGGTCACCTGGTCATCGCCGGCCGCCGCCAGCGACGCCACATCCGGAAAGCGCGCGATGAAGCGCGCGAAGTAAGGCTCGACGGTCGCGACGACCGTCTGCTGCAGCATGAACTCCGACACCAGCGTCCGGTACGGGCTGGGGTCGCGCCGCCACGGAAGGTCGCGCTTCGCGCCGTCGTACCAGCGAAGCAGCGCGCGCGCGGATTTGATCGGCGCCGTTTTCGGCATTTCGCCCATGCCACGAACATTGTATGACAACGGACGATGGCTCGACCCTCGTACGATTCGGACGCGCCGTCGCCGGCGGCCATCGCCGCCGCCGCCCAGCGCGGCGACATCGCCCCCATCTACTGTTTTTCGGGCGAGCGCTACCTGGTCGACACCGCGGTGGGCGCCGTTCGCGCCGCCGTCCTCGCCCAGGCCGGCGCCGCGGCGGCCTTCAACCACGACACCTTCGATCTCAAGGAGAGCGGCATCGGCGCGGCGCTGGGCACAGCGCGCACCCTGCCGATGATGGCGAAGCGACGCCTGGTCGTCGGCAAGGGAATCGACGAGGTCAAGGCCGCCGATCTCGAGCCGCTGGTGACGTATCTGGAAGACCCCAACCCGTCGACCTGCCTGCTGCTGATCGCCGACAAGGTCGACGTGCGCCTGCGCGCGTTCGCCCAGCTGCGCAAGCGCGGCTACCTGCACGTGTTCGTGCCGCTGCGGGACAACGCGCTGGCCGGCTGGCTGCGCACGGAGGCGAAGAACCGCGGCATCGACATCAAGCCCGACGCGGCCGGCGCGCTGGCGATGCTGGCCGGACCGGACCTGGGCCGGCTGGCGCAGGCGCTGGAGCAGCTCGCCATCTACGTCGCCGGCGAACGGCCGATCGGCGTCGACGACGTCGAGGACCTGGTGGCGGAGACGCGCGAGCACGCCGTCTTCGAGCTGACCAAGGCGATCGGCATGGGCGACGTGCCGCGCGCGCTGGCGCTGTGCGCGAACATGCTGCGCAACCGCGAGCCGCCGCTGAAGATCCAGTTCATGCTCGTCCGCCAGGTGCGGCAGATCTGGCGCGCCAAGGAGCTGGCCGCGGCGGGCGCGTCGCGCAACGACATCGCGGCGGGCGTCGGCATCAACCCCTACTTCCTGGACGACGTGCTGGTGCCCGCCAAGCGGATGTCGCGCGCCGCGCTGGAGCGCGCGCTCGAGCGCCTCTACCAGGCGGATCTCGCGGTCAAGACATCGAAGGTCGAGCCCGAGCTTCAGCTCTCCCGGCTCGTCCAGGCGCTCGCCGAAGCGCGCTAGACGATCAGCCGCGAAGGCGCTCGAGCGCGTCGAGGACGCCGGCAGCGCCCGGGTTCACGTCGGCGGGCGTGATCTCGCTCCAGAACACGACGCCCGCACGGTCGACGACGAACAACGCCCGCGCGCAGGTGCCGAAGTCCTCGCTGTAGACGCGGTAGCGACGCGATGCCTCGCCCTTGGGGTGGAAGTCGGACAGCAGCGGCATCTTCAGGTTCATCTGTGCGGCGAACGCGCGGTGGCTGAACACCGAGTCGCACGAGATCGCGAACAGCCGAGCACCCAGCGCTTCGATGTCGGGCAGGATCTCGCTGAAGATTGCCAGCTCGCTGCCGCACACCGGCGTGAAATCCGCAGGGTAAAAGACCAGCACGACCGGCTTGCCCCGGAAGTCGGCCAGCTGGACGCGCTGCCCATCGGGCGTCGCCGGCAGGTTCAGCTCCGGCGCGACCGCGCCCGGCGGCAGGCCGAGCGCGCCCGCATCAGCGTCGCTTGCAGTCACGCGCGCACCCTACCCCGATCTCGGCGCCGACGCTCGCCGGACCCTCACCCTAGCCCTCTCCCCGCTTCGCGGGGCGAGGGGACCAGATCTTTCTCCCTCTCCCGCTTGCGGGAGAGGGTCGGGGTGAGGGGCCGTCCTAGTCGGTGCCGGCGTCGCCGGGAGCGGCCTTCGGGTTCCAGCCGCCGAAGACGTAGGTGACGTCGCGCAGCTGCGCGGCCTCGGCGTCGGTCAGCTGCTTCGACTCCGGGATGCGCATGCTGACGTCGATCGGCGCGCCGGACAGGTCCACGCTCTTGTACTCGCTGAAGCGGAGCATCGACAGGTTCCAGGTCGTCCCGCCGTCCGGCACGCCCGCGTCGATCGTCGCGCGCGGGTAGCCGTCGATCAGCCAGCCCACGGGATCGATGTGCGGGCCCAGCTTGCAGTTGATGTACGCGACCTGCGACGCGGGCATCGAGTTGTTCTTGTCGGTGCGCGCCAGGAAGTGCCCGGTGATCGCGGCGTCGGCAGTCAGCGCGCAGTCGACGAACACGTAGCCGAGCGACGCCGCCCCGTTCCGCGCCTGCACGTTGTACCCCTTGCGGTTGACGTCCTTGATCTCGCAGTGGTCGAAGTAGACGACGCCGTTGCCCCAGATGTAGTCGACGTTGCCCTCGATGATGCTGTCCGCGATGTAGACCTGACCGGACAGCAGCAGCGTGTCCTGCAGCCCGCGGATGGTCGCGTTGCGCACGATGATCCGGTTGCCGCCCTCCGAGCGCAGCGTCTCGGACTGCCCGTTGGTCGACAGCTGCGGACTGGGGTTCCACAGCGTGATGTTCTCGATGACGATGTCGTTGCTGGTATCGATCCCCAGCATCGCGCGCCACTTCGTGCCCAGCGACGTCGTCCCGCCCGGCGGGATCTGCAGCGCGCCGTTGTTCGCGTACGTGATCACCGAGGCGTCGCGATCCGCGCCGTGGATCGTGATGTTGTTCTTGCTCGCGATGGCGACGATCTCGCGGTAGCTGCCCGCCGCGACGTTGACCGTCACCGGCGTGGTGTTGGCGGCCGGGATGTAGTCGATCGCGCCCTGCACCGTGCAGAAGTCGCCGCTGCCGTCCGCGGCGACCGACACGACGCTGGCGCCGGCCACCGGCGCGGCGCCCCGCACCGTGAACCGCCAGCTCGTCGAGTCCTCGGTGGCGCCGATCGCCGCGCCCGCGGGGCCCGCCGTCAGCACGCCCGGATCGATGTTGACGAAGTAGGTCCCGCCCGGCTGCAGCACCTTGCGCAGATAGATGTACGCCTCGTTGCCGCTGACCACGATGGGCCGGTAGAAGTAGCTGCGGCCGGCGATCAGGATGGTCGTCAGCGGCGCGCCGATGTCGATCATGTCGACCGGCATGGTCGGGTTGCTCGCCTGGTACACGCGGATCGTCCCGCTGGTCCCGATCGCCGGCGGCGTGTCGAAGATCAGGCGAAGCGGCGCGTCCGTGCAGACGCCCGTGGCGTCGCGGGCAGGGAACGTCGAGGTGACGTGCTCCAGCGGCGTCGTCACGATGGGGACGTCGGCGCCCGCATCCATGCTGGAGCCACCCGTCCCGCCGCCGCCCGTCCCGCCGGAGCCGGCCGTCCCGGCACCCCCGCCAGTCCCCGTCAATCCGCCGCTGCCGCCGCTGCCGCCGCTGCC
>Ga0070673_100003191_pt1 | contig 10158 bp, 9 predicted proteins | sample KBSM23metaG_FD_65342 | JGI IMG/M metagenome (GOLD analysis project Ga0070673, IMG submission 65342) | Miscanthus rhizosphere microbial communities from Kellogg Biological Station, Michigan, USA - KBS M2-3 metaG | ecosystem: Host-associated > Plants > Roots > Rhizosphere > Soil ...
ATCCTGCGCTGCGACGTGCTGGCGCAGGGTGTCGTCGCTGCGGTCACGGAGCTCGGCGTACCTGTGCCGATCGTGATTCGCATGGAAGGGACGAACGTCGAGGAAGGTAAACAGATCCTCCGCGACAGCAAGTTGAACTTCACGACGGCAGACTCGATGGGCGAAGCGGCAGAGAAAGTTGTCGCTCTCGCGCGGCGGTAATCGTGGCAGTCCTCTTAGACCGAAACACGCGGCTCATCGTGCAGGGACTTACCGGGCGCGAAGGGACCTTCCATGCCAAGGCTGCCGCGGCTTATGGCACGAAGGTGGTTGGCGGCGTCACCCCTGGAAAGGGCGGCACCAGGCACGAAGGATGGCCGGTCTTCAACAGTGTGCATGATGCCGTTCGCGAGACAGGCGCGAATGCGACGGTGATCTTCGTTCCGCCGCCGTTCGCCGCCGACGCCATCATGGAGGCCGCAGACGCGGAGATTCCGCTCGCTGTGTGCATCACCGAAGGCATCCCGACACTGGACATGCTCAAGGTGATGACGTTCATGAACAATCGGCGGACCAGGCTCATCGGGCCGAACTGCCCCGGGGTTATCACCGCGGGTCAGGCGAAGGCGGGCATCATCCCTGGACACATCTGCCGCGAGGGGCGGATCGGAATCGTCTCGAAGAGCGGCACGCTCACCTACGAGGCGATTCACCAGTTGTCGAAGCAGGGGATGGGACAGACGACCTGCATCGGGATCGGGGGCGACCCGCTCATTGGCACGAGCTTCATCGACGCGTTGACCTTGTTTTCGGCCGACCCGGATACCGAAGCCGTGATCATGATTGGCGAGATCGGCGGCACAGCCGAGCAGGAGGCGGCCGCGTTCATCAAGCGGACGTTCAACAAGCCTGTGGTCGGGTTCATCGCAGGGCAGACCGCGCCGCCCGGTCGAAGAATGGGGCACGCGGGCGCGATTATCGCCGGCGGTCAGGGGACGGCCGCGGAGAAGATGCAGGCGCTGATGGCGGCTGGCGTCCACGTTGTGAAGAGCCCTGCGGACATGGGAGCGAAGATGCGAGAGGCGTTGGGACGATGAACACGGAGCGAACGTTCGCGATCATCAAACCGGACGCGGTTGAACGCGGGCTGGCGGGGAAGGTCCTCGCGCGTATCTATGAAGCCGGCTTCACCGTTCGGGCGATGCGGCTGCAGCACCTGAGCAAGAAGGAAGCGGAAGGCTTTTATGCAGTCCATCGTGCGCGCCCGTTTTTCGGTGAGCTGACCGATTTCATGTCGTCGGGGCCGTGTGTGCTCCTGGCGCTTGAAGCGCCGGACGCCATCCGGAAGTGGCGCGACACGATGGGACCGACCGATCCGGCGAAAGCGGCGCCGGGAACGTTGCGCCGCGACTTCGGCGAGTCGATTGGGCGCAACGCGACGCATGGCTCCGACGCCGCAGAGACCGCGGCGTTCGAGCTCGGGTATTTTTTCCGCGGAATGGAACTGATCTAGGGGAGTGATGGGGCGATTCCTGATCCTCGCGGGTCTGGTCATCGCTGGCGCGGGTCTGCTGATGACGCTCGGTTTTCCGCTGGGAAAGCTCCCGGGCGACTTTGCGATCCGCCGGGGCAACTTCAGCTTCTACTTTCCCCTCGCGTCGTCGATTCTCGTGAGCCTGCTGCTCACCCTGGTGATGATGTTTTTCGGAAAGCGCTGACGATATGCCCTCGATTAAGGCAGACCGCTGGATCAGGAAAATGGCCCTCGAGCACGGCATGATCGAGCCGTTCGAGGACCGCCAGGTGAGAGAGGGTGTCGTCTCGTACGGGCTGTCGTCATACGGCTACGACATTCGCGTGGCCGACGAGTTCAAGGTCTTTACGAACATCAACAGCACCGTCGTCGATCCCAAGAACTTCGACAGCCGCTCATTTGTTGACGTCAAAGCCGACGTCTGCATCATCCCGCCCAATTCGTTCGCGCTCGCCAAGACCGTCGAGTATTTCCGGATTCCGCGCAACGTGCTCACGGTGTGCGTCGGCAAGTCGACCTACGCCCGCTGCGGACTCATCGTCAACGTCACGCCGTTCGAGCCGGAGTGGGAAGGGTTCGTGACACTCGAGATCTCGAACACCACGCCCCTGCCCGCCAAGGTCTATGCCAACGAAGGGATCTCGCAGGTGCTCTTTTTCGAGAGCGATGAGGAGTGCGAGGTGTCGTACGCCGACAAGGCGGGCAAGTATCAGAAGCAGCAAGGTTTGACGCTGCCTCGACTCTAGATGGCACGCACTGAACCGGCGCGCGGCATGCGCGACTTCCTCCCGGAAGACGTGCGCCGGCGCGAGTACGTGATCGGCATCATCAAGAAGGTCTACGAGCGTTACGGCTACGAGCCGCTCGAAACGCCTGCCGTCGAAAACATCGAAACCCTCATGGGCAAGTACGGCGATGAGGGCAACCAGCTCATTTTCAAGATCTTGATGCGTGGCGAGCACGAGGCGAGCGGCAAGGCCGACCTTGCGCTCCGCTATGACCTGACCGTGCCGCTGGCACGGGTGATCGCGCATCACCAGGCGAAGCTGCCGCGTCTGTTCAAGCGCTATCAGATCCAGCCGGTGTGGCGTGCTGACCGCCCGGCGCGCGGACGATTCCGCGAGTTCTATCAGTGCGACGTCGACTCGATTGGGTCAGTGTCACCGGTTGTCGAGGCCGAATTGTGCGACGCAGTGTCCGACGTGCTGTTGGAACTCGGCTTCACCGACTTCAAGATCCGCCTCAATCACCGGCTGTTGCTGACGTCGCTGCTGAATTTCGTCGGTATTCCCGAGTCGGAGCACGGCAGTGCTCTGGTGAGTCTGGACAAGCTAGACAAGATCGGGGCTGACGGTGTCATCCAGGAGTTCCGGCAGCGCGGTCTCGGAAGTGGACTCGCCGAAGGCCTGATCAAGGTGCTTGCCACGTCCACTAGTGGAATACCCATGGGACTGGCGCTCGATGAAACGGGTCAGTCGGCGCTCCAAAACCTAACGACCATCCTCGCCTTGATACAGGGTACGCCTGCATCAGACCACGTTGTGGTCGATCTCAGCCTCGCGCGTGGGCTCTCGTACTACACGGGCGCGATCATGGAGATCAACGTCCCGGATCTCGCCGGAAGTCTCGGTGGCGGCGGCCGTTACGACAACCTGGTCGGCATGTTCCTGGACCAGAGCATCCCGGCCTGCGGCTTCTCGCTGGGTCTCGAGCGGATCCTGGTCGTGATGGGGGAGCGTGGCATGTTCCCGCCGACGTTGGCGACGACCCCCGCCGACGTGATGATCGCGGTGTTCGACACCGCGGATATGTCTCATGCCATGAGGGTTGCGGGCGCTCTGCGCGGATCCGGGCTGCGCGTCCTCGTCTATCCCGACGCCGACAAGATCGGCAAGCAGATCAAGTACGCTGATTCACGGGGCATCCCGTTCGTCGCTATCCTCGGAAGCGACGAAATCGCCAACGGCACCCTGACGGTCAAACACCTCGCGGCGAAGACCCAGAACGTTTACGAACAGGGCAGTGCTGGCGCGGCGATTCTGAAGGAATTGAAGGAACGTGGCTGAACAACTGGGCGAACTGACACGGACACATACCTGCGGCGCACTCCGCCCGGACGACGTCGGCGCGGATGTCGTGTTGCTGGGATGGGTGCATCGCGTCCGCGATCTTGGCGGCCTCCTCTTCATCGACGTCAGGGATCGTGCCGGCGTGACGCAAGTCGTCTTCGACAAAGACGAAGAGGCGTTGATGGCCAAGGCGAAGCGGTTGCGATCCGAGTTTGTGATCGGCGTCAGCGGCCGCGTGCGGCGCCGTTCGGCCGACACGGTCAATCCCAAGCTGGCCACGGGTGAGGTGGAAGTCGTCGTCCGTCGCCTGACGATCCTCAACGAAGCGAAGACGCCGCCGTTCTCAATCGCCGACGAAACGCCGGTGGCGGAAGACGTGCGATTGAAGTACCGCTACCTGGATCTGCGGCGCCCGCGCCTGCAATCGAACATCATCCTGCGCCACCGGGTGAATTCGGTCATTCGCCGCTTTTTCGACGAGCAGGGGTTTCTTGAAATTGAAACGCCGATTCTGACAAAGTCCACTCCCGAAGGTGCACGCGATTACCTGGTACCGAGCCGTGTGCACCCTGGCGAGTTTTTTGCCCTGCCTCAATCGCCGCAGCTGTTCAAGCAGATCCTGATGGTTGCCGGAATGGACCGGTATGTACAGATCTGCAAATGCTTCCGCGACGAGGATTTGCGGGCGGATCGGCAGCCGGAGTTCACGCAGGTCGATGTTGAGATGTCGTTCGCGCGGCCGGAGACGATTTTTGGCGTTATCGAACCGGTCATGAAGCAGATCTTCGAGGTGATCGGTCGCGAGATCACCACTCCCTTTCCGCGGATGCCGTACGCGGAAGCAATCGCGAAGTACGGATCCGACAAGCCCGATTTGCGCTGCGGTATGCCCATCCAGGACATCCGCGAGTTCTTTCGTGAGTCGAGCTTCAGGGTCTTCCGCGAGATCGTGGCTAACGGTGGTACGGTTCGCGGTTTCGTGGTGAAAAACGCGGGCGCGTACTCGCGGAGCGAGGTCGACGGCATCGTCGATCAGGCCAAGGCGCTGGGCGCCACCGGTCTGATCTGGGCGCGCCGGCTGGATGACGGGTCGATTACCAGCTCGATCATGAAGGCGATGGGCGAGGATGCCGTCCGCCAGATGCTGGATCTGACGAGTGTGGCGAATGGCGAACTGTTGCTCGTGGCTGCCGGTGAACCGGATGCGACGTCGAAGCTGTTAGGACAGCTGCGTCTCAACATGGCAAAGAAAGACGGGTTGCTGCGCCCCGACGAGTACGCGTTCACCTGGGTTGTCGATTTTCCTCTGGTTGAATGGGATGCTGAAGAGAAGCGCTTCAGCTACGTTCATCACCCGTTCACGTCGCCGCACGAGGACGATCTCGAACGGCTCGAGTCGGAACCTGGCACGGTTCGCGCTAAGGCATATGACCTGGTGCTGAACGGCAGCGAAATTGGTGGCGGCAGCATCCGTATCCACGATTCGACCCTGCAGCGGCGCATTTTCTCGCTGCTCAATATCAGCGACGAGGACGCACGGACGCGCTTTGGCTTCTTCCTTGAGGCGCTCGAGTACGGGACGCCTCCGCACGGCGGCATCGCCCTCGGTCTCGATCGGATTATGGCCATCCTTTCCGCCGAATCGTCGATCCGCGAAGTCATCGCGTTCCCGAAAACAGCCGCGGCCGTTGACTTGATGTCTGACGCTCCCTCGTCGGTGGATCAGCGTCAGCTTCGAGAACTTCACATCCAGCTCACGCGCACATGAAGAAGATCGCCGTTTCACAAGAGGGCATCGAGACGCTCTACGGCCCGCACGACGCAAACCTGAAGCACATCGAGTCGCTGATGGACGTCGAGATCCGCACGCACGGCGACGAGCTCATCGTGGAGGGCACTCGAAGCGCGGAGCAGCGGGTCGAGCGGCTGTTCGACCAGCTGGCCCAGCTGCGGGACTCGGGCTACGAGCTGACGAGCGCAGATGTGAAGACGGCGGCCGAACTCGTGGTCGACGACCCCAACGTTGACCTGCGCGACTATTTCTCGAAGGTGGGTCCGGACGGGGCGAAGCAGGCGCCGGGCACCCGGCGACGCGTCAATCCGAAGAGCCCGAATCAGAAAAAATACCTCGAACTCATCGAACAGAACGACATCGTCCTGGGGGTCGGACCCGCGGGTACCGGCAAGACGTATCTCGCCATGGCCCAGGCCGTGAGCTACTTGATGGCGAAGAAGGTGAGCCGGATCATCCTGGCGCGGCCCGCCGTCGAGGCGGGTGAGAAGCTCGGGTTCCTGCCGGGCGACCTTCAGGAGAAGGTCAATCCCTACCTGCGGCCGCTGTACGACGCGCTTTACGACATGCTGGATACCGACAAGGCGGCGCGGCTCGTCGAGCGGGGCACGATCGAAGTGGCGCCGCTCGCTTTCATGCGCGGGCGCACGCTGAACGACGCCTTCGTCATCCTCGACGAGGCCCAGAACACCACGTCGGAGCAGATGAAGATGTTCCTGACGCGGTTGGGGTTCGGTTCGAAGGCCGTCGTCACAGGCGACATCACGCAGATCGATCTGCCGAATCCGAAACTATCCGGTCTCGTTGAAGCGCTGAAGATCGTTCACGAGATCGACGGCATCGGCATCATCTACTTTGACGACAAGGACGTCGTCCGGCACAAGCTGGTGCAGCAGATCGTCAAGGCCTATGACGCCTACTCGACGCCGCGCGCCAAAGACCAAGCCTCGTAAGAAGCTCCGCCGCAGTTTGACCGTCGAGGTGGTCGTCCCGGCAGGCGTTCGTGCACCCGGACTGGCGCAATGGCTGAAGTCGGTGGCGCCTGGACGTGCGCGAGGCAGCCTGAGCATAGCCGTCGTCACGGATGCCCGGGTCCGCGACCTCAATCGGCGTTACCGGAACAAGAATGCGGCAACCGATGTTCTGTCGTTTCCGGCCGAGGAACCCGGCGAACTTGGCGATGTGGTGATCGCGCTTGGAGTTGCGAGACGACAGGCCGCTGGCGAGGGCCACAGCCTGACGACCGAATTTCGGGTGCTTGCCCTGCACGGTCTGTTACACCTTCTTGGCTATGATCACGAGCGGGATGACGGCCAGATGAGACGGCTCGAGCAACGCCTGCTTCGCGCGGGCGGCCTTCGAGTGGGTCTCATCGAACGGGAGACGCCGCGGTCCTACTCGCCTCGATGACGCCGCTCGCCATCTTCCTCCTCGGATGCGCCACTGTGTTCTTGGGCGCGGTGCAGGCGGCTTTCAGCGCCCTGATGCGCCTGTCGCTGCGGCTGATGGCCGAGCGCGGCGGTAAGAGTGACCGCCTCGCGCACTATCTGGATGACCCGCTTCAACTCTTCGTCCCGTTACGGCTGCTCCTGGGGATCTGCATTGTTGCGGCCGGCGTACTCATCGCCAGGGTCAGCGACATTCACAACGCGACGTCCGTCGCCGTCTTTGTCGTGTCGCTGATCGCGTTCGTTGTGGTCTGTGAGCATCTGCTGCCGATGCTGATCGTGCGACGCGACCCTGAGCAGGCGCTCGACCTGTTGCTGCCCGTCTTCCACGCCATTGCGCGGCTGCTGCAGCCGGTGACGTTCACCATGGTTCGCGTGTTCGGCCCTCACCGCGAGCGCGAGGGTGGCAACGGCGGTAACAGCGGTGAATCGGAGGCCGAGACGCCGGCTGCCGAGACGGAGTCCGCAGCCGACGATGCGATCTCAGAGCAGGAGGGGCGGGAGCTGCTGCAGTCGATCGTCGACTTTACGGAGACCGTCGCGCGTGAAGTGATGACGCCGCGTCCGGACATTGTCGCCGTTCAGGTTGATACGTCGCTTGCTGATCTCCGCGCGCTGTTTCGCGAGGAGCAGTATTCGCGCATGCCAGTCTTTCGAGACAGTCTCGACAACATCCTTGGCATCGTCTACGTGAAGGACCTGGTCGCGCTTCCGCCGGAAGCCGCGCCGCCGCTGACAACCTTGATGCGCTCGGCGCATTTCGTGCCCGAGAGCAAGCGGGTATCCGAGCTGCTCAAGGAGATGCAGCGCCGCCAGTTGCAGATGGCGATTGTGGTGGACGAGTACGGCGGCACAGCGGGGCTTGTCACCGTCGAGGACCTGCTCGAGGAAATCGTCGGCGAGATCCGCGATGAGTACGACGTCGAGAGTGAGACGGTCATCGACGAAGGCGGGGGGACGTTCGTTTTCAGCGGGAAGGTGAGCGTGGACGAGGTGCGGGAGCGCCTGGGCGTCGAGATCGAACGTGAAGGGTTCGAGACCGTGGGTGGCTTCTTGCTGTCTCACCTTGGGCGGATGCCGTACGTCGGCGAGATTGTCGAGATCGATCAGCTCATGTTCGAGGTGCAGGAAGTCGAGCGCCGTCGCATCAGCAAGGTCCGGGTCCGCAGGCGGCCCGATGCCACGGACGAAGGGTAGAACCTGATGAAATCAGGTTTCGTTGCCCTTCTCGGCCGTCCCAACGCCGGCAAGTCCACGCTGCTGAACCGCATCGTCGGTCAGAAGCTCGCCATCGTCTCCGATAAGCCGCAGACGACGCGCACGCGCGTGGTGGGAGTGAAGAACTATCCGGATGGGCAGGCGGTGTTCGTCGACACGCCTGGCGTTCATAAACCGACGCACCGGCTTAACGTGCGGATGGTGGACATCGCACTCGACTCGATGCGCGAGGTCGACGTGCTGGCGCTGATCGTCGACACGTCGGTGAAGCCGGGCACTGGCGATCGCTATCTGCTGGAGCTTGTCAAAGGAACGACACAGCCGGCCATTCTGGTGTTGAACAAGGTGGACCTCGTCGCCAAGAACAAGCTGCTCCCGCTGATTGATCACTATCGCCAGGCGCATCCGTTCGTGGAGATCGTCCCCGCGTCCGCCGTCGACGGTACGAACGTCGATTTGCTGGAGACGCTGTTTCTGCGGTACCTCCCGGAAGGCGAGCCGCTCTATCCGCCGGACTACCTGACCGACCAAACCGAGCGTTTCTTCGTCGCTGAAATCGTGCGCGAGCAGGTGCTGCAGCTCACACACGATGAGCTGCCATTTTCAACGGCGGTCGTCGTCGATAAGTTCGACGAAGCGGCGGACGAAGGGAAGCGCGTTGATCTCTACTGTACGATCCTCGTCGACCGCGAGTCCCAGAAGCCCATCGTGATTGGGAAGGGCGGCTCGATGATCAAGCAGATCGGCACGGCCGCACGAGTCGAACTCGAGGACTACCTCGAGAAGCACGTCTACCTCGACCTCCACGTGAAGGTGAAGTCCGAGTGGCGGGACGACGAGCGGCTGCTGGAGGAGATCAGGGCGCAGAATCGGGAGCCGTAGGGAATCGATAGAACGTGCCGATCGCTCCGACCGCATTACGGATGACCTTCACACCCCGTTCTTGAACGTCTGGAGTCACCGGTACTTCCTTTCCAGGGAGTGCTCCGGCGCCAAGCTCGAAAGCCATCTCGCGCATCGCCACAGCATCGAAGACATAGTAGCGAGTGCCACGATCCAACAGCGCGCCATAGACGGCGCCATAACTGGCGGCCACCATGCGATCGCGTGGCGCTGCCGGCGCGCCTGGCGGCCGCGCCAGCGGCTCGCCAAAGAAGGGCGCGGGCGGCACCGGTTCGTGCCCGAGCAGTCGATACAGCGTGGGCGTGATGTCCGTGGTGTAGGCGACCCGGCTCGTATCCCAGGTCCATGCGCTTCGCAGCGCCGGGGGGATGTGCATGATGAGTGGCACTCGCACGACCTCGGGATGCAGCGAGTAGGCGTGGCCCATTCGGCCCTCTTCTCCAAGCGAGTCGCCGTGGTCCGCGGTTAAGACGATGACGCTCTGCTCGTAAAGTCCTCGCGCCTTGAGATCGTCAATGAACTGGCCCAGGCACTCGTCGAGGCGGTGTACGCGTGAGGCGACGGGCGCATAGAAGCCGGCGTAGTTGCCGTCATCGATGGCCTGTGCGCCTTCGCTGGTGACAACCGACACGTGAACGTCCTGGGGCAGCGAATACGCGAAAACGGGCGGATCCGTCGGCTCTCGATTCGCCAGCCGGGATCGAATCTGCGTGAGCGTGCTACACGCTCGATGATTCTTCACTGGCACACCTGCGTCGAGCGGGACGCGATTGTCCGCGGGCGGCAGGATCACGTCGAGGATGTGGTCCATGCTGATCCACTGCTCGTACTGCTCGTGCGCTATGAGCTTGGCCAGGGCGTTCATCCTCGGAAACGACGTGACGTACTGCTTGTGGAGTATCTGGCCGCCCACCCAGATTGAAGGCACGGAGAGTCCTGTGGCGCCGTACTGCGTGAAGGCGTCTTCGAAGACGAGACTGTCCTGTGCGAGAGCTGCGACTCCTGGGGTGAATGTGACCGCGGGGTTATAGGGCGAGAGGTAATCGCGGCGGAGGCTGTCGATGACGAACACGAAGACATGAGGTCGGACGCCAGTGGGGCTACCGGTCAAGGTCGCGAGGTTCACATCGACAGCGGAGACCTGCGTATCACGGGGAACGTTGGTGTTCGCATGGAGAAGGCGAACGAGTTCACCGACGCCTTTCGGCTGTACCT
>Ga0070673_100003193_pt1 | contig 10153 bp, 10 predicted proteins | sample KBSM23metaG_FD_65342 | JGI IMG/M metagenome (GOLD analysis project Ga0070673, IMG submission 65342) | Miscanthus rhizosphere microbial communities from Kellogg Biological Station, Michigan, USA - KBS M2-3 metaG | ecosystem: Host-associated > Plants > Roots > Rhizosphere > Soil ...
AAGTCCTGCGGCCGCGGATGCCTGAACTTCCAGCGGTCGAAGTAGGTGGCCATCACCTTCTGCATCGTCGGCCAGCCCAGATGGCGTTCGAGCGTGTGCATCCACAGCGCCGTCTTGGCGTAGGTAATCGCGTTGGCCGAGCGGGGCCAGTAGCGGAAGGTCGGCGTGGTCTGCGCGTCCGACTTGGCGTCGGGGCGGTAGCCCGGCATCCGGTTGCCGTCCACCTCGCGCGAGAGCGGCACATTCAGCGTATAGGGAATGAAGCCGCCGAACGTGCGGACCGCCATCAGATTCGACCGGCGTGTTTCTTCGATCACACGCGCCGTGGCCCAGGTGTTGAATCCTTCGTCCATCCACCCGTTCTCGAATTCGTTCGTCGCCACGACGCCGTACCACCACTGGTGTCCCGCCTCGTGCGTGATGGTCGAGTCCGGCGTGGCGACCTGCGCCGGCGACAGCCAGTTGGCGCGGCCCGTGAAGATCATCGGGTATTCCATGCCGTCGCTGTTGCTCTGATCGGCGGGATCGACGATGGTGATGTTGCCGTAGGGATACGCCCCGAACCACTGTCCGTAGTATTCGAGCGCGGCGGCCGCCGCCGCGAATTGCCGCGTCTCCTGGCCGCGGTGCTCCGGGCGGAGCAGCAGACGCATCTCGACGCTCGGCAGCTTCGGGTGGTTGAAGGCGCGCCGCTCCTCGACGAACGACGGGCTGGTGGTCCAGCCGAAGTCGGCCACGTCGTCGGCGTGATAGCTGTGGGTCGTGGTGCCGTCGGCGTTGTCCACCCGCCGCATCTCGCGGCCGGTGGCGCCCACCTTGTAGCTGCCGGGCACCGTCATCTGCACGTCGTAGGCGCCGAAATCGGCGTAGAACTCGGTGGCGGCATGGAACTGATGGGTGTTCCAGCCGGTATCTTCGAGGACGCCGATTTTCGGGAACCACTGGCCGAAGAAGTAGTAGTCCGCGATCCAGCCGGTGCGCGCCGCCGCGAACGGAATGCGGCCGGTCCACTCGATCTCGATCTGCACCGAGCCGCCGGGGCCGACGGCGGCAGGAAGCGTCACTGCCATCACGGTGCGATCGGCGGCGTTGCCGTCGTCGGGAGCGAGATAGCGGATCGCCGCGGTGAGATCGGAGGCCGCGCCGCCGGCCGGCGTGACCTTGATCGCCGTCACGTCGTTCGCCCCGGTTTCGTCGGGGCGCCGCACCGCGTCGCGCGAGCGCGCGGGAGTGGGCGTCCGCAACCGGTCCTCGCGCAGCCAGGTCGAGTCCTCGTTCCGCCAGGCATTCCAATAGAGGTGGAACTGCAGTTCGTTCGTGGTGGCGGCGCTGATGTTGCGCCAGCGAATCGTCTCCCGGCCTTTGATCTCCTTGCGGGCGGGATCGAGCCGGACCGTGATGTCGTAGCTGGCGTTGCGGGGCGACAGCGCCTCGGGCAGCGGCTGATCGAAGGTCTGCACGCCCCCGCGCGCGGGAGCCGCGGCCGGAGCCGGCTGCTGGCCGCCGGCGCGGTCGGCGGCCGCGATCAGGACTGAGCCGATGACGATCGAAAGAAGGACGGGCCTGCGCACGCTGAGGCTGGGATTCTACCCTCCGGCGTTGCGCGGCCAGACAGGTCGTTGACAGATGCATCCGCGACGGATATAACAGCGGTGAACAGGTGCAGCCCGATGGCCTACCAACCGCTCACCCCCGCCGTGTTCCACGTGCTGCTGGCGCTCGCCGACGGCGACAAGCACGGCTACGCCATCATGAAGAGTGTCGAAGAGCACACCGGCGGCACGCTCAAAATGGGGGCCGGCACGTTGTACGGCACCTTGCAGCGTCTGACGGACGCCGGCTGGGTGCTCGAAGTGACACCGCCGCAGGCGCTCTCGGCGCGCGATGAGAAACGCCGGTTCTATCGCCTCACCACCGACGGGCGCCAGGCGCTCGGCGCCGAGGTGAAGCGGCTCGAGGAGCTCGTGCGGCTGGCGCGGCGCTCGCGCGGCGTGCCCAAGGCCGCCCGCCACTGACGAGGGAGGAGATCGTGCGCCATGCCTACGAGACGCTCCTGCGCTTGTATCCCGAAGCCTTCCGGCGGCGCTATGGCACTGAGATGTCGCTCGATTTCGCCGAGGGGTGGGCCGAGGCCAGGGCGGTGGGGCCGGTTGCGACCGCCGTCTTCGCCAGTCGCGTGGCCGGAGATCTGGTCGTGAGCCTTCTGCGCGAGTGGACGCGTGGATTCCGGGTGGCGATTGCGGCGGCCACGGCGGGTGTCACGCTGCTCCTCTGGGGTGTGGCGCTGCGGCCGTGGGCATGGCAGCGGGACCTGCGGATCGGACCGCCGCCGCAGGCGCAGAACGCCCCGCCGATGACCGAGGCCGAACTGCTCGTGCTCGCGACAGCCGTGCTGATTCCGATCCTCGTCGTGCTGATCTGCGCCAGCCGCCTGGTGAAGCGCCGCGAGGTGCCGCGGCGCCGGATCTGATCGGATTCGCGTGATAGGATCCGCGGCCTCCGGACCCTTGTCCACGAGGCCGACCATGAAACTGCGATTGCCGGGGACCGTTGCCGTTCTGATCGTCGCGGCTGCCGCCGTGGCACTGCGCGGCCAGGGCGGCGCATCGCCGGCACCGACGCTGCCCGCCGAATTCAACACGCAGACCGGACAGCGCATCCGCGTCACGATGGTGGCGGGCGGGCTGTTCCATCCGTGGAGCATCGTCTTCCCGGACGCGCGCACGATTCTCGTCGCCGAGCGCAACGGCAAGATCCGGATGATTCGCGACGGCGTGCTGCAGGCGCAGCCGGTGTGGGAAGCTCCGCCGCATCCAGGGTCGGACAACGGCCTGCAGTTCCTGGCGCTGCATCCGCAGTTCGCGCAGAACCATCTCGTCTACCTCTCGTATCCCAAGCGCGGCGACAAGGGCACGACCCTCGGCATCTCGCGCGGCCGCTTCGACGGCACGACGCTGGCCGACGTGAAGGAGATCTTCGTCGCCGACGCCTGGGAGACCAGCGGCAATCTTGCGGGCCGGCTGTTCTTCGGCGCCGACGGCATGCTCTACGCCACGGTAGGCGACCGCGACGCCATCTGCTGCGACGCGAAGCAGCGCCGGCCGGATGGCTCCGACGACAACAGCCTCCGCATGAAGGCGCAGTCGCTCGAGAGCGACGCCGGCAAGACGCTGCGGCTCAAGGACGACGGCACGATTCCACCCGACAACCCGTTTGTCGGCCGCGCCGGCGCGAAGCCGGAGATCTTCACCTACGGGCACCGCAACGGCTACGGGCTGGCGATCCATCCGCAGACCGGTGAGCTGTGGCAGGCCGAGATCGGCCCGCTCGGCGGCGACGAAGTGAACGTCCTGGTGGCCGGGCACAACTACGGATGGCCGCTCGTGTCGATGGGGCGTAACTACACGGGCAATCTGGTGTCGGACAAACCGTGGTTCCGCGAAGGCATGGACAACCCGCGGATGTTCTGGGTGCCGTCGATCAGCCCGTCGAGCCTGATGTTCTACAACGGCGATCGCTTCAAGGGCTGGAAGGGCAGCATGTTCATCGGCGGACTCACGAACCGCACGCTGATCCGCGTGTCGTTCAACCAGCCGTCGCAGGCCGAACGGCGCGAGCCGCTGCTGACCACGCTGAACGTCCGCCCGCGCGACGTGAAGGAAGGGCCCGACGGAAACTTCTACGTGGCCACTGAAGGCGCGACCGGCGGCACCGCCGCCGACGGAATGGTGCTGAAGATCGAACCGATTCAATAGGTGAATGTAGAGGGCGGTCTTCAGGCCGCCCTACTGCTTTCCGAACCTCTGGTTCTCTTCGCAGATGAACTCGATGATCTCCTGCTCGGGCATGATGCGCTGGTTCACGCGCACGGTCCACGGCCTGGTGTAGACCTTCGGGTCGTTCACGGTCACGTCGATCGTCATCCGTCCGAAGGACGGTCGCCGGATGCGTTCGGTGATGGTCGCCGCGTCGGTGACCGGCGAGCCGATGATGTCGAGCCAGCCGTCCTCGCGCATGTGCGTGGTTTCCACCACCAGCGTGTCGCCCTCCCACCGCCCGGCGGAGTAGCCGTAGTACCACGGCTGCGGGTCGCCCGTCGGCGCCTTGCGGCCGTCCATGAAGATCTGCCGGATGCCGGAGCTGGCTTCGTAGAGGATCACCAGCAGCTTCGGCGTCTGCACGAACTTCCGTGGCGCACCTTGGGTGTGGAACTGCACGATGCCCATCGGCAGGCACCACGCCTCGGGGTTGTCCTTGCTGTTGTCGGCGACGCGTTTCTTCAGCAGCTCCTGGCCGAGCGGCGTGAAGGGCAGGCCGCCCTTGATGTTCTGGCCGACGTCACGGAAGCCGGCGGCCGGCGGCGCGTCGGGCTCGGCCGGCGGCGGGGTGCCACGGCCGGGAGCGGCGTTGTCGCCCTGCCACAATCCGGACAAGTCGGGCTTGCCGTCGGCGGTGCGCGGCGCGGGTGCGTCGAGGTTGACTTCGCCTTTCGCGTTGCGCGGCACACTGGGGTCGGGATGGTTGGGCCACTGCGCGAGCAGCGTGGACGACAGCGCGGCGACGAGCGCCGCGATGCCGGCAACCGTTGTGAGTGCCTTGGGCGTCATGACGGCGGTATTATGGCCGACCAAGGAGCTTCAGGGATGACCTCCAGGTCCGTGTCGATTGCCTCGTGCGCCGTCAGTCTTGCGGCGTTGATCGGGATGGAGCCTCTTCAGGCTCACCATGCGTTTGCGGCGGAGTACGACCGCGACAAGCCGATCACCCTCACCGGCGCGATGACGAAGCTCGAGTGGACCAACCCCCACGCGCGCATCTACATCGACGTGAAGGACGACAAGGGCGAGGTGGTCAACTGGGACTTCGAGCTCGGGCCGCCCAACGGTCTGATGCGACGGGGGTGGAACCGCAACTCGCTCAAGGCCGGCCAGGTCGTCACGATTGACGGGTTCCTGTCCAAGACCAACCCGCGCGGGGCCAACGCCCGGTCGGTGAAGCTCCCGGACGGGCGGCAGGTGTTTGCCGGCTCGTCGTTCGACACCGGCGCCGGCCAGGAAGACCCCGCGTCCGCGAAGTAGCACGCGGGCGGCTGGAACCAGTCGCCCACTCGATTCGTCTATTGAGGCGCCAGCCCGCCGGGGAGTGCCCCGAGTGTCTTCACGCCTTCGCCTTCTGCTCGTCTCGTGCGCCGTCCTGGCTCTGCTCGTCCCGGTGGCCGGGCAGAACCGCGAGTCCACCGATCTCGACGCCTTCATGGCGCGCGTGCTCGCGCGGCGTGACGACAACTGGAAGCGCATGCAGCAATACGTGCTCGACGAGCGCGAAACCTTCCAGATCCTCGGCTCGGGCGGCGCCCCCTTCTACGGATTCCGCCGGGAGTACATGTGGTTTCCACGGGATGGCGACGGCGTCTTCGTCCGCAGCCCCATCACGGTGGATGGGGTGAAACTCGGTGAGGCCGAGCGGCGCAAGGCCGAGGCGGAGTATCTCCGGCGCGAGGAGCGTCGCGACAAGCGGCGCGAGGAACAGGACAAGGACACCGGCAATGCGCCGGCGGGCTCATCGGCGACCGAGGTCACCGGCGAAGGGGTGCGCCAGGCGCTCGAGCCGGGCTTCGTCTCGGCCGCCTACTTCTTGAAGTTCAAGTTCGACCCGGGGCAGTACGCGCTCGCGGGGCGCGAAACGCTCGAGGGCCGGCAGGTGCTGCGAATCGAGTACTACCCGACCAAACTCTTCAGCGAGGGGAAGACGCGGCCCAACAAGAACGTCCGCGAGCGGGACGTGGACATCGAGCCGAAGATGAACAAGGCGGCGCTCGTCACGCTGTGGATCGAGCCCACCGCGCACCAGATTCTGAAGTACGAGTTCCGTAATCTGCCGTGGGACTTTCTTCCCGGCCGCTCGATCGTCCGGGTGGACGACGTCACCGCGTCGATGGAAATGGGGCAGCCCTTTCCCGAGGTCTGGCTGCCGCGCGCCATTCGCATCGCCACCGACTTTTCCACCGCCATCGGCGAGCTCAGGGGCCGCTGGGCCACCGACTATCACGATTACCGTCTGGCCTCCGTCAGTACGAGGATTCGGTAGTGCGCGGGCGCATCGGAGCCTGGGTCGCGGCCGTTCTGCTGGCCGCGCCGGCAGCCGCGTTCGCACAGGGCGAGACGATTGCCGAAATCCGCGTCCACGGCAACTACACGACTCCCGACGGAGACGTGCTCGCGCTGAGCGGGCTCAAAACCGGTGAACCCGCCACCGACGCGCGGCTCGCCGCCGCGCAGAAAGCCCTCGCGGAGAGCGACCGATTCGACGACGTCGAGGTGCGGAAGCGCTTCCGCTCGATCGACGACCCGTCCGACATCCTGGTGATGATCGTGGTGCGCGAACGTCCCGGCGTGACCGGCGACGACCTCACGCCCGGCACCTTCAAACGGCTGCGGGCGCTGCAGCAGTGGATGCCGATTCTCAATTACGCGGACGGCTACGGGCTGACCTACGGGGCGCGAACCACGTATTCTGGTCTGGGGGGCCGCGACACGCGCCTGTCGATCCCGCTGTCGTGGGGGGGTGAGCGACGCGCGGCCGCCGAGCTCGAACGGACGTTCGAGTCAGGTCCGCTGTCGGTGTTGCGCGCAGCGGTCTTCGTCAACCGACGCGTCAACCCGTACTACGAGGCATCGGACGTACGTCTGGGCGTTCGTCTCGGCGCCGAGAAGGCGCTGACGCCGTGGCTGCGCGCCGGCGGGGACGGCCGTCTCGAACGCGTGGACTTCGCCGGCGCCGGGGGCGTCGGTCATTCCGCGGTCGGTGGGCACCTGACATTCGACACGCGCGTCGATCCGTCGTTCCCGCGCGACGCCGTCTTCACGCAGCTGGGATGGGAAAGGGTGGCGTTCCCTTCGGGGCACGCCGGACGCACGCTGCTCGACGCGCGCGGGTTCGTGGGCCTGTGGGGCTCGCCGGTGCTCGCGCTGCGCGCGCAGATGGCGCGCGCGGACGCGGCGCTGCCGCCGGCGGAACAGTCGCTGCTTGGCGGAGGCTCGACGGTGCGTGGCTATCGCGCCGGCAATCGCGCCGGCGACAGCCTGGCCGCCGTCTCCGCCGAGGTCCGCGTACCTCTCACCTCGCCGCTCAACTTCGGGCGCTTCGGCGTGAAAGGCTTCGTGGACGCCGGCACCGTCTGGTCGGCGTCGCAGCGGCTGTCCGATCAGCCGTGGGACCGCGGTATTGGCGGCGGCGTGTTCTTTGGCGCCTCCGTGCTCACGCTGGACATCGATGTCGGCTGGCCCGAACACGGCAACCCGCGGGCCCACTTCGCGTTAGGTGTGACGTTCTAACGCACACGTCGTGCGTCACGGGCGGCGGCTCGGAACGCCGCCATGGCCGTGGGTAATGGCTGGTTCAACACGGCCCGTGTATACGCCCAGGGGCCGGTCGCGCGATGAGCTTTCACCCGTCTTTCGGATACGTGAAAGATGTCCTCGTCTTCCGCGACCAGGGCGTCGTTCGAACGGGTCTTGTACAGAATCATCACGTAGATGTCGCCCACGACCAGCGGTGGACTGGTATCGGGAGCGATCATGCGTCGCCCTTTCCAAACGGCTTCACCGCCGCTGAGGATGAGAGTCGTCCGTGCGCCTGCAGCCGCGGCTATCGGGGTGGCCTTGAGAACCTCGACGACTTCGACCGCGTACTCGGTGTGAATCATGGGAGGCGGATCGAAGCCGGGCAGGTTGACGAGCGGTCCGTACAGCTCGAGCGGTATTTGAGTGGCGATGCCTCTCCGCTCCCCAACGACTCTGACCACCAGCGTGGCATCGAGATGCGCGATGCGCTCGGCCAGGGTGCGTTCGTCGGGCGATCGCTTGTCGATGTAAAGGCCGGTGTGGATCGGCTCGGCAGGCTGCTGCGCATGCGGTGCGATCGGCAGCGCCACGATGAGGGTCGCGACAACAGCAGCGCGGAGCACGCCACCATTGTCGGACCATTTGTCTCGCGCGGCGATCCTCGTCGCCGTTCAGTGCAGCGGCGGGCAGGCCCGAAGGGGTGCAGCTACGATCGCACCGGGATCCAGATCTCGACCTCGCCGTTGCCGGTCCGGCCGTCGAAGCGCTCGTCGTAGCGTTCGAATTCGGGCCCGCCGGTCGCTTCGAGCCCGGCCTCGGGCAGCCCCTGGTTCCAGATCGAGAACCAGGTGCGGCGAATCGACGAGATGTGATCCTTGTGGGTGAAGACCGCGTAGCGCTGCGGCGGAATCGTCAGTCGGGCGAACTCCGCCGGCACCTTCGAGAAGTCCTTCACCTCGACGCCGGTGAGGTAGTCGGCGTGGCCGGAATCGTCGCTGTTGTAGACCACGCCGTAGGCGGTGTGGCCCACCTGGCTCGGCACGTGATCGAGGTGCGGCGTGAAGCGCTGCCATTGTGCGGGAATGGCGGCGCTCGCCGTGTTGTCGTAGCGTTCGTTGAGCCCGGCGATCTGCAGCGCCGGCTGATTCACGAGGCGTGGTGGGTCGAGCGGCGTCAGCATCGAGTCGTCCATGCGAAGAGCCTCCATCAAAGGAAGGTTGGTCACCTGTCCTCGCGCGCGAACCGCTTCGGGCGTGAGGTCGAACTGATCGCGGAAGGCGCGGCTGAACGCTTCGTGTGAGCCGTAGCCCCAGTCGAGCGCAACGGCCAGGATGTCCGGCGCTCCAGCCGCGAGCACACGCGCGGCCTCGCTCAGCCGGCGCGCGCGCACGTAGGCCATCAGCCCCGAGCCGGTGGCCAGGCTGAACGTGCGCGACAGGTGATAGCGCGACACGCCGGCCACCGCTGCCACGTCGTCGAGCGTGATGTCCTGCGCGAAGTGGCTCTCGATGAACCACAGCGCCCGGGCGATGGGATTGAGCGTGACCCCGTTGCTCATGAACCCCAGCGTAGCAACGCCGCCGGCGCTCGCGCTTGATTCGGATTGCGGCCGCCCGTGCGCAAGAAACGTCAAGACACCGGCGGCCGGGTTTGCCTATGATTTCGCTTGCCGATGCCCAGCCGAGCCGATCTGCTGACCCTGTTGCGTCAGGTGAAGGGACGTCTCGACGGCGACGTGTCGCTCGAGGCGTTGGCCATCCGGTCCGGGTGGTCGTCCTTCCACCTGCACCGGGCCTTCCGGCGGCTGGTCGGCGAGACTCCCAAGGCCTATACGCAGCGGCTGCGGCTCGATCGGGCGGCAGCCCGGCTCGCCGTCGCCGCTGATCGGGTCGTCGACGTGGCACTCGACAGCGGGTTCGCCAGCCACGAGGTCTTCACACGTGCCTTTACGCGGCGGTTCGGCCGCAGCCCGGAGCGCTACCGCGCCGCCGTGCGATCGGCATCGACCACCGAGGCCCGGGCGCGCCATGCGGAGATCACCGAGGCCACTGGCCCGTGCCTCACGCTCTATCACGTCACGCTCGATCCGCCTTCACTGAAGCCACGGCGGACAAGCCCGAGGAGTCCGCTGATGTCCACGCCCACCATCGAGCGCAAGGAACTGCAGCCGCAGCCGGCCCTGATCGTCAAGCGCCGCGTCGCCCGGTCGCAGATCGCGGCCACGATTGCCGAGAGCCTCGGCAAGACCTTTCCCTACGCGCTGCAGAACGGGCTGGCCATCGCGGGCCGGCCGTTCGTCCGCTACTCCGACGTCGGGCCGGGCCTGATGACGATGGAGACGGGCACGCCGCTGGCGGCGCCAGCCCCCGGCGTCGGCGAGATCGAAGCCATCACGCTGCCCGGGGGTCCCGCGGCAGTGGCGGTGCACATGGGCCCGTACGACACGCTGCAGGACACCTACGCGGCGATCGAACGATGGATGCAGCAGCAGGGCGTGCGCGCCGCCGGTGCGCCGTGGGAGTCGTACATCACCGATCCGGCGGAGCATCCGGACCCGGCCAACTGGCGCACGGACGTGTTCTGGCCGATCAGCGAGTGACCATCGTCGTCGGCGGGATGGTGCCCGCCTTGGGCGTGCCGATCCCCTTGTAGAGAAAGCGCTGGAAACGGCGCGCGTCGAAGTTCTCGCCGACGTAGATGTTGCCGCGGCTGTCCACCGCGATCGCGTGCGGCACGTTGAGCGCGCCGCCCCACAGCCCCTGCTGACCGAAGCGCGCGACGATCCGCAGCGACTGCCGCTCGACGATCCA
>Ga0070673_100003194_pt1 | contig 10151 bp, 5 predicted proteins | sample KBSM23metaG_FD_65342 | JGI IMG/M metagenome (GOLD analysis project Ga0070673, IMG submission 65342) | Miscanthus rhizosphere microbial communities from Kellogg Biological Station, Michigan, USA - KBS M2-3 metaG | ecosystem: Host-associated > Plants > Roots > Rhizosphere > Soil ...
TTCGAGGCCCTGGTCGGCGACCTGCGGCTGCTGCAGGGACACTGGAACAGCGCCGTCCGCGTCGCGGCGTTGAACGATCGCGACGACATGCTGCCGTCGATCGTGCGCGCGGCCAAGGAGTTCCTCGCGTTCCGGCGCGGCTTTCTGCGCGCCGACTCGGTGGTCGCGCTGGCCGAGCAGGGGCGGCTGGAGCACGCCGAGGCGCGGCTCGAGCTGTTCAGCGAGGTCGACGCCGACTGGCAGAGCGCGGCGCGCCTGATCCTGGCGTGGCTGGGCGCGGGGCGGAACCTCGCGCGCGCGACGGCGCTGCGCGACGCGACGGTGGCGTCGCTGCCCGACGTCGCGCCGCTGCCGCTGCTGCGCGATCGGTTGAACGCGGCGCTCGCCGGACAGCCCGTGTACGCGGCGATCGAGCTGCCGCCGGTGCCGCTCGAGTTCGGCCGTGAGCTCGTCAAGCGCATCAGCGGCCAGGCCTACGATCAGGAGCTGCTGACCGCGATCAACAGCAGCCTCATGCCTTACGCGAATCCCAACCTGGTCCTGACCACGGAGCAGGGATACTCGTCGGCGGTCGACGCGCCGGCGCTGGTGAACCTGGCGCGGGTCAGCGGCGGCGACGGCACGGCGCTGGTCGACGAGTACGTCGACGCGCACGCCGGCTACAACTACATCGAGTATCGCAACCGATCGCTGTGGAACGTGCTGAACGCCGTGCTGCGGCACCACAGCAACCAGCAGTGGGTGCTCGAGCGGCTGCGCCACCTGCTGGTGGCGGCGCTCAGCGGCGGCGGCGTGGACTTCGAAGAGATGCTGCCGATGACCGCCGCCGTCCTTGCGGCGCAGGCGCACGCCGGCGGCAACGCCCCGGGCGTGCTCGCGTCGGTGCATTCCCGGGCGCTCGCCGCGGCCGCGGCGCTCGGCCGCCGGCGCGGCGCCAACGATTCCTGGGGCAACCACCGCCGCCGCATGACGGCGATCATGGAGCTCTATGCCCTCGTCCTGCGCGACGGCGTCCAGGCGCGGGCCGCGTACAACGCCATCCAGGCGCTGCCCGACGGGTTCGCCGGTTTCCAGGCGCCGGCGCGCCTGCGCGAGGCGGACGGCCTCCGCGCCTGCCGGATGGATCGCGCGACCATCGACAAGACGCTGCAGGCGGCGCTGCAGGACGCGCACCACATCCAGGACTATCACTTCTGCGCGCGGATCACCGCGCGCTGCAACGCAATGATGCGCTGGCACCGCGCCGCGCTGAGCGGCAGCGATCTCGCCGCCGCGATCGGGCGTCTTGCCGGCGCGCCGAACGACGCCGAGTTCTCCGCCGACTTCGTCGTCGGCGAGCCCTATGCGTTGCGATCCCCCGGACCGGGCCTGCTGTCGATCGCCAACGCCCAGCACGCGCGCTCGCTCGACAACCTGGTCGAGGTGTTCCAGCGATCGACGGTCGAGTTCCATCGGCTGAACCCGGGCCACGCGGTCACGGCGATGCTGCCCGAGGGGCTGGCCATCCGCGTGCCGGATCCCGGCTTCCCGCCGCTGCTCGCGATTCACTTCGCGGCGCGCGCGTTCGCCGACGACACGCTCGCCGGCGAGCGCGCCGCGCTGATCCGCTCGCTCGTGCCGGTCGCCGCCGTCAACGCCACGGCGCTCGACACGATGCTCGCCTACCTGGTGATCGCCGCGGAGCTGCAGGAGTCCGATCTCCTCGACGAGATCGCGGCCCTCGCCGGCGTGCCGGTGCCGACGGACGTGCCGGCGCCATCCGGACAGATCGGCCCCGACAGCGTGATGCCGGCCTGACCGGCGTCGGACGACCGGCGCTACCGCGCCGTGTGGTGCTCCTTGATCTGATAGTCGAGGAATTCGTGGACGGCCGCGAGCGCGTCCGTGTTCGCCGTCCGGATCGTCACCGCGCCACCCTTCGGCGTGTCGGCGTAGCTGTAGGCGATCTCCCCGGCAAGACGCTGCATCACCGGCACCCCGGGCGGAACCTCGGCGTGCGTGTCCACCGGCTTGCCGAAATCGCCGCTCTTGAACGACGCCGCGATCTCCTTGAGATGGGCGCGGACCTGTGCGAGCGAGGCGGTGTCGGACGGGTCCTTCACGTCCACCTCGATGGCGCCGCCGTCGGCCCTCGTCTGGAAGCGATGCGTGGTCTTGTCCTGGTCGAACCCCATCGCGGCGTCGCCGCGACGCTTCAGGTCGGCCTCCTTCTGCATCTGTTTCAGGTGGTCTTCGTGGGACATCCCCGCCGGCATCGACGGGTGCTGGAGCGCCCCGAGGGCAACGACGAGCAGGGCCGCGAGCACCGGTGTCATGGTAGCCATGGTCTGTTCTCCTGCACGCAGCATCCACTCTGGAGCGGCTCCAGGGTCAAGCCGCGTACCGACGTTGACCCTGGAGTCGCTCCAACCTTTATCATGGCGAGGTGCCGGCCACCTTCAACATCTCGGAAGCGGCGTCACGGGCGGGCGTGAGCGCCGACACGATCAGGTATTACGAGCGCGTCGGGGTGCTGCCGCAGGCGCCGCGCACGGCGTCCGGCTACCGGCGCTACAGCGACGAGACCGTCGCGCGGATCGCGTTCGTCCGCAACGCGGCGGCGTTCGGGTTTCCGCTGAAGGAACTGGCGGGGTTTCTGCGGGCGCGGGATCACGGGCGGCCGCCCTGCCGCAGCGTCAAGAGCGCCGGCGAACGGCTGCTGGCGGAGATGGATCGCCAGCTTGCCGCCCTGGCCGACGCGCGTCACCAGCTGGCGGCGACGCTGGAGGATTGGGACCGGCGGCTGGCCGCGGCACCCGAGGGGACGCCGGCACGGCTGCTCGAGTCGCTCGCCGGCGTCAGTGTTTCAGCGGGGCGCCGGCGACGCGAACGTCCTGCGCCACCATCTTCTTGTCCTTCGTCTCGATCGCCGTCGCGACCACGCGCTCGCCGACCTTGAGGTCGGCGGCCTTGACCCGCGCCGTGCCGCGCAGGATGTGCGTCTTGTCGTCGAGGACGACAGACGCGGTCTTGCCGGTGGTCGCCTTGATCTCGATCGTGCTGCTCTGCACCGACGCGATGGTTCCCATGATCGTGTGCTTGTGACCCTCGTGAGCGCTCACGGGGATCATCGCCGTCATTGCCAGCAGCACCGCTGCGAACGCCGCTCTCACGTTACTTGCCTCCATGCTTGTGCGCCGGCTTCGCCGGCGGCTTTTCCGCTTCGAGGAACTGCTTCGCGTCCTGCTGTTCCTTCCACTCGTCCGGCCCCTTCGGGTTGAGCTGCTTCATGTGCTCGATCTCGGCCTCCGACACTTTCGGCAGGTGGCGGATGAAGCGCACCAGCTTCCAGCTCGAGTCCCCTTCGTGCCCCTCGCCGCCCCACGCCGGCATGCCGGTCAGCTTGACGCCGTTCTCGATGATGTAGAACAGCTCGCCGTCGCTGAGGTTCTGCGTGGCCGCCAGGCGCATGTCGGGCGCGCGCGGGTAGAGGCCACGGCCCATCTCGGTGTCGCCGCTGCCGTCGTTGCCGTGGCACACGGCGCAGTGATCCGCGAAGTGCTCCATGCCTTCCTTGATCACCGCGGGCGAGTCGGTCACCGGGTTCTTCTGTTCGCGCGCCTCGCGCGGAATCGCCAGCGATCGCAGCTTCGGCGCGACCGCCAGTTCGATCGACCCGGGACTCTGTCGCGCGCTGATGCCGCCCGAGACGAAGGCCGCCGCCCCCGCCAGCGCGACAATCCCTGCCAGCACGAGTATTGCGACCACGAGCCGCCTGAGCAACTTGAACATCGCCTCGTCCTACCCTCGCCCCAATGGTACTCGACCTATTCGATGCAACAGGACGGCCGCGCATTCCCGGATTGGGGCCCGGATTGGGGTCAGGTCTGCAAACAGGCCCGGATTGGGGGTCAGGTCTGCAAACCGACGCGTCCGGGGGTCAGGTCTGCAAACGGGCGGGTGACGGTGCCAGGCCTCGCTCCCCCGGCGGTCGAGGCCTGGCACCCGGAAGTGTCGTTTTGCAGACCTGACCCCCGAATCGGAGCTCAGCGCGCCTTGGTGAGCTCGCCGCGGCGCAGCTTGCGGTACAGGTCCAGCGCCTCGGTGATGATCCGGATCGCCTCGTCGGGCCCGAGCAGGTCGTCCACCGACACCTGCTTGTGCTCCAGCGCCTTGTAGTCCTCGAAGAAGCGCCGCACCATCCGCAGCACGTGCGCCGGCAGCTCCGACTTGTCGCGATAGTCCGCGTACGAGGGATCGTGCGTGCTGATCGCCACGATCTTGTCGTCGATCCCCTTCTCGTCGCGCATCCGCATCACGCCGATGGCGCGCGCTTCGACGATGGTCAGCGGGAAGACCGGCTCCTGGCTGAGCACCAGCACGTCGAGCGGGTCGCCGTCGTCACAATACGTGCGCGGGATGAAGCCGTAGTCCGCGGGATAGTAGACGGCGCTGTAGAGGACGCGATCGAGGCGCAGCAGCCCGGTTTCCTTGTCCAGCTCGTACTTGTTGGTGCTGCCCTTGGGGATCTCGATGATCGCCGGAAACCCCTTGGCGATGACGGTCTCGTCGACGTACGTGTCGTGCCACGGATGCATCCCGCGATCCTACCTTCATCCGGGGGACTTCGTCCCCCGGACCCCCTTACACGCTCACTCGCGGGGACCCCATGATCCCCGCTCCGTTCGCGTGGCTCGCTCGCGGCGCTCGCTCGCGCCTCGGGCTCAGAAACGAACGCGGACGCCTGCGGTGTGCCGGCGCTGCCCCGTCGCGATCTTGAACTCGTAGGTGAAGGTGGCCTCGCCGATGAGCGGCACGAAGGTGACGCCCATCTTGCCGCTGTAGGTATTGGCCGGAATGCCGATCCCCTGCACCTGGAAGTCGCTGTTCGGGAGGCCGGCGAACGTCATGTCGGTCGTCGAATCTCCCTCGGCCAGCTCGCGGCGGTAATTGAAGTTGAAGAACGGCCGGTACGAGCCGGTGCGGCGCCAGGCATGCAGGCGGATGTCGGTCTGGGTCAGGTTGAGCACCTGCTCCAGCGCGTCGAGCGACAGCGACTGCGCGCCGGTCTCCGAGAACGCGCTGCGGCTGATGCGCTGGTGACGGATGCCGAGCAACGCCTCGAACGTGTAGGTGCGGACCTTGCGGCTGTCCTGGATTTCTCCCCAGCTGTCGGTGGTCGTGCCCGTCTGCTCGGCCTCGGCCGTCCGGTCGATGCCTTCCATCAGCGGGCCGCCGCCGAGCTCCGCCGGCAGCAATGCCTGGAACACGATCTGGCGCTTCGTCTTGTAGTTGGAATGCGCGGCGCTGCCGCCGCCGCGGATGCCGAAGCGGCTCGGCTTGTAGCCGACGTAGCCGAACGCGCGCGGCGCGGTGTAGTCGCCCGAGCCCATCGATCCGAGGCCCATGGCGCCGCCGGTCCACGACCCGCCGCCGCCGATCATCCACCGATCCGACAGCTTGCGATCGGCCCCGCCGGCGCCAGTGCAGACGTTGGCGGCGCCGCCACGGGCGTTGTCGTTCGCCTTGAAGTTCGCATGCTGACAGGCCGTCTCACCCCACCACTGGATGTCGGCGATGCCTTCCATCTCGCGCGCCTGGAACTGTTCGCGGACGACGTCGTTGACCAGGTCGGTGTCGATCACCGCGGTCTGCAGCACGGTCGGGTGGAGCTGGCCGGCGATCTGCTCGAGCGCGTTGCCGAGCGCGGCGTCGTTCAGGCCGGTGAGCTCGCGCACGACGAACTGCGCGTCGCCGCCGGCGCCGAACTTGCTGCGATCGATCGCGTCGGCCACCGACACGGTGCGCGGGCTCGACACGAGGCCCAGCGGCACGTTGAGGTTGAGCAGCGTCACGAACAGCGAGTTGCGATCCTGCTTGAGCACCGGCACCACGTTCGCGTCGGCGGTGATCACGTCGGAGTTGACCATCGACAGGCCGTTCAGCGCCGCCAGGGCGAGGAACGACTCGGAGCGCGCGTTCCCGATCGACGGCGCGGTGATGTTCAGGCGCGTGCCGTTCAGGCTCGCGGTGCCGCCGACGACCATCGTCGGATTGGTGCCAGGGCCGATGGCGAAGTCGATCAGCGAGCCCGGCGTGGCGACGAAGTTCTGTCCGATGGTGAGGAACGACGGACCCTCGAGATCGTGGCCGGCCGCGAACGGCGTGCTCTGTGTCGAGGAGGTCCCCGGCGGCGGGACGGCGAACAGCGATCCGGCGAGGTTCAGCGATCCCGCGACGAGGCCGTTGGCGCGGAGCGCGGCGCCGGACGCCACGTCGAGCGACCCCGCGAAGATGCCATTGACCGCGAGCGTGCCCTGCGAGACGCTGAACAATCCCGACATCGACTGCGTGCCGTTCAGCGTCAGCGTGCCGGTCCCGGTCTTGGTGACGCGTCCCGTGCCGGCGAGCGTCCCGGAGAACGTGCCGTCTGCCGACCCGCCAAGCGTCAGCTGCGCGTTGTTGACGATGAAGCCGCGCAGGCTCGAGGCGGTGCCGATGACGCTGCCGCCGTTGATGATGGTGCCGCCGCTGTAAGTATTGTTGCCGGACAGCGTCAGCGTCCCGGCGCCCGTCTTGGCGAGGGCGCCGCTGCCGCTCATCGACCCGCCGTAGGTGCCGTCGTTGTTCTGATCGAACTGGACGAGCGCGTTGTTGAAGATGTTGCCCTGCAGGCTCGTGGTATTGCCGACGAGCGCGCCGCTCGAGACCTCGGTGCCGCCGCCGTAGGTGTTCGCCCCGGTGAGGACGAGCGTGCCGCCGCCGGTTTTGACCAGCCGCCCCGCGCCGGAGATCGTGCCGCCGAACACGCTGCTGCTGCCGTCGCCGCCCGTCGTCAGCGCGCCGCTGCCGAGCAGGATGCTGCCGGTGCCGCCGATCGATGCGATCGACTGGTTGAAGCCGTTCAGGTCCAGCGCGGTGCCGGTCGAGACGAACAGCGCGGTGGTGCCGCCGAAGACGTTGGCGCCGCCGGCGCGCAGCGTGCCCGCCGCGACCGTCGTCGCGCCCGTGTAGCTGTTCGCGCCCGAAAGCACCAGCACGCCGTCGCCGGTTTTCGTGAGGCTACCGGTGCCGGTGACCGCGCCGCCGATGGTCACGGGCGAGGCGCCGATCGTGTTGAAGACGCCGCCGCCGGCGGCGACCTGGAACGCGCGCGCCGACGAGAAGAGCCCGCTGTTGGTGAAGGTGAGCGTGCCGGCAGACGCCGCGTCGCCCAGCGACACGCCGCCAGTGGCCGCGCCGAGCGCCGCGTCGGTCGCCACGGCAACCGCGCCGCCGCCCGCGATCGCGGTCCCGCCGCTGTAGGAGTTGGCGCCGCTCAGCGTCAGCGTGCCCGCGCCGAGCTTGACCAGCGAGCCGGTGCCGCTCATCGCCCCCGCATACGTCCCGTTGGTGTTCTGGCTGAACACGACCTGCGCGTTGTTCTGAATCCCCCCCTGCAGGCTGGCCGTCGTGCCGATCAGCGATCCGCCCGAGACGATGGTGCCGCCGGAATAAGTGTTCGCGCCGGCCAGGAAGAGCGCGCCGAACCCGGACTTGGTGACCGAGCCGGTGCCAGCGATCGAGCCGCCGAAGACGCCGGCGAAGTTCTGATTGAAGACGACCGCCGCATCGTCCTGGATCGTCCCCTGGAGGCTGAGACTCGTGCCGGCGAGCGTGCCCGCGCTCACGGTGGTCCCGCCTGTGTACGCCGAGACGCCCGACAGCGTCAGCGTGCCCGCGCCCGTCTTGGTCAGCGATCCCGAGCCGGCGATCGTTCCGCCGAACACCCCGTCGGCCGCCTGGTTGAACACGAGCTGCGCGTTGTCGACGATGTTGCCCTGGATGCTGGCCGTATCGCCGGCCAGCGTGCCGCCGCTGATCAGCGTCCCGCCGGTATAGCTGTTGGCGCCGGTGAGCGTCAGCGTCCCGGTGCCTGACTTCACGAGCGCGCCCGTGCCGTTCATCACACCGGCAAAGATGCCGGCGGCGTTCTGATCGAACTGCACGACGGCGTTGTTCAGAATGTTTCCCTGCAGCGACGTCGCAGTGCCGGCCAGCGTGCCGCCGTCAACCGTCGTGCCGCCGCTGTAGGTATTCGCACCGGTGAGCGTGACCACGCCGGCACCCGACTTCACCAGCGCTCCGGTCCCGTTCATGTTGCCCGCGTAGATGCCGTTCGCCGCCTGATCGAAGACGACCCGGGCGTTGTTGAGGATCGCCCCCTGCAGGCTGTCGGTCGTTCCGGCAAGCGTGCCGCCTGAGACCGTCGTGCCGCCGCTGTAGGTGTTCGCGCCGGTGAGGGTCAGCGTACCCGCGCCGGTTTTGACGAGATCGCCGGTCCCCGACATCGCGCCGGAGAAGAGCGTGCTGGTGCCGTCGCCGCCGGTGGTGAACGTCGCCGCGCCGAGCGTGACGCTGCCGCCGCCGAGCAGCGAGCCGACCGTCTGGGCCTGGCCATTGAGATCGAGCGTGGCTCCGGCATCGAGCTGCATGGCGCCGTTCGTATTGAACGCGTCGGCGACGCCGGCGCGAAGCACGCCGGCGGCGACATGCGTCGCTCCCGTGTAGCTGTTCGCGCCGAAGAGCGTCAGCGTGCCGGTGCCGGTCTTGGCCAGCCCGCCACTCCCGCTGATCGAGCCGTCGACGTCGATGGCTGCGGTGCCGGCAGTGTCGAAGATGCCGCCGCCCGCGCCGAGCGTGAACGATCGATCGGTCGTGAACGCGGAATTGTTGCGAAAGCTGATCGTGCCGGCGCTCGTCGCATCACCCAGCGTCACGCCGGCGGCCCCGGCGCCGAGGGCGCCGTCGGCGCCGATCGAGACCGTGCTGTTGCCGATGACGGTCGTGCCGCCGGTATAGCTGTTGCCCGCGTTGGCGAGCGTCATCGTGCCGCCGCCGGTGACGGTCAGGCTGGCGCCCGGCACGTCGATGTTGTCGCCAACGACTCCGGCGAACGTCGCGTTCTGCCCTGCGGCGATGCTGACCGTCGGCGTCTGCGCGAGCGAGAAATTCTGCTTGAAGCTGGTCGTGCCGGTGACGGCAAGCGTCGACGTGCCGCTCATCTCGACGCGGCCGATGCCCAGACCCGCGCCGGAGGCGACCTGCAGCGTGCCGTCGGTGATGAAGGTTCCGCCGGCATACGCGTTCGATCCATTCAGGACCAGCGTGCCGGCACCGTCCTTCACCACCTGGACGAACGGCAGGTCGAGCCCGCTGGCCCCCTGCTGATCGACGATCGAGTCGTTGATCGTCTGCGTTTCCCCCGCGCCGCTGGAAAAGAAGACCACGCCGCCGCCGCCGAAGAACAGCCCGGAGCCGAAGGCGGATCCGTCGCCGCCGCCCGTTGCGCCCGTGCCGGCCGAGACGGCGTTGCCGTTCATCGACACGTTCCCCTTGATGGTGATGACGCCGCCGCCGTCCACGAAGACGGCGCCGCCCATTCCCGCGCCGCCGCCACCGCCGGCCGTTCCGGTCGCGTCGCCGGCGCCGCCGCCGAAACCGGCGCCGCCTGCGGAGCCCGCGCTCGTCGCGCCGCCGCCACCGCCGCCGAAGCCGCCGAAGCCGCCGAGAACGCCGCCGCCACCGCCGCCGCCCATACCGCCAAACCCGCCGCTGGAGCCGGAGCCGCCGGCGCCGCCGCCGCCATAGCCGCCGCTGCCGCCGACGCCGCTGCCGCCCTGGCTGCCGTTGTCGCCGCCGCCGGCCGATCCATTGCCGCTGCCGGCGCCGCCGCCGCCCTGCGCGCCGCCGGGAAGAGCGCCCGAGTCGCCGCCGGATCCCGCGCCGGTGAGGATGCCGGGATTACCGGGCTTGACCGCGCCGGCATCGGCGCCAGTGCCGGCGCCTCCGCCCGCGCCGCCGAATCCAGCCGCGCCGTCGCCGCCATGGCCGCCGAGTCCGCCGCCGCCGCCGGCATCGACGCCGGCAAGACCGCCCGCGCCGCCGTTGCCGCCGACGGCGCTGTTCGAGGAGAAATTGACGTTGCTGAGCGTGACGTTGGCGAGCTGGCCGACAAACAGCGCGCCGCCGAGACCGGCGCCGCCGCCGCCGCCGGCGCTGCCGCTGCCGCCGTTACCCCCGCGCGCGAGGGTGTCGGCGATCGTCAGGTTTTGAATGGTGACATCGATGCCCACGGGACCGGGAGCCGCGACGCCGCCGTACCCTGCCACAAGCAGGCCGCGGAACTGCGC
>Ga0070673_100003196_pt1 | contig 10149 bp, 9 predicted proteins | sample KBSM23metaG_FD_65342 | JGI IMG/M metagenome (GOLD analysis project Ga0070673, IMG submission 65342) | Miscanthus rhizosphere microbial communities from Kellogg Biological Station, Michigan, USA - KBS M2-3 metaG | ecosystem: Host-associated > Plants > Roots > Rhizosphere > Soil ...
TCGGTTTGCGGAGTGACCTACGGTTCCGCACTGCACCAGTGAGATGTGCGTGCTCATGTACTACGGCACGCTCCTCCCGCTGCCGCCGTCGAGGACGGCGATCGCGCGCAGGGCTTCGTCGCGACGGCGGTGCAGCTCGGCGAACTCGCGCTCATGGCGCGCGCTGTCGCGCGCTTTCGCGGTGTCGCTCCCCGGTCCAGCCTCGATCTTGGCGATGGCGTCGCGACGCAGCGCGATCGACAGGTCGTAGCACTGGCGCGCCTGCTGAAACGCGGCGAGCGACTCGATGGGCTTGCGCAGTTCATCGCGGACGATGCCGAGATCGAGTGCGGCTTCGCACTCGCCGAAGTCGATGGCGATCGCCGATTCGAACTCTTTCTCCGCCCTGTCGAGCCGACGCAGGCGCCACTCGATGACGCCCGACAGCACCGACACCGCCGCATTCGACATCAGCGTCTTGGCGCGATCGACATCGCTGCGGGCGAGATCGTGCTGCGAGAGGCCCAGTTGGTTCCAGCCCCGCCAGTAGTACGCCTCGCCGAGGTGCCACTGTCCCTGCTCGATCAGCGCGGTGGCGGTTCGAATCGCCTCCTCTGGACGCGTCAGGTGCGAGAGGGAAATCACCCGGCCAATCAGTGCTTCGGGATGCTTCGGCGATCGGGCGAGCACGGCGTCATACGCGGTGAGCGCGTCTGACCATTCCTCCCAGCGGCGATAGACGTTACCCATGGTGACGCCGATCGCGGGCGACCGCGGAAACGCCGCGTAGGCCGACTGCAGCCGCCAGAGGGCTTCCTCCTGGTCGGGATTGGCGGGATCGTCGAGGGCATACCGTCCGAGCGCGAAGTCGGCGTCCACGTATGCACCATCGCTGGCACGGAGCGTTCTCAGGCGGTCACGATGCGCACTGTCGCAGGCGCCGACCCGGTACTGATAGATCGGCGAGCGGACGTCAACGTCCAGTTGACCGCTGAAGCTCTGATCGTCCTCCTTCAACGTGCCGAACCCGCAGATCAAGGCGACGTCCAGATACAGGCGAAACACGTTCGACGTCGCCCCGCTGTGCAGCGAGTCGCGCCACGCCTGCAGTGACGACCGTGCCTGACTGCGGCCGCGCACGTCGAACAACGCATCGCGATCGTCGCTCATCGCATGCGGGGGAATGGCTTCGACCATCGTCAGGTATGGGGTCAGCGAGGGATCGGCGGCGGCACGCGATCGTGCGTGTCCAAGCCAGGGCTCGGTCGGGAGTCCCAATTCCTTCGAGCGCAGCACGAGCAGCGCTGCCGCCTCGAACGCTTGCGTCGCCGCGCCCTGCGCCTCGGCTTCGGCGAATGCCTGTTCGAGACAGCGGTAACAGCCCTGACGAATGAGCCGCTCGACACCCTCTGCCGCAGACGGCGCGGGACGCGCAGCGACCGCTGCGGGCCGGCGAGCCCCACATCCAGTCAGCATGGCGGCCGCCGCGAGAACAACCAGGCAATTCCTCATAAGATCCGGACAACCATGCGCGTGCATCTGGTTGACGGCACCTACGAACTGTTCCGCGCCTACTTCGGTGCGCCGAAGGCAACTGGCGCCAACGGCCTCGAGATCGGCGCGACTCGCGGCATCCTCTGGTCGATGCTGTCGCTCCTGCGCGAAGACAGAGTAACCCACGTCGCCTGTGCGTTCGATCACGTCATCGAGTCGTTCCGCAACGAGCTGTTTGCCGGCTACAAGAGCAGCGAAGGCGTGCCTGAGGATTTGCTGGCGCAGTTTCCGCTCGCCGAGCGCGCCACCCGCGCGCTTGGGCTGGTCACGTGGCCAATGGTCGAGGTCGAGGCCGATGATGCCCTGGCCACGGCGGCGGCGCGCTGGGCGGACGAGGCAGACGTCGAGCAGATCGTCATCTGCACACCTGACAAAGATATGGCGCAGTGCGTCCGCGACGCGCGGATCGTCTGCTTCGATCGCATGCGCAAAAAGCTGATCGACGAGAGGGCGGTCGTCGAGAAGTACGGTGTGCCGCCGGGTTCGATTCCCGATTGGCTGGCACTCGTCGGAGACAGCTCGGACGGCTACCCCGGCATCGCGCGTTGGGGCGCGAAGTCGGCGGCCGCCGTGCTCGCGCGTTACCGACATCTGGAAGCGATTCCCGATCACGAGCGCGAATGGGGACTCGCCCTACGTGGCGCGTCCACGCTCGCCGCGAGCCTGCGAGATCACCGCGACGAGGCGCACCTCTATCGTCGGCTCGCGACGCTGCGCACGGATGCGCCGCTCGACGAGACACTCGACGATCTGCGATGGCGCGGCGCGCGACGCGCGGACTTGACGGAGCTCTGTCACGAACTTGGCAACCAGGATTTCCTTGAACGAGTTCCGTTGTGGCGCGATGAGTAATCGAGCGAGGTGTACTCGCATCGCGACCGTTTCAGGAAAAGGATCGCCTTGCGGATCGCCGAAACCCGATTATCATGAGGCACACCCAATTATCCGATTCAGGCCGACCGCGTTCACCCGTTGTCGTGACCCGGGCAGCGGAACAGAAGTGGCGCAGGTCTTGCTGTTTGGTGACGCTGAACTCGGATGGCGCTAATCATCGAGGCGGGTCGAAGAGACCAAAAGTGAGGAACCTGATGGCCAGATTGATCCTGTCGAGTTGCCTGGGACTCGTGCTGCTCGGCTCCGCGTCGGCCATTGCAGAACCCTCACCTGGCTCCGATTTGAGCGGTGTTTACGCCTGTGAAGGCACGAATCCTGACGGTTCGGCCTATACGGCCGTCGTGGAAATCCTCAAACGGCAGGACACATATCTGGTTCGCTGGACACAGGAAAACGAGGAGCAGGTCATGGGCGTCGGCATCCAGCAGGATGGGGTGCTGGCCGTCAGTTATTTCGGAGGTGCTCCGGCAATCGTGGTGTATTCCCTGGCGACGGAAGGGCGTTTGACCGGCCAGTGGACCATGGGCGGAGCCGGCCGACTGTTTAAGGAAACGTTGACCAAAGTCTCCGCGGTGGATGTCGATACCAAGCCGGCCAAGCCCGCCAGACCGGCCAAACCGGCCTCCCGGCCGGCGTCAGCACCAGGGTCCATCAGCATCTAGTGACGGGGCCGCCGCCACACGGCGGCCCGCACTGAATTCCACCACGACCGCGCACGCCGGCTGCTCGCTTTGAGCGTCCGCTTGTGCGCGAAACTCCGCGCGGACAGTTCCAGCCCAACGCGATCGATACGTTCCAGCGCGACGCATTCCTCGACCGTCAGCCCCTGGCGCTCCGCCTCCTCACGCGGGCCGGCCAGAAACCGCGCGCGCAACGGCGCGTCGGTATAGAGCCGGGCGAGAAATGTCTCGAATTCAGGACTCATCACACACCTTTGTACGGTCAGGGCCTGGGTCGCCATTGCGCTGCGCGCGGCCTTGGCCGCAGCGCTGAGCGCGAAGGCGGCCCTCGGCCAGGGCGGCACGGGCTCGCTCGAGTTGCCACAGCAGATGACGCATCGGCGGAAAACGTCCGTCGCGCTCGAGGAGGACGGTCAGCGGACGTCGCACCCGGGCGCCCACTTCCACTAATAAGTCGTACACGGGATCCGGCACGTCGTGCAGGTGATCGTCCAGATATCGCCGCTCGCGCCGTTCATCGCCAGGACTCTCAATCCAGCAGCCGCCGGCGATGTGGATCGCACCGATGCGTTCCCGATCGAGGCGATCGAGATACTCGACTTGATCGAAGTCAAAGTTGAGGCTGTTCGCGTGGACGTTGTGCAGGTCGAGCAGCAAATCGCAGCCGGAGGCGGTCATCACCGACGAGATCCATTCGACCTCAGATCGATCGCTGGCCGGCGGATCCATGAGCGTCGCGATGTTCTCGACCATCGGCCTGGATCCGACGATCGACGCGGCGCGTGACAGATTGGCGGCGGTCGCGTCGATCGTGGCGGCGGTGCGCGGTGCAGCAGCGAGGTGGCCGATTTCGATGTCACCGGCGCGAACCCACGCCAGGTGCTCCGACCAGAACACGGGCTCTAACCGCTCGACGAGCCGCGCGAGCTTGTCGAGACGACGGACATCAACCGGTGCGGTTGACGCCGGGCCGAGCGCCACCCCGTGCACGAGGAGCGGCACTTGATGCGCGAGCGTTTCGAGCGCACGCGTCGCGCGAGATGAGGCGCCGAACTGCTCCTCGGCAATTACTTCGACGAGGTCGATGCGATCGAGGTTGGCGAGGATCCCGGCCGCGAGCGCCGGCTGCCACGTCAGCCCGAAGCGGTCACTAGCTGCCGCATCCGCCACAACCACCTCCGCCACAACTGCTGCCTCCTCCACCGCAGCTGCTTCCGCTCGACGAGCCACATCCAGTAGAGCCGCACGAGGACGTGTTCGTCGTCGCCGGCCTGAACGCACGTACGAATGGAAATGCGCCAATCGGGACTGCACCTGCGCCGAACACCGCCATCAGTAGCGCCAGCTCGCCGGTGGCGATGTTCGGCCGCAGCTCGTCGGCGCGTTCCCGAAGCGCATCGAAAAGCATCGTCAGATCGCCGAGGACTCGTTCGCCGAGCACGGTCCGGCGGCCGCGAATCGCGGCCAGCGTCAACGCCGAAAACCCAATCGCGAAGAGCACCAGGAACGACACCGGACGATTCCGGGCCACACCAATGGCGACTTTGACTGCGGCCACGACCAGGAGCAGGACGATGGCCAGGCCAGCGTCCTGGAAACGTCGCATGCGCGTCTCGGAATCAGCCAGGAGCCGCAACTGCACGAGTGGCGGCTCATACGACCGCATGGCGATATCCTGCAGTCGCGGACTCGTGGCAAGGTCGGCCGGACGTGTCGCCGTGTCGCACTGCTCGAGAATCGCGTGCTCCAGATCGTTGCTGCCGTGTGTCGGGCTCACACCCTCGCGTCTCACCACGCGGTCGCCGTCGAGCTCGAGCAACAGACGATCGACGAGCACCGTCACACCGAGACGAACCGCTTCGGTGGCCCCGCCGCGCAGGTACGCAATCAGATACGGGTCTGTCGACGGCAGGCGGATCGGTTCGCCACCTTCCGCACGTTGCTTCAGCACGTACACCGCGAGCACGGCCCCGGCGCCCAGTATCGCGTAGAACGCCAGGAACTGCGGGCCAGGAAGTTCGAAGGGATTCATGATGCACTACGAAGCTTCAGCGCCCGCTCGTGCAGGGCGCCGGCCAGATCGATCAGCGACAACACTGTCTGTCGCGGCACGTCCGGTGGCAAGACGCTCGACTCGCGCGCGGTAGAGATCTGCGTGACCGCATTGCTGAAACGAGGATCGCCGAGCTCCTGCACCACCTGATCGAGCGACTCGCGCGCCGACATGCGTGGCCGTCCTTCGAGTTCGCGTAGCGTCGCGGCCGCTGATCGCAACGGGCTTGCCGAATGCACGATCGCCTTCACGAGCTGATCGTCAAACGTGCGGGTCACGTAGGCCGATCGCAGACGAAGCCGCAGATTCAGCAGTACCTGCAGCAGGCGCCCGACAAGACGGTCGCGTCCAATCGTGAGGTCGGAAAAGGGATCGCTGCCGTGCAGCATACGATGACGCCGCACGATGTCGGCAAACTTCACCGCAAAGGCGGACGCGGCGTGTGGAATCTCGTCGCGCAGCAGCACCATTGGCGCCAGCCGGATCGCCGCCTGCGCGACACGCACTGGCTCGCCGAGCGCGTCCATACGCGCCGCATCGAAACGGTTCAGGACAAAGATGACGTTGACGTCGGAGGCGGGGCGCAGCCGGCCTTCCGCCGCACTGCCGTAGAGCACGATCGAGTCGAGGGTGTCGCCAAGCGCCTGACGCGCTGCCGCGACGAGGTCCGACAGTCCTCGCTCGGCCCGTTCGGTCGTCGTCAACGCAGGCGCCGACATGTCAGGGGACTTCGGGTGGGATCGGGTAGAACTCGTCGAGATGCTGATGCTGCCGCAGACCGATCGCTTCGCGCTGCACTTCGAGATACCAGCGGTACTTGACCGCTTCTTTGTGCAGCTCGCGATACGCGGCGATATTGCGCGCGCGGTCTTCGTCGCGGTCGCGTGCGATCTGCTCGCGCGTCGCCTGCAGCTGATCGAGGAGACGCTCGAGACGACGGCTGATCCGCGCGAGCGCCGCCGCGCGCTCCTCCTGCAATTCCTTGAGGAGGCTCTGGTGCTGGGCGCTGGTTGCCTCGATGCCCATGTCGCTATTTTAAGCGCAGTCAACGGAGGGGTCTCTCCGCCTTCGCCCGTTACCTCCCGATGCGCTTGACACTGGCTAGTACAGAAGCCAACATGCCCGGGCACTACTCAGGAAATCGTCGTCATCGTCGAGCCAACCCAAGGGAGAGGTGAAGATGCGCGTGACCGTGAAGTCCGTGGCACTCGTCGTTTTGTTGGTCATTAGTCCAAGCCTTGCGTTCGCGCAGGCCGTTATTGCCGGTGTCGTGAAGGACGCGTCAGGCGCGATATTGCCGGGCGTGACCGTCGAAGCCACCAGTCCTGCCCTCATAGAAAAAGTCCGTACCGCCGTCACCGACGGCACCGGCCAGTACCGCATCGAGAATCTGCGCCCGGGAACCTACAGCGTCACCTTCGCGCTCTCGGGTTTCAGCACGCTCCGGCGTGAGGGCATCGAGCTGACCGGGTCGTTCACCGCGACGGTGGACGCCGACATGCGCGTGGGCGGGCTGCAGGAGACTGTCACCGTCACCGGCGCCTCCCCCATCGTCGACGTGCAGAGCGCCCGGCGCGAGACGACGATTAACAACGATGTCATCCGAGCGATCCCCAGTCAGCGCAACTACGGATCGATGGTAGCGATGGTGCCAGGCGTCCTCACCAACGTGAACGATCCCGCCGCAGGTACGGTGACGACGCAGTTCCCCATTCATGGGGGACGGGCCAACGAGAGTCGCATGTGGGTGGATGGGCTGAATGTGGGCAACCCGCCCGGCGGCGGCCAGCCTCCGACTTACGTGGCCGACATCGGCAACGCGCAGGAGATCGCGTTCACGACGTCCGGCGGACTCGGTGAGTCCGAGACGGCCGGTCTCGTCATGAACGTCGTCCCGAAAACCGGCGGCAACCAGGTGCATGGTGCCGTGTTCTACAGCGGGACCGGCGAGAAGCTCCAGGCCGACAACGGGTCTGGCGTGCCGCGGCTCAACAACGTGTACGACCTGAACATTTCGATCGGCGGCCCGGTGATGAAGGACAAGGTGTGGTACTTCATCAATGGCCGTACGCAGGCGGCCACCCGGTATATCCCGGGCATCTTCTACAACAAGAATGCGGGCGACGGGACGAAGTGGCTTTACGACCCGGACTTCAGCCAACCGCAGTTCACCGATCGCAAGTGGGAGAACATCAGCGGCCGCGCCACCTGGCAGGTCACGCCGAAACACAAGGTCGGCGGCTTCTGGGATGAGCAGGTGGTGTGCCGCACGTGTGAGGGCACCACGTACGGAATCACGGATCCGGCGCGCATGTCGCCGGAAGCCGGGGGCCTGAGCCAGTACAAGCCCCTGCGCGTCACGCAGCTCACGTATTCGTCGCCGTTCTCGAATCGTCTCCTGCTCGAGGCCGGACTCGGCACGACCTACTACGGTTGGGGCAACTTCGAGCGGGACCCGAACCCCACACGCAATCTCGTTCGCGTGCAGGAACAGTGCGCAGCTGGCTGCGCGGCGAACGGCGGCATCCCGGGCATCTTCTATCGCTCGCAGGACTTCGCGCTCAACTACACAGGCGCGTATGCGTGGCGTGCGTCCGCGTCGTACATTACCGGCGCGCACAGCGTGAAGCTCGGTTATCAGGGCTCGTACTTCACGGACGACCGGACCTGGTTCACCAACGATCAGAACCTCTCCTATCGACTGAATAACGGCATCCCCAACCAGCTCTCGCAGGCGATCTCGCCGTGGGTGAACAACGCCCGCGCCGGCTGGACCGCGTTCTACGTGCAAGAGCAGTGGACGCTTGGCCGCCTCACCCTACAGGGCGCGCTCCGCTACGACCGCGCCGGCAGTTCCTTCCCCGAACAGCAGCTCGGACCGTCGCGGTTCCTGCCAACCGCGATCATCTTCCCGGCCACGAAGGGCGTGGACAGCTACAACGACATCACGCCTCGCGTCGGGGCGGCGTGGGACGTGTTTGGCAACGGCAAGACCGCACTGAAGGCCAGCCTCGGCAGGTACCTCGAAGGTGTGGGCACCGCGGGCAATTACGCGGGCGCCAACCCGACGAGCCGCATGCCGGTGACTGGCGGTGTCTTCGCCACCGGAAGCGTCAGCCGGAGCTGGACGGATACGAACGGCAACTTCGTGCCCGACTGCGACCTGTTGAACAACAACGCCAACACCGGCATCGACGTCTGCGGCGTGGTGTCGAATCTCCGGTTCGGACAGAACGTGCTGACCAACAACTACGATCCGAATCTGCTCAAGGGATGGGGCGTGCGGCCGGCGGACTGGAGCGTCAACGTCGCTGTGCAGCAGCAGCTTCTGCCGCGTGCGTCGGTCGAGGTTGCGTATTCGCGTCGCTCGTTCAGCGGCTTCACGGTGAACGACAACCTGCTCGCACCGGCGGCCAGCTACGCGGCGTACACCGTTACCGCACCCAGCGATCCGCGGCTTCCGGGCGGCGGCAACTACCCGATCGCGGGTCTGCTAGACGGCTCACCGGCGCTGGCGGGCCAGATCAGCAACCTGGTCACCGATTCCAAGAACTTCGGCGACTGGTATCAGTATTTCAACGGCGTCGATGTGACGTTCAGCCTCCGAATGGGGAACGGCGCCACGTTCCAGGGCGGCACGAGCACCGGACAGACTGTCGCGGACAACTGCGACGTGCGCAGCAACCTTCCCGAAGTGAACGCGGGGCTCGGCGCCGGACTGGCGGGTTCGACGGTGAGCCCGACGAGCCCGTACTGCCACGTGGCCTACGGCTTCCTCACGCAGTTCAGAGGACTCGGCAGCTACACGATTCCGAAGATCGACGTGCAGCTCAGCGGCGTGATGCAAAGCAAGCCCGGCTCGCTGCTCGCGGCGAACTATGCCTTCCCGAGCGCCGTGATCACGCAGGCGCTCGGACGCGCGCCCGCGGGGAATCCGCCGAACGTCACGATCAATCTGATCGAGCCGGGATCAATGTATGGGAATCGGGTGAACCAACTCGACTTCCGCATCGCCAAGCTCCTGACGTTTGGCCGCACGAAGACGATGCTCGGCGTGGATCTCTTCAACGCACTGAACTCGGGCGCGATTCTCTCTTACAACAACAACTTCGTGCCGAACGGCACCTGGCTGCAGCCGATCTCGATCCTGACCGGACGCATGGCCAAGTTCAGCGCGGAGTTCACGTTCTAGGCACAAAGGTTAGTGGTTAGTGGTTCTTGGTAACCACTAACCACCAACTACCAACCACCAACCGGATCACAGGGAGTCACGCCCATGGCAGACGAGCAAGACCCGCAGCAGGAATCTGATGACATCACGCGGCGCGACTTCGTGAGGATGTCGATCGCGGCCGGCATTGCGGTTGGCGCCGGCTCGACCGCGGCCGACGCGCAAGGTCAGGTCGTCGAGACCAGTGTTGACGTCAAGACGCCGGACGGTACGTGCGACGCGGTGTTCGTCCATCCGGCGGCCGGATCGTACCCGGCCGTCCTGATCTGGCCCGATGCATTCGGCCGGCGGCCGTCGATGCATGGGTTCGCCAGACGTATCGCCGCCGAAGGCTATGCCGTGCTGGTGCCGAACCCGTTCTATCGCACGGCCAAGGCACCGGTGTTCGAAGACCCATCGAAGTTCGACTTCGCCAACACGGCCGACCGTGCGAAATTGGGGACGTTCACGGGACCCCTCAACGAACCTGGCGCCGCCGAGCGCGATGCGATCGCGTACATCGCCTTCCTCGATGCGCAGAAGCAGGTCAATCGCAGCAAGAAGGTCGGCACACAGGGTTACTGCATGGGCGGTCCGCTGATCATGAAGACGGCTGCCGCCGTGCCCGATCGCGTTGGCGCTGCGGCCTCTTTTCATGGCGGCGGTCTCGTCACGCCACAGCCGACCAGTCCGCATCTGCTGATCCCGAAGATGAAGGCGAGGCTCTATATCGGCATCGCTGCGAATGACGACATGCAGCAGCCGACGGCGAAGGACAC
>Ga0070673_100003200_pt1 | contig 10144 bp, 3 predicted proteins | sample KBSM23metaG_FD_65342 | JGI IMG/M metagenome (GOLD analysis project Ga0070673, IMG submission 65342) | Miscanthus rhizosphere microbial communities from Kellogg Biological Station, Michigan, USA - KBS M2-3 metaG | ecosystem: Host-associated > Plants > Roots > Rhizosphere > Soil ...
CAGCCGGCGCGCTGAATCATGCGAACATTTTAGTAATTCATCACATCGAGACACACAACGGCGCGCCTTATATCGTTTCGGAGCTGCTCGAAGGCGAAGAGCTGCGCGATCGATTGAATAATGGACCGCTATCGCAGCGAAAGGTAATTGATTATGCGCAGCAGATTGTCAGTGGTCTTTGTGCGGCGCATGAAAAGGGAATTGTCCATCGCGATCTCAAACCCGAGAACCTGTTCATCACCAATGACGACCGCGTGAAGATTCTCGACTTCGGGATCGCGAAGCTTTCATCGGCGACTCAATCAACGGGCCCGGACATTTCCGAAGACGCAACGCGCAAGGTATTGACCAATCCCGGCATGGTGATCGGCACGGTCGGGTACATGTCACCGGAACAGGTTCGCGGTCAACCAGCTGATCATCGTTCGGATATTTTTTCGTTCGGGGCGATTCTGCACGAGATGATCACGGGCCGCCGCGCGTTTAAGCGCGAGACGATGGCTGAGACGATGACGGCAATTCTCAAGGAAGAGCCGGCAGAGTTGAGCGCGTCGAATCCAAACGTTAGTCCCGCGCTCGAACGCATTGTCAATCGGTGTTTAGAAAAGAAGCCGGAGCGACGGTTTCAGTCAACCGCCGATCTCGGATTCGCACTCGACGCGTTGTCAGCGCCGACTAGTGCGTCCGGACGCGATCTGACTGCGGCTGCCAGCGTAGCAGTAGCGGAAGTGAAGAAGTCTGCGTGGGCTGAGCGCCTTCCATGGATCGTCGTCGCCGTCTTTGCGATAGCCGCCGCGATACTGGCCTGGGCATATTTCAAAGGCGCCACGAGTGACGATGCCACCGCGCCGAAAAGGTTGGCGTTCGAGCCGCCAAAGAACCTGCAGTTCAACGACACGCAGGCTGACGCGGCGGTGATTTCGCCCGACGGTGAGAAGATCGCGTTTAGCGCCAACACACCGGAGGGTAAGTACTCACTTTATGTCAGTGATCTGAAATCCGGTCAGATGACGCTGTTGCCCGGAAGCGATAACCCACTCGAGCCATTCTGGGCTCCTGACAGTAGATCGATCGCTTACGGTTCAAGAGGGAAGCTCAAACGTTCCGACATCTCGGGCGGTAACGCACAGATTCTGACCGACGCGCCGCGCCTCACGGCCGGAGCATGGAGCGAGAACGGCGATATCATTTTCGGTCCGGATTACGGCAGCGCGATGTTCACGGTCTCGGCCAAGGGCGGCGAGGCGCGCCAGATCACTTTTCAGGCGCCGGAGGGAGACTGGCAGCATTCGGGTGGAACTTTTCTTCCCGGCGGCCGGCGCATAATTTTTACGCGCAGTGCTCCCTCGCCAAACCTGAGAGGGGTCTGGGTGGCCTCGCTCGACTCAAAAGAGACGAGGCGGATCTCACCCGAAATCTCGACCGTCCGGTTCGCTCCTCCTGACTGGCTCATCATGGTGCGTAACCAGGTTCTGGTCGCACAAAAGATCGATCTCAACACTGCCGAATTCAAAGGCGAACCAATCACGATCATGACGGATACGACCAACGCGACTATCGGCCCCGCGCGTTTTTCCGTTTCGGCCAACGGCGTGATCGTCTGGCAGCCGCAGTGGCAGCGGAGGTATCAACTTCAATATTTTGACGCCGAAGGCAGGCAGACCGGCTCAATCGGAAAGGTCGAGGAGGTTTCGGCCGCCTCTACACCACGCATCTCGCCGGACGGGAAGCAGGTTGCGTTTCGGACTGCTAACGGAGTGCTGGTCAGTGATCTCGCCGGCAATAATACCATCAAGCTGGCCGGAGCGAATCAGCTTCCGGTGTGGTCGCCTGACGGCAGTAAGCTTGCCTATAACGGCACCTTGGATCGCGGGCGCGGGATACTCCAGCGGGCGTCGAACGGCGTCGGCGAGCCTGAACTCCTAATGTTGGGGACAGTCTTCCCGCGACAATTCTCGCCGGATGGCCGGTTCCTTCTGTACACGCAACGCGCGACCAAAACCCGGCTCGACGTGTGGCTTCATCCGCTCAGAGGTGAGTCGAAGGACATTCCGCTGCTTGTCTCGCCGGCTGACGAGTCGTATGCCGAGTTCTCACCGGACGGAAAATGGCTGGCCTACCTCTCCGACGAGACAGGTGAAGATGAGCTTTACGTTCAGTCCTTCAAAGAAGATGGCACGTTAGGAACTGACCGCAAACGCATCTCGACAGACGGCGCGGCCCATGACGTCTGGTCCCGAGATGGCCGGCAGCTTTTCTTCACCCAGCGTGACGGCAAAATGATGTCGGTCGTTGTGAAAACGGGCGGACAGAGTTTTGAGTTCGAGCCGCCCAAGGCGCTGTTCGCAACCCGGATGATGTTCGGATACGGGCGCGCTGACTATTTCGACGTGACGCCAGACGGAAAATTCCTGATCGGAACGTTGATTGGCGAACCCACCGCGCCGGCGCCGACAGTTATTCTGAATTGGCAGGCTGCCATGAAACAATGACTTTAGCTGAAAGCACAAAACTCGGACGTTATGAAATCCGCTCGAAGATTGGCGAGGGCGGAATGGGTGAAGTGTATCGCGCTTACGACGAAGCGTCGACGCCGCTTTGGATCCGGCAATACAGTGCGCAATCGTTCAGCACCGCGAGCGGAGCGAGTGTGTAAAAACTCGAGTATACCCACGGCTTGCCCGTGGGAGTTTCATGTTTGCCGCTACACCGCACGGTGAGTAATTGCCTCGATGCCACGGGCTTGCCCCTTGGAAGTTCACGTTTATTGCTTCGTCTTAGGAATTAGCTGCGCTCGTGACTCCTCCACCGCGCAAGGCGGTGGCATCCCAGAGAGGCGCACCAATCCTTTGTAGCAGCAAACATGAAACTCCCACGGGCAAGCCGTGGGTATCCAATCGTGTTGACACAGTCTCGGAGCGAGGGGATCAAATGCTCAATCAGAAATATAAAGGTATGCTCTCAAAACAGGTCGATCAGTGTAAGCGGATAAATGGATCTGAATTAAAGAAGAAAATCTCACCGCTGCGTTTCCTAAACTTGCGGCGCGTCAAAGATCGGATTCGGCTATTAGCAACGGTACTACTCATAGGAGGAGAAATGCGCAAATTCAAATTCGAAATGGCAGACTGGACCACCAAGGCCCTGCTCGTCGGTATCTTGATGTTTGCTCTGCAACCTGGCGCGAAGGCGCAAGGCATTGACATCAACGACACCCGACTACTTTCTCAGCCCGCCATCAGCAAAAATCATGTGGCCTTTATATACGCCGGTGATTTGTGGGCAGCTGATCTTGACGGCAAAAATGTGCGCCGCCTGACAGCTGATGAAGGTCTGGAAGCGAATCCGGTCTTTTCACCTGACGGGACATTGATCGCTTTCACTGCTCAATACGACGGCAATTTTGACGTGTATGTCGTGCCGGTTGCGGGTGGCGTTCCTACGCGACTCACCTGGCACCCCGGCGGCGACGCAGTCCAGGGATTTACTCCCGATGGATCGTCCGTACTATTTACATCGGCGCGGGCCGTTTTCACTGGCAGGTACACTCAACTTTTTACTGTGCCCGTGAAAGGAGGAATCGAACAGCCGCTCAAGCTGCCGAATGCTTACGCCGCGACCTATTCGCCAGATGGATCGAGACTCGCATACAACCCGCTCTCGCCCGCGTTTACTGAGTGGAAGCATTACCGCGGTGGGCTCGTGTCAACGATCTGGCTATATAACTTTGCCGACAATGGCACGGAGAAATTGCCGCAGCCTGAGAGTCGAGCGAACGATGTTGACCCGATGTGGATTGGTGACTTCATCTACTTTCGCTCGGATCGTAACGGCGAGTTCAATATCTTTTCTTACAACCTAAAAACTAAGGCGATCAAACAATTAACCGACTATAAGGATTTTCCGGTGCTCAGCGCTTCGGCAGGCGACGGCAAAATAATTTACGAGCAGGCGGGTTATTTGCACACGCTGGATCCTCGCTCCGGGCACGATGCGAAGCTCACGATCGGCGTGTCTGCTGATCTTGCTGAGACGCGTCCGCGGTTTGTCAAAGGCGCCCGCTATATCAGGAACTATTCGCTATCACCGACGGCCGCGCGCGTAGCCTTCGAATTCCGCGGTGAGATAGTAACGGTGCCCGGCGAGAAAGGAGACGTGCGTGATCTAACCAACACTACAGGCGCGCACGAGCGGTCCCCTGCCTGGTCGCCGGACGGTAAATCAATCGCATACTTCTCAGACGAGTCGGGTGAATATGAACTGCACATTCGCGCTCAGGACGGCAAAGGCGATGTGCGCAAGGTGAAGCTTTCTGGGGCGGGCTTTTACGCAGATCCTGTGTGGTCACCCGATAGCCAGAAGATCTCTTACACAGATAATTCGTGGAGCGTTTACTGGCTTGACGTAAAGACCGGCGTTTCAAAAAAAATCGCTTCTGAATATCTTTATGGTCCAGCGATTGGCCGCGCAATTTATCATGCGTGGTCCCCTGACTCGAAATGGCTGGCCTACACGCTGAGCACGAAATCCAACATCAAGACTGTTTACGTTTATTCAACCGAACAAAACAAATCATTCCCTATAACTGATGGTTTGAGTGAAGTCACGGAGCCGGTGTTTGACGAAAGCGGCAAGTACCTTTACTTCCTTGGATCAACCGACGCCGGCCCCGTCAAAGAATGGTTCGCGCAATCCAGTGCTGATATGCGCGCAACCAGTTCGCTGTATCTCGCGGTGTTGCGAAATAATTTGCCGAATCCCCTCTCGAAAGAAAGCGATGAAGAAAAAGGAATACAGAAGGAGGAGAAACCCAAGGAAGCTCCTAAACCTCCGGAACCCTTTTCAATCGATTTCGACGGTCTCAACAATCGCATAGTGGCAATACCTCTGCCTGCGCGAAACTACCGAAACTTGCAGGCTGGGACGGCCGGTCAGTTCTATTACATTGAATCTCCAGACGATGACAACCCGACACCCGGCGCGCCCGAACGATCAGTGCTGCACCAGTACGATCTGAACAAGAGAAAAGATGACTCCTTCATTCCCGGCGTGAGCGACTATATCCTCTCGGCCGATAAGAAGAAGATCATGTATCGCAGCAATGCCAACTTCGCGATCGTCGCGGTCACGCCTAAGCCGCAGCCTGGTACCGGGCGTATGAACGTCGACGACATCGAAGTGCGCATTGATCCGCGCGTTGAGTGGAACCAGATGTTCAATGAAGCCTGGCGCATAAATCGCGATTACTTCTATGCGCCAAATATGCATGGCGTGGACTGGAATGCGATGAAGCAGAAGTACGCAGTGTTCCTGCCACATTTGGCCAGCCGCGGCGATCTGAACCGCGTGATTCAGTGGATGTGCAGCGAGTTGTCGGTGGGCCACCACCGCGGCGGCGGGGGCGACACGCTCTATCAACCTAAGACAGTTCCTGGTGGGTTGCTGGGCGCGGATTATTCAATCGAAAATGATCGCTACCGATTCAAGAAAGTTTATGGTGGGTTGAACTGGAACCCGGAGTTGCGATCGCCGCTAACTGAGCCGGGCGTCAATGTGAAAGCTGGAGAGTACCTGATCGCTGTTCGTGGCCAGGACCTGCGGCCACCGACTAACGTCTACCAACTTTTTGAGAATACCTCCGGAAAGATTATCGAGATTACGGTGGGTCCAAACGCAGACGGCTCTGGTTCGCGTACCGTTCAGGTAGTGCCGATTGCGAATGAGGGCGCATTACGTAATAGAGATTGGGTTGAAGGCAACCTGAAGAAAGTTACCGACGCCACTGGTGGACGGGTCGCGTATGTTTACGTTCCCAACACGGCGGGTCTCGGTCATGAATACTTCAAGCGATACTTTTTCCCTCAGACCTACAAAGACGCGATCATTGTTGACGAACGATTCAACGGTGGCGGTCAGTATGCGGACTATTACATTGATCTGCTTCGCCGTCCGCTGGGCGCCTATTGGGCGATGCGTTATGGAGCCGACTTGAAAACTCCGGCCGCTTCGATCCAAGGTCCAAAAGTAATGATCACTGATGAGACGGCCGGATCAGGCGGCGACCTGTTGCCGTGGATGTGGCGCAAATTCAGCATGGGCAAATTGGTCGGTAAACGGACCTGGGGCGGACTTGTAGGCATCCTCGGTTTTCCCGTCTTGATGGATGGCGGCAGCTTCACGGCGCCGAACTTCGCGATATGGACTCCCGAAGAAGGCTGGGTTGTAGAAAACATCGGCGTGCCGCCCGACATCGAGGTCGAGCAAACTCCAGCGGATGTCATCAACGGCCACGACCCGCAACTCGAGAAGGCGATTCAAGTCGTGATGGAGGAATTGAAGAAGAATCCTCCACACGAACCGAAACGTCCGCCTTTTCCGGTGAAGGTTAAATGAGCCCGGCAAGCTCGCCGCGATAACCTCGCCGCGATAACTTTGCAGCAGGGTCTCTAGGGCCCTGCTGCAGCGTCCTACGTGCACGGATAGCGAGAAACTGATCGATGGTAAAACGCGAGGATCCCATTGATCCGCTATTCAGACTTCCGTTGACGGAATTCATCAGCGCGCGCAAGGAACTTTCCGCTCGTTTGAAGAAGAACGGTTATGCCGAAGACGCTGAGCGCGTGAAGGCGCTGGCTAAGCCGCCACTTTCTGCCTGGACCGTGAATCAACTCTATTGGAATCATCGAGAGGCTTTTGACGAGGTGATTGCGACCGGGCAGCGAATTCGCAAAGCCCAAGCCTCAGGGAAGATGGCGAACCTGCGTGAGGCTCTCGAAGCGCGACGCGAGGCGGTTACGCACTTGTCAGATTTGGCAACTGAGGTACTGACGAATGCAGGTCACAATCCGTCGTTGGATATCCTGCGGCGGATCACTAGCACGCTCGAAGCGCTGTCAGCTTCTACGTCAGTCTCAGATGCCGCAACTCCAGGCCGATTGACGAACGACGTAGACCCGCCGGGCTTCGAATCATTCGGATCATTCATTCCGAGTGCGGCCACAACCAGCCGCGCGCCGAAACCGCAGCCAGTAGCTTCCTCAAAGAAGCAGGTGACTGCACCCGACAAGTCAAAACAAAAGTCGGCCGCTGCAGAGGCGAGCCGTCGCGAAGAGCATCAGCGGCGGATGAATACCGCGAAGGCATCGTTGCAGAATGCGAAGAAAGCTTTAGCCTCCGCGCAAGCTCAGGCAAAGAGTTTGGAAACAGCGCAAAAGAAAGCTGAAGCCGGTGCTAAGGAGGCTGAGAAACAGAAGCGTCAGGCAGAAGAGGTTTTGAAGAAAGCCAGCGCTGCATCGGCAGCTGCAGATCAACGCACGCTAAGTATCGCCGCCGAATTAGCTGAGGCAAGCAAGGCCATGGAAGAAGCGCACCGCGCGGTCGGGGCTGCAACCAAAGAACTCGAGGCACTGTTGAGGCAGTCGCCAAAATGAAGCACAGCTACGGACCCGGGTAAAGACACCATCGGCTTTAGGCGCGTGGAGTTTCAATTTCGACCTAAGCGTAAAACGACCTCGCCTTAGGCCGAAATTGAGACTCCACGCGCCTAAAGGCGGTGGTATCTTACCGATTCGTGATGTTATCTGGTTAGGTTGAAGTTGAAACTCCATGCGGCTAAAGCCGATGGTGTCTTGGACCAATTCAACTTGATAACAAACGAGAACGAAGTTATGAATAGCAACGACATGACCAGCGGTTTCATGCGCATGGTGATCATGACATTAGTCATATTCACTTCGTCTCTAGTTGCCGTTTCGCAAGATGGCAAGCGACAACTCGCGCTGGAATGGGTTTTCGGTCCGGAAGGACGAAGCGTCGCAAGTCTTCCGCAGACAGCATGGCTCGACGATGGCAGCTTGATGGTCCTCGATAACCGGAAGCCGGAGCATGAGCGCACCTTTGAGAAGTTGAATCCAGCAACAGGTCAGCGACAACCGGTTCTGGACGCGGTGCGAGGATTGGCGTCGCTGAAATCTGTAGCGGGAATTACGCTTGCGGTATTGCCATGGCCCACTGCATTCGACGGTTCCGGCCGTGAAGCGCTTTATGTTTTCAATGGCGATGTGTTTGTTCTGGAGCTTGGCAGCGGTCAATTGCAACGGCTCACTAATACTTCTGAAGAAGAGACATCCGCCAGCTTTTCTCCCAACGGCCGGCGCGTGGCCTATGTCCGCTTGAATGATTTGTATTTCTTTGACCTTGATAGCAAGCGTGAGAATCGCATTACCCGAGACGGATCCGAGACGCTATTGAACGGCACGCTGTCGTGGGTGTACTGGGAAGAAGTCTTCGGCCGGCGAGACATCGGATATTGGTGGGCGCCTGACTCGCAGGCGATTGCCTATCTGCAGTCCGACGATTCGAAAGTCGATCTCGCTTACTTCACAGACATCACACCTTTCTCACCGCGAGTCGTTCGTCAGCGCTACGCGCGCGCCGGGCGCGCAAATCCTCGCGTCCGTTTGGGAATAGTTGAACTCGGCCACGCCGCCACCAACTGGATCCAAATAACGGATAAGCCCTTCGAGTACATCGTGCGCGCGAAGTGGTTGCCGGATGGTAGTCGCTTGAGTGTCGAAACAATGCCGCGAGTGCAGACAGAGCTTTCTTTGTATTGGGTCGATCGAAAGACGGGAGCGCCGACACACGTCCTTACTGAAACGGATCCCGGCTGGGTGAACATGACTGATGACCTGTACTTCTCACATGACGGCCAGCATTTTCTCTGGCCCTCTGAACGCGATGGGTACATGCATCTATATCGCTATCGCATGGACGGTACGCTCGTGAACCAGGTGACGAAAGGTCATTGGGCGTTAGCGAGTACAGGCGGCGTTGCCTTTTGGGTCAAGCAGGCGATTGTCGGAGTGGATGAAAAGAACAACTGGATTTACTTTACGGCACTGGAGCAGTCCTCGATCGAACGTCACCTCTACCGTGTGCATCCTGATGGATCCGGATTCACTCGAATTTCAAAAGAAGCAGGAACTCACCGCATTTCAATGTCGCCGGATGGTCGATATTTTCTCGATAGGTATTCTGACATTCGCACCATGCCTTCGCTGCGACTAAATGCTGCTGACGGCAATACTTTGCAGACGCTCGCTGGACCACGCCCGCAGTTGCTCGAGCCATACGACGTGCAATTTCCGCAACTAACGACAATACCTGCGGATGATAATTTTCCTATGCCCGCGCAGATCATGAAGCCGAAAGACTTCCAAACTGATCGGAAGTATCCAGTGATCATGTTCGTGTATGGCGGGGCCTCGGCGCCACAGGTTTCGAACGCGTGGCAGGGTGATGTTTTGTGGAATCAAATGCTGGTCGACGCGGGCTATGTCGTCGTCAAGGTCGATAATCGATCGGCGACAGGAATCAGTAAAAAATTGGAGAACACCGTCCTGAAAAGATTGGGCGAAGCAGAAACGCCGGACTTGGTTGCTGCCGCCCGCTGGTTGAAGAAACAAGGTTGGGTTGATCCAGCACGGGTCGGCGTTTGGGGTTGGAGCAACGGTGGTTGGATGACGCTGAATTTGATGACGCGATCGTCCGAATTCAAAGCCGGCATTGCTGTGGCGCCCGTTGTTGATTGGCGTTTCTACGACTCAAAGTGGACCGAGGGACCAATGCGAACGCCGCAGGAGAATCCCGAGGGATATGAAAAGGCTTCCCTTATTCCGCGGGCCAAAGACTTGCACGGTCATCTCTTGATCGTTTTCGGCAGCTACGATGACAATGTACACCCGGTCAATGAAATGGCTTTCGTTGACGCACTGGTGGCCGCGGGCAAGAAGTTCGAGATGATGAGTTATCCAATGCGCAAACACGGCATCTCAGACGAGGCAGCCACGCTTCATCTCTATCGGCTGATGCTCGACTTCTGGAAAACTAACCTTTAGTGAAACCAGGGGGACGCTCCGCCCGTCTCGACCAGTACCGCAATCGCCGGTTGAAACATACGGGGTTGGGGGTCGAACTAATAGCACCTCCAGAAAATCTGTCGCCCACTATCGTGGAGTATCGGCAGCCGTCAGATTGAAAATAACAAGCGGTCGCGGTTGGCCTCGTTCCCTCGTCTGTCGCCAACAGTCGAGCTTTGGTGCAGTACTCCCAACCCTCACTCAAACTTGCAGTCGATTGAGCG
>Ga0070673_100003208_pt1 | contig 10139 bp, 7 predicted proteins | sample KBSM23metaG_FD_65342 | JGI IMG/M metagenome (GOLD analysis project Ga0070673, IMG submission 65342) | Miscanthus rhizosphere microbial communities from Kellogg Biological Station, Michigan, USA - KBS M2-3 metaG | ecosystem: Host-associated > Plants > Roots > Rhizosphere > Soil ...
TGACGCTCCACGGCTTCGTGTAGGCCTTCGGATCGTCGATCGTGACGTCGACGTCGATGTGCCCGATGGTTGGACGGGTAAATCGCTCGATCACCCGCAAGGCTTCCGTGCCTGGCAGACCGCGCATGTCGAGCCACGTCTTGCCGTTCTGCCCGATCGTCTCGACCACGAACGTGTCGCCCTCCCACTTCCCCACCGAGTAACCCATCCAGGTCGGCTGCGCGTCTTTCGGAAGCGGCCGTCCATCGGTAAAGATCTGCCGATAGATCGTGCGCGATTCGTGCAGGAACAGCATCAGATCCGGCGTCTGCACGACCTTGAGGCCATCGGGAATGTTGTCCTTTTCCGGAATACCCGAAGGCCAGCAGCGCGCACCGGGATGATCCTTGCCGTTGGTTTCGATCCGCTCGTTGTAAACCGCCTCTGCCCAAGGCTGCAGTGGCACGTCTCCCGGTTTCAGGTCTGCGGCGAGGTTCAGCAGATGTTTGACCGCCATGGTCGGGACCCAGAAACCGGAGAGGTCGATCTTGCCGTCGGCGGTTCGTCGCGGCGGAGCGTTCAGATCCACCTTGCCGTCGGCGGTCCGCGGCACATTTTTCCAGGGGTACGGCTCCCATTGCGCCCGGCCCGCGGGACTGGCGGTACCCGATGTCGGGACCGCCGACAGGATGACCAGAGCAGCCAGAGCAAGACGCACGGCCTGCGCGAATGTTGTGATCATGTGAATCCTTCTCAGCAATGTACGTGGGGTCCGCCTTCAGGCGGACCAATCCGGCTAAAGCCGGATCCCACGTCTGGCGCGCCGACCACGTTAACGCGGTTGTGCGTACGGAGCCGCGTAGCCCCCCCAACTCCACCCGTCGCGCGGGCGACGTATTTCCCGCACTGGCATCACTTCGTGCGAGGCCGGATCTCGTGGCGGTGCCCCGCTCACGATCACGTGGTCTCCGACTCTCAGCGTGGTGCTGGTAATCCCCGCGCGTTCAACCTGCGCGGCCGATCGCCAGGTCGCTGTGTAGAGAGTCGCATCCGCGGATCGAATCGTCAGAACGACGTGGGGGTTTGCGAAGCGCACCGATTCGATGTCGCCTTCGATGGATACTCTCTGATCGAGGAAGAAGTTCGCGTACCCGTGGTGTGCGCGCGCCGACCCGGCCGCCAGGACGAGGATCCCGAGAACCGCGAATATCATGCGTCTCATGTGGCCTCCTACCAAGCGAATAATCCGACGAAATCACCGCGTCGGATCCTGAAGTCTTTCTGAATTCCGGTCTAGTCGCCGCCGCTGCCCTTGAACTGATCCTCCTTGTCCGCGAACAGCACGTTGAAGCTCGTCAGCGACCCATAACAGCCGCTGACGTAGTTTTGCAGCTTGACCTTCAAGTCATCAGGCAGGTCGGCTGCGTTGACCTGCTGCTCGAGCGTCCGGAGACGGTTCCGCAACATGACGATCTTGTGGAAGAACGTCTCGATCGGCCAGCTCTTTTCCTGCAGCCCCGGCGCGCCCGGGCGCAGCACGAGCGTGCCGCCGCGCCACTTCTCGGCCGGTACGGCCGTCGTCAGGCCGGTCTCCTCACGGATGATCCGCCGAAGCAGGAGCTCGAGGTCGCCTGATGTGCCGTCGGAAGCGGTCATGGGTGGGGCAATCCTCTCTCGTTCGCTCACGATGGGAAATGGCTCGGATCGGGCCTGGCCCAGAGCGCGGCCCGCGGAAGGCGGCGGCGCCGAGGACTGCCCGACCCGTGGTCCCCCGCGGTAGTTGTGCTCGCTGTGGCAGAACCCGCAGTCGACGCGAATGGGCACGCCGTCGCCGTCCACAACGACGATGGTGTGCATGCGGTCGGTCTTGCAGGCGCGGCAGTAATCCTCGATTGATTCGCCGGCTCGATGCGGCCTCGGTGACATGGCCCTGATATGATCTCACGATGCAAGGAACTTGATGTGTTCGATTCCTTGAGCTCCGACCTTCGACACGGAGGGCGATCGCTCGCGAGAACACCCCTCGTGTCCTTCGCCGCGATTATTTGTCTCGCCGGCGCCATCGGCGCCGCCACCGCCGTGTTCTCCATCGTCGACGGCGTCGTGCTTCGCTCGCTTCCCTTCGAGAACGCCGATCGCGTCATGGCCATCTGGGGAGTCGATCCTGGCCGCGATACCGTGCTTCGCGGCTTCTCGTGGCTGGATGCCCAGGATATCGCGCGGCAGAATCGCAGCCTGGAAGCGGTCGCCGTCATGGAGAACGCCAACGGCGGCATGACGCTCACCGGCCGCGGCGATCCCGCGCAGCTCCCCTCGCGGACCGTATCCGGGAATTTTTTCGACGTCCTCGGCGTCCCCGCGGCCATGGGGCGTCCGCTGACCGCCCGGGACGATGACGTGGCGTCCGCGCCGGTCGTTGTACTGAGTGACGCGCTCTGGCGCCAGCGCTTCGGTGGCGACCCGTCCCTGGTCGGCGCGGCCCTGACGCTCGATGGACGTCCCTTCACCGTCGTCGGCATCATGCCCCGATCGTTCTCCTACCCGAGAGGCGCGCAGTTCTGGGTCACGGCCGCTCACGCCGCTCCGGACCTCGTCAAGGACCGGACGCTCGGGTGGCTCGAAATCATCGGGCTCGCCAGGCCCGGCGTGACACCAACAGCTGTCCGCGGAGATCTCACAGGAGCTTTCGACCAGATTACGAGGACCTATCATCCGACGCGCGGATCGCAACAACTCTCGGTGATCCCGCTTCAGCGCGAGCTGCTCGGAGACGTCCGTCCCGCCTTGTGGGCGGTGTTTGCCGCGGTTCTGATTCTGCTCGCCGTTGCGTGCGCAAATGTGGGCGGCCTGCTGCTGATTCGCGGCGGCGCCCGCGCCCACGAGATTGCAGTACGCGTGGCACTCGGCGCCGAGCGGCGCCACATCCTGCGACAAGCGTTCGCGGAATCGATGATCGTCGCCGGCACGAGCGGTGCGATCGGGGTCGCGCTGGCCGTGGTCCTGGTGAGGATGACGACGGCGCTCGCACCTGGCGACATCCCGCGGCTCGCCGATATCTCCATCGATCCACGCACCCTCGCGTTCGCGATTGCCGTCGTCGTTCTTACAACCGTCGTATGCGGGCTCGTTCCGGCGTCGCAGGCCTTGGCGTCGAATGTCCAGACGCTCCTTGCGAATCGGGGCCGCACGGTCTCTGGCCACCGCACGTCGCTCGGGCGTGTCCTTGCGGCCGCAGAAATCGCGCTCTCGGTCGTGCTGCTCGTGTCGGCCGGCCTCGTGGGCCGGACGTTCCTGAACCTGCGGCGGCTCGACGTCGGATTCACGGCCGACCGCGTGCTCGCCTTCTCGGTGCCGGTGCCGGCCGCGCGTTATTCCAGGCCCGAGGATCACCGCCGATTGAACGACGAGCTCCTCGCGCGATTGTCGGTGCTGCCCGGCGTCCGGCACACGGCGGCGGTGCTCCTGCGCCCCTTCTGGGGGCGCGTCGGCCTCGACTGGCCGGTCACCATCGAGGGACAGGCGGCGGCTGACGCAGCGAACAACCCGCTCGTCAACCTCGAGCCGATCTCGACGGGATACTTCCAGACGCTCGGCATTCCGATCCTCGACGGACGCGATATCGGCGCCGGCGATCGCGACGGCCGGCCGGCCGTCGCCGTGGTGGGCAGAAGCTTCGCGCGCCGTTTCTGGCCCGCGAGTAATGTTGGCGATGTTCTCGGCAAACGACTGCGCTTCCCGCTGCCCGGCTCGGCCTACAGCCAGCAGTGGTTCAGCGTCGTCGGAATCGTGGGCGACGCGAAGTACCGCGGCCTCCGCAACGATCGACTGGATCTCTACATCAGCGACGCGCAGGGTCCGTATCCTGCGCACCAGTTCGTCGTGCGTACGGATGGCGATCCTGCCGCGCTCGTCGGCGCGATCCGCGGCGAGGTTCGCGCCATCGATCGCGATCTCCCGATCGACGATGTGACCGTGCTTGGCGATGCGGTCGAGCAGGAATTGGCGAATCCGCGGTTCACTGCTCGCGTCTTCGCGGCGTTTGCCGTTACGGCGCTCGGTCTGGCCGCGCTCGGGCTCGGGACGTTGATTTCGTGGCAGGTCCGGCAGCGAACGCGCGAGATCGGCATTCGGATTGCGCTTGGAGCAACTTCAGCTCAAGTCACCCGGCTGGTCATGACCGACAGCTCCATCATCGTGTGCATCGGAGTCGTCGCCGGGCTCGGCATCGCGGCGGCGACGACGGCCATTCTTCGAACGCTCCTGTTCAATGTCAGCCCTGTCGATCCGCTGATCCTGATCGCAGCCGTGGCCAGTGCGGCCTTCGTCGGGCTCGGGAGCGCATATTTCCCCGCGCGGCGCGCCAGCCGCGTCGATCCGCTGACTGCCGTCCGAAGCGAGTGAAAAGAAGGGCCTGGGAGCAAAGGCGTTATTGCACGCCTCCGGCGCTTCGCATGCCCTCCGTGATGATGCCGACTCGCAGCACTCCGGCACCTTTTGCGGCGTCGATGACTTCGACCACGTCTCCGTAATGCAATGTGCCCGCGGCAGCGATGAACAGCGTCTTGTCGTTCCGTTGATCGAACACATCCCGCAGGCGCGCTTCAAGATCCCGCAGGTTGACATCCTGATGGTTGATGGAGATTCGTCGATCCGCGCTGTATTCGACCATGATTTGAGTACCGGCTGCGGGAGCGGGCGCTTTCGGTTGCGTGGCGGCAGGCAGCTTCGTATCGAGCCCCGTTTGCGTGAGCGGGAGCGCGGCCAGGAATATGACGAGCAGGACGAGCAGGACGTCGATGAGCGGCGTGAGGTTCATCTCGCAGCTCGCGCGCAGAGGCTCCGGCTTCATACGCCCACCTTTCTCTCTGTTAGACACCACCTTCCGGGAAATTGCCACAAGGTCCGGCCAAAGCCGGACGCCACGTACGCTGGAATTGGTCTAGTTGCCGTTCAGCGCGAAGGCGACGAGCGCGTTCGAGGTTCCGGCGCCGGTGGCCATGACGATGAACTGCCGGCCCGAACGGGTACGGTACGTCATCGGGTTCGCCGTATTCAGATACGGAACCTTCGCGCGCCACAATTCCTTGCCGGTCTTCGTCTCGAAAGCATAGAGATAGCCGTCGCCGCCGCCGATGAATGTGAGGCCGCTTCTGGTAACCAGGGCGCCGCCCCGATTGTTCGGCGACCCCAGACGATCCGGCAGCCTGACGCCTTTGAGCAGCGGATGGTTCCGCAACGCTGCGTCTCCTTCGCCCAGCGGAATCTTCCACGCGATCTCGCCCTTGTTCAGATCGATGGCCGTCAGGACCGCGTACGGCGGCGCCGTCAGGGGGATGCCGTCGATGCTGACGCTTTCCCCCCCGGATGCGAATCGATTGGTGTACGCAGCCGCAACCAACGGATCGGATCCATCATTCTTCCCGATTCGGTTCACGCCAACGCCGCGCGTCGCGCGAACGATAAGGTAACCGGTCCCGGGATCGAACGCCGCGCCACCCCAGCTCGCGCCTCCACCTTGTCCCGGGCGCTGCAACGTCCCCCTGAGCGAGGGGGGCGTGAAGAGCGGTCCGATGCGGAACCTCTGCATCTGTTCGAGCGCCTTCGCTTTGATCTCCGGCGTCAGATCATTGGCATCCTCGAGCGAGACCCCCTGATCGACGAAGGCGGGAGGCTTCGAGGGAAACGGCTGGGTGAGATACGGCTTCTCGCCGGGCACGTCGCTGTCGGCCGCCACGGGCCGCTCGACAATCGGCCAGACCGGCTCACCCGTCACGCGATCGAACACGTAGGTGAAACCCTGCTTGGTGACTTGCGCGACGGCGTCGATCCGCCGCCCGTTCACGGTGATCGTCACCAGATTCGGCGCGGCGGGGTTGTCATAGTCCCAGAGACCGTGGTGGACCGTCTGGAAGTGCCACTTCATCTTGCCCGTCGCCGCATCGAGACACACGAGCGATTCAGCGAACAGATTGGCTCCCGGCCGCTCGCCTCCGTAATAGTCGCTGCTCGGCGTAGACGTCGGCAGGTACAAGAGCCCGCGCGCCTCGTCCAGCGTCATCGGCGCCCACACGTTGCCATGCCCGTTGCGCCGCCACGTCTCGTTCTCCCACGTGTCGGCCCCTGGATCTTTCGCCGACTGCGGAATCACCGAGAATGTCCACACACGTTTTCCAGTACGGGCGCTGAACGCCTGCACGTAGCCGATCGGATCGGGAAGCTGTACACGATCGGGCACCTGGCTGCCGACGATGACCAGGTCCCGATACACGACCGGCGGCGAGCTTTGCGTCGCGTTCCGGATGTCCGAGAGCCGCGCGAGGCCGTCGGTGAGGGATACCTTTCCACTGTTGCCGAACGAAGCAACCGGCTTCCCGGTCTGCGGATCGAGGGAGAAAAGCCGATACCTGTTGTTCAGAAAGAGACGAAGCTTGCCTCCATCCCTCCAGAACGCCGTCCCGCGGAGCTTCCATCCGCTCGCGGACAGCAGCGGACCCAGCTCCTCGGCCTTGCCGTCGAACCGCCACTTCTCCGCGCCGGTTTCGGCGTCGACGGCGGCCACGTTGTTGTACGGCGTCGTCACGTAAAGCACGCCATCGATCATCAGCGGCGTACTCTCGAAGAAGCCGGGAGCCGGTGGCGTTTCCCAATGCTTCCATTGCCACGCTGCCTGCAGCCGCTGCACATTCTCAGGGCCGATATCGGTCAACGGCGAGTACTTCGTGCCGCCCTGATCGCCGCCGTAGTAAAGCCAGTCGACCGGCCCTGAACGTCCAGCGGGTTGCTGCGCGCCAACGAGCGCGCCAGTGACGAGAATGGCCAGCGCGACATGCTTCGTCATGGGCCGGTCCATCCCTTGCGCAGCGCCGCGCGGTCGACTTCCTGACCTCTCAAATAAACCTTGGAGATCTTTCGCGTGTTGGTGATGTCGTCGAGCGGGCTCGCATCGAGCGCGATGAAATCGGCGCTCTTGCCTTCCGCAATCGTGCCGAGCTGATTGAGCTTCAGGATTTCAGCCGAGGTGCGCGTCGCGGCGACGATGACTTCGGCCGGTGTCATGCCTGCCGCAACCATATCCGCGAGCTCGGTGTGGGCCACCCACCCCACGGACACTCCGGCGTCGGTTCCGAAACCAATCCGTGCACCGGCCGCGTTCAGCTTCGCGAGATTGCGCGCCTGGATCCCATACAACTCACGCACTGCTTTCGCGGCTTCCGGTTTTCTGTTCGCCGCTTCATCGCGCAATCGCCGGATCTCTTCGGCGGGAACCGTGTCGCTCAGCCATGTCAGGTCCTCCGCCGTTCCTCTGTCCGGCAGGTTTGGTATGACGAAAACGTCCGGCCGCTCCTTCATCAACTTCATGAATTCGTCGTCCACGTCCTTGTCGCGCACGCCGTGGGCGAAGCCGTCGATGCCGGATCGCAGAAGCTCCTTGGCATCCGCCAGATCGAAGATATGCGCGACCACACGCAGATTGTGTGCGTGGGCCTCATCGATGATCGCCCGATAGATCGGCGGCGGCAGCTTCTTTACCGTGCCGTTTCGATCGTCGACCCAGATTTTGACGATGTCGACCTTCTTGGCCGCGAGCTCCTGAACCGCTTGTCTCGCCTCCGCTTCGGTTGTCACTCCGTAGGCGGCGTCCTTTCTATACTCGGCGCCCGGGCCGGCATCCGGCAGCGCCATTCCGCGGCCCGCCGTTCGAAACAACGCGGCATCCTTCACGGGCGCCGCTCGCACCTCGTACGGTATTTCCCCTCGATCGACCCCCATGCTCAACGTCGCCGCGATGCCGTAGTACGCATAGCGATGCAGATGGTCGACGAGGTTCTCACGCGTGAAGTTGGCGGCCGCGGTGGTCATGGCCTTGACGTTCGTGTAGCCAAGGTGGCTGTGGGCGTCGATGAGCGCAGGCATGACCGTCTTGCCGGTCAGGTCGACGCGTCTTACGCCCACGGCCGGCTGAAGTTCACCCTTCCTTCCAATCAGGGTAAAGGTGCCGTCCTCGACGAAGAACGCGGAGTCCGGAATCGGTGCGCTGCCGTCGCCGATGATGAGTTGCGCGCCCTCGAAGAGGACGATGTTATCGGACAGTCCCGGGGCCTCGACTACCGGCGGCCTTGAACACGCCGCCGAGGCCGCGAGCACGAACACGCAACCGAACAGGATCCTCACCGCGGGTCTCGAACGCTGCGACATGGAACCGTCTCCTTCCCGTGAGCGTGGTGATTGTAGCCTTGATTTTTCCCTCTGCGGGGCGATAATCCAGTCGATGAATCGCAGACACCTTCTCAAGAATGCTGCGGGCGCCACGGCCGGAATGATCGTCGGCGGCCGGGGGCTGACGGAGGCTGCCTTCGAAGCATTCCAGGCGCCTCCGGCGGCTCGCCGCCGAGTCTCGATAGGCGGCCGGCGCGTGACCGTCATCGACATTCACGCTCACACGTTCGTGCCGGAAGTGTGGGAGCTGGTCAAGGACACACCGCTGGCCGCGACCGCGAAGAACAATCTGACGGGAGCCATTGCGCTCGGGCCCGGCAATGCGACCCGTCTCGCGTACATGGACAAAGAGGGGATCGATTATCAGGCGATCAATGTCAACGCCTGGGGATATTCAGCCGAACGCGCGCTCGCACGCGACCTGGTTCAACTGCAGAACGAAAAGATCGCGGCCGCGGTTGCCGCCCGTCCCGATCGTTTCGTGGGAATGGCGACGCTGGCGCTGCAGTACCCGGACCTTGCGGCCGACCAGTTGGACTACGCGGTAAAGAAGCTGAATCTGCGAGGCGCCGCCATCGGCGGCAGCGTGGAAGGCCAGGAGTTGTCGGATCGCAAGTTCGATCCGTTCTGGGCGAAGGCGGCGGAGCTCGGAGTCATGGTGTTCATGCACCCGCAGGCGGCATCAGGCACGACGCAGAACCCGCGGCTCCAGGGCAAAGGCGGTTTGGGCAACACCATCGGAAACCCGCTGGAGACCACGGTGTTTCTTTCGCATCTGATCTTCGAAGGAACTTTGGATCGTTTTCCGGGACTCAAAATCTGCGGCGCTCACGCGGGCGGCTACCTGCCTTCGTATAGCGGGCGCTCGGACGCCTTGTGCGGCCGCGGCGGCGGCCTCGGTGCCGACTGCAACGCGCTCAAGAAAAAGCCGAGCGAGTACTTCAGGGATCAGCTGTACATCGACACGATGATCTTTCACGAGGACGGATTGCGCCACCTCGTGGCCGAAGTCGGCGTCGATCACATCTTCTACGGAACCGACTATCCCTTCGACTGGCCGGTCGGCGTCGACTTCGTCCTCAACGCGCCATTCCTGAACAACGCGCAGAAAGAACAGATCCTCGGCGGGAACCTGATCAAGCTGCTCCGGATCAAAGCATAGAAGCGCTATTTGATCTGCCCCGGGTTCAGGTACTCCAGGAAATGGTTGTTCTCGTTGCAGATGAACTCGATCATCTCGCTGTCGACCATGATCTCCTGATTGACCCGGACGGTGAATGGCTTCGTGTAGGCTTTCGGGTCGTCGATCGTGATGTCGATCTCCAGCTTGCCGAAATTCACGCGCCGGAACCTCTCGGTGATTTTTCCCTGATCGCTCAGCGGGCTGCCGCGCACGTCCAGCCATCCCCCGTCCCTGAAATTGTTCGACTCGACCACGAGGGTATCGCCCTCCCACTTCCCGACTGAGTAGCCGTACCAGAAGGGCTGCGGCTCGCCGTTCGCCGGCAGCGGCCGTCCGTCGGTGTAGATATACCGGAGCCCGTAATTGGCTTCGTAGAGGATCGTGATCAGGCCGGGCGTCTGAATCATTCTCCTCGGCTGCGGATGCAGGTGGAACTGCATGTAGCCCATCGGCAGGCAGTGCGCGTCGGGGTTGTCTTTGCTGTTTGCGTCGTTCCGCGCTTTCTTCAGCTCCGCCGCCCATGGCCGGAACGGGAGGCCTTCGGGGAATCCTGCGCCGATATCGAAGAAGGTGGCAACCGGCGGCGTGCCCGGAGGCGCTTGAACGGGCGTGCCCGTGGCCCCGCCGCCCTCGCCCCGGAACCGCATCCAGATCCCGGACAGATCCGGTTTGCCGTCGGCCGTTCTCGGAGCGGGGGCGTCGAGGATCGGCGCTCCGCTCGCCGTTCGAGGAACGCCGGGGGTCGGATACTTCGGCCACT
>Ga0070673_100003209_pt1 | contig 10137 bp, 5 predicted proteins | sample KBSM23metaG_FD_65342 | JGI IMG/M metagenome (GOLD analysis project Ga0070673, IMG submission 65342) | Miscanthus rhizosphere microbial communities from Kellogg Biological Station, Michigan, USA - KBS M2-3 metaG | ecosystem: Host-associated > Plants > Roots > Rhizosphere > Soil ...
AAAAAGGACACTCCGCTGGGGATTGGAATGTGCTCAGATTCTACACGATGCGGCATTCCACCGCCAAGCAGCCCGGCCGTATTCAAGACGCTCGCCACAGCTCGGCGGCAGTCCGGCGAGCCTGGCTCGTCCACGCCTACACCGCCTCAGGGGCGGTCCTTGCATTCGTCGGGGCGTGGGCGGTCCTACACGGCAACGACCGGCTGGCGCTGGCTTCGATGTTCGCGGCAACGATCGTTGATTCGACCGACGGCGTGCTGGCGCGCGCGGCGCGCGTGAAGCAGGTGCTGCCCGCCGTGGACGGCGCGCGGATTGACGATATCGTCGACTACATCACATTTGTGTTCCTGCCGATCCTGCTGCTCGAGGCCGCCGGCGGGCTGCGCGGCTGGACGGCGTGGCCGGTGATCGCCGTCGTGCTCCTGAGCAGCATGTACGGGTTCGTCGCCCCCGACGCCAAGACGGAGGATCACTTCTTCACCGGCTTCCCGTCCTACTGGAACATCGTCGTCCTGTATCTGCTGCTGTTCCATGTGTCGCCGCCGGCCAACGCGGCAATCCTGCTGGGGCTGAGCGCGCTGGTCTTCGTCCGCATCGGGTGGATCTATCCGTCGAGGACGGCGACGCTGCAGGGGCTGACGCTCGTTCTGGGAGCGCTGTGGACGGTGGCGATCGCGGCGATCATCCTGCGCTGGCCGTCGCCGCCGCGGTGGATCGCGATCGCCTCGCTCGTCTTTCCCGTCTATTACATCGTGCTGTCACTCGTGCTGCATTCGCGCCGGGCGCCGCGGTGATCTCGCGCAAGGTCCAGGATCGGATCGCCGCCGGCCTCTACGGCTGCCTCGTCGCGATCACGGCGGTCGTCGTGCTGTGGTCGATGCGGCAGGGATGGGCCGTCTACAAGCTGCGCCGCGGTGTCGGCGACACGTGGTTCTACGCGGCGGACGGGCGCGCCTGGTTCCGCATGGACGAGCAGCGCCGCGACGTCTCGCTGGATCAGATCTCGCGCGACCTGCAGAACGCCGTCATCGCGGTCGAGGATCATCGCTTCTACTCGCACTTCGGCATCGATCCGGTGGGGCTCGGGCGCGCGGTGTATCGCGACGTTCGCGGCGGGCGCCTGGAGGGGGGCAGCACGCTGACGCAGCAGCTCGCGCGGACGCTCTTCCTGTCGAACAAGCGCACGCTCGGGCGCAAGGCGCAGGAGGCCGTGCTCGCGCTCCTGCTCGAGCAGGAGCTGTCGAAGAAGCAGATCCTCGAGCTGTATCTCAATCGCATCTTCCTGAGCGCCGGCGTCTACGGCGTCGAGACGATGTCGCGGGATCTCTTCGGCAAGCCGGCCAACAGCCTCACCTTGCCGGAAGCGGCGCTGATTGCCGGGCTGATCCGCGCGCCGTCGGCGCTGTCGCCGTGGTCGAACCTCGACGGCGCGCTCGATCGCAGCCGCATCGTGCTGCAGCGGATGCGCGAAGAGGGCTTCATCACGCCGGCGCAGGAGAAGGCGGCGCTGCAGTCGCGGCCGCGGATCCGTCCGTATCCCGGCGCGACGGAGGCACAGGCGGGCTACGCGAAGGAGTTCCTGCGGCAGAAGTTCCGAGACGAGTTCGGCGGCGATCATCCGCCCGACTGGCAGGTGCGGACGACCTTCGTGCCCGAGCTGCAGGAAGCGGCGGAGCGCAGCGTCGAGAACGGCCTGCGCCGCTTCGGCAAGCCGGATCTGCAGGCGGCGCTCGTCGCCGTCGATCCCGCCACCGGCGACGTGCTGGCGCTGGTCGGCGGCCGCGACTACCGGCAGTCGCAGTTCAACCGCGCGTGGCGCAGCCGGCGGCAGCCGGGCTCCGCGTTCAAGCCGTTCCTCTATGCCGCGGCGCTGGCGAGAGGCTATTCGCCGGTGAGCGTGCTCGAAGGGCTGACCAGCATCCAGCGGCAGGGACCGGAGGAATGGGCGCCGAGAAACGCCGGCGGCGAAGAGGCGGAAGCGCTCACGCTGCGCGCGGCGCTCATCGAGTCGAACAACCGCGCCGCCGCGCTGCTGCAGCAGCGCATCGGCTCGCGCCCGGTGCTGCGGCTCGCCTCCGACGTCGGCCTGCGCGATCTGCCCGACGTGCCGTCGCTGTCGCTCGGCACCGGCCTCGTCTCGCCGCTCGATCTGACGACGGCGTTCTCGGCGTTCCCCAACGGCGGCTACGCGGTGCGGGCGCGCGCGCTGACCCGTGTCATCGACGCGGACGGCAGCATCGCCTACGACAACCCGGTGCAGCAGGATCGGGTGATCAGCGAGCAGGTCGCCTACCAGATGGTCTCGATGCTGGAAGACGTCGTCGATCGCGGCACCGCCTCGCCGGCGCGCACGGCCTACGGCGTGCAGTTCCCGGTCGCCGGCAAGACGGGGACGACGGACGATTTCAAGGACGCGTGGTTCGTCGGCTTCACGTCGTCGGTGGTCGTCGGCGTGTGGGTGGGCGAGGATCAGCCGGCGACGATCGCGCGCGAAGGCTACGGCGCGCGGTTCGCGCTGCCGATCTGGGCCGACTTCATCAAGACCGCCGCGCGCAAGCGCGGCGCGCGCGCGTTCGAGGAGCCGTCGGGGCTTCGCGAAGAGCAGTTGTGCAAGGTCTCATACTTGAAGCCGGTCGAGGGCTGTCCGGTCTACACCGAGTACTTCAAGGACGGGGACCAGGTTCCTACGCGGCTGTGCCCGATCCACAAGGGCACGGTGAAGCAGCAGCTCAAGCGCGCCGTGCAGGGCTTCTTCAGCGCGTTCGGGCGAAAGCTGAAGGGGATCTTCAAGTAGCTGGTCAGCGCTGGATGCGCGCCGAGCCGCCCCTGGCAAAGGCGCGCACCTGATCGAGCGACGCCATGGTCGTGTCGCCGGGGAACGTCGTCAGGAGCGCGCCGTGCGCCCAGCCGAGACGCACCGCCTGGCCGGGCGGCTCGCCGTTCATCAGGCCGTAGAAGAAGCCCGACGCGAAGCCGTCGCCGCCGCCGACGCGATCGAAGATGTCGAGCTCGCACGTCGGCGACACGAACGTGTCCCCCGCGGCCCACGCCACCGCGCCCCACGCATGACGGTTCGTCGAGTGCACCTCACGCAGCGTCGTGGCGACGATCTTGAGGTTCGGGAAGCGTGACGCGACGCGCTCCATCATGCCGAAGAACGCGCTCGGATCGAGCTTCGACGCGGCGGCGACTTCGGGTCCCCGGATGCCGAGCCCCTTCTGCAGGTCTTCCTCGTTGCCGACCAGCACGTCCACGTGCTCGACGATTTTGGCGAGCACCGACACGGCGCGTTCGGCGCCGCCCGCGGCGCTCCACAGCTTCTCGCGATAGTTCAGATCGAAAGAGACGACCGCGCCGTGCCGCTTCGCCGCTGCCATCGCTTCGACGATGAGATCGGACGTGGTCGGCGACAGCGACGCGAAGATGCCGCCGCTATGGAACCAGCGCACGCCGCCGCCGAAGATTCCCTTCCAGTCGAAATCCCCCGGCTTCAGCTGCGCCGCGGCTTCGTTCGAGCGGTTGTAGAAGACGACCGGCCCGCGCACCCCGAAGCCGCGATCGCTGTAGACCGCGGCCATGTTCGGCCCGTGGACGCCATCGTGCGCGAACCGCCTGTAGAACGGCGTCACGCCCATCGCGCGCACCTGGCCGGCGATCAGCTCGCCGATCGGATAGTCCACGATCGCGGTCGCAATCCCGGTGCGCATGCCGAAGCAGTCGGCGAGGTTCGCGGCGCAATTGAACTCGCCGCCGCTGACGTGGACCGAGCAGCCGTGCGCTTTCCGGAAGGGGACGATGCCGGGGTCGAGGCGATGGACGAGCGCGCCCAGCGAGAGGAAGTCGAGCGCGCCGTCGGCGCGGATGTCGAGAGCGGCAGCCATGCGATCGGCGGCCTACGTTAGCACAGGGGCCAGCGCGCGCAGCAGCTCCTGGTGCCGGCTCGCGGCGGCGAGGTAGATCGTGTGGCTGCGGGCGTCGGTGTGGAAGACGCGGGCGATGCGCGGCTCGGGCGCGTGCGGCATCAGGCCCAGCTGCTCGAAGGCGGCGATCGCCGCGCCGCGGCTGGTGAGCTCTGCGTCGCGCGGCAGCGCCACGGGACGGCCGAGCACGTCGGCGAGCATCTGCGGCCAGACGCGCGAAGCGGTGAGCGCGGTGCCCGTGGCGACCAGACGGCTCACCGCGGAGACCGACGCCAGGTCGTCGATCACGTCGAGGAAGCGATAGCCGACCGATTCGAGGCCGGCGCGCAGGATCTCGTCGCGAGTGGTGGCGAGCCGCAGGCCGGCAATCGCCGCCGCGGCCTCGACGGGATAGTCGGGGCTCCGCTCGCCGGCGAGGAACGGCAGCACCGTCAGTCCGTGCGCGTCGGGCGGCAGCCGCGCCAGGCGGTTCTCGTCCTTCGGCGTGAACGGCACGCCGAGGGTCTGCCGCATCCACGCGACGAAGTTGCCGCCGTTGCTGAGGGCGGCGCCGACGACGACGCGACGCCGGTCGAGCCAGTAGCGCCACAGCCCGAACGGCACCGGCGGCGGCGCGGAGGTGCTCCACATCTGGCGCAGCGCGCCGGAGGTGCCAATCATCAGCGCCGCGCGTCCGCGCGTGACGCACCCCGCCCCCAGGTTGTTGGCGGCGCCGTCGCCGATGCAGGGAATCCAGCGCGCGCCCTTCAACTGCGGCCACCGCCGCGCCAGCGTCGCCGAGAGCTCCCCGCCGCGATCGTCGAGATCGACGATCGCGCCCAAGTGATCCGGCGTGATCCCGCTGGCCTCGCACAGCTCCGCGTCCCACTGACATGGCTCGTGCAGGAACAGGCCGGTTGCGGATGCCTGCGAACGGCTCTCGGCGTCGCGGCCCAGCCAGCGGCGTTCGAGGTACGCCGGCAGCGAGAGCCAGCGCCGCGCGCGGCGGAACGTCCGCGGCTCGCGGTCGGCGAACCAGCGCAGCCGCGCCGGCCAGTAGGTGGAGTGGATGCGGCAGCCGGTGCGCGCGTGCACCGCCCGCTCGTCGAGCGTGGCGCGCAGGTGCGCGACCTGGGCGGACGATCGCGTGTCGCTCCAGGGGACGACCGGGGTCAGCGCGCGTCCGTGCGCGTCGGCGCCGAGCAGGCTGTGCCAGAAGGCGGCGATGGCGACGGCGTCGATGCGCATCCGGACGCCGTCGAGGGCGGCGTCGATCGCCTGCATGACGGCGCGTTCGACCGCTGCCGGCGCGGCCTCGACGCTGCCGTCGTGCCCCAGCCGCCAGCGATAGCGCACCGGCACGCCGGGCCGGGACGGCTGCAGCGAGCGCCCGTAGATGGTGGCGCGGATCGAAGAGGTGCCGATGTCGACGGCGAGCACGCGCGCCACAGATGTTTAATATCATCAACCCGTGCTTCCCGCGGGGACGGTTCTCGACAATCGCTACGAAATTCTCGAGCCGCTCGCCGAGGGAGGCATGGGGGCGGTGTTCCGCGCGCGCCGCCGGATGCTCGGCGACGAGGTGGCGCTCAAGATGGTGCGCGCCGACTTCGGCGGCGATCGGTCCGCGCGCGAGCGCTTCCTGCGCGAGAGCCGCGCCGCGGCGCAGCTCCGGCACCCGAACATCGTCTCGATCCTCGACTTCAACGTCGACGCCGAGGGACGGCCGTTCCTGGTGATGGAGCTGCTCAACGGGCCCAGCCTGCGTGACGAGATTGCGGCGCGCGGCCCGCTGCCGCTCGACGAAGCGCAGGCGATCGCCGGATCGCTGTGCGCGGCCCTGCAGCTCGCCCACGAACACCTCATCCTGCACCGCGACATCAAGCCGGCCAACATCGTCAGCCACGACTTCGGCGGCGGCCTGCGCGCCTACAAGATCGTCGACTTCGGCCTGGTGCGGGATCTGTCGGCGACGGTGACGCGCCTCACCGAGGCGCAGCACTTCGTCGGCACGTTCACCTACGCGTCGCCGGAGCAGCTCACCGGGGCGGAGATGGACGCGCGCTCGGACCAGTACAGCCTGGCGGCCGTCGTCTACGAGATGCTGACCGGACATCCGCCGATCGAAGATCCCGATCCCGCGCGGCTGGTGACGTCGCTCCTCACCAAACCGGTGCCTCCGCCATCATCGTTGCGCAAGGAGCTGCCGAAGTGGGTGGACGTGGTGATCGGCCGCGCGCTGGCGAAGTCGCCTGCGGACCGCTATCCGTCGATGGCGGTGTTCGGCCAGGCGCTGCAGGAGGGCAGCGGACACCACCGGACGACGGTGATCCTGCCGGGCACGCCGCCGCCGTCGGCGATCGGCGGGCTGCTCGCGACCTACGAGCTCGGGCAGCGGCTCGGCCCGGGACGCCTCGGCAGCGACGTCTTCACCGGCGCGCATCGCGCGCTCGGCCATCCCGTCGCGATCCGCCTGCTCCGCCGCGGCGTCGATCGCAGCTGGGACGCGGTGCGGGCGCGGTTCCTCCGTGAAGCGCGGACGCTGCAGGTCTCGCACCCGTCGGTCATCCAGGTGCGCGACTACGGCGAGGAAGGGGACCTGGTCTATCTCGTGACCGATCTCATCGACGGCCCGAGCCTGCGCGAGGTGCTGAAGACCGACGGCGCCATGCCGTGGACGCGCCTCCGCCCGCTGCTCGAGCAGCTCACCGCGGCGGCCCACGCGCTGCACCGCAAGGACGGGCTGTTGTGCGGCCTCAGCCCCGACATCATCCGCGTGGCGAGCGACGAGGACGGCGAGCGGATCATGATCTCGACCGCCGGTGTCTGGCAGGCCGCGGACCTGCTGGCGACGCTCGGCGACGCGACGCTGCGCGGCAGCGCGCTCGCGGACGTCGAGGTGCACTACGTCGCGCCGGAACTGCTGACGGGGCAGAACGCCGACGTGCGATCGGACGTGTTCACGATGGGCGTGCTGGCCTACGAGATGGCGACGGCGGCGCTGCCCTACGAGGGGACGACGCTGCCGGCGCTCCTTGGCGCGATGCTGCGCGGCCGCGTGCGCGATCCGCGCGAGAGGCAGCCCTCGCTGCCCGAGACCGCGAGCGCGGCGATCGCCAAGGCCCTCTCGCCCGATCCCGGCGAACGCTACGCCTCGGCCCGGGCGCTCGCCGCCGCGATGCTCGTCTGAAGGAAGACGAGCATGTCGGCTTCCTCGTCGATGATCTTGCTGACCGGTTTGCCCATGCCGTGGCCGGCCTTCGTCTCGATGCGGATCAGGAAGGGGCCGCCGGCGCCGGCGGCCTGCAGCCGGGCCGCGAACTTCTTCGCCATGCCGGGATCGACGCGGTCGTCGGTGTCGGCGGTCATCACCAGCGTCGGCGGATAGCGGACGCCTTCACGCACATTGTGGTAAGGCGAGTAGCGAAGCAGGTACGTGAACTGCTCCGGATCGTCCGCGGATCCGTACTCCGGGATCCAGAAGCGGCCGACGGTGAACAGGTGATAGCGCAGCATGTCGGCGACCGGCACGCGGCAGAGCACCGCGCCGAACAGCTCCGGCCGCTGCAGCATCACGGCCCCGACGAGCAGTCCGCCGTTGCTGCCGCCCTCGATCGCGATCCGCCGCGCGCTGGTGCAGCCCTCGGCGATCAGCGCCTCGGCAGCGGCGATGAAGTCGTCGAAGACGTTCTGCTTCTTCTCGAGCATGCCGGCGCGGTGCCACGCCTCGCCGTACTCCCCGCCGCCGCGCAGGTGGACCATCGCGAAGAGCCCGCCGCCATCGAGCCACGGGAAGTTCCCCGGATCGTAGAGCGGCGTGCGCGAGATGTTGAACCCGCCGTAGCCGCTGAGGAGCAGCGGCGTCTCGGGCGTCGGCGTGACGTCGGCACGGTGCACGACGAACATCGAGACCTGGGTCCCGTCCTTCGACGCGAACCACATCAGCTTCGTGGTGTATTGCACCCGACTGACTTCCGCCTGCCTGCCCGCCGTAGCCTCGGCGAAGGCGGGAAGGCGCAAGCCATGGGATCTGAATCTTGTGGCTTCCGCCTTTAGGCGGAAGTCAGACAGGCGGAAGACCCATGCCGACGGCGGCTGCGTAAAGGAGGTGAACGCGAAGCACACCTCATCGCTGTCCGGTTGCGCGTCGAGGGTCAGGACCGTGCCGATCTCCGGCAGCGGAATGTTCCCGCGCGGCACGCCGTCGAGATCCAGCAGCGCCAGGTGGTCGCTCGCAAACCGCAGGTACTGCGCGACGATGGTCCGCCGGGCGAGATACGCCGCCGACAGCCGATGCCGCGATTCGGGCACGACCTCGATGACCCGCCGCCACGGATCCTCCGGGTCGATCGACACGATGCGTCCGAGCGGCGCGTCCCTGGTGGTTCGGAACAGGAGACGGCCGTCGGCGCTCTCGACGAAGGCGTAGGCGGCGTCGAAGCCGGTGAAGAGCGGACGCGGCGGCTCGCCGCTGCGCCGATCGACGAGATAGATCTCGCTGTCGTCGCTGGCCCCGCGCTGCGCGGTGATCACCGCCCAGCGATCGTCGGCGCTGACGGCGACCATCGGGACCACTTCCTTCTGTTCCGGCGTCTGGAAGACCAGCGGATCGATCGACTGCGGATCGCCGAGGCGATGGAAGTGGATCCTGCCGAAATACTGTTCGTCCCCGGGCGCGACCTCGCCCGGCGCGGGAAACCGCAGGTAGTAGAAACCGCTGCCGTCGGGGGTCCACGCGATGCTGGCGAACTTGACGAACTCGAGGCGATCGGCGAGATCGCGCACCGCGCCTGCGCCGCCGACCTCGCGCACCCGGACCTCCTGGCGATCGCTCCCGTGCACCGACAGCGCGCAGGCGAGCCGCGCGCCGTCGTGCGATGGGAAGAACGCGGTGAGGGCGACGGTGCCGTCGGCGCTCAGCCGGTTCGGGTCGAGGACCTCGAAGGGCTCGCCGTCTGCGGCGTCCTGCGCGTAGAGGATCGGCTGGTCGAGCAAGCCGGGGTTGTGGGTGAAGAAGTAGCGGCCGCCGCGGCGCTGCACACTCGAGGTCCGAGGGTAGTTCAGGCGGCGGGTCAGATCCGTCACCAGCGCGTCGCGCGCCGGCCCGTCGAGGGCCGAGCGGGTGACGGCGTTCTGCGCCGCCACCCATGCCTGGGTGTCGGGGCTGCCCGCGTCTTCGAGCCAGCGATACGGGTCCGGCACCGGCACACCGTGGAGCGTTTCGACGAGATCGGCGGCGCGGGTCGGCGGATACGGAAGCACGCTGCAACCAACTATAATCTCCGGCTATGAAACGCCATCTGCTGCTCGCTCCGGTGGTCCTGGCGGCCGCGTTCGCGACGCTGTCCGCGCAACCTGTCCCGAGCCCCGTCGAGGGGCCTCCGCTCTTTTCCACCTCGCTGCCGAAGGAGGAGTTCGCGGCGCGGCGCGCGAAAGTGCTGCAGCAGATCGGCGACGGCGTCGCGGTGCTGCAGGGGGCGGCCGAGACCTCCTCGTACGAGAAGTTCCGGCAGAGCAACCAGTTCTACTACCTGACCGGCGTCGAGACGCCGCGCGCGATCCTGGTGCTCGACGGCCGGGCGAAGAGCAGCACGCTCTACCTCAACCCCACCGACGAGCGGATGGAGCGGTCGGAAGGGCCGCTGCTCGGGCCCGGTTCGGCGGCGGAGCAGTTGACCGGCATCGAGCACGCGCTGCCGAAGTCGGAGTTCGACAAGGCGGCCGCCGGCTTTGCCGGCCGCACGGTCTACACGACGGTGCGCGGCGAGACCGTGCTGATGGGCACGCCCGATCGCGCCAACGCGCACGCCCGCGCCCGCGAAGCCGACCCGTGGGACCTGCAGGGATCGCGCGAAGCCTACTTCCGATCGAAGCTCGCCGAGAAGGCGGCCGACGCGAAGTTCGAGAACCTCGACGACATCCTCGACGAGATGCGCATGCACAAGAGCCCGCGCGAGATCGCGCTGCTGCGGGAGTCGTCGAAGATCGCCGGCGAGGCAATGATGGAGGCGATGCGCTCGGCCGAGCCCGGCATGTACGAGTACGAGATCGAGGCGATCGGCGATTACGTCTTCAAGAAGCACAACGCGTGGGGGCCGGCGTACTTCGGGCTCGTCGCCTCGGGCAAGAACGCCGCGTGGCCGCACTACCACGCCGCGCAGGCGCAGCTGAAGGCCGGCGACCTGGTGCTGTTCGACTACGCGCCGGATTTCCACTACTACACGTCCGACGTCACGCG
>Ga0070673_100003210_pt1 | contig 10131 bp, 4 predicted proteins | sample KBSM23metaG_FD_65342 | JGI IMG/M metagenome (GOLD analysis project Ga0070673, IMG submission 65342) | Miscanthus rhizosphere microbial communities from Kellogg Biological Station, Michigan, USA - KBS M2-3 metaG | ecosystem: Host-associated > Plants > Roots > Rhizosphere > Soil ...
GCGGTGACGATGATCAGCGTGGGGCGCGAGAGCGACGACAGCCGATCGAAGAGCGGGCCCAGCGCACGGTCGACGAACGCCACTTCGCCGTAATACGGCTGCGACCCGTACTGCGCCGCGAGATCGTCGGGCGGACGATACGGCGAATGCGGATCGAACACGTGCACCCACTCGAAGAACTGCCCCGGCTGGCGCCCCATCCAGTCGAGCGCGCGCGACACGACGAGATCGGCGCGCCGTTCCGGCATCGACGCCTCGATCGCGCCCCGCGTCTCCGGCATCTGGTCGTCGTAGACGTCGAACCCCGGCGTCAGGCCGAAGCGCTTGGTCAGCGGAAAGCCGCCGACGAACGCGCCGGTGGCGAAGCCGCGCGCCTTGAGCCGCGTCGCCAGCGTCGGCGTCCCCGCGCGGACGCGAAACCCGCTGTTGTCGCGCATGCCGTGCTCGTAGGGCAGCAGCCCGCTCAGGATCGACGTGTGCGACGGGAGCGTGACGACGGTGTGGGAATGCGCGAAGGTGAATCGCGCGCCGCCTCTCGCCAGGCGATCGAGATTGGGCGTCTGCGCCGGACCGCCATACGCCGAGAGCGCGTCGGCGCGAAGCGTGTCGATGGTGACCAGCAGGACGTTCTGTCCCGCATCGGGCTGGAGCGTGAACCGCGACGTCTGCCCGCGCCAGAACCACGCCGCACCCGCGGCGGCGGCGACGATCAGGACGACGATGAGCAGGCGGAATCGCGAAGGCAAAGCCAAGCGTCCATAGGATCTCACATGCACGCAGGCGCCACGAGCCGGGCGCGTGTCATCATTACTGCCGTGCCAAAACGCACGCGCCGCGATCGCCGCGAGATCCCCCCGACGGCGACGGTCGCACGCGCATCCACGTCCCGTCCAGCCGCCGCGATCGGCATCGCGATCGCCCTCGCGCTGCTCAACGTCTTCGTCTACGCGTCCGTGCGGCACTTCGACCTCGTGAACTGGGACGACTCCACCTACATCACGGAGAACCCGACCGTGCTCGGCGGCCTCAGCTGGCGCAGCGTGTGGTGGGCGCTGACCACCGGCCATTCGCCGTACTGGCACCCGATGACGTGGCTGTCGCACCTCCTCGACGTCACGCTGTTCGGGACCGATGCCGGCGCGTATCACGTGACCAGCCTGGTGCTGCACATCGCGAGCACGCTGCTGCTGTTCGAGATCTTCCGCCGCATGACCGGCGCCGAGTGGCCCAGCGCCTTCGTGGCCGCCATCTTCGCGGTGCACCCGCTGCACGTGGAGTCGGTCGCCTGGATCGCGGAGCGGAAGGACGTGCTCAGCACGCTCTTCTGGATGCTGACCGTCGCCGCCTACCTGGGATACGTGAAGCAGCCGCGGTGGGGCCGATACGCGCTGGTGCTGATCGCGTACGCGCTGGCGCTGATGGCCAAGCCGATGGTGGTCACGCTGCCGGTGGTGTTGCTGCTGCTCGACGTGTGGCCGCTGCGGCGGCTGGCCCTGACGTGGCCGCGGCCCCCGGCCTACGAGGTGTCACCCGGACGCATCGTCGCCGAGAAGGTGCCACTGCTCGTGCTCGCGCTGGCGACCAGCGCGGCGACGGTGATGATCCAGCACCGCGTCGGCGCGATGGCGAACCTCTCGGCGCTCCCCTGGACCACGCGCGTCGCCAACGCCACGATCGGCTACGTCGCCTACCTCTGGAAGACGATCTGGCCGACGCATCTCGCCGCGTTCTATCCGCTCTTCGAGATCACCGCGCCGCGCGTCGCGGGAGCGGCACTGGCGATCGCGGCCATCAGCCTCGCGGCGATCGCGCTGCGGACGCGCTACCCCTGGCTGTTCGTCGGGTGGTTCTGGTACGTCGTGACGATCGCTCCGGTGATCGGGCTGCTCCAGGCCGGAGAGCAGGGGATGGCCGACCGCTTCATGTACGTCCCGATGATCGGCCTCTCGATCGTCGCCGCGTGGACGATGACGTTGGCGCCCGTACAGCGACGGCTGCGGCCGCAGGGGGTCGCGGCGATCGGCGCAATCGTGGTGATCGCGTGCGCCGTGGCGGCGCGGGCGCAGGCGGCGCACTGGGAAAACAGCGTGGAGCTCTGGAGCCACGCCACGCGGGTCACGCCCCAGAGCTACATCGCGCACGAGAATCTGGGACAGGCGCTGCGCGAGCGCGGACAGCTGGAAGCCGCCAAGGCCAGCTACGAGCGCGCGCTGCAGCTGGCGCCGCCGCATTCACCGTTCTATGCCGCGGTGATCCAGAACAGCCTGGGGATGGTGTTGATGCGGGAGGGAAAGATTGCCGAGGCCGGCGAGCGTTTCGGCGCCGCCGTCGCGATCAATCCAGGGTTCGCCGAGGCGCAGACCAACCTCGCCAACACGCTCGCCGCGCAGGGCAGGCCCGCCGAGGCCATCGAGCATTACCGCGAAGCCATCCGGCTGAAGCCGGATTACACCGAGCCGCTGGTCGGCATCGGCGGCGCGCTGCTGCGGCTGGGACGCGCATCGGAGGCGATCCCGTATTACCGCCAGGCGCTGAAACTGGATCCGAACCTCGCCGAGGCGCACAACGGGCTCGGCGGAGCGCTGGCGACGGAAGGGCACGACGAGGAGGCCAACGCCGAATACCAGGAAGCGCTGCGCCTGAAACCTGACCTGCCGACCGCGCACCTGAACGTGGCCCTGCTCCTCATGAAAAAAGGTGACGTCGCGGATGCGCGGCGTCACCTCGAGCGAGCCCTGGCGATCGACCCCGAGTACGCGCCCGCGCAGCAGGCGCTGCGCGCTATTGCGGGGGGAATCCGCTAGCGTGAATCTCGAATTTCCCCTGCCGCGCCAGGCCGACCATGATCTGCTGCGGCGGTTTCTTCCCCTCGGGGCGCTTGAAGACCACCTCGTACTGATACGTCAGCGCTTCCGCGAACTGCTGAAAGACCTGCGGGACCGCCGAGATGCCGACCAGGTACTCGCGCTTGCCGCCGGTGTTCTTGGCGAACTGCTCGAGCGACACGTCGCGCTTGGTGTTCTTGAGGGCGCCGCGCTGCACCGACACCGACCAGAGCTGCGCGCCGGACTCGCGGAAGCTGTTGACAATGGTCTTGGTTTCTTCGCGGCTCTGCTCGTCGCTGGGCTCGAAGTTCAGCGTCACGATGGCGCGGCGCGGACTCGGCCGCGAGGCGAGATCCTTGTTGGCCTCGACGATCGCTTCCTTCAGCACCGACGGGACGTCGGCCTTGGGGAAGATCCTGGCCACGCCCTTTTCGAAGTCGTCGATCTTCTTCGTGAACGGCACGATCGGAATCGCGGCCTGGCCGAACTCCATCAGCGAGACGGCCGCGTCCGGGCTCTTCGACAGCAGCGTTTTGGCGAACGTCGACGCCGACGTGCGGATGTCGGTCGTGTACTGCTCGACGGTGCCATAGGCGTCGGCGACGCGGGTCCCCTGCGCGGTATCGACGAGGACCGCCACCGAGATCGGCTGGCTGGCCGGCTTGATCGCGATCACCTCGCGGTCGGTGTTGTCTTCCCGGATCAGGACGTCGCCCAGGGCGAGGTCCTTCACGGGAGCGCCCGACGCGTCGAGCACGGTGAGGAACAGCGACTTGTCGAGCGCGTCGCGCGCCACTAGCGACGGTCCTGAGGCGAACAGCGCCGCGGCGACGCCGGCCAGCAGCAGCGGGCGCGCGGCGCGGTTGCGAACGATTCCAGCGATCATCTTCTACGACCCTCCGCCGCGAAGTATACCCCTGGCCAGCGGGTCGTCGGGGTTGAGTGCGAGCGCCGCTGTCGCATGCGCGCGCGCGTCGGCCAGACGTCCGAGCTTCAGCTCGCACAGCGCCAGGCCCGAGAGCGAATCCGGGTTGTTGGGATCGAGCCGCACCGCTTCCGCCAGCTCGCGCGCGCCTTCTTCAGGACGGCCGAGGACCAGCAGGTTCAGCCCGTACTGCTGCCGCGCGTTGGGGAAATCGGGACGCGTCTCCGCGGCGTGACGGAAGAAGCGCTCCGCAGCGTCGGGCGATCGCGCCTCGGTGGCGATGCGGCCGAGGCGCAGCCACGGCTCGACGTCTTCGGTGCGCGCGGGATTGATGCGTTGAATCGTGCGCAGCGCGCCGGGAAGATCGCCGGCCTCGCGCTGCGCGACCGCGAGATCGTAGCCGCCGAGCGGGATCTCGACGTTGCCGTCGAAGCCGCGCCGCAGGTGCGGGATGGCGTCGGCGGCGCGCCCGCTCTTGAGCAGCGCCTGGCCGAGCGCGTAGTCGATCCGCGGGTCGGAGGGATTGCGCGCGTGCGCCTGTTCAAACAGCGCCAGCGCGCGCTGCGGCTGATTGCCCACCAGCAGCTGCGCACCGACGCCGTAGTGGCCGGCCCCCGGCGATCGCGCGTCGCCGCGCGAGTCGAGGACCTCGGCCCATCGGTCCGCCTCGTCGTAGTGCTGCAGGATGACCAGCTGCTGCGCCATCCGCAGCCCTTCGTCCCAGCGCCCGTCGTTCAGGTGCAGCGGCCAGTTCGCGGCGATCGCCAGGACCGCGACGATCGACGCTGGCATCGCGAGCGCGGCGACGCCTCGCGCCCGCACGGCCGACCACGCCCAGTCAATCGCCGCGCCCGCGCCGACGCACAGCGGCACCAGCAGCGGCAGGCGATAGCGCTCGGCGATGAAAAAGAGGGCCACCGCAACCGCGTAGGCCGGGACGAACGCGGCGTATATCCAGAAACCCGACGCCGATGCACTATATCGCGCGTTCATTTCTTTCGCGCGCACTATAGTGCGCTCCTCCGTCGAGTGGGGTCTGACCCCATCGAGGGCGAAGGCGGATCGGGCGAAGCCGAGGCCGGCGAGGCCGAGCGGGATCAGCAGCCACGGGCCGATCGGCAGAAGAGGCAGAATCGTGTGCGCGTCGTGGACGTAGAACGGATAGCTGTGGGGGAGCGGGACGTGCGCGGTGTTGAAGACGAAATAGACCTTGCGGACGAACAGCCAGAGCGCGTCGGCCGGGTGCGCGCCGATCCACTCCCAGGCGCGGCGGAAGAAGTAGTCGGACGCCTCGGCGTCCGTGACCGGATGCCCCAGCGCCTCCGAGGCGACGCGCCGCGCGTCCTTCTCCTGCCCGGCGATCGTCGGCGTGATGCCGGGGACCGCGACGTAGAACCCGGTGGCGCGCTCGCTGTTGCCGATGTAGAAGTTCAGGCCGCCGTGCGACGACACGAACGACCACTGGTGCGCGACGACGAGATTGCGGACGGCTGCCGGTGACATCCCGATGACCAGACCGATGACGAGCATCGCCGCGGGACGCACGCGGCGCGTGACCAGCAGCATCACGAGCGCGACGCCGGCGGCGGCGATCAGGATGTTGGGTCGATTGAGCGTCTGGATGCCGAAGATCAGCCCGGACAGCAGCAGGGACTTCCGCCTGAAAATGTTCTTCCGCCTAAAGGCGGAAGCCGCCGGATCGTCCTCGTGGCTTCCACCTTCAGGTGGAAGATCGAGCAGTCCCAGCGTCAGCGCATACAGCGCCGCCGACGTCAGGAACGCGTCGATCGACGCCTGCAGGATCAGCACCTCGTAGAACGAGAACAGCCCCGTGAGCGTCGCGACCACAGCGGCGATGAACGCGGCGCGCGCGCCGAACCAGTGGCGCGCGGTCAGGTAGATCAACCCGATTGATGCCGTCCCTAATACGATCTGGACCGCCCGGACCACGGTGAAGGAGTGCAGGACCGCGAGGCCCGCCGCGAGGAAGTAGATGTAGAGCGGCGAGACGTAGTACACGCCCGGCCCGAGAAGGATGTTCCCGTCGAGGACCTGCCGGGCGAGGTTGACGTAGGCGGTCGTGTCGAGGCCGGCATCCGGCTGGGTCAGCGGGTGGTCGCTGAGCTGGGCCAGGAGGAGGGCCTTGATGACGAACGCCGCCCCCAGCAGGGCGAACACCACCCAGCCGGGGACAAACCCCAACGCGAGTGGGGGTTCGTCTGTCAAGTGCCTTTTACTGTGTGCTTTACCGGACACTGTTCCTTGACGGTCAGCCAAGACGCCTATAGGATGCCTCATCCGTGTTCACAACAGAGGAGGAGAGGTTATGACACGTGTGTCCAGGGTATTCCTGCGCGCGGCTGTGCTCGCCGCCGGAATACTCGCCGCATGGGCTGTTCCAGCTCATGCGCAGGCTCTCGGATCCATCTTCGGAAAAGTCACCGACGCGTCGGGCGGCGTGCTGCCTGGCGTGACGGTCACGGTCTCCGGCTCCGGGCTTCAGCAGCCCCTCGTGGCAACGACCAGCGAAAGCGGTACGTACCAGTTCCCCAGCGTTCCCGTCGGCACCTATACCGTAGCGTTCGAGCTTTCGAGCTTCAAGAAGGCCGTACGTCCCAATGTCCTCATCACTACCGGATTCAGCGCCGGAATCGATCAGAAGCTCGAGATCGGTGAGATGTCGGAACAGGTCACGGTATCCTCCGAAGCGCCCGTCGTCGACACCAAGAAGGTCTCGACCGGCGCCGTCTTCACCGCGGACATCCTGGAGAAGATCCCGACCGCGCGCGACCCGTGGCAGATCGTCAACATGACCCCCGGCGTGCAGCTCTCCGGCTACAACGTCGGCGGCTCGCAGTCCGGGCAGCAGCTCACCCCGTCGGTGCGCGGCTCCACGGCCAACGTGCAGTGGAACCTCGAGGGCGGCTCGATCACCGACCTCTCGTCGAACTCGTCGTCGATCTACTTCAACTTCGACTCGTTCGATCAGATCCAGGTGACCACCGGCGGCGGCGACGTCTCGGTGCAGTCGTCCGGGCTGGCGATCAACCTCGTGACCAAGAGCGGCAGCAACGTGTTCAAGGGCACGTTCAACGGGACGTTCGAGAACGACAAGATGCAGTCGGACAACGTCACCGAGGAACTGTTCACCGCCGGCGCCAACGGCTTCCTCTCCGGCAACCCGCTGAAGAAGATCGCGACCTGGTCGGTCGAAGCGGGCGGCCCGATCATGAAGGACAAGCTGTGGTACTGGGGCGCGATCGACCGCCAGGACATCAACGTCGGCGTGACCAACTTCTTCGACGCGTCGCTCGGGTCGTTCTGCCAGGACCTGATCACGGCGCAGAAGAAGAGCCAGCTCGCCGGCGCGGTCACCTTCGCCAACCTGGGCCAGGTGCAGCAGTGCCTGAGCAACGACCAGACGGTCATCAAGGACATCCAGGGCAAGGTGAACTACCAGCTGACCGGGACCAACAAGCTCGGTTACATCTTCCTCAGCAACGACAAGATCCGGAACCACCGCGGCGCCAACTCGACGACGCAGCCGGAAGCGACGCAGGCGCAGTTCAGCGACACGCCGTGGGGCTTCGCCAACCCGACGCACCAGATCCAGCACACGTGGATCGCGTCGGACAAGCTGGTGTTCAACAACCAGGCGACCTACGTCGGCGGCGGCTTCTTCCTCGACTTCCAGGATCGCGACACCTGCGGTGACAGCCGCTACATCCCGAACGAGACCAACCCGGCGAACTACGCGTCGGGCCCCCGCGCGTCGGCCGACTGCCTCTGGAACATCCAGGCGCTGAACAACCGGACGACCGGCGTCAACAGCCGCGCGCTCGTCGGCTCCTACCAGACGGTGCGCCCGACCTGGGACGTGAAGACGGACGGCACCTACTTCCTGACGCACACCCTCGGCGGCGATCACAGCCTCAAGTTCGGCCTCGGCTACCGCAAGGCGCCGATCCTGAGCTTCTCGCACTATGCCGGCGGCGCGCAGGCGCGCGTCCAGTGCGTGGGCAACACGCTCAACGGCTGCGGCGACGGCAACATCGCGTCAGCGGGGGCGGCGTCGGGCATCGTGCCGTTCTCGGCGATCGTCTACCGCGACCAGCTGCGCAACAACGACTGGTGGAGCTACCTGGGCTACCTGCAGGACAGCTACAGCCGCGGCCGGTGGCGCCTGAACGGCGGCCTCCGCTACGACTGGCAGCAGTCGAAGTATCTCGGCGGCTGCGTCCCGGCGAACACGATCGTGCCGGATCTGCTGCCGGCGCAGTGCGAGGACCCGACGCAGGTCGACGCCTCGAACGGCCGCAAGATCCAGTCGTTCGGCAACTGGTCGCCGCGCCTGTCGGCCACCTACGACGTCTTCGGCAACGGCAAGACGCAGGTACACGGCAACGTGTCCTACTACTACGACACGAAGATCACGCTGGCCAACTCGCTGACGGGGCTCTTCACGCAGACGACGCTGACGTGGGGCAACAACCTGGCGAACGGGTCGTGCAACACCACGGCGGGCGGATCGTGCTGGACCGACGCCAATCACGACGGCGTGGTGCAGCGCGCCGAGCTGATCGGGACGCCGACGGCAAGCAACGCGCGCTACAACATCAACACCGGCGTGCTGGCGCCGGCCGGGAACCTCGTCGATCCGAGCGCGCGCATCGGGCGTACGCGCGAAGGCGTGGTCGGCGTGCAGCACGAGCTGATCTCGAACCTGGCCGTCGGCGTGGACTACATCTACCGCAAGTACGATCGCGGCACGACCACCTACACGATCGGCTTCCAGCCGGGCGCAGCCGGGTATCCGCTGTCGCAGATCTACGTGCCTGCGGCAACCGAGTACACCGATCCGGCCAGCGGCCTGAGCGCCCCGTACTACGTGGTCTGCGCCACCTGCTCGCGCCCCTCGGGCCTGGGCAGCATCACGATGACCAACCCCGACTACCAGATCTACCAGGGTGTGGACATCACCGCGACCAAGCGTTACAGCAACCACTGGCAGATGCAGGGTGCGCTGACGCTGCAGACCAACCCGAACTACTTCCCCGACGGCTCGGCGACGTTCATCGATCCGCAGAACCGCGAGTTCCGCAACGGCTTCAGCACGATTCCGCGCTGGAACCTGAAGATGAACGGGAGCTACACCTTCCCGTGGGACATCAACGCGTCGGCCAACTTCAACGCGATCGAAGGGGCGGCGCGCACGGTGACGATCAACGGGCCGGGCGCGGTCCCCGGGGGCCTGAACGCCTCGGGGGCGGCGACGACGATCAACCGCACGACGCTCGAGTTCGAGCCGCGCGGCGACACGCGCCTCGACCCGGTGAAGCTGCTCGATCTCGGCGCGCAGAAGTCGTTCCGCTGGAAGGGGACGAGCCGTCAGATCCGGCTGATGTTCGACGCGTTCAACGTGTTCAACATCAACACGATCACGACCTACTCGAGCGGGAATCGCAGCCTCGCTGGGTATACCCAACCCACGGTGATCATCGCGCCGCGAGTGTTCCGGTTCGGAACCCGGATCGCGTTCTAAGTCGCGGTCCGGATTTCACGGAACAGGTTTATTCACACGGTCCCGGGGCGCCTGCCCCGGGGCCGACCCGCTCGATACTCCTCCTAAGCTCTACCTTTTTGGGCCCGTCAGGCCCGATCTGACAATTTCCTTTGACCTCTGCCTTCCACCCGCGTAGGATGCGCGAATCCGGACACAGACAGGACTGCGGGGTCCCTTCGGCGTTCTGACGACTCAGTACCAGGGGTCAAGGAGGAGGAGGAGATGATGAACCGTGGCTACCGAGCGATGCTGCTCACTGCATGCATCCTCGCGGCGTGGGCGACGTCTGCCCACGCTCAGGCAATCGGCTCGATCTTTGGCAAGGTAACGGATTCTTCCGGCGGCGTGCTGCCGGGGGTCACCGTCACCGTGACCGGGTCGACACTTCAGCAGCCACTCGTCGCGACATCGAGCGAGAGCGGCACGTACCAGTTCCCGAGCGTTCCCGTCGGCACGTTCACCGTCACCTTCGAGCTGGCCAGCTTCAAGAAAGCGGTCCGGCCGAACATCGTGATTACGAACGGCTTCAACGCCGGCGTCGATCAGAAGATGGAAATCGGGCAGATGTCGGAAGAGGTGACGATCTCGGCGGCGGCGCCAGTCGTCGACACCAAGAAGACGACCACCGGCGCCAGCTTCACCGCTGACGTGCTCGAGAAGATCCCGACCGCGCGCGATCCCTGGCAGATCATCAACATGACGCCGGGCGTGCAGGCCGGCCTCAACGTCGGCGGCTCGGCCTCGGGCCAGCAGGTCGGCCTCAATTCGCGCGGCACCGGCGCGAACGTCCAGTGGAACCTCGAGGGCGGGTCGATCAC
>Ga0070673_100003211_pt1 | contig 10131 bp, 8 predicted proteins | sample KBSM23metaG_FD_65342 | JGI IMG/M metagenome (GOLD analysis project Ga0070673, IMG submission 65342) | Miscanthus rhizosphere microbial communities from Kellogg Biological Station, Michigan, USA - KBS M2-3 metaG | ecosystem: Host-associated > Plants > Roots > Rhizosphere > Soil ...
CATCTCGTCTTGCATGGTGGTTATGCGCGCGGCCGCGCCCTGCGCTCGGCGAGCGAGGGGCAGCGCGAAAGTGCGGAGCTGATGCTGAAGGTCATGGAAATGGGCTGGGGTGGAGAAAACCCGGCGTTCCGCCAGTTCTTCACGTCGCATTTCATTCCCGATGCTTCCCTCGAGCAGCAGCGCTGGTTCAACGAGCTGCAACGCATCTCGACCTCGCCGGCGAACGCCGTGCGCTTCATGAAGGTGCTGACCGAAATCGACGTCGAGGCACTGCTACCCAGGGTGGAGTGCCCGACCCTGATCCTGCATCCAACGCATGACGCGGCGGTGGCGTTCGAAGAAGGACGTCTCATGGCCAGTCGCATTCCCGGCGCGCGCTTCGTGCCGCTCGAGAGCGGCAATCACCTGCTGCTCGAATCGGAGCCAGCGTGGCGCCGCTTCACGGAGGAACTCGAAACGTTCCTGCCGGGCGCAACGAGCGGAGGAACAGCCTTTGCCGAGCTGACGCCGCGCGAGCGAGACCTGGTCGAGTTGATCGCGCAAGGCCGCGACAACGCCCAGATCGCGGCCAAGCTGGCGCTCAGCGAGAAGACCGTGCGCAACCACATCACGCACATTTTCGCCAAGCTAGAGGTGGAGAATCGCGCGCAGGCAATCGTGCTGGCACGAAACGCGGGGTTCGGGCGATCCTGACAGACTCGGGACGGGAGTCCCATGCGTTTGTGCGGCCCCATGGCGCGCACCGGGACGTACGACTCATGCGGCGACGGCTGCGCGTCACGACAATGCGTCTCATCGCGGAACTGACCGCGTTCACCGAGGAGACGCCATGGAAGTCATCGATCGCGCGAGCGCCGACAAGCGCTACGCCCAACGCATCAAGGAATCGCAGCGCATTCGCTGGGACATCGATCGCGATGTCATTCGCGACCGCGTGACGTCGGCACAGATGCAACGTGTCGGCGTAGCACTCGCGCCTTTGGTCGATGCTACAAGGTGGGCATCATGAGACACGAATCGGCAAGAACGACTAGGACCAGAGGGTCGGGTGCCGTGACAACGGCGGTCATGGCTAGAGGCGACAGGCTCAGCGTAACGGACGGCGAGGCCACGACCATTCGCATCGATCGTGGCTGCGTGTGGATCACCGAAGAAGGAAGCGTGGTCGACCACGTTCTGGAAGCGGGTCAGCGGTACACGTTCGATCGCCCCGGCGTGGCGCTCGTCGCGGCACAAAACGAAGTGCGTGTGACATTGCTCGCACCGCGGGTCGGTCCCCGACCGGCGCGCATCGCATGCGGCAAGGCAACGCTGTACTTCCGGCCGCTGTGGTGGGACGTGATCGCGGCGATGTGGCCCGCATCCATGCGGCGCGCCTCGCGCCGAAGCTTCGCGTAGCCCTCACAATGTGTCGGGCGAAGCGGATGGCGGCGAGGAAGCCGCCAGTCCGGCGTGCGAAGAAGCGCATCGGTCTTTTTCTGCATGACGATCGCCCGTGCCGCGACATGACTGCCCTGGACTACATCGTGGACGTGCAGCCCTATCAAATCGCAACCGCGCAACTTGTTGTCGATGGCGAGTTTGAACAGCGCCAGATCCCCTTCAGCTTCAGCGGTGGCTTCTGACCGACCAGCTTGCCTTTGTTCCACGGTGCAGCGCGCACTGCTTTCGTCGTAGCGGTATCCATAAACGGCTCCTTTGTTGAGGGAAAGGAGTCCCATGGTGATCATGGCGGAGGGGCGCTTGTCGACCCTCAGCAGCGCCGTGGACTTTTCAGAAGCGGACGGTCAACCGCGATCACCATGATATGCAACCACGAACGCTTGAACACCGTGCACGGGTAACCGATCACCTCATTGGTGCCGAGCAGCAGAGGCTGCGGAATACCCATCGCGAGCGTTGGCTGCTTTCTTGGGGTGAGGCGGTGACGTGGGTCAAAGTTCAATCGCGACTGTCGAAAATTCTTACGCGAAGCGAGTAGACGCGCGTCGTTGCTGACAGGATGCGATTGATTCGAAAGCGATACTTAGAGCTGGCATAAAGTGTGATTGCATAGTTTCACTTTATTCGTGAGGCCCTCATGATCATCGGTCGATGGATTTGCGGAACCGCCGCCTCGGGCGCTGCAGGCGTTGCGTGGGCGGGTCCGGGGGTGCCGCTGGGCACGCCGGTCGGCCTAGCGGTCGGCGCGACGCTTGGCCAAGTGGTCGGCTTTGTGGTGGGCGGTCCGCTGGGCATTAACGTTGGCGGCGTGCTGCCGATGGGCGGGGGATTGCTGTTGGTGGGCGCGGGAAGCCTTGCGCTCGGCATCTGGATTGCGCGGCGCAAGCGGACGCGTTAAAAGTCCTCCGCCACAGCGGCCCATCGCCAGCGGCGCGTTGGCAGCCCCATAGCCCGCCAGCCTCGCCGACCCGCGACTCCGCGCGACCTGACCGTGGCGCGCGGTTGCGTCTGACGAGCCTCCAACGGTCGCCCGATGTCCGCTGATTTCGAACGCCTGTTTCCGCTGATCTTCCTCTCGACGGCGCTAACGCTGCTTGCGCTCGAGCGGGTCGGCCCCCTGCGCCGCGGACCCGTGTCAATTGCGAGGCGCTGGACCAGCAACATCAGCTTGTATCTCATTGGCGGCCTCGTCGCGTCGGCGGCGTTGCCGATCGGAATCTATGCCTTCGCGCGCGACCGACCGCTTGGCCTCGTATCGGGCCTCGAATGGCCGTTCGTCGCACAGGCCGCGCTCGCGTTCGTGCTGCTCGACCTGTGGAAATACTGGGAACATCGCGCGTTCCACAAATTTGGACTCCTGTGGCGTCTGCATCTCGTCCATCACAGCGACACCGCGGTCGACGTCACCACGACCGAGCGTCATCACCCGTTTGAAATCATTGCGAGCGTGCTGCTGCTCACGGCGATCGTGGCTGCGTTCGGACTGCCGGCGGGAGCACTTGCGATCTACCTGACGACCGCCACCGTCGTGGCGCTGTGGTCGCACGCCAATCTTCGACTCTTTACGCCGCTCGACCGTGTCCTGCGCGCGGTACTCGTGACGCCATCGGTGCACGCGACCCATCACTCCGATCTGCGCTCGGAAACAGACAGCAACTTCGGCGTCGTGCTGACGGTCTGGGACCGGTTGTTCCGCACCTACGTCGATCCGGAGAGTGCGCGGATTCCGCATTTCGGCCTTGACTACTTCCACCGCAAGGACGACACACGGCTCGTGCGCGTGCTGCAGCAGCCGTTCCTCTTCCGTCGTGGCCTCGCCTACCCCCCGCGCGAACCCGAATCCGCCGAGGCAACGACCGCGCCGCGTACCCGACCGTTCGCGGGATTCACCGCCACGCCGGGCGCACGTGCGGCGCTTCTCGCCGGTGCCATCGGCGTCGCGCTAGTGGCGCTGACGATGGGCTCAGCGGCGGTCGACATGGTGGCGATTTGGCACGGCAATGAGGCGTACCAGTACGCGTGGCTCGTGCTGCCGATGCTTGTCTACGTTCTCGGCTGGCACTGGGATCTGGCGTCGCAACCCGTAGACGTCCGCCCCGATTTCATCGGCGTCGCGGTCGTCGCCGTGGCGGCAACACTGTGGGTTGCCTCCATGCTAATGAACGTCGACGTCGGGCGCCAGTTCGCGCTGGTCCTGGCACTCCAAGGCGTTGCGATGTCGACGCTCGGATGGCGTTCGTATTGGCGACTCTTCCCCGCGCTCGCGCTCATGTTCCTGCTGATCCCGGCCGGGGACGTGCTTGTGTCCGCGCTGCGTACGCTGACTGTTAAAGCGCTGGCAATGATCGCGACGCTCGCCGGTCTGCCGCACCGCATTGACGGATTCGCGTTCTTCGTCGGCGCGCACCGTTACATCGTCATCGACGAATGCGCAGGCCTCGCCTATGTGACCCTCGCGACGTTCCTCGGTTATTCGTTCGGCTTGCTGCTTTACCGCACGTTCGCGAAAGTCTTAGCGTTGGCGCTCGTAGGCGCTGCGCTCGGCATCGCCTCCAACGTGCTTCGCGTGTGCGCGATCGTGCTCATCGACTGGAGCCGTGGGTCCCAGATGGACCTGGCTGCACACGGCACGTGGCAGTGGCTCGGCCTGCTCGGAGGCCTCGGCATGCTGTTCTACTTGCTCGTTCGTTTAGTCGCGGACCCCGCGCCGCACGCTGCGGTAGCCATGTCGGGCGGACGCGCGACGCCGGCTCGAGCACTCGCGCCCATGGTCGCCGGCTTGGCCGCAATCGTCGTTACGGCCGGCGCCGCAGCGCTGCAAGCGGACGCTGCGCCGTTCGCGCAGCGCGCGACCGTGTCGCTACCTCCGATTCCCGGTTGGCGGCATGCGGGAACGGCGTCCGCCTGGTCAGTCGCACCGGACGGTCGATCGCAGTCCATCCGCACAATGTACGAGCACGATGGGCGCGACGTGGAGGTGCTGATAGCCGAGACTCTCGTGCCGCAGGCGAAGTTGCCGGAGTCGCTGCTCGTTCCCGCCGAGGACGGCCCATGGCGCGAGCACCGCACGGAGCACGAGCGCGGCTGCAGCGGCGATGCGTGTTTCGCATTCCTCCATTCGACTTGGCGGCCTGAGAAGCAGCAACGGTCGCGCCAAGTCTACGCCGCCTATGCTATCGGAGATTACGTGACCGACTCGCGCCTGGCGCTGCGCGCGATGCAAGGGTGGAAGCGCCTCGGCGGCGGCGGTCCCGCGCCGCGGATGATCGTCTTTGTCGCGGATGGCGATCCGCTCGACGCGAACGATGTTGCGGCCGCATACACGGCGCTCGATGCTGCGCTCGAAGCGGGCACCGTTCTCCGCTAGCGACGGGGCGAGGTGCGCAACGCTGGCCGAAGTACTCGGCCGGTCAGGTGGCGGCTTGGATTCGAAGGTCCGCGGACATCGCTGCGAGGATAGCAACTGACCTGTCTCGGAACAAGCCGAATGCTGCAAGCGTGGTGCTGAATCCGCCGCCTGGTGGCGATGGGCACTGGCCGCCACGGCGCGAGGCATGAACTACTACCGGACAGCAGAGCATCGACGCCTGCGAGGCGAGTGATCCAACGTTGGAAACCGTGGGAGCAATCATCGGGACCACGAAGCACCGAGGGTAATGCTACGTCCGCACGCAATGGCTACAGGGGGTGGGGAGCGACAAGGCCTCCACGCGCTGGCAAAGCTGCTGCAATCGTTCGCCATTGACTGATTTTGTTGGAACCGCGATTTGAGCTGACATTACGTCGATGGTCGTTTAATCGACGGGCCCGAGTCCGGCCAAGAGCAGTCGTCATCCGTTGTCGCCGATAGCAGACCTACGACCCGCTCCGCGTCGGCGGTACAGTCGATCGCGCGGGTTCGAGATATGGGTGGGCGCCGGCGCGAACCTCACCTGGACTTCAATGTCGTGCCGTTGCACGAAAGCGCGGCGGTAGATCCTCGCTTGGATGTCATCAGCCCACCAGCGCGTACCTACCGGTGTAGCGCCAGTCAAACGTGCAAAGTCCCAAAGGGTAGATCGGTAGAAACAAAGACTAGCTGCTAGGGCCGCTACCTCCAGTGCATCGATCCCCCATCGAAGCACCATACGCAGCAGCCTGCTCGGTAATGACATCCATTTGCGCACTTGCTGGCTGCGCTTGCGTCCAGTGACGCACCATTCGCAAAAGTGTTCACAGTTATTTCGGAGGACGTCATACATGTTTTCGCCAAGTCGAGAACGTGCTCGCGCTACGATTTCTGCATTGGAAAAAGACTGCGAGGAATGCGCAAATGACAAGACGCGTTCCCCATTGGCGAATTGTCCCAGCGACACTTCCTCAACGGGGCCGCTTTGCCATCCTTTGCCGAGACCGGCGTAATGCACTACTCGTCCGTTTCCCACGTAGATGCCGTGATGCGCGTAGAGAGCCCGCGCAGTGACCACATGGGTGCCGGGCGTAAATGGCTCGTTCACTTGCACGCTCAGCGCGCGGCGTGGGAACGCGACCGGAGCGCTACCGTCCTGCATTTGTCGCGGAGAGCAACATCGTTGAGACGGCCGATCAATTCGAGCCGTGCGAAAAGGTCCGCACCTCCGTCTACGATCGTCATGCCGAGCTTGCGCGCGATTCGGAGCATCGGTGCGTTCTCGCGGAGAACCTGCATCGAGAGCCACCGCATGCCGCGACTGCGTGCATACGCGATCGCCCACTCCGCGAGGGCGCTTGCCAGTCCCTGGTTTCGATACGCGGGAAGGACCGAGATACCGAGTTCGGCAACGTCGTCCGGGAAGGCCGCGTGCACGACTCCCGCCAGCGCTTCTCTGCATTCATCGCCGATTGCCGCAGGGTGAACGGCGAACACTGCGTCTCGGTTGAAATCGATACCCTCAACGTAGCGGGCGATGATCTGTGGCCTCACGGCAGCGGCGAATCGCAAATACCGGTCCACCGCTGACAGCGCCAGGAAGTGCAAGGCGAGAATCGGGCGCGCACTTTCGCTCAGGCGTTCGATCGCGATCGACATGGGCGGGTCCGTTATTGCGTTGCGCTCGAATCAGGGTTCCGGTCCGCGGGGTCGCGATCGGATGCCGGTTACACGGGGCGCAGTGTGGCTGGCCAAAGTAATCGATGAATGTCGATTCGGAACCAGTCTGTTTCGTTTGTATCGCCGCGATTGCGGCGCGGAACGGGAGTCCAGCGAACTTCGGAGCGCGTACGGAGGAGGGCTAACTCGTCCCGGACCGCCGACCGTCAACGAGCGTGTCAAGCAATGGCCGATGGTGATGTCGCAGGCGACGAAACGCTGAACGCCCCGGATGGGCCTGAACCACCTTAAGGAGGGCGGCAACGGAGCCTAAATCGAGATGCACATGCGTTCAGGGCTAAAGGCACAGAACCAGTCCCGAGCTACGATCGAGATCAAGGGCTGCTAAAGCCGGCGTGCGCTAAGTCGGAGTGCGTTTTGACGAGGGTTGTTCCGTGATGCCAGCGCGCGCCGCAAAACCGAATCCCTCGGCGGCAATGGCGATGGCAAACTGACCGGTAGTTTCCGCGAGGCCGAACAACGGCACGCACATCTTCCGCTTTTGCGGTTTAGAAGCGCCCGATATCCTCTGTGCGCGAAAGCACTTCGACTTCCGCTATCACGCGCGACAGCGAAACAAACGAAACAACAGCGGCCGTCGATGAAATCGTCCTGCCGCATGTGCGCCCTAGACTCGCAAGGCAACTCCGCCTTTGCGTCCGGTTGCAGCCTTCATGTCACGCCAACCTTCCGCCACGACGAATTTCGGCCGCCGCTTCTGGGTGCTTGCGGCGCTTTCTCTCGGCCCCGCTGTCGCCACGTCGTTCGCGCGATTTGCCTATGCGTTGATCCTGCCGGCGATGCGCGCCGAGCTCGACCTCAGCTACTCGCAGGCGGGCTCGCTCAACACCTCCAACGCGCTTGGCTACCTCGTCGGTGCGCTGCTTTGCACGCACTACGTTTCGCGCCTGGGCAATCGGCGGCTGTTCTCGTTCGGACTGGTGGTGACCGTTCTGGCGCTCCTCGGTGCGGGCCTCGCCGAGACCTTCATCGGGCAGATGGCCCTGCGAGGGGTCGCAGGCATCAGCTCCGCGATGGTCTATATCTCCGGCGCCGTTCTGGTAAGCAATCTCTATCCCGATCGGCCGGAGGTTTCGAAGACCGCGATTGCCATCTACTTCGGCGGAGCCGGCGCCGGGATCGTCATGTCGGGCGTGGGCATTCCCTGGCTGCTCGCGACGCTCGGTGACGTTGCGTGGCGCAGCGCGTGGCTTGCAATCGGGGGCATTTCGGGGGCCTTCGCGATCACCAGCATCTGGGCATCCCGCCGAATTGCGGAACCGGCGGCGGGCGCCACGGCCAAGCCTTGGTCGATGAGCGCATTCCAGGGTGCGCTCGCGAGCTATTTCCTTTTCGGTCTGGGCTACATCGCCTATATGACATTCGTGATCGCATGGATGGTCTCTCGCGGCGCCTCGGCCGTAAGCGTCGCGCTCACCTGGGGCACCCTTGGTGTTGCCACGATGCTTGCTCCGATCGTCTGGCGCGTGCCGCGCTCACGGTGGTCGGCCGCGAAGATGCTCGCCGCGGTAGGCGTGGTGATCAGCATCGGCGCAGCGATACCGCTCTACAGCACGGCGCTGCCCGCAATGATCCTTTCCGCATTCTTCTTCGGGACGGCGATGTTCTCGGTCCCCACCAGCATCACCGATCTGATCAAGACCTCGCTCCCGAAGACCGCATGGGGACCCGCGATGGCGGTGTTCACCGTCGTGTTCGCAATCGGCCAGTCGATGGGTCCGGTACTCTCAGGATGGATCGCGGACGCCGCGCACTCGCTCAACGCGAGTCTGGCGGCGTCCGTCGTCATCCTGCTGGGAGCAAGCGTCGCTGGGATGCACCAGCGGGAAAACACGATCGCACCGGCGTCTCCGATCAGCTCAACGGTTGCCGTTCGATCGAGCGTTGCCGTTCGATGATGCGAATCGGCGTCATCTTCCATCCGTTGCGCGGGTGTAGAGCTAGTTCGAGATGACGGCGAGGACATCGTTTCGGCTCGAAGCCGTGGTTCGCGAGTGAATAACCTCTGTTGAATTCCTCGGATGCCGTCGGTCGCGATATGCCTCAGTTCGGCAATTCTTGCTGCGCTGGGTTACATCGGCATGTCCCGCCCGTTAGCGGATAAGTTGGGCGGCATCAAAGCGCCCCGCTGAGAGGACCTCAACGACGACGTCGAAAGGAGTGCGACATGATCGGTGTGTCCGTTACATTCCGCTATGGAGACAACTTCGATGAGCGGGCCATGCGAAAATTGGCCGAGACCGCGCGCGTAAGGTTCGAAGGAATGCCGGGGCTACGCTCAAAGGCTTTCACGCTCAATGCCGGGAAGCGAGAGGCCGCGAATTTCTATGTTTGGGATTCAGAGGAGGCCGCCAAAGCGTTCTTCACTGATGAGATGCTCGAGCGGGTGGCTGGTCTCTACGGTGTGCGCCCCACCATCGAGTTCGTACAGATCGCCACACTCGTGGAAAATGTCCGCCCGTGACGTGGTCCAGGAATGAAGCCCAACCTGGCGAGGCACTGGTACAGCGAATTTCACCCGCTTTCGCGGGCCGGTAATCGCCACCGTTAGCGCACTTACGAGCGACTGCTTTGGAGCAGCACGAGTGGCTGCTCCGGGTCGAACTGCGACCGTCGACGATCAAGCAGCACGCCGTTGGACTCGACCGTCGCTGATCGGCCAGAAGCCGACGTTGGTGATACAGCCGCTATCAACCGGAAGCGACCTGGACTATGGCGGCTCCTTGTCTTTATCCGCTCGCTCAAAGAACTCACGCATTGCCAGATTGGCCAGCTGGGGACGTTGCGTCATCGTTCCATGTCCTGTACCGGGAAGAATGATCAACTGGCCTTGGGCGAGGTTGCGATAGATCTCGAGCGTCTCCTCGATCGGCGTGAAATCTTGGTCACCCGCCATCACGAGAACCGGTAGCTTGATGGTCTTCAAGTCCGCGGGCTCGATGACGACCGGCGTCGACCATAGCTGATAGGACTTCGTCACCAGCGTCCACCAGTGCTCTGCGCCGTCGGGGGAAACCTTTTCGTATTCGGTACGGAAATTCGGCGGGAGCTTCGTGGCTATCTCGCGTGCCTTTTCCGCTATCTGTTGCGGCGTCCATTGGCTACGGCGCTTCAACTCGTCTGCGGGTAGTGCTGCTCTGAGGTTTGCTCCCGAAATGACGAGGCGGCGAACAAGCTGCGGATGGTCTCGGGCGAGAATGAGACCGATGTTGCCGCCATCGCTGTGGCCGACCACGTCGACAGGGCCGAGCCCAAGCTGCTCGATAACCGCCGCAGTATCTTCGGCCATCTGAACATAGGAAAAGGGCTGCGCGGTGTCGGGGCTGTGGCCGTGGCCGCTGCGATCGATACCGATGACCTTTCGAAAAGACGCAAAGTAATCTCGCTGCCTTGCGAAATTCGTGTCAAAGAAGCGAAGTCCACCGTGCAAGAAGACGATGGGCGCGCCAGTGCCGAATGTCTCAATGTAGAGCTTGGAGCCGTGCACTTCATGATAGCGATGCGTCGCCGTAACGCTTCCCTCTGGATGGGCGGGCATCGCTGCAGTAGCGCACGCCGCA
>Ga0070673_100003218_pt1 | contig 10123 bp, 6 predicted proteins | sample KBSM23metaG_FD_65342 | JGI IMG/M metagenome (GOLD analysis project Ga0070673, IMG submission 65342) | Miscanthus rhizosphere microbial communities from Kellogg Biological Station, Michigan, USA - KBS M2-3 metaG | ecosystem: Host-associated > Plants > Roots > Rhizosphere > Soil ...
ACGGCGCCAGCGGCTTGCCGAACGCGTGCTCGTACGCGGGCACGAACCACACCTCGTCGACGGGCGCCGTCTCGAGGACGTACAGCGCGACCATCTGGTGCGCGACATGGGGCGGATTGAAGCTGCCCCCGAACAAGGCGACGCGCACGGCGACCTTACAAATACTCCGGCATCAGCGCGGGCTGCCTCAGCTCGGCGAACGAGCGTTCGAACGGCAGGAAGGCCGCTTCGATGTCAGCCAGCGCGGCGCCGGCGTCGATGGCGGTGCGGACCTCCGCGCTTCCGGTCAGCAGATCAATCGCGGGCGGATCGGCCACGAACTCGTACGGCTCGGTCCGCCACCTGAAGGCATCGCCGCCCAGGTTGCGGGCGGCCGCGATCAGCGCGACGCCCGTCCGGTAGGGACGGAACGCCGCCGGATCGGTGACGTGGAGCTGCACACCGCCGCAGGGCTGGCCCCCGAACTTGTGGAACGTCGGCCGGAAGGAGATGGGCCGCAGGCGAAGGCCCGCGGGCGCCGTCTCGGCGAGCGCGGCCGCCCACGCATACCCGTCGAGGAACGGCGCGCCGACGATCTCGAACGGGCGCGTCGTGCCGCGCCCCTCGGACACGTTCGTCGCCTCGAACAGGCACTGGCCCGGATAGACCAGGGCCGTGTCCGGCGTCGGCATGTTCGGCGACGGCATCACCCACGGCAGGCCCGTGTCCGCGAAGGTCATCGATCGCCGCCAGCCACGCGCCGCGACCACGGTCAGATCGCAGTCCAGCGGTCGCGCGAAGCGCGCGCCTCCCCACGGCATCCCGGCCGCCACCATGCGCGCCACCTCGCCGATCGTCAGCCCGTGGCGCACCGGAACCGCGCCCAGTCCGACGAACGACGTGCACTTCTCCTCCACCGTGCCGCCCTCGATCGCGGCGCCGCCCAGCGGATTGGGTCGGTCGAGCACGACGACCGCGACGCGCGCCCGCGCCGCCGCGCCCAGCGCCAGCGCCATCGTCCACACGTAGGTGTAATAGCGGCTGCCGACGTCCTGCAGATCGACGACCAGCACGTCGACGCCTTCCAGCTCGGCGGCGGTCGGCGTCAGCGATTCGAACGTCTCGCCATAAAGGCTGGTGACGGGAATGCCCGTGCGCGAGTCGCGCCCGTCGGCGACGCCGACCATGTCCTGCGCCTCGCCGCGCACGCCGTGCTCGGGTCCGAACAGGCGCACGGGCCGCACGCCCGCCGCGATCAGGCGATCGACGACGTGCACCAGATCGCTGGTGACGCTCGCCGGATGACAAAGCACTCCCACGCGCCGCCCCCGCAGCAGATCGAGGCGATCGCCGACGAGGACGTCGAGGCCGGTTGCTACCCGCACCCGGCCATCATACGCCGACCACGAGGGCCCGCCCCTGTCTTCAGTTGATCGCGATCGGCTTCAGCGTGACGTGCTCGGCGTGGGCGTTGACCTTGAAGCGGACCATGCGGCACTTCCACTTCTGCTTCAGGCCGCCCTCGATCAGGCGCAGCTTCGCGGTGAACGCCTGCACGGTGATGCCCTTGGTCGGTTTGCCCTGGCTGCGCAGCGCCGCGACGTACTCGTTGAAGATGCGCGCGTAGTAGATCGGCTCGCTCTCCTGCCCCAGCGTGTTCGCGTCCGGCGCAGGCGCGGCTGAGGGCCCCGCGCTGTCCTCCACCTGCATCTGGTCCGAACGCCAGCGCGAGCTCTCGTCCTGCTCTTCCTCGGGCTCGTCCTCGTTCGGCTCCTCGCGGCCGAGCAGCCGCGCCAGCATGACGTTCAGCCCGTTCGACAGACCCTCGAAGTCGGGGCCGACGGGGCGGAACTGGTAGTCGATGTTGCCGTTGATGATCTCGGCGACGCCGAGCTCGATCTGATCCAGCGGCTTGATGAAGCGCGACGACGTCATCACCACCGCGCCCAGCAGCACCAGGATCGCCAGCAGGCCGAACCCGATCAGCTTCGTCCCCACGGCGGACACCGGGTCCAGACCGTCGGAGATCGACGCCAGCGTCACGACGCCGCTGGTCTTGTCGAACGCGTTTCCGTGCAGCGGCGCCGCAACCGCCGTGTACTCACGCCCGTCCAGCGACAGGTGGAAGACCGGGGTGGCCGCGCCCTTCTGCAACGCCTGCTGCCCGGGCGCGTCGCCCGAACCGAACAGCACCTGGTTCAGCGCCTGCGTCTTGTTGCCGTCTTCCTTCGCGTTCTCGCCGGCCCCCTCGGAGATGAAGCTGGAGGTGTGAACCTTGCCGTTGTGGAAGTACGCGACCTCGGTGCCGAGCAGGTCGTGCTTGACCTGCGCGTCCCGCGCGGTCAGCACGTAGCCGACCAGCAGCACGCCGCGGATCGTCCCGTCCGGCTGCGTGATCGGCGCGACCGCGACGCGGTTCATGCGGTTCTGCAGCGTCCAGATGTCCTTCGTCGCCTTGCCCGACAGCGCGGCGCCGACCGCGGGAAACTTCGAGCGCAGGTCCTCGCCGTACATCGCGTTGACGTTCAGATCGCGCGCCAGCACCTTGCCCGACGAATCCAGCACGGCGACGATGTCGGCCTTCGGCTTGCCGGCCGTGCGCAGCTGCGCGTTGATCTGCTCGCACTGCTCGAAGGCGGCCTGGCGGCGGCCGTTCTCATCGGACTTGTCGAACACGCCGACCACCGCGGACTTGTGCGACAGCACCGCCACCTGGTTGCCGAACTCCATCGACTCCAGCTGAGCCACGTCGCCGTGAATCCGCTGCGCCCGCGAGACGCTGGTATCCAGGTCCTGGACGACGGCGTCCTTCAGCTCGCGGGTGACGACGATGTAAAGGCCCGCGGTGAGCGCGAGTAAAACGATCGCTGCGATAAGCCCGATCTTCATGCGGTGCATGCCTGGCTCCTCTGGTCGGCGGTGGGGGTGGGCAAACGGGGCAAACGTGAATCGGCGGGTAAGCGAGGAAAACGAGGAAAAAGCGCACGATCCGAGGCGAAAAACCGCGGCAATCAGGCCTCGAGCGGGCCGGATTATCGAGACTTGGCGCGCCGCAGTCAATGCTTCCGGGGTCCCCTGGAAGCGCGCCTCGGGGTAAAAAATTTGACGCTCGGCCTACCTGCAACTACATGTAGGACAATCGTCGCAATTCCTTGCGATATGGAGGGTCCGATGCAGCCGCAAACGCCAAGCTCACAGCGTGTCCTCGACCGCCGCCAGAAGGGCCGCCATCACGGGACTGACCGCCGCTACAACAAGCGCATCAAGGTCGACCTGTTCATCAACCGCTTCCTGAACGGCCAGCCGTACATGTGCCGGATGGTGGACATCAGCCGGACGGGCATCCGGCTGGCGCCGATGATCGAACCGGACGGCAACCAGGCGCCGCAGTACATGGGGCTGCAGTTCCAGCTTCCCGATCGGAACGACGTGTTGACGGCTTCGGGAGTGACCATCACGCGCAACGACAAGACGGTCGGCGTGAGGTTCACCAGCCTGCCGCCGGACTCGGCGTGGGCGATCGAATCGTTCCTCAGCTTCGCCTGACCCGATCGATCCAGCTTCAGCTTTAGGCTCTTCCGTGCGCGCGCGAATTTGTTAGCACGCGCTAAAAACGCGCTGTGTTTTGGCGGGGTTTGCTTGACAGTCGCGGATGGCGTCAGTATGGTCCGGACTTCCGTGCTGCCGTGTCGGCCTTGTTTTTCTTCGACCGCCACACCCCGTCCCGAACTGACGTAGCGCGCGTGCCTGCCACGCCGGAGGAGTCTCGTGGATCAGAATCGTAAACCTGGCGTTCCCCCGACCAAGGACATCAGCGATCTGAAAGCACGTCTCGGTCTCAAGCGACCGGACGGCGCCGCGCCCGCGCCGGGAGGCGCCGGCCCCGGATCCGGACCCGTGGCGGGTGGCCGTCCCCAGGCGGGAGGATTTCCGCAGCCGCAGGCAGGCCGCGCCCCGGTGCCCGGCCCGCAGGCCGCCCGCCCCGCCGCCGCGCCGCAGGCGCAGGCTCCGGCCGCCATGAATCCGTACTCGAAGATGAAGGCGCCGACCGGCGGCTTCGACCTGCGCTCCGCGGACGACGGCATCCCCGCCGCGAACGTGCGCAGCGGCCGCGGCAAGGCCGTGCTGTTCGCCTCCGCGCTGGTCGGCGTGGTCGCGTTCGTGCTGGGCGGCTGGTCCGGTATGGTCAGCGTCGGCCGCTCGAACTACAACACCGCGAACAGCGCGGCGCGCTCGGTCAAGGCCGAGATCGAGGGCATGCAGAAGACGCTGGGCCAGATCGGCGCCGTGATCGCCGACAGCAACAAGCGGCTGACGGTCGAGAAGAAGGACGTCCTCACCTACGACCCGCAGATGGTCGCGAACCTCGAGAAGATCAAGCTCGAGCCGCGCCCCAACACCGCCAAGATCTTCCGCGTCGACTACTTCCGTCTGCCTGACGCCGACGTCGACAAGCTGTTCAACTACTACTACGACTCGATCGCGCTCTACGGCGAGGTCGAGCGCCACATCAAGAAGACCAAGGCCGACGCCGAATCGCTGAAGGCGTACGCCGAGAAGTCTGCCGGCCAGACGACCAAGAACTACGGCGTCGTGTTCGACAACAGCCAGGGGAAGCTGATCATCGCCAACCTCGTCGAGATCGGCGATCCCGTGTGCAAGAACGGCGGCAAGGACTGCCCGGCCGCCGACATGACCGGCTTCAAGGTCCGCTCGAACACGGGCGCGCCGTGGGTCGATCGGAAGTCGACCGCCAAGCTGGACTCGGGCAACGTCGTGCCGATGAAGCCGACGCCGTTCATGGACGCCGTGATGACCGGTTCGCCCGATCAGGTCCGCCAGGAGAGCTACAAGCAGCGCGTCGCCAACCTGCGCGCGCTCTGGAGCCGCGCGACGACGGGCCAGAAAGAGCTGCTCGAGGGCATCCAGAAGGACGCGACCCGCCCCGACATCTGGACGATCTTCTAAGACCGGCGGCGCTGGGCGCCGCTAACGCACAAAGGGCTCGGCTCGAGCAATCGGCCGGGCCCTTCGTCGTTTCAGGGACGGAGACAGTGAGCCCTCGCTCTGCGCCGAGGAATCCGCACGAACCGGCGCGAGCGATCTGAATCTGCGCCTCGCCCCGCGAAGCGGGGAGAGGTCGACGAGCCGAAGGCTCGGCGGGTGAGGGGTCGCGGCGTCGCGATCATTACGCGAGTGCGAATGGAGGCGCGGGCCCCTCACCCTGCTCCCTGAACGATCGCCACGAAATAACGAAGTCGAAGGAGCCACTCGTTTCGGCCGAATGTGCGACGGCGGCGACCAACTTGAATTGGGCGATAGTTGCAATCAGTTGCGATGGTCCCAGCGCTACCAACTCGCCGCGCCCTGCGTTGCCCAGAGGCGTCGGCATAAAAAAAGGGAGGGCGCTGGCCCTCCCCTTTTCGTTCGCCGGCGATCGCCAGCGTTCTGTATGAAGCTTACAGCTCCAACCCGTCCATCGGGTTGTCGCTCTTCTTGCCGCCCTTCTTCTTGCCGCTGTCCGCCTTCTCTTCCGACGACGACGACGACGACGACGAGCTCTTGTTGCTCATCTCTTTCTTCTTGTCGCCGCCACCCGAGCCCGACCCGGACGACGAGCTGGTGCTCTTGGGCAGGTTGGACGCGTCGACGACGATGTCCTTGGTCTTGCCCTGCTCGGCGCCCGGCTTCTTGACCTCCTTGCCGACGACGCGATCGATGATGTCGTCGTCGATGTCCGAGCCCTTCGTCGTCACGTTCTTGCCAGTCACGCCCTCGACCAGCTCGTCGCGCCTGACCTCGCCCGGGTTGACGACCTTGCGCCGCTCGCCGACGCGGTCCTGGACCGAGCCGTCGTAAAGCACCAGGCAGTAGACACCGTAGAACTCGGACCGGTCGATGAGACGCAGCCGGTCACCGCCGCCCGCGGACCACTCGTAGTGGTCCAGCTTGTGGACGACGCCGCCCTTGGTCTTGTCGTCGCGGTAGACCTCTTTCGCGTGGCCGTACTTGGCCTCCATGCTCTTGCCGAACTCGGCGAAGCTCTTGCCGCCGATCGCGTCCTTGTTGAACGCGAGGAACATCTTGTACAGGCCGTCCTCGAAGAAGAAGAAGTACCGGGTCCAGATGTCTTCCTTCGTCACGAGGACGCCTTCCGAGGTGTTCTGCTGGAACTCGGGACCGATGATCGACACGTCCCAGCCGGTCTTCTGCCCCTCGAACTTCGTGTAGCTCTTCTTCACGGCGGTCAGCTCGCGCGTCATCTCGTCGCGAATGCGCTGCTGCAGGCCGGGATCCTGCTTCGCCTTGTCGACGCGCGCCTCGTACTTCGCCTCGACGGCGGTCCGCGCCTGCGCCATGACCTCTTCGGGCTTCATGCCCCACTTGAAGGTCCCGGCCTTCGGGTCACCCAGGCGAACCGCCTTCAGCTTGTTGACCTCGGCGGAGCTGGCGACCGGCGCCGCGCCACCACCGCCGCCCTTCTTGGCGGCCCCGGCGTAGCCGGAAAAGCCCGCAACGGCCACCGCCGCGCCCAGCGACAGGGACAGGGCAAAAGTACCAGTGATTCTCATGGGATCCTCCTCATCACCGTCGGGAAGGTTCGGACGTTAGCACAACAAGCGGCGCGCGGAAGCTCAAAGGGCCTAGGGTTTCGGCGTTTCTCCTGCATGAGCCTCGTCCTTCTGAACTGCCGCGGCTGTCGTATCGTTTCCCCCCTGCACTGACGTCTCATCCGAAGCCCAGGATTCATCGATCTTCGTCGGCTTGTAGCTGTCGGCGCGCCCCGTCTTCAGGTCGTCGTTCGGATTGTCGGAGTAGATCGCGCGTTCGCCCGGACCCGAGTAGTCGATCCAGAACGCCGACTTCTCCTTCCGCACGTCCAGGTGCACGAAGGTCGAGTTGGGGTAGTAGCCGACGCCGACCTTCTCGAAGTGTTGGCGCAGGTAGTCGCGCAGCTCGGTCGTCTTCACGCCCTCGACGCGGAAGTCGCACGCCAGGCCCTTCATGTGCGGGCTGTGCGGGTTCTTGGCGACCTTCGGGCTACGGTAACCGGATACGACCTCCAGGCGCTTCCCCGGCCAGTGCCGCCCCGTCTGGTAGAGCAGCTTCATCAGGCGCGGGTTCATCGAGTGTTTCTTCTCGGTGTGATGGCAGCGGAGGAAGCGATCGAACCGGCGCTGGTTGCCCTTGATGGCCTTGCCCTGCGCGTCACGCATGCGCAGCGGGAACGTCTCCTTGTGGTTCACCGTGAAGAGGACGACCGGGGGATTCTTGGGCGGCTTGGGTGCCTTGGGCGCCTTGGCCACCTTGCCCGGCTTCGTCGTGCCCGGCTTGGTGGTGCTCGCCTGCAGGGGCGCTGGCGCGGCCTGATTCGCCCCCGCGTCCGGCACCTTCGCGGCGGCGGGCTTCACGCCGGCATCGGCCGCGGTCGCCCGGAGCGGCGCCGACAGCGACAGCGGCACCACGAGCAACAAGAGGCGTGAAACGCGATCCAGCATGGGCGATCGGCGGCCTGCCTCGAAGCATGACCGAAGCCGTCGCCGCCTGCCCCATCAAAGCCAACCTACGCCCCCTACGTCAATTTCTTTGCCAGCTCCGTGAGCAGGTCGTGGGCGGCGCGGGGCGACAGCTCGTCCGGGTCGACCGCCTTCAGCCGGGCGACCACGTCCGCCACGGCTGGTTCCGGGACGCCGGCCGCGGCGGCGACCGTGCTGAAAAGGCCGAGCTGCCCGTGCGTCTCGGCCTCGGCGGGTACGACGGGCCGCGGCACGTCGGCGCCCACCGCGCCCCCGTCGGACTCGAGCGTGCGCAGGATGGCGCGCGCCCGGTCGACCACGGCCGGCGGCAGGCCCGCCAGCTTCGCCACCTCGACGCCGAACGACCGGTTCGCGCTGCCCGCGGTCAGCTTGCGCAGGAACACCACCTCGCCCTTCCACTCGCGCGCCGCCACCGACACGTTGCGCACGCGGGCGTGCTGCGCGGCCAGCGCCCCCAGCTCGTGGTAGTGCGTCGCGAACAACGTCTTGGCGCCGACGCGATCATGAATGTGCTCGGCGACCGCCCAGGCGATCGACACGCCGTCGTAGGTCGACGTCCCGCGTCCGATCTCGTCGAGGATGATCAGGCTGCGCGCCGTCGCGTAGCGCAGGATCTGGGCGGTCTCGCGCATCTCGACCATGAACGTCGACTCGCCGCGCGCCAGGTTGTCGCCGGCGCCGACGCGCGTGAACACGCGATCGCAGATGCCGATGCGCGCGCGGCGTGCCGCGACGAAGCCGCCCATCTGCGCCTGGATCACCGCCAGCGCCACCTGCCGGATCAGCGTCGACTTGCCCGCCATGTTGGGGCCGCTGACGATCAGGATCTGCTCGGCGGTCGGATCCAGGCGGACGTCGTTCGGGACGAACGCGCCTGCCGCGGCCAGCCGCTCGACGACGGGGTGGCGGGCGTCAGCCAGATCGATCACGCCGCCATCGTCGATCTCGGGGCGGCAGTAACCGGAGCGATGCGCGACCTCGGCCAGCGCGGCCAGCGTGTCGACGGCCGCCACGCGCGCCGCCAGCGCGAGCAACCGCGCCGACGCCGCCGCCACCGTCGCGCGCAGCGCCGTGAAGATCTCCAGCTCCATCGCGATGCGCCGCTCGTCGGCGGAGAGAATCGTCTGCTCGAACTCGCCCAGCTCCGGCGTCACGAAGCGCTCCGCGTTGGCGACCGTCTGCTTGCGCCGGTAGTCCTCGGGCACCGACGCGAGGTGCGCGCGCGTCACCTCGATGTAGTAGCCGAACACGCTGTTGAACTTCACCTTCAGCGACGGGATGCCGGTGCGCTCGCGCTCGCGCGCCTCGATGGCCGCGATGCGGTTGCGCCCGCCCGCCGCGACGTCGCGCAGCTCGTCCAGCTCGGGCGACACGCCGTCGTTCACGAAGCCGCCGTCCTTCGTCACCGCGGGCGCGTCGGCGCGCAGGACGCGTCCCAGCTCGGCGGCGATCTCGGCGCCCAGGTCGTCGCCCAGCGAGAGCAGGCTCTCGTCCTTCGCGAGCGAGCCGCCCAGCTCGCCCGCGTCGGCGTCGGCCAGCGCCGCGCGCAGCTCGGGCAAGCGCGCCAGCGATCGCCCCAGCACCGCCAGATCGCGTGGCGTCGCGACGCCCAGGCGCGCGCGTCCCACCAGACGCTCGATGTCGGCGACCTCCGCCAGCACGCGCCGCGCGGCGTCCCGGGCCGCGTGAGACGCCACCAGGCGTTCGACGGCGTCGTGGCGGCGGCGAATGGCGGCGACGTCGACCGACGGAAACAGCAGCCAGCGCCGCAGCAGTCGCCCGCCCATCGCGGTGCGGCTCTCGTCCAGCACCTCGATCAGCGAGCTCGCCCGACGGCGATCGAGCAGCGATTCGGTCAGCTCCAGGTGCCGCCGCGCCTGCTCGTCGATGATCAGCGTGTCGGTGCGCCCGTAGACGTCGACGCGCGTGACGGGCAGCTCGACCCCGGGCTGCGTCGCGGCGGCGTAGCGCAGGACCGCGCCGGCGGCCGCCGCGGCGCGCGGCGTGCGCGTGCCCAGGTCGCGGGCGACGGCCGCGCCGAACGCGCGCGTCAGCTCGGCCGCGTCGTCACCGGACGCGACGGCGGTGCGCGGGACCGACGGATGGGCCGGGCGCACCAGCTCGACCAGCGCCTGGCCGTCGTCATCGCGGCCGAACACCAGCTCGCGCGGAGCGACCCGACCGATCTCCTCGCAGAGCGCGTCGCCCGTCGCCGCCTCGGTGGCGCGGAAGTCGCCCGTCGAGACGTCCAGGAACGCCAGGCCGTAGCCGCCGCGCGCGTCACCGACGACGGCGGCGACGTAGCTGGGCGCGCGCGGATCCAGCGACTCCTCGTCCAGCACGACGCCCGGCGTGACCACGCGGACGACGTCGCGCTTGACGATGCCGCGCACGGCGCGCGGATCCTCGAGCTGCTCGCACAGCGCCACCCGGTGGCCGAGCTCGGTCAGCTTCACCAGATAGGGGCGGACCGCGTGGTGCGGGATGCCGCACATCGGGACGGGGTCTTCCTTGCCCTTGTCCCGCGTGGTCAGCGTCAGGTCGAGGACGCGCGCCGCGTAGACGGCGTCCTCGTGGAACATCTCGTAGAAGTCCCCCAGGCGGAA
>Ga0070673_100003220_pt1 | contig 10122 bp, 8 predicted proteins | sample KBSM23metaG_FD_65342 | JGI IMG/M metagenome (GOLD analysis project Ga0070673, IMG submission 65342) | Miscanthus rhizosphere microbial communities from Kellogg Biological Station, Michigan, USA - KBS M2-3 metaG | ecosystem: Host-associated > Plants > Roots > Rhizosphere > Soil ...
ATGAGGTCGTGATCGTGGGGCGGCAGGGGAGCGAGGAGATCGGCATGCGCGAGATCGCCGCGTCGATCGGTACCATCCCTTACGAACTTCTCTGCCGCGTCGGCACGCGCATTGAACGCGTCTACGAGGATCGAGGATCGATCCGATGAAGACTAAGACCGTTTACTCGTGCCAGGAGTGCGGGGCGCAGTCCCAGAAGTGGCTGGGGCGCTGCCCGGAGTGCGAGGCGTGGAATTCGCTGGTCGAGGAGCGTCCCGTGCCGGCGACCGCGGGAGCGGGCGCGGCGGCGGCGAGCGCGGGATCGCGCTACGCGCTGGCGGGCACCGCGGGGCCGCGGCTCTACGAAGACATCGACACCGTCGTCTCGGCGCGGCTGACCACCGGGATCGACGAGTTCGATCGCGTGCTCGGCGGCGGCGTGGTTCCGGGGTCGCTCGTGCTGATCGGCGGCGAGCCGGGGATCGGAAAGTCCACGCTGCTCCTGCAGGCGGCCGCGCATTTTGCGCACACCACTGGCACCGTGCTTTACAGCTCGGGTGAAGAATCCGAGCACCAGATCAAGTCCCGCGGCGAGCGGCTCGGCGGGCTCGAGAACGCCAGGGCGCCGCTCTACCTGCTGGCCGAAACCTGCCTCGAGCGGATCCTCGAAGAGATCGCCCGGCTCCGACCGTCCTTGATCATCGTCGACTCGGTGCAGACCGTCTTTTCGCTGAAGTTCCAGTCCGCTCCCGGCAGCATCGGCCAGGTGCGCGAGGCGGCGACGCAGCTGCTCTTCGCCGCGAAGGGCCAGAACATTCCGACGTTTCTCGTCGGCCACGTGACCAAGGACGGCAGTCTCGCCGGGCCGAAGGTGCTCGAGCACATCGTCGACACGGTGCTCTATTTCGAAGGCGAGAAGCACCATTCCCATCGCGTCGTCCGCGCGGTGAAGAACCGCTTCGGCGCGGTGAGCGAGCTGGGCGTGTTCGAGATGACGGGGAAGGGCCTGCGCGCGGTGCCCAATCCCTCGAAGCTGTTCCTGGCCGAGCGTCCGGCGAATGCGCCGGGCTCCGCCGTCCTCTGCTGCATCGAGGGCTCGCGGCCGCTGCTCGTCGAGGTGCAGGCGCTCGTCAGCACCAGCTCGTACGGCAACGCGCGCCGGATGGCGAGCGGGATCGATCAGAACCGGCTCTCGCTGCTGCTCGCCGTCCTCGAGAAGCGCGCCGGCCTGAACCTGCTCGGCGAGGACGTGTTCATCAACGTCGCCGGCGGCATGACCGTCGACGAGCCCGCCGCCGATCTCGCCGTCGTCGGCGCCGTCGCCTCCAGCCTGCGCAACCGTCCGATCAAGCCGGGCACCGCGGTCTTCGGTGAAATCGGCCTGGCCGGCGAGATCCGCGGCACGTCGCAGGCCGCGTTACGGCTGCGGGAAGCCGCACAAATGGGCTTCACCCGCATCGTCGTCCCCGACGGCAACGTCGCCCTTGACGAAGCGCCGCCCGGCTGCGAAATTGTGCCGGTCAAAAACGTTGGCGAGGCGCTCGATCAACTGATGGACTGGTGAGGCTGCTTATGCGCTGCGGGGTGATCGTCGCGTGCATGGCAACGACCGCAGGCGTGGCGGCGGCGCAGGCGCCCGATGCGGCGCGCGTGCTCGCCGACATGCGGCAGGCGCTCGGCGGCGATGCGGCGCTGAGCGCGGTGCAGGCGTTCTCGGTCGACGGGATGGAAACGCGGACGATAGCGGATCACACGGCGAGCGCGGGCGTGGAGTTCGTCTGTGCGCTTCCCGATCGCTGCGTCAAGATCCGCCGCATTGCGGCCCCCTTCGGCGCCGACACGGTCGAGACGTATGGCTTCAACGGCGATGCCCAGGTGCGGCGGCGCGTCTCGTCCGTCCCGTATCCGCCGGATCCATTCGCCGGCGAGACGCCGGACCAGAAGGCGGAGCGCGCCCGGCGTGCGGCGCTGGCGAGCAGGCACGAGTTCGCGCGACTGGCGACTCCCATGCTCGGCGTGCCCGCGGTCGACCCGGTGGACGTCGCGCTGATCGGGCAGGAGACCGTGGATGGAAAGCCGATGGACGTGCTGAGGCTGCATGCGGCCGACGGCTACGAGGCGCGGCTCTACGTCGACGCCGCCTCGCATCTGCCGGCGATGATCAGCTGGATGGGGCTGCCCGAAATCGTCTTCACGACGTCGTCGATCGAGGCCGTGCAGCGAGGACAGGTCGTGAGGAGCAGCCCGCAGGCGCCCTTCCCGACCGGGGATCCGAGCGCGGGCGTCGCCAAGGTCGAGCGGCGCGTCTACTACAGCGACTATCGTCCACAGAACGGACTGAACTGGCCTCGGCGTCTGAAGGAAGTCGTGGACGGACGCGTCGTGCTCGACACCAGCCTCAACAAGCTCAAGATCAACCCGAAGATCGACGAGAAGCGATTCGATCCTTCCCGATAACGGAAGATCGATCCTCGACCCTCGCACCTCGCACCTCGCACCTCGCTACGGCACGTCGATCGTCAGCGGCACCACCACCGTTCCCCAATGCAGCACGAGCTCCGCGTGCTTGCCGTCGACGACGGGGAAGTAGAAGGCCAGCGTCTCCATGTGCGAGCCGGTTCGTGGCGTGACCTCGAGCGTCAGCAGATCCTGATCGCGCACGGTGTTGTAGCGCGTGTGGAACACCGGGTGCGCGCGGTTGACGATCATCGTCCACTTCCCCGTGCCCGGTTTCGCCCAGACGGTGTAAGTCCCCGCCGGCAGATCCTGCCCTTCGATCTTGACGGGCGTCGAGACTGTGAGCGTCGTGCAGTCGTCGGCGCCCGGGCACCAGATCCGATCGTAGGGGACGATTCCTCCGAACAGATCGCGGCCGCGCGCGACGGGGCGGTTGTACTCCACCGTAATCGTCGTCGAGGCGACGGCCTGCGTGACCGATCCGTGCTGACTGAGCTTGATTGCCGGCGCCTGGACCAGGCCCGCAAGGAGGAGGAAGAGCAGCATGGGGATATTATGTCGCCAGACAACGGAGCGTTCCGATGTGGCTCGACGGCAGCCTGTTCCCGGATGTTCGGTATGGCGTGCGGGTGCTCGTGCGGCAGCGCGGATTTGCCGCGGTGGCGATGCTCACCACGGCGCTCGCGATTGGCGTGACGGCCACGCTGTTCAGCGTCTTCGACGCGGTGCTGCTGCGGCCGCTGCCGTGGGCACGCGCCGACCGTCTCGTCCGTTTCACCGAGACGCACGCCGGCGCCACCCGCCAGTTGCCGCTGTCGATCACCGGCGTCGCCTGGCACGCGATGGCTCCGCTGACGACGGTGGACGGCCTGAGCGCCTGGTCGCGCAGCACGGTCACGCTGGCGGTCGGCGATGTCGTCGAGCGCGGGTCCGCCGTATCGGTGACGCCGGGTACGTTTGCGATGCTTCGCGCGTCGCCGCTCGTCGGCCGTGTCTTTACCACTGACGATGCGCCCGAGGTGGTGTTGTCGTACGGCTTCTGGATGGCGCGATTCGCCGGCGCAGCGGACGCCATCGGCCGTCCGATCGCGTTGAACGGCCAGACCGTCACCATCGTCGGGGTGATGCCGCCCGATTTCGAATTCCCGGATCCCGGCACGCGAGTGTGGCGTCCTCTCCGGGTGCCGCCGCCGCCCGCGGTGACGATCCTGAGTTCGATGGCGCGCTTGCGCGACGGCACCACGCCGGCGCAGGCCGCCGAGGAGGCCACTGCGCGCGTCCGCAGTGCGCCGTACTCGACCAATGCCTTGTTCGCCGTGTTCGGAGCGAACGGCCCCGGCCGGATCGTCGCCGAGCCTGCGCTCGACGCGCTGACGCGGGACGTCCGCCCTGGCCTCGTCGCGCTCTTCGCGGCCGGACTGCTCCTGCTCGTCATGGCCGTCGCCAACCTTGCCAGCCTGGAACTGGCGCGCGCGACGACGCGATATCGCGAGATCGCGATTCGCTCGGCCCTCGGCGCCGGGCCGCGCCGCGTCGTCCAGCAACTGGTGCTCGAACAATTGCTGCTTGCCGCGGCCGGGGGCGCGCTCGGTCTGGCCCTTGCGGTCGTGCTCCACCGCGCGCTTCCGGCGCTGCTTCCCGCCGACTTTCCGCGGATCCACGAGATCGCGTTCGGGATGCCGGTCGTGCTGGTCGCCTTCGCGATCGCCGCGTCCACCGGCGTGGTGATGGGCGCGCTGCCGGCCTGGCATCTCCGCCGGTTGCGCCTGACGCAGGCGCTTGGCGAGGGAGCCGCCGGCGGGGTCGGCGGGACCCGGACTCGCGCCCGTGCCTGGATCATGACCGGTCAGATCGCGATCGCCTCGACGCTGCTCGTGGTCGCGCTGCTGCTCGGCCGAAGCTTCGTCGCGATGCTGCAGCAGGATCGCGGCTTCGATCCGGCGCACCTGATCACGGCGCGGCTGTCGCTGCCGGATTTCGCGTTCACGCCGGCGGCTCGCATCGAGGCGGTGGAGCAGTTCGTCGTCCGTGCGCGCGAGCTTCCCGGTGCGCCTGTCGTCGCGGTCACGACGGGACTGCCGCTGTCGGGCTCGGAGAACATCACCGGGTTCGACATGCCGTCGGTCCGTGCACCGGTCGGCTCGACCGTCAACGTCCACGCCGTGCGATCGGTCGTCACGCCCGACTTCGTCCGCGCCCTCGGCCTGCGGCTGCTCGCCGGCCGCGACTTCCGCCTCGACGACGACTCGCCGTCGGCGCCGAAGGTGGTCATCGTCAACCGCACGTTCGCGCGCGAGTACCTGACGGACCGGGCGATCGGCGATCGGCTCGTCAACTTCATGAACAGCGACGGCCAGGCCTTCGAGGTCGTCGGCATCGTCGACGACATGCAGCGGCGCGGCGTGACCGAGCGGATCCAGCCGGAGATCTACAGTCTTCTCAGGCAGAGCCCGCGGCCCTCCGCTGCGCAGGATGTCGTGATGCGGACGTCCATCGACGCCCGACCTCTTGGCGAGCCGCTCCGGCGGCTCGTTCATGACATTGCTCCCCAGGCCACCATCGAGTCGGTGCGGACGATGGACGATCGCATCCTGGGCAGCCTGGCGCGGCCGCGGATGTACGCGGTGCTGCTCGTGGTCTTTGCGGGCTCGGCGCTCCTCATTGCCGGTGTCGGGCTGGTCGGCGTGCTTTCGTACACAGTCGCGCAGCGCGCCCGGGAAATCGCCTTGCGCATCGCTCTTGGCGCTGGGCCGCGGCAGGTGCTCGCGCTCGTGTTGTCGCAGGGCCTCGTGGTCACGACGGCGGGCGTGTCGGCCGGATTGGTGGCAGCGTATCTTGCCGCGCGTTATCTCCAGACGCTGCTCTACGGTGTCTCGGCGCACGATCCGGTCAGTTTCGTCGCGGTGCCGGTGATGCTCGCGGCGGTTGCCCTCGCGGCGTGCACGGTGCCCGGCCTGCGCGCCATGCGAATCGACCCGCTGAAGCAGCTGCGCGGATAGAGTCCGCGCGATGAAGTGGATCGTCCGCGGAGACATCGACGGCTTCTTCGGCCTCGCCATCGACAACCTGGTCCAGCTGTTGCTGATCGACGCGCTGTGCCGCGGCGTCCTCGGCTTTCCCGCGGACCTCGTCTACGGGCGCATCCTGCCCGGCGCGGCGATCTCGATCCTCGTCGGCAACATCGCCTACGCGCTGCAGGCGAAGCGCCTTGCCGAGCGCACCGGCCGCACCGACGTGTGCGCACTGCCGTACGGCATCAACACGGTGTCGCTCTTCGCGCACGTCTTCCTCGTCATGCTGCCGGCCAAGGCGCTGGCGACGGCCGCCGGCGCGCCGGATCCAGCCCGCGTGGCGTGGCAGGCCGGCCTCTTCGCGACGCTCTCGTCGGGCCTGATCGAGCTCGCCGCCGCGCCGATCGCCGAGCGCGTGCGCAAGGCGACGCCCCGCGCGGCCCTCCTCTCGACGCTGGCCGGCATCGCGCTCAGCTTCATCTCGCTCGGCTTCCTCTACCGCACCTTCGCCCGTCCGCTCATCGGGTTGACGACGCTGGCGATCGTGATGCTGACCTACTTCGGCCGCGTGCGTTTCAAGGGACGGCTGCCCGGCGGCGTGCTCGCGGTGTCGCTCGGCACGCTGCTCGCGTGGCTGACCGGCATCGCGCCGGTTGGCGCGAGGCCGTCGGGGGCCGCGCTGCACGTGCCGGTTCCGGTCTTCGGCGATCTCGCGGCAGCGCTCGGCGGCGGCCACTTGTGGCCGTACTTCTCGGTGATCGTCGCGATGGGGTTGTTCAACGTCCTCGGCTCGCTGCAGAACATCGAGTCGGCGGAGGCGGCCGGCGATCCCTACCAGACGCGCCGGTCGCTGACGATCAACGGCTTCGGCAGCATCGCCGCGGCGGTGTTCGGCTCGGCGTTTCCGACGACGATATACATCGGGCATCCGGGGTGGAAGGCGCTCGGCGCGCGCGCCGGCTATTCGATCCTCAACGGCGCCTTCGTCACCGCGATCTGCCTGACCGGCACGCTGGCGTGGATCGCGTGGGCCATACCGATCGACGCGGGCATGGCGATCGTGCTGTGGATCGGGATGATGATCGTGGCTCAGGCGTTCGACGCGATTCCGCGCGCGCACACGCCGGCCGTGGTCGTCGGCCTGCTGCCCGGTATCGGGGCGTGGGGGGCGCTGCTGGCCAAGAACGGGCTCCGCGCCGCGGGGCTCGGCGGGCCCGCCGGCCCGTTCACCGAAGCGCTGATCGGCGAGTTCCAGAAGAACGACACCTGGATCGCCGGCGCCTTCGCGATCGAGCAGGGATTCCTCTTCACCGCGATGCTGCTGTCGGCGGCGGTGGTCGGCGTGATCGAGCGGCGCTGGACCACCGCGGCGCTGTGGTGCCTCGTCGCCGCGGCGCTGTCGGCCGCGGGGCTGATGCACTCCTACCAGTGGTCCTTCGCGGACACGACGCTGAAGCTGTCGCCGGCGTGGCCGTTCGTCTTCGCCTATCTCGCGATGGCGCTGCTGTTCTTCACGGCGCGGTGGACGACGGAGGAGGGTGAGGGGCATTGATCTTCCGCCTAAAGGCGGAAGCTACGTGATCTTCGGCCTGAAGGCGGAAGCTACGAGAACTTCCGCCTGAAGGGGGAAGCCACCGAGTGCTTCCGTGGCTTCCGCCTTTAGGCGGAAGTTTCTGTGATCTCGTCGAACGAATGCACAACCCGATGATCGTGCGGCGGCTGCGGGTGGTTGCCGGGGCGCAGCGACATGATCGTCTGCATCCCCGCGGCGCGCGCGGCGTCGAGCTCGGCGACGACGTCCGAGACGAACGTGATCGATGACGGCGGCAGCGCGACAGTGGCGGCGATGCGCGCGTAGCTGGCCGGGTCGCGCTTCGGCCCGACCTCGGTGTCGAAGTACTGCGAGATGAACGGCGTCAGATCGCCGGCGGAGGATCGGCGGAACAGCCACTGCTGCGCGAGAACGCTGCCGGAGGAGAAGATCGCAATCGGCGTTCCCGCCGACTGCCAGCGCGCGAACGCACGCGGGACGTCGTCGAACACCGTCCCGGTGAGCTCGCCCGACCGGTAGCCGTCCTCCCAGATCCGTCCCTGCAGTGCTTTCAATTCGGTCGACTTGCTGTCGCGATCCATCTCGGCGAGAAACGCGGACGCCTCGTCGGCGCGCCCCTCGCGTGACAGGAACGAGACTAGGCGCGCGCGGGCGTAGGGAAACAGCGTGTCGGTGACGAACGCGATCGGCGTGGTGGTGCCTTCGATGTCGAGCAGCAACACGGCGGAATGCGCGCCGGGTCAGCCGCGGGCGACGTAGGCCGGGCCGAAGCAGACCGGCTCGAAGCCCTTGTCGACGCCGCTGTCGGTGTAGTGCGGCGTCCAGCCGGACGTGTCCTGGAACAGCCTTATCGCGCGGATGCGCTTGTCGACGCAGAGATCGAACCAGTGGTGCGTGCCGCGCGGCACGCGGATCAGATCGCCGGCTTCGACCTCGATGGCGAACACCGGGCCACCCTGCGGGTGGACGTGGAACAGCCCGCGCCCTTCGATGATGAACCGCACTTCGTCTTCGTCGTGCCAGTGCTCGCGGCTGAACTTCGCGAGCATCATGTCGAGGTTCGGGGTGTCGGGCTTGACGTCGATCACGTCGGCCGTGACGTAGCCGCCGCGCTGCTTCAGCGCGTCGATCTCGCGGCCGTACGTGGCCAGGATCGCCTCGGCGGGGGCGTCCGCCGGGATCGGATGCTCCGGCGTCCACGTTTCGTAGTCGATGCCGTGCGTGGCGAGGAAGGCGGTGACCTCCGCGCGATCGCGCAGCGTCGTGTGCTGTTCCGGGATCTTCACGAGCGCCATGGTGCGGCCTCCTCGGGCATCGGGGAGCTGTAACGCGCCCGCCCGACCGTTTCCAGCAGGAACTCCAGGATCTCGACGTGCCGGACCGCCTCCGGCAGCGAGGCTCCCCAAGTGTACAACCCGTGCCGATGGATGAGGAACCCGTGGCAGTTGCTCTCGTCGAGCACCCGCCGCACCTCCGGCGCCAGCCGGGCCATGTCCTGGTCGTTCTCCACGACCGGCACCCACTCGCGGTGCTCGTGCGTGCGCACGCCCGACAGCCCCTTCAGCATCTCGTAGCCGTAGATCTCGAACCCGCCGGGCAGCCGGTCGGACAGGAACGTGCTCCAGATCGAGTGCGTGTGCAGGACCGCGCCGGCGTCGCGCATCGCGACGATCTCGAGGTGCAGCCGCGTTTCCGCCGAGGGCGATCCCTCGCCGGACACGACCGTGCCGTCGGCGCCGAGCGTCAGGATGTCGGCGGGTGTCAGCTCCCCCTTGTGCGTCCCGCTGCGGGTGATCGCCAGCCTCAACGGATCGCGCGACAGGACGGCGCTGAAGTTGCCGCTCGTGCCCAGCACCCAGCCGCGCGCGTCGAAGCGCTTCCCGGCGCGGATGAGTTCGCTGGTGACATCCATCGGGTCCGCCTACATCTCTTTCAGTGCCCGGCCCGCGAGTTTCGGGCGGCCGTTCGCATTGGCCAGATCCCACGACATCTGGTGGATCATGCGCGCGATCTTCTCCATCTTGTCGTAGTTGATCCGCTCGGGGCGATCCTGCGGCGTGTGGTAGTCGGGATGCAGTCCGGTGTGGAACCATACGCCGGGGACGCCGCGGTTGAGGAACGGCCAGTGATCGCTGCGCCGCATCAGCTGCGAGATGTTGTTGTCGTAGCGATAGCGCAGGTCGAGGCCGGTGGCCGCGTTCGCCTTGTCGGCGGCCGTCTTCATGTCGGCGCTGCGGCTGGTGCCGATGATGTTGACGGCGTTGTTGTTCGACTCGGCGGTCTGCGGCTGCAGGCCGCGGAAGCGCCCTCCGCCCTCGGGCGGCACTTCCTCGTTGCGCCCGAGCATGTCCATATTGAGGACCGCGACGATCTTGTCGAGCGGCTTCGTCGGCGCCTCGGTATAGGCCCATGCGCCGAGCAGGCCGCGCTCCTCGGAGTTCCACGCCGCGAACAGCACCGTCCGCTTCGGACGATGCCCGGCCTTGGCCGCCTGGATGTAGGCCTCGGCGATCTCCACCAATGCCACGATCCCCGACCCGTCGTCGTCGGCGCCGTTGAAGATCCGCGTCCCGTCGGCGCCGTCGTGATCGTAGTGCGCGCAGACGATGACGACCTCGTCCTTGAGGCGGGGATCGGACCCTTCGATCAGGCCGAGCACGTTGCGATCGGGGATGCGCTGGCGGTTGACGGCCGCCGACATCTCCACGCTGCTGTTCAGGCGCAGCGGGGTGAACCCGTGCTCGGTCTCCGACGCGGCCGACAACTGCGCGAGCGTCTTGCCCGATCCCTTGACCAGCGACTCGGCGACCGCGGTCGAGATCTGCATCGCCGGGATGCGGATGTTCTCGACCCATTTCGCCAGCGTGAAGCGGTCGATGCGCGGCGGCGTCGCCGGCCAGGCATTGCGCGCCGCATTGTCGAGCGCACCCGCCGCACCCGTAGCACCTTGAGCACCGCCAGCACCTTGAGCACCCGCAGCACCCTGAGCACCCCTAGCACCTGTAGCACTAGGCGCAGCCTCTTGATGGTTGTGCACGTCCGAGACAAACAGGATCCCGATGGCGCCGCGATCCTGCGCGAACTGCGCCTTGCGCTGCGACGAGGAAGCATCCGCGGTGACGA
>Ga0070673_100003221_pt1 | contig 10121 bp, 12 predicted proteins | sample KBSM23metaG_FD_65342 | JGI IMG/M metagenome (GOLD analysis project Ga0070673, IMG submission 65342) | Miscanthus rhizosphere microbial communities from Kellogg Biological Station, Michigan, USA - KBS M2-3 metaG | ecosystem: Host-associated > Plants > Roots > Rhizosphere > Soil ...
TGCCCCCCGTGTTCACGAACACGGTGTGGACCGTCCAGCCATCCGCCATCAGGCGGGGCACGCAGTACGAGGTGTCGAGACCGCCCGAGAACGCCAGGGCGACGAGGCGCTGAGAAGTTTGCATAATGCATAAACATGCAACCGCCGGGGCCCGGGCGCAAGACGCCCCCCGGAAAAAACCAAGGTCGATTCCACGTGGAATCGACCTTGGCCGTTCGAGGATTCGACCGCTCAGGCTGGTCCGGTCAGTGCAGCCCCGTGTCGAGGTCATGGACGTATGCCGCGGCGCCTTCGCCATCATGCGATTCGCTGATGACCTTCTCGAGCAGCTCGAGGGCGTCGCTCATGGACGGCGTGAACGCGTATTCCACTTCGTGGGCGAGCAGTCCGCCCGGTCGGGATTCGGGGACGTAGGCGACGAGGAAGCGCTCGACCGGTTCTGCCACGTGCTCGGCAGACGTAGTCGGCAATCCGTGCCGTAGGGCGATGTCCTGGAGGAGGCGGTCGGCACGGGTGAGGCGTTCGTGCTCGAGGGCCACAGGTGTCATGAGCTGTCCTCCGCGCGAGTCCCGGCGTGGACGCGCCCGGCCGGGGCAACAACACGGCGCGGGACGGGCGCCATTCCCGCGGGGTCACGTTTCCAAGAAGGCAAACGCGCTGACGATCGGTCAGCGAAGAAAGGCCGAATTCGGAAAGCGTGACTGCATCCACTCCACTGCCGCGTCGATGTCGGCGTGCACGAGTCCATGCGCCGCCTGCTGCCATACCAGCTGCACGTCGCTGCCCGCCGCCTCGAGCAGCTCCGCGAGGCGCGTCGGCGTCTGCCCCGCGATCGGATCCATGCGACCGGCGAGCAGCAGCGTCGGCACGCCGTGCAGCGCGGGCGGCGTGGATGGCTCGAACGGCACCATCGGGCGGAGCAGCACGGCGCCGTCCAGGACGCCGGTGCCCTTGAGCAGCAGGCTCGCCGCGATGTTGGCACCGTTGGAGAATCCCACCGCGACCGTCGGCACGTCGCCCAGCGCGTAGTGCTCGCGTGCACGACGCACGAAGGCGGCGAGATCCTCCGTGCGCCGGGCGAGGTCCTCCTGGTCGAACACGCCCTCGGCCAGTCGCCTGAAGAACCGCGCCATGCCATGCTCCAGCACCTGGCCGCGGGGACTGAGGAGTGCCGCGCCCGGGGCGAGCCGCTCGCCCAGCGGGAGCAGGTCGTCTTCCGTGCCGCCGGTGCCGTGCAGCAGGAGCAGCACGGGCGCGCCCGGCGCGCCCGCCTGGTATCGGTGCTCGAAGCCCAGCACGTCCGTGCTCACACGGCCTCCGTGGCGAGCGCGGGATGGAGCGGCGGCAGCACTTGGACGATCTCGTCCCGATGCGACTCGAGCCACGGCGGCAGCTTCAGCTCGGAACCCAGCGCTGCCTCGTTCTCGTCCACGAGGAACCCCGGCGTGTCCGTGGCCACTTCGAACAGCACGCCGCCGGGCTCGCGGAAGTAGATGGAGCGGAAGTACTGCCGCTCCTGCACGGTGGTGACCTGATGCCCGTCACGCAGCAGCTCGTCGCGCACCTGACGCTGGGCTGCGTCGTCGGCCGCGCGGAAGGCCACGTGGTGGACCGTCCCCACGCCGCCGCTGCCTCGCCAGAAGCCGTCGGTGCGGCGCACGTCCACCACGCCGCCCACCGGCGCCTCGGTCACGAAACGACGCGTCCCGTCCGACTCGCTCGCCTCGCGGAAGCCCAGCCGGCCGGTGAGCACCGACTCCGTGGCCGGCGCCGGTCCGTCGCTCCAGATGGTGACGCCATGGAAGCCCCGGATGGCGTGTTCGGCGGGTACGCCGGCGACGCCTTCCCAGCCCTCGGACCCGGCGACGCGCGGCGTCGCCACGATCTCGAGCGGCATGCTGTCCCGGTCGCGCAGTGCGAGCACGCGCTCGTCGAAGCGCGTCACCGGCTGCTCGAACACGACGCCGCGGGCACCGAGGCGCTCCATCCAGTAGCCCAGGGACTCGGGTGGGACGGCGAACGAGGTCACGGCGACCTGACCCGTGCCCACGCGGCCGCGATAGCCGTTCACCACGGGGAAGAACGTGATGGCGCTGCCCGGCTGGCCGGTGCGATTGCCGAAATAGAGATGCCAGGTGCCCGGGTCGTCGAAGTTGACGGTGCGCTTCACGAGCCGCAGGCCGAGCACGTCGCCGTACAGGCGGACGGTATCGGCGGGCTCGCCGGAAATGGCGGTGACGTGATGAATGCCCTGCATGGTGCCCTTCCCTCTTGGTAGATGCGTGGTCGTACGCTCAGTCGTTCTGTTCCGGTCCGGCGGCCAGCCGGCGGCATAGCTGCGTGAGTTGGCGCAGTTCATCTCCCGCCAACGCCCCGAGCTCTGTCGCGACAGCGTCGGCATGTTGGGGAAACACCCTTCGTATCAATTGCTCACCGACAGTCGTGAGCTCGACTTGGATGAACCGCCGGTCGTCCTCCCTTCGAACGCGACACACCAGTCCCCGCTTCTCGAGGTTGTCCACCACGAGGGTCACGTTACCCGTGGTCCGAAGGATCTTCCGGGCCAGGTCGCACTGGTGCATCGGCCCGAGGTGGTGGAGCGCATCAAGCACCCCGAACTGACTCTCGGTCAGGTCCGCCGCGGCGAGCCGGCGCGCCAACCGGCCGCCGACCGTGCCCGCGGCCCGGGCGAGCTTCACCCAGGCGTTCATGGCGAGCCGTTCGCGGTCGGAGGTATTGAATCGTCGCATCAGTCATCAAGCATGTGATAGTTGAGGACTAAACTATACCCGTCGGCACCAGCGCGCAATGGGCGCTGCCGAAGCCGCCCGGTACCACCGGAACCGGCTCTGATATGCACCTGATCGAGGCGCCCTGGGGTACCTTGGAAACCCGAGATCATATTGACTGCGCTCAACTTGGAGGTATTTTGAACGCGGAGTCGTCGGCCCCCAAGACGGCGCTATCCCCCGTTACCTCACTCCCTGGAGTGCTCATGCGATCGTTGTGTTTGTCGGCCGCCGCGCTGGCCATGGTGGCGATGCCCGCCTTGGCGCAGAAGGGCGGCACGGTGGAAGTAGGCGTGTTCGCACGCCAGACGTGGTTCGACGATAGTTACGAGCTGAAGGACCGGGCGGGTGCAGGCGCGCGCCTCGGCATCTTCCTCGTGAAGAACCTGGAGATCGAAGCACAGGGTCACTGGGTTCGCACCGACTCGAAGCGCATCGACATCACCCACGACATCGACGTGTTCTCGGGCCGCGGCCTGCTCGAGTACAACATCGACATGCATCCGGTCGCTCTCGTCCTCGGCGCGGGCGCGGTCTACCACACCTACACCGGCGACATCAACCTCCTGCAGTGCCCCACGGCGGGCAGCTGCGGCGTCAACGAGGAAGGCACGCCGGTCTTCGGCCCGACGCTCGGCTCCGACCGCAGCGAAGTCGGCCCCTCGGGCCTCGTCGGCCTGCGCTTCGGCGTGGGCGGCCTGCTCCAGGCGCGCATCGACGCAACGTACGACTACATCTCCGCGACGCCCAACGCGCTCTCCGGCGCGGACTGGGGCAATCACTGGGGCCTGCAGGGCGGCCTCTCGCTCATGTTCCCGAAGCCGAAGCCCGCGGACACCGACATGGACGGCGTCCCGGACAAGCTCGACCAGTGCCCCAACACGCCCGCCGGCATGCCGGTCGACGAGAAGGGCTGCCCGCTGGATGACGACAAGGACACCGTCATCAACGCCAGCGACCTCTGCCCGAACACCCCGGCCGGCGAAGCAGTCGACGCCTCCGGCTGCTCGGACAGCCAGAAGGACGACGATCGCGATGGCGTGATGAACACCCGCGACAAGTGCGCGAACACCCCGGCCGGCACCGCCGTGGACGAGAACGGCTGCCCGAAGGACGACGACGGCGATGGCGTGACCAACGCGGCCGATCGTTGCCCGAACACGCCGAAGGGCGAGACGGTCGACGCCAGCGGCTGCAGCGCCTGCCAGCGCGACACCGACAACGACGGCGTGCCGGACTGCAACGACAAGTGCCCGAGCACCAACGCGGGCAACAAGGTGGACCAGAACGGCTGCCGCCTGCTGGGCGAGAACGGCTCGCTGGTGCTCAGTGGCGTCACCTTCGCCACCGGCAAGGCCGTGCTGACCAAGCAGGGCAAGGCCACCCTGGACACCGTGGCGACGCAGATGACGCAGTACTTCAGTGAAGTGCCGTCGCTGCGGGTCGAGGTCGGTGGGCATACCGACAGCACCGGCTCGGCCAAGAAGAACCTGACGCTCTCGCAGCGCCGCGCCGAGTCGGCCATGAAGTACCTGGTCAGCAAGGGCGTGGACGCGAACCGGCTGGTGGCGAAGGGCTACGGCCCGGACAAGCCGATCGCGGACAACAAGACCAAGGAAGGCCGGGCGCAGAACCGCCGCGTCGAGCTGACCCCGCTGTACTAAGGGCAGCACGGTCGAAGCAGTAGCAGGGGCCCCGGAGAAATCCGGGGCCCTCTGCTTTGCCCCGATTCACCCGATCTTCTACTATCCGCGCCCATGGTGCCTCGCCGCAGCGCGATCGTCGCTGCCTTCTTCGCGATCTACGTGATCTGGGGCTCAACGTACCTGGGCATCCGGGTCGCGCTCGAGTCCATGCCGCCGTTCCTGATGGCGGCGGGTCGATTCGTGCTCGCGGGATCGGCACTGCTCGCGTGGGCGTTGCGCGATCGACCCGAGCGGCCCACGTCGCGGCAGCTCGCGAACACGGTGCTGCTCGGATTCCTCTTTCTCGTGGGCGGCAACGGGCTCGTGGTGTGGGCGGAGACGCACGTTCCGTCCGGGCTCGCCGCCCTGCTGGCGGGAGTGACGCCCATCTGGACGTCGCTCCTGCTGTGGCTCGTTCCCGGCGGGCGCGCGCCCACGGCGGGCATGATCCTCGGACTGGCCTGCGGCCTGGCAGGCGCGGCGCTGCTCGTGGCACCCGGCGAGCTCGGCGGTGCGCCCGTGCATCACGGCGGCGCCCTCGCGCTCGCGCTCGCGTCGCTCGCATGGGCCACCGGCTCGGTGCTCACGCCCAGACTCGACCTGCCACGACACCGCCCGCTGTCGTCGGCGCTGCAGATGCTGAGCGCGGGCATCATGCTCGCGGTGCTCGCGGTGATCGTCGGCGACGCCGGTCGATTCCAGCCGAGCGACGTGACGGGCCGTTCGCTCGCCGCCCTCCTCTACCTGGTGGTGTTCGGGTCGCTGGTGGCCTTCAGCGCGTTCGCGTGGCTGCTCCAGGTGAGCACGCCGGAGCGCACCGCCACCACCGCGTACGTGAACCCCGTCGTGGCCGTGCTGCTGGGCTGGCTCTTCGCCGGCGAGCCCATCACCGCGCGCACGCTCGTGGCGGGCGTCCTGATCGTGGGGGCCGTGGCCGTGATCGTCACCGTGACCGGCCGGCGACGGCGCGTCGGATAGCATCGCCCTAGCACCGGCCCGGCCGCGCCCCCACATTCCTTTCCTCCATGCCCACATCCCAGCCCGTCACCTATGCCCGTCGCGTCGGGCTCTTCTCCGGCACGATGATGGTCGTCGGCGGCATCATCGGCGCCGGCATCTTCCTCAACCCGGCCGTGGTCGCGCAGCGCGTGCAGGCGGTGCCGATCATCCTCGGCGTCTGGCTCGCCGGGGCGGTGGTGGCGGTGCTGGGCGCGTTCATCTTCGGCGAGCTGGGCGCGCGCCGCCCCGAGGCCGGTGGCGGCTACGCCTACCTGCGCGAGGCGTACGGGCCGCTGCCGGCGTTCCTGCAGGCGTGGACGCTGCTGCTGGTGATCTCCTCCGGCGCCATCGCCGCGGTGGCGCTCACCTTCGCCACGTACGCGGTGTCGCTGTTCGGTCTGCCGCCCGGCACCGCGACGCCCTTGGCGCTCGGCGCCATCGTGCTGCTCACCGTCATCAACGTGCTGGGCGTGGCGCCTGCGGCCATCACCGGCAACGTCTTCACCCTGCTCAAGCTCGCGGCGCTCGCGCTGCTCATCGTCGCCGGCGCGCTGCTCGCGGGACGCGTCGCGACGCCACCCCCTTCGCCCCCGATGCCGGCGCATCCCATCCTCGCCGCCGCCGCGGGCCTCGTGCCGGTGCTCTTCGCCTTCGGCGGATGGCAGCAGACCAACTTCGTCGCCGAAGAGATCATCGACCCCGAGCGCAACCTGCCGCGAGCGCTGCTCCTCGGCGTGGGCATCGTGGTGGTGGTGTACCTCGCCGCGAACCTGGTCTATCTCCGCACGCTTGGCGCCGCCGGACTCGCGGCCAGCACGGCACCCGCCTCGGATGCGATGACGGCGCTGCTCGGCCCCTGGGGTCGCACCGCCATCGCGCTCGGCATCACGCTGTCCACGTTCGGCTTTCTCCACGTCGTCATCCTCGTCAGCCCGCGCGTGTACCAGGCCATGGCGCGCCACGGCACGGCGCTCGGAGCACTGGCCCGGCTGCACCCGCGCTATCGCACGCCGGTGACCGCGCTGCTGCTGCAGGGCTCGTGGTCGTCGCTGCTCGTGGTGTCGGGCACCTACGGCGAGCTGCTCGACTACGCGGCGTTCGGCGACTGGCTCTTCTTCGTGGCCGTGGCCTCGACGCTGTTCGTGTTCCGCCGTCGCGATCGGGAGGCGCCCGCATTCCGCACGCCCTTCTTTCCGTGGTCGGTCCTGCTGTTCATCGTCGTGGGCCTCTACGCGGTGGTGGGAACCATCTCGACCAATCCCCGCAACGCCCTGTTCGGCGCGCTGCTCATCCTCGCCGGCATCCCCGTCTTCATGCTGGTGCGCCGCCGGGACGGCTGAGCCCGGTTCAAACCCCGCCGGCCCGGCCGGCATCTCATGGTCGATGACGCCCCCTCACCGGGAGACAACCTGCGCGTGGATGCCGGCCAGAGCGACCTCGTCCGCCGTGCCCAGACGGGCGACACCGACGCCTTCGGCCAGCTCTACCGCCAGCACGTGGGACGGGTGTATGCGCTCTGCCTGCGGCTCGAGGCCGACGTGGCGCGCGCCGAGGAGCTGGTGCAGGACGTCTTCGTGCGCGTGTGGGAGCGGCTGCCGGGATTTCGCGGCGAGAGCGCGTTCGGCACGTGGCTCCACCGGCTGGCCGTCAACGTCGTGCTGGGCGATCGGCGGGCCGCGTGGCGGCGGGAGCGACGCGTGTTCGCGGTGGAGTCGCCCGAGGTGCACGAGACGCCACGGGACGTCGATCCCGCGCTGGCGCTCGACCTGGAGACGGCCATCGCGGCGCTGCCGCCCGGCGCACGCACGGTGCTCGTGCTGCACGATCTCGAGGGGTACCAGCACGCGGAGATCGCGGTGATGACGGGGATCGCGGAAGGCACGTCGAAGGCGCAGCTGTTTCGCGCGCGCCGATTGCTTCGGGAAAGGCTGGGAGCATGAACGACGAGGAGCTGACACGCCGGCTGGGGGAGCTGCCCCGGAGCATCGAGCCGCCGCACGACCTCTGGCCCGGCATCACGGCGCGCCTGGCGCCGCGGCGCCGCGGCCTGCCGCGCTGGCTGCCGCTCGCGGCGGCGATCGCGCTCGTCGTGGGCGGACTCTCGGTGTGGTGGGTGGCACGGCGTGCGACGCCGACGCCGTCACCGGTGGCCGTGCAGGCCCAGGACGAGGCGGCGGACCTGCTCGTCGCGCTGGAGCGCGACCCCGGCGCGCTGGCACCCGCAACGATCGCCGCGCTGCGGCAGAACCTCGCCGTCATCGATTCCGCGATCGCCGACTCCCGCCGTGCCCTGGCGCGCGATGCCGGTGACGCCACCGCCGATCGCTGGCTGCGCGCGGTGCAGCGCCAGCGACTGGACCTCTTGCGGCAGGTGATCCGCCTGCCCCGCTCATGACGAAGGGAGGACGCGTGCGCGCCTGTGTCCTGGCCGTGACCGGCCTGCTGCTCGCCGGCCCGGCGACCGCCCAGCGTTCCGCGGCCTCGCCGGCACCTCGCATGCTCGAGGTGCGCGTGCAGGACGTGCGCGGCCTGCTCACCGTGACCGCGTGGGATCGTGACAGCGTCGCGCTGCGCGGCAACGCTGCGGGGCTCGGCCTGCGCGCGGTGCCGGGCGCGGTGCACCTCGAGCGCACCGGGACGGCGGATGCCACGGGCAACGTCGAGCTGCTCCTGCCGCGCGGGGCGCGGCTCGTGGTGCGCGGCGGCGGCTCGGTGGACGCAACGGGACTCGATGGCGAGGTGGAGATCTCGGCGGCGCGAGGGCGCATCCGCCTCGAGGGCGCCATGCGGCGTGTGTCGGTGGAGGCACTCGAAGGCAACGTGGAGGTGGTGGGCCCGTCCGCGAGCGTCACCGTGCACACCGCCGGGGGGACGGTGGTCGTGCGAGGCATCCGGGGTGAGCTGGACGTGTCCACGGTGAGCGGCGCGGTGGCGGTGGGCGCCGCGCGCGTCACGACCGCACGACTCGCGAGCGTGTCCGGCGAGGTGTCGTTCAAGGGCGTGGTGCAGCCCAGCGGCACGCTCGAAGCCACCAGCTTCTCCGGCGACGTGGAGCTTCGGCTGCCACCCGAGCTGGCGGCGACCTTCGAGCTGCAGGCTCCTCCGGGAAAGGTGACGTCGGAGTTCGGCAGCGGGACCAGGTTCGTGACCGGCCGCGGCGGCGCGTGGATCGTGGCCGCGACCCAGAAAGGCGCGCTGGCCGTGCGGCGGCAACCCGGCGCGGACGTCGACCTAAACCCGGGCGGGTCGAGCGGCATCAGATAGGCAGGAGTTCATTACGCACCTGCCGCCAGGAGTCCGCCATGTTCCGTCACAGCTTCACTCCGCTCGCGTTCGCCATCGCGTTCGCCCCCATCGCCGCGCCCGCGGCCGACGCCCACGTGCGGCTGGGGCCGCCGTGGATCTCCATCGAGCTTCCCGCCAATCCGCTCGATCCCACCACGAAGGGCGCCTTCCTCGTCGTGCGCACCTACCATCACGACAAGACGATGCCCATGGCCCTCGAGGGCCGCGCGGAGGGCATCGTCAACGGCGAGCGCCGCAGCGTGCCGCTCACCTTCGACAACACCTCTGCCGACAACGCGAAGGCGGTGCGGAAGACGTGGCCGTCGGAAGGCGCGTGGGTGCTGGTGATCACGGGCAACCCGGGCCCCGGCAGCGTCACCGCGCTGGTGAGCATCGCCGAGGGCGGCGAGGTGCGGCAGGTGCGCGTGCCGTCCCGCACGGTCGAGAACGGCCGGTGGACGGTGCCGGTGCAGGTGTCGTCCGCCGACGTGGAGACCGCGCTCCGCGCGCTCACGTCGTCCACCTCGCTCGGCGCGCGCTGAGCCGCTTGCGATCGCGCGCAGGCCGCCCCATTCTCCGCGCGACTTCGACGCGGAGCATGGGTGCGGCGGTCGAGCGTGATCTGGATCTGGCTGGTGGCGACGACGCTCACGGTACTCGTGGGCGGGCTGCTGCTGCCGGAACGCTACGAGATCTCGCGACGGGTGGTGCTCTCGCGCACGCCCGAAGCGGTGTGGTTCGCGCTCACCGACTCGGCGGCAGTGCGACGCTGGCGCAGGGATCTCATCGAGTTGCAGCGCCTGAAGGACCGGAACGGCCATCCCGCCTGGCGCGAGATAGAGGACGACGGCCGGGGCGTGGTGGTGGAGAGCGTGGACTGGGATCCGCCGGTGCACCTGCGAGTGCGCCGCACCCCTGAGCTGCAGGCCGCCGCGACCGAGTGGGAATACATCGTGGAACGCGCGCCGGAAGGCGTGACGGTCACGCTGGTGGAGCGCGGCCGCATCTCCAGCCCAGCGCGACGATTCGTGGTGCAGTTCTTCGCCGGCGCACGCGGTGCGCTCGACCGGCAGCTGGCGGGGCTCGCCGCCTATTTCGACGAGCCCGCCCGCATCGACTGACGCGGCTAGCGTCGCAGTCGATGTACGGCGACGTACTCCACCGCGTTCTCGTCCGTCCGCCGCAGCAGCACGACGTCCTCGCCCACCCACAGCAGTGCGGTCCGTGGCGGCAGCAGCACCGGACCGAGCCATGTGCCGTCCTTCGCATACACCTGGTAGCTGGAGGCGCTGTCCGCCGCGTGACGGATCTCGCGCACCCACACCGCGCCGCTGGGATCGGCGAGGATCTCGCCGTGCGCGGG
>Ga0070673_100003228_pt1 | contig 10115 bp, 7 predicted proteins | sample KBSM23metaG_FD_65342 | JGI IMG/M metagenome (GOLD analysis project Ga0070673, IMG submission 65342) | Miscanthus rhizosphere microbial communities from Kellogg Biological Station, Michigan, USA - KBS M2-3 metaG | ecosystem: Host-associated > Plants > Roots > Rhizosphere > Soil ...
CGCGCGAACGCAAAGATGATCAGCGCCAATGCCGACACGCGAACGAGCAGCAGCAGCCAGTGCTGGATCTTCCGGCGCCGCACGGACTGATACGGAATCCGGCGCACGAACATCAGCGACGGGAAACGGATGATCTGCTTCTTCTCCCGCTGCGTCAGGTGCAGCAGCACCGGAATGGCCAGTCCGGCCAGGGCGGCGAAAAACAGGGGGGCGATGAATTGCACGGCCTAGAACCTTGTCTTCATCATCTTTGATCGCACGCTGAGGTACCGGAACAGCGCGTAATCGAGTGGTTTCGACGTGTCGAGCAGCTCGTAATCGACACGCACCGAGGAAAATGCCTGTGTCAGCGCGTCGATATGCGCCCGCACCAGTGACCGGTATTCCTCTCGGAACGCCTCCGGCACGACCGGCATCTGCTCCCCGCTCTCCAGATCCTCGAACGGCTGGGCATCCGAGAAGCCAAACTCCAGCTCGGTCGGATCAAGGACGTGGAAGACGATCAGATCGTTGCCGCGGAACCGCAGCGGCGAGACGGCGTCGACAATCGCTTCGGGGTCCTCGTAGAGGTCCGAAATGAGGACGATCACCCCACGACGCCCGAAATGCTCCGCCAGCTTGTGCAGCGGCTCGCTCAGGTGGCCAGGACGGCCTGGCTTCAGCCGATCCAGCACGTGCAGCACCGTCTCCATGTGCTTCGCGGATGGCGGCACGTGCTCGAGGATCTCGGTGTCGAAGGCGACGAAGCCGACGCGATCGCGCTGATGGTGCACCAGGTTGGTCAGGCAGGCGGTGAGGATGCGGGCATAGTCGAACTTCGTGATCCCCTTGCTGCCGTAGTCCATCGACTTCGAGGCGTCCAGCAGCACCGAGAAGTTCATGTTCGACTCGGCTTCGTACTCCTTGATGTAGTAGCGATCCGTCCGCGCCCACAGCTTCCAGTCCAACCGCCGGATGTCATCGCCGGGCACGTAGCCGCGATGCTCCGCGAAGTCGACGGACGCACCGAAGTACGGCGTCTTGTGCAGCCCGTTGATGAAGCCGTCGACGACCGCGCGCGAGACGAGCTCCAGGTTTCCAATGCGCGCGAGCACACTGGGATCCATGAAGCGGGCGCCGGGTATCGCGTGAATCTCTACAGCCACTGTTTCCTTGAACCGCGAAGGCCGCGAAGAGCACGAAGAACGCCAGGAAAACTTCTGGCCGACTGTCCTTCGCGTGTTTCGCGATCTTCGCGAGCTTCGTGGTTAATACTCCCGGTTCTCACATCCCCGACCGCGGCAGTGGAACCACTTCCAGCAGCCGATCGACGATCTGATCCGTCGTCACACCTTCCGATTGCGCGTGGAAGTTGGTGATGATGCGATGGCGCAGCACGGGGTGCGCCAGCGCGCGGATGTCCTCGAAGCTGACGTGATACCGGCCGCTCGTCAGCGCGCGCGCCTTGCCGCCAAGGATCAGGTACTGCGCGGCGCGGACGCTGGCGCCAAACGCGACCCACTTCTTGACGAAGTCCTTCGCATCGGGATTCTTCAGCGAGCGCGTGGCGCGAACGATGTCCAGCGCATGCCGCAACACGGGCTCCGACACCGGCACCTTGCGCACGAGCCGCTGGAATGCGATCAGATCCTCGCCGGTGATCGGTCGCTGCAGCTGCGGATTCTGAATCGCTGTCGTCGTGCGCGCGACCTCGAGCTCTTCGTCGTACGGCGGGTGCTCGATGATGATGTGGAACATGAAGCGGTCGAGCTGCGCTTCGGGCAGCGGGTACGTGCCTTCGAGCTCGATCGGGTTCTGCGTCGCGAACACGTAGAACGGCTCGTGCAGGTTGTAGGTCTTGCCCATCACCGTCACGCGATGCTCCTGCATCGCTTCGAGCAGCGCCGACTGCGTCTTCGGCGGCGTGCGATTGATTTCGTCCGCGAGCACGATGTTCGCGAAGATCGGGCCCGGGACGAAGACCATTTGCCGCCGGCCGGTCGCCGGGTCTTCCTGCACCAGGTCTGTGCCGGTGATGTCGGACGGCATCAGGTCGGGCGTGAACTGGATACGCGAGAACTTGAGCTCGAGCACGCGCGCCATCGTGTGAATGAGCAGCGTCTTCGCCAGTCCGGGCGCGCCGACAATCAGGCTGTTGCCGCCGACGAACAGCGTCATGAGGACCTGGTTCACCACCTCGTCCTGCCCGACGATGATCTTCTTCAGCTCGCTGACGATCGCCTGCCGACCCGCCTTCATTCGATCCGCAAGCGCGATATCGTCGGGCGATTCCAGATCAACGACGTCGGACACCATAGGGTTCAAGGTCCTCTCCATGTGATTCCCTTCGCTGGTTGGTTACTTGTTGCCTTCCGCGGTCCTGATTTCGCGCGCTTTGAGCGCCAGCGCGGTCGCCAGGCGCTCTAATTCCGCCTGATACTTTTCCGCTGCCATGCCTTCCTTCATCAACCGAAGGTTTTCCACCTGGCGCTCGAGATCCTGCCGCTCCAGATAGAGCGCACGCAGCTTCGGATCGTTTGGCAGACCGGCGCCGGCGGCGCTGAACGACAGAATGCCCGCGACCTTGCCATCCGGACTGATCTTGCCGTCCTTGCCGGCCACCCCAGGCGTCTGGCTTCCTTCCTTGTCGCCGTTGTCGTCGAGGAGCGCGTGCTCCGTTGAGAGCAGCCCTTGCTTCTCGTACGCGCGCGCCACTTCACCTTTGGCGTAGTTGAACGCCTCGAGCACGCTGACACGCTTGTTCTTGTCCGCATCCGCGGCTTCGGACGTCAACGCGTCGATGAAAAAGCCGCCGAAGACCGGCGCATACTGCTCCGCGCCGTTGCGGGTGGCCGTCACGATGGTGCGCCCCTGCGCGGACAGCTCCTGGACGAATGGGCCGCTCGAGCTCGACGTATCGACGAACACGACCTGTTTGGTCGGCAGCTTCGTCAGCAGTGCGTTGAAGTCCGCGGCACTCATGTCTGGCCCAGACAGGTTGAACTTGGCACTGCCGTTGGCAAAGCTGCCGTGGCCGATGAGCATGACGAAGATCAGATCGTCGGCACCAGCCTGCTTCCCGAACTTCTCGAACGCCTTGCCGACCTCGTCGCGCGTTGCCGGGCCGGAGACGTTCTTGGCTCCTTCGCCCGGTTCATCGGCGAGATATACCAGCCGCTCCGGCGGCACTCCCAGCCGACCCGAGGCCTCGGCCATGTTGGCGCCCCACTTCTGGAACGTCTTGGCGTGTTCGGGATCCCCGGCGAGACCGACGACGATGAGGAGGAAGGCTTTGAGCATTCAGGCCAGCCCGACCACTCGGCGATAACCCCATTCGGCGCAGACGAGACCGAGCAGCGTGATGAGCACGATGGGCATATTCCACAGCTCACGCTCTTCGACGGCGGTGACACCGCGGCCGGCGTAGCGCACGTCGTCCGCCAGCGATTGCGCCGCGGCAGCCGGATAGAACCGGCCGCCGGTTTCTTCAGCGATTCGCTTCATCGGCTGGGCATGCATCGTCGGATCGAAGAATTCCGCTTCACTCGGCACCGCACGCACATACACCGTGTTGCTGCCAACCGACTGCCCGCCCGCGCGGGTCGCATCGACCGCCACCTGGTATGCGCCCGCCTTGTTACTGACGAACGTGCCACGGTAGTGGCCGTCGCGCTCACCGGTCCACTGCAACGGCACGTTTTCGGACGTCCCGTCCGGACGGGAGATGTGTGCGATCACCGTTGCGTCGTTCAGTTCCACCCACTGTTTATCTACGACGGTGGCGTCGACCGTCACTGGCTCGCCCGGGTCGACCCGCTCCGTACTCGTGTGAACGTCAACGACGTCGGGCACGCCGTCAACAAGCCACCGCAGCATCTGCCGCCAGAAGTTTTCGTGCGTCTGATCCTCGACCGGGATCGACGCGTCCATCTGCCAGTTCCAGGTGTCCTGGGCGGTCAATACGATCGCCTTGCCGCGGCCATATGGCTGCGATGCGAGCACGATTCGGGAACCTCCAGACTGATCCGCACCTGTGAGCAGCACAGTTGCGCCCGGCTTGGGCGGCAGTGCCTTGTTCACGCTGGTCACCTGCGGCAGCTCGTTCCACCGTGCGACGGAAGCAGCCGCGGTGGCCGCCAGCTGCGTCGCCGCGTGCGTTTGCCCCTGGTGTGTTGGCGACACCTTGAGCCGCGCGAGCGGCGCGGGATCGGAGGCGCGCGTCCGTGGATCAATCAGCAATGGCAGTGCGTCGGCAACCGGAGTCCCGCCGTAACCGCCCTCGCCGAGCGAGCGCGGACCGCCGAGCACGAGCAGGCCACCGCCACGGCGATCGACGAAGTCCGCGATCATCTGCAACTGATCGCCACTGAAGAGCCCGGCTTCGACGCTGCCGAGGATCAGGCCGCGGTATTTGAAGAGCTCTTCGCGTGTCTTCGGGAAGCCGCCGACGATCTCGTCGGAATCGCCGCGCAGCCGCATGTACTTGTTGTCAGCCGTGCGCTGCAGCGAGACGCTCAGCAGGTTCTTGTCATCTGACACTGCGCGATTGATGAACTTGAATTCCCAGCGCGGCTCGCCTTCGAAGTAGAGGATGCGCTCCGTCTCGTCGCGAACGCCGATGATCGCTTCCCGACTGTTGTTCTGCGTGACGACCTCGCCGTCCTGCGGCGCGACCCGGAACTTGAAGAGGCGCGCACCTGGCTGAGAGGCCTTCGCGCGAATGCGGACCGTCGCCGGCGAACCATCGGACGGCAGCTCCACCTTCTCGGAGCCGACGATCTGTCCCTCGTCTTCGACGTCAACCGTGACGGTCTTCCCCGCGTAGCCCGTCTGGCGGACGATCACGTCGAGCAGCAGTGACGCGTTCTTCAGCACCGTCCGCGGCGTGCTGACGCGGTCGATCTGAATGTCGCGCGGCAGCTTTTCGCTGCCGACACCAACAGTAAATACGGGTAGCTTCTCCGCCTTCAGGCCGAGCAGCGCGTCCTCGATGGAGGCGTCGGTGGTGTCGGCACCGTCCGACACGAGCACGACCCCCGCCACCGGAAGGCCGGCCAGTTCCTCTCGCACGCTGCTGAGCGCCGGTCCCAGCTTGGTTTGCACGCCGTCGAACTTCATCTCCCCGGCCGAGCCGACCAGTCGGCCAGCGGTCGAGGAAAACCGGAACACTCGCACCAGGAACTTGTCCGAGAGCGACTTCATCAGCGCGCCGTCGGGACCGAATTGGCTGCGGACGAACTGGCCACGCGCCTGATTGCCCTGATCGGGAATCTGCATACTGCGCGAATCGTCCAGCAGCACGGCCACGACGTTCTGCTGATCGACAGCGGCCCGGACGACGAGGGTCGGCCGGAACAGGCAGAAGAGGACGACCGCAAGGGCCAGGAGGCGCAGCGTCGTCAGAACGACGCGATCGCGGATCCGACCTTCGTTCACACGGACCCGCTTGTAGGTGAGGACGGCACCCGCAGCAACGACGCCGACGAGCAGCGCCGCGGCAATCGACGCCGGCGTCAGGTCGAACCGGAACTCACCCTGCCTGAATACGAACGGGCTGTATGAGAAAAGCGCCTGAAAAACCTTGTCAAACATGACCGTAACACGTCCAAATCCAGGCCAGTGGTGCCCTTAAAGGCGCCGATTGTACATGCACCCGCCGGAGATCACGAATCTATGTCAAAAGCGTGACGCGCTTCATTAAGCCGGCGTTAAGAGAGCCGGTCCCGTCCGTTTCCTCTACAGAAGCCGGATCAGCAGCAGCACCCCTACCGCATAAGACGTCACGCGAGCGGCTCTTGGATGGACATGCTTGAACCCGTTCCAGTAATAGGCGAGGGCGGCCATGGAACTCACGACCAGCATCACGAAGAAGACGGTCTGAAGAGGCGTTCGCGAGGCACCGTAGAGCTGGACGAGGCCGGTGTTCCAGACCGACCCGTACACGATGCAAAGGTGGACGAAGTAGATAAGAAGCGACTCCTGCGCGACGGCGCCGAAGACGTGAGGCAGCCGGTTTAGTCGTCGGCTGAGGTGGGCGAATGCTGCCAGGATGATCAGGCACGCGCCGACGCGCATCATCATCTCTGCCGGCACGAAGTTCCCCGGCCCGTGACCGAACAGCACGTCAGCGCGCGGGCGGATGAACGACGCCAGGATGACCAGGAGGACACCCGGGGCGATCAGGGCCCGCTGCGCGAACGCCGACAGGTCCGCGGCTCCCCATCGCGCATAGAGCTGCCCGAGCCCCGCGCCGAGCAGGATAAACGCCATCCACGGAAACAGCGGGAACTGGGACCCGCTTGCCTGAGAGAAATATGCGGCCGCGAACGACGGAAGCACCCGCGTCCAGTCCATTGACCAGACGAGCGGCGTTGCCAGAACGGTGCCTGCGGCGAGTGCCAACGTTGCGAACATGAACGCGCGGCGTGACCGGGCGACGAGGACGAGCAGCTGAATGATGATGAACGTGACCCCGATCGCCTGCAGGACGTCGACAGCCAGGAATGCGCGCCAGCGTTCGGCGTCGACCGAGCGGAGGTCGATGAGCCGATCCGCCGGCAGGTGCAACGCGTAGCCGAGGATCACGAACAGTCCGAACCGACGGATCCGCTTCACCAGGGCGGCCGACCACCGCACGTGTGAGGACCAGCGCCGGCTGGTGGCAAGGCTGAAGGCGAACCCGCCGAGCAGGAGAAACAGGCTTGATGTCAGGCCGCGTTGAAACTGCCAGATGTCGAACCAGCGTCCGACCTGATATTGCGGCGCCAGCAGCGCGCTTGCGGTGTGGCCGTACAGCATGAACGCCACCGCCAGCGCGCGCACCAGGTCGATGAAGATGACGCGATGCGCGCCATGCGAAGTAGAAAACTTGAACGCCACTCGGCGGAATCCTGGGGGAGTCTACGGGAGCGGCACTGCGGCGTCACGGCCGATCACCGTGGTCCATTCACGGACACGCCAGCGCGTGACGAGACCGTTCGTCACATAGGGGTCGGCGGCCGCAAACGCTTCAGCCGTGCTTGGCGAATCACCGCGAAAGAGCAGGACTGCGCCATCTGCCGGATTGGCGAGCGCGCCACCGAGGATCAATTCCCCCCGCGCTTCAGCCGCACGCGCGAGTGCGAGGTGCTGTGCGCGCAAGGGCGCGCGACGGTCGATGTAGTCTTCGACGAGATCGTAGATAAGCAAGTAATGCATCGTTCCTGAGCTTGGGATCCGGGATCGGGGATCCGGGATCAGGGATCAGGGATCCCGGATCGGTGGTTTCACCTAGACTGTAATTGTCATGCGTTATGTCCTTCTACTCTGCGTGCTCACGATGATATCGACCAACTGCTCGAAATCCACCCCGACGCCGTCGGACACTGCCACAACTCCGACGCAGACCACCCCGACGCGCAAGTATCTCCTCGAGAACGTCGGCGATGCGGCGGTGGTGCAGGTGTACGCGGATGGATTCGAGAAGCTGCCGCTCCGCGAGAAGACGCTCATCTGGCATCTCTATCAGGCGGCAATTGCCGGCCGCGACATCTACTACGACCAGCGCCATCGCAACGCTCTCGAGATGCGCGACATCGTCGAAGCCGTCGTCTCACATCCGCAGGGCATCGATGGCGCGGCTCTCGACGAGATCCGCCGCTACACGAAGCTGTTCTGGGTGAACACCGGTCCCTACAACAACCTCACGGCGCGCAAGTTCGTCCTGAACCTCTCCCCCGACGCGTTTGCCGCCGCGGTCAAGAAGGCTGTCAGCAACGGCGCCACGATTCGGACGGCGACCGGCGAAACGGTGGACGCGATGCTGTCACGTCTGCAACCGATGTTCTTCGATCCGAACGTCGATGCCATCGTGACGAACAGGACTCCGGGACCCGGCAAGGACATTCTGAGTGCGAGCGCCAACAACCTCTACGCCGGTGGCGTCACGGAAGCTGACCTCAAAGGTTTCAACGAGAAGTACGGGCTCAACTCGCGCCTCGTCAAGCGCGACGGAAAGCTGGTCGAAGAGGTCTACAAGGTGGGCGGCCGCTACTCGAAGGAGATTACCGAGATCGTCCGTCACCTGGAGGCGGCCATCCCATTCGCCACCGATTCGATGGCCAATGCTCTCCGGGCGCTGGTCCAGTTCTACCGGACCGGTGAAACCGCGGACCGCGTGAAGTACGACATCGCCTGGGTGGCCGACAAGTCGTCGCCGGTGGACACGATCAACGGGTTCATCGAGGTCTACATGGACCCGCGTGGCATCAAGGGCTCCTGGGAATCACTCGTCTTCTACATCAACCCCGAGAAGGCGGAGCGCATCAAAGCGCTGGGGGCGCAGGCGCAGTGGTTCGAGGATCACATGCCCTTCGACGCGCGCTTCCGCAAACCCAGCGTCACCGGCATCGTCGCCAACGCCATCGACGTGATCATCGAAACAGGCGATTCCGGGCCGGTCACGCCGATTGGCATCAACCTGCCGAACGACGAGCAGATCCGCGAGCGCTACGGCAGCAAGTCGGTGTCGCTGGCGAATGTGACCGAGGCGTACAACGAGTCGACGCCGGACAGCATGCACTCGGAGTTCACGTGGGATGCGGCTGAAGCGGATCGCTCCAAGCGGTTCCGTTCGGTGTCCGACGAACTCCACACCGAGCTGCACGAAGTACTGGGCCACGCATCGGGACGGCAGGCCCCGGGGTTCAAGGGGTCGCCGGACGAAATCATCAAAGAGCACTATTCAGCGCTGGAAGAAGCCCGCGCCGATTTGATCGCGCTCTATTACATCGGCGATCCCAAGCTTGCTGAATTGGGGATCGTCCCTGCCGCCGATCACGAGAACATCGCCCGCGCGCAGTACGACTATTACACCCGCAACGCCATCATGCAGCTCCGGCGCGCGCGCGAGGCCACGCACCTCGAGGAAGCGCACATGCGCAACCGGCAGATGATCGTGCGCTGGCTGATGGCCAACACGAAAGCGATCGACGAGCGGCACCGCGACGGGAAGACGTTTTACGTGGTGGTCGATACGAAAGCGTATCGGGACGGCGTGGGACGGCTGCTGGCCGAAGTGCAGCGCATCAAGTCGGAAGGCGACGCGGCGGCGGCAGCAAAGCTGTTCGACACCTATGGCATCCACTTCGACCCGACGCTGCGGGACGAGGTCGTCAAGCGGGTGGACGCGTTAAAGCTGCCGTCGTATACCGGCTTCGTGATGCCAAAGCTGACGCCGGTCACAGACTCGAACGGCACGATCACTGACGTGAAGATCTCGTATCCGCAGGATCTGACGACGCAGATGCTCGAATACTCGGCGGCCACCAGGTAAACACCTGCAGTTCCTTCAGGCGGAAGTGAGATAGAGTGCCGCGCTCCGGAGAATCTGCGCCGCCGACAAGACCATCACGACCGCGAGTGCGAGACGCATGCGTCGCGACGTGACGTCTTCGCCGTTGCTGAGTGAGATCGCCACAACGATCAAAAGCAGTCCGGGCGCAAGCGCCAGACGATGCGCGATGTCAGCATCGGTGTAGATGGCGGCGAAGATCAGAAAGTAGGCGCCGGCAATCCACAACGCGCGTCGAGCAAACACACTCGAGCGGTAGCGCAGCAGCAACAGCGCAATCGCCCAGACGAGAGGAAGGCCGAACGTTCCGCCCCACCCTCCACGACCCGGCCAGACCGCTCTCGTGATCAGCCCGAGATCGAACAGGCTGACGAGGAACCGGAAGACGCTGACACCCATCTCGCCGACCGTGGCGTTGCGGTTGTACGAACCTCCAGCTTCGTGAATCGCCAGCGGGCTGCCGTACCAGCGCGTGTTCTCGATCATCGTGAACGCCATGCCGCCGCACACGGCGCCAAGCAGTCCGCCGATCGCCGCTGCCGTCAGCGCGCGCAGGCGATCCTGACGAACAAGCAACAGCGCTCCCATGAACACCAATGCCAGCGGAGCGCTCGTCAGCTTGATCGCGACGGCAAATCCCGTGAGCCAGGCGGCCCAGCCGATCTCACGGGTCGTCGCCGCGTCCGCGCGCGCGACGAGCCACGCCAGCACGACGATCGCTGGCACGGCGCCAAACAGATCGTTCTTCACCAGTACGAACTGGTGGAACACCACCGGGACCGCAAAGATCGCGGCGCGGCACCAG
>Ga0070673_100003229_pt1 | contig 10115 bp, 8 predicted proteins | sample KBSM23metaG_FD_65342 | JGI IMG/M metagenome (GOLD analysis project Ga0070673, IMG submission 65342) | Miscanthus rhizosphere microbial communities from Kellogg Biological Station, Michigan, USA - KBS M2-3 metaG | ecosystem: Host-associated > Plants > Roots > Rhizosphere > Soil ...
GCAATCGCCGTCACCTTGCAGCCCCGCGACAAGACGATGACCGACGCCGAGATCGAAACGTTGGCGGGGAAGATCGTCACCGAGGTCGGCAAGCGCACCGGCGGCGTGCTCCGCGCGTAAGCGGCGTCAATAGCGCATGATGCGTGGCGTCGCCTCGAGCCGCCGCCGCTCCGGCGCTGAACGCTTAGCCTCCGGCTTGCGCTTGGGAGCGGTCGTCTCAGCTTCCGCCGGCGCCTGCTCCTTCTGACCGCCGAGCCGGTGAAGGACCGCATCGGCAGCGCGCTCTCCGGATTCCCAGGCGCCGCCGACCGTGCCCCACAGCGTCTCGTGCGCAGCCTCGCCGGCAAACCAAACCACGTCGTGGACCGGCTCCATGATGGTACGGCGCGCGCCCTGTCCGCCCGGAGCGGCCGCGGAAAAGGCGCCGAGCGCCCACGGCTCTTGGTTCCAGCGCGTGGCGTGCGAGCGTTTGATCGCCTTTTTCACTTCCGCGCCGTAGAGGCCTGCCAGCCAATCGGCGGCGAAGTCGACCATCGCCGCTTCGCTCTGACCGGCAAGATCATGACCGAACTTGCCGGCGACTTCGACAAGACAAAGCGATGTGCCTGAGACATTGGCGAGAAGCGCGGCGGTGCGTGTGTTGGCCGCCTTCTCGAACACCAGATCATCGCTTTCGAGGCCGAGGGAGTTGTCCGCGAGTTCGAGCGCGACATGGTCGTAGCTGCCGAGCGACAGCTTCGCCATCGCCTCGAGTTGCCGCGCGGGCAGCGCCGGCGTGAACTTGATCGCTCCGGACGTGATCACATTGGTGGAGACGGTAACGATGGCGGCGCGTGCGACAATCGTGCCCTTCGGCGTTTCCACTTCGACACTGCGCCGCAGGTCGATCGCTGTCGCCGGCGTCGACAATTCGACCGCGATCCCCTGGGCGAGGCCGGCGATGAGCGTGCCAAACCCCTGCCGGCAGAAGGCGTCGACATCGCGCTCGGCGGACTTCGCAAAGTCGACGGTCGAGACGTCCGCCAAGTCCTTGGCGCAGCCGAATGGGCCGAGCACGAATTCGACCGCAGGCCGCCAGTCGCCAAGATCGCGCGGCAGCGCCTGCCCGCAGGCGCCGTCACCCTTGCGCGCGGCTTCGAGGATGGCACGATTGGCGCGCACCCGGACCGCCAGAAATTCCTCAAGCTCGCCCTGCCGCGCATAGCGACGACCGATGCGCACCTTCTGGCTCGCCGGTGCCGGATAGACGTCGAGGCCCCGGCGCGGCGCGACTTTTGTCACCGGGTTGAGGTCGGGCATATGGATCCAGTGAGCGCCGCGGTCATAGGGGACGCCGAAGGTGGTCATATCGGTGATGCAGCGGCCGCCGACATGATCGGATGCCTCGATCAGCACGAACTTCCGCTTGGCGGCTGCGATCCGGCGCGCTGCGGCGATTCCGGCTGCGCCGGCGCCGATGATCACGACGTCGGTCTCGCCGCGAAGCGCAGTGGCGCCGATGGCGGGCCGTGCCGCAAGCGCGGCCGAGACGGCAAGGAAGGAGCGGCGGCTTAATCGCTTCATGGCTTCGAAATGCCCGCTCGCGCACACATTGCCCGAAGCGCAGGCGAGGCGCAAACCGTCGGGCGCGCCGGCGACCACTTGTGCCGGTCCGTGGGCGTCTCTACCTCTCCCATCCAGCCATGCTCGACGATGCCGCCAAAGCTCTCAACCAGATGCTGTCGCCGCAGCTGCGCGCCGTGCTGTGGAAGTCGATTGGACTGGCGTTGGCGCTGATCGTCGCCGCCGGCGTCGCTCTTGACCGCCTCATCGTATGGCTTGTCGGCGCCGGCGGCCACTCGGTCGAGACGACGCTCGGACCGCATGCCCACGCGCCGGTGACTGCCGTCGGCTGGCTCCTCTCGATAGCCGCCGGGCTCGGCATCGTTGTCGGCAGCGTGATGCTCATGCCGGCAGTGACCGCCTTTGTCGCGAGCTTCTTCGCCGACCAGATCGCCGAGGAGGTCGAGCGCGTGCACTACCCGAACGACCCGCGCGGCGTCGCTTTGCCGTTGTGGCTTGCAGTGCTGGAAGGCGGCAAGACGGCGCTCCTGGCGGTTCTTATCTATGTCTGCGCCATGCCGTTCCTGCTGTTCGCCGGGTTCGGCGCCATCCTCTTCTTCCTCGCCACCGCTTGGCTGCTCGGGCGCGAATATTTCGAACTCGCCGCCATGCGCTTTCGGCCACCGATCGAGGCGAAGGCCCTGCGCAAGCGCAATGCCGGCACCGTCTATGGCGCCGGATTGCTGATTGCGGCCTTTGTGTCGATACCCATCATCAATCTGGCGACGCCGCTCTTCGCCATGCCTTTGATGGTGCACGTGCACAAGCGGCTCGCGAGCAGGAAGGCGATCGCGCGTTAGGATCTGCACCGGCTCAGCCCCAGACCTCGGCGGCGAGCTCCACGACCATTCTCAGCTTCGCCCATTGTTCGTCCTCGGCGAGGACGTTGCCTTCCTCGGTCGACGCGAAGCCGCATTGCGGCGACAGGCAAAGCTGATCGAGCGCCACGTATTTGGTCGCCTCTTCGATCCGCCGCTTGACGTCGGCCTTCTTCTCCAGGGCGCCGGACTTGGTGGTGACGAGACCGAGCACGACGATCTTGTCACCCTTGGGCAGAAAGCGCAGCGGCTCGAAACCACCGGCGCGCTCGCTGTCGTACTCCAAAAAGTAAGCGTCGTAGGCCAAGGTCCCGAGCATGACCTCGGCGACCGGTTCGTATCCGCCTTCGGAAATCCAGGTCGAGCGGAAATTGCCGCGGCACACGTGGGTCGTGACCGCCATGTCGGCCGGCTTGCCTTCGAGCGCCCGGTTGATGAGGCCGGCATAATCCTGCGCCAGCCGCTCGGCCTTGAGCCCGCGGTCCCGCGCCTTCTTCAATTCCGCGGGCGAGCACAGATAGGCCCACGCGGTATCGTCGAATTGCAGATAGCGGCAGCCGGCGTCGTAGAAGGCGCGGATCGCCTGCCGGTAGGTTTTTGCCAAGTCCTCGAAGATGGCGTCGCGGTCGGCATATGCCTTGGGGTCGACGGCGTTCGGCTCGAGGCGGAAATGCAGCACCGCCGGACTCGGGATGGTCATCTTCGGCACGGCACGCGCATGCGCCTTGAGGAACTTGAAATGATCGAGCATCGGGTGGTTGGTGAATCCCAGCTTGCCCTTGATGCGGATGCTCTGCGCCTTGGTCTGCACGCCGTGGAACTGGATGCCGTGGTCGAGCGTGTACATCTCGACGCCGTCGAGCATGCCGAAGAAATCGAAATGCCACCACGAGCGGCGGAATTCTCCGTCGGTCACGAGCTTGAGCCCAACCTCTTCCTGTTTCTTGATGATCTTCTCGATCTCCCGATCCTCGACCTCCTTGAGCGCGCCCACGCTGATCTCGCCTCGTTCGCGTTTTGCCCGCGCTTCTTTCAGCGGGGCGGTGCGCAGGAGGCTACCGACAACGTCGGCGCGGAACGGCGGCTTGGTTCGGGTCATTGGCGCGCTTCCTCGTTCTTGGCTGGTCGGAACGAAGCGGCAGCCGCATGTTTCGTCAACTGCAAATCAATCCTCTCGAAAGTTTCCGATGGGCTTGATCCCATAGGCCGTGTCGGTCGTTAAGGGTGAGATAGGTAGATAATCGGTCAAGCAAGCGGCGGCCGGCTATAGGGAACGGAGTCGGTGTCCGGCCATGAGTGGTCGACGAGGACGGGCGCTTCCGCTCGCAGCATGGTGCACGCGTCGCCTTTTCGCGCCGGAATCATGCAGTGCCGCGGAACCGTGTGCGGGGTGTGACTAAATGCCCTGCACTCGCGCGCGCAAGCCACTTCTGCTAGTTGGGGGCCGGTCCACGCCCCGGCTAGCGGAAAAAACGGTCAGTCAATGAAGGAGCGACGTGGCCTAGAGCGCGGAATGGCTGAGCGGCTGCGCACCGCCGCGCATTTCTTCGAGCGAAACATCGGCTTCAGCCGCATCGGTTTCGCCCTCAGCCTCACGATCATCATCGTGGCCGTGGTGGCGCTCTACCACATCCTCAGCGACCTCGATGTCGAAGCGCTTCTCGACGCGCTCGATGCGACCGATTGGCGCTCGCTTGTTATTTCCGGCTTCTTCGTAGCCGCCGGATACTTGACGCTCACTTTCTACGATCTGTTCGCGTTGCGTACGATTGGCCGTTACGACGTGCCGTATCGCATCGCCGCGCTCGCGGGCTTCACCAGCTACGCGGTTGGGCACAATGTCGGCGCCAGCGTCTTCTCCGGCGGAGCGGTGCGCTACCGCATCTATTCCGCTTGGGGCCTGGGCGTCATCGAAGTCACCAAGATCTGCTTCATCGCCGGGCTCACCTTCTGGCTCGGCAACGCCACGCTGCTCGGCATCGGCGTGCTTAAGGCACCTCAGGCCGCGCGCGCGATCGATCAGCTGCCGGTCTGGCTCAATCGGGTCATGGCGCTGGCGATCCTGATCGTGCTGAGCGCTTACGTGGCTTGGGTCTGGGTCAAGCCGCGCGTCATCGGCCGCGAGGGCTGGCAGGTGACTTTGCCTGGCGGTCCGCTGACCCTGCTGCAGATCGGCATCGGCATCCTCGACCTGTTCTGTTGTGCGCTCGCCATGTACATGCTGGTGCCGGACGAGCCCAATCTCGGCTTCATCACCGTGGCGGTGATCTTCGTCGCCGCGACGCTTTTGGGCTTCGCCAGCCACGCTCCCGGCGGGCTCGGCGTGTTCGATGCCGCCATGATGGTGGCGCTGTGGCAGTTCGACAAGGAGGACCTGCTCGCCGGCCTGCTGCTCTTCCGCCTGCTTTACTACATAATCCCGTTCATGCTTTCGTTGCTGATCCTTGGGGTGCGTGAAGCTCTGCTCGGACGGGCCGCGCGCCGCCTTGCCCGGCCTACCGCAATGCCGATGGCAACCGGCGAGATGGTCCGAGAAAAAACCGACATGCCTTGATAGGGAGGTCGAACGGCGTCACCGCCGGGACATAGGCAATAGCTTACGCATGAGCCTGCATGACGATGGGGTCGCGCTCCCAAGAAGCGGGTGGCGCGGCAAACGGTTGTTGGTCGCGACCGCGGCGCTCGTGTTCGCCGGATTGGCCGCCATCGGTGCGCTGGGGCTCGGATACGCTGCCGCCGGCTTCGCCATCGTGGCCGCCGCCGCAGTCCTGGTGATGCGCGCGGGCGACGAGGTCAACCGCCTGGTGCGGCCTGTCGCGGTTTCGGAGCGTGCGGATGACACGCTGCGGGCGCTGGTCGCCGGTCTGCCGGACCCGGTGATTGCCCTCGACGCGAACGCGCGCGTACTCGCGTTCAACGACCGGGCGCGCCTCTTGGCGCCGGCGCTCAGGCGAGGCGAGCCGGTGTCATTGGCGCTGCGGATGCCCGAGCTGATCGAAGCCATCGGCCGCGCCTGCTCCGGCGGCGAGGAGCAGCGCGTCCAATATTCCGAGCGCGTGCCGCTCGACCGCTGGTTCGAGACCGTGGTCATGCCGGTCAAGCGCGAACCGGGCTTGAACCGGCCCGATCTGGTGCTGATGACCTTTCACGACCTCACCCCGCTGCGGCGCGTCGAGGAGATGCGCGCCGATTTCGTCGCCAATGCCAGCCACGAGCTGCGGACGCCGCTGGCGGCGCTCTCCGGCTTCATCGAGACGCTGCAGGGTTCGGCCCGCGACGACGGCAAGGCGCGCGAGCGCTTCCTGGTCATTATGCAGGAGCAGGCGCGGCGCATGGCGCGGCTCATCGACGACTTGCTGTCGCTGTCGCGCATCGAGCTCAACGCTCACCGCCGTCCTGACACCTCGGTCGATCTTGCGCCGATCATCCGGCAGGTGATGGACGGCCTGCAAACATTGGCGCGCGATCGCGGCGTCACCGTGCAGATCGGCGGGGCCGCCGCGCTCGCCGTCCTCGGCGACCGCGATGAACTGGTCCGTGTATTCGAAAACCTGGTGGAGAATGCGCTCAAATATGGCGCTGCCGGCAAGCGCGTCGACATCTCGCTGACCGAGGGCAAGTCGCCGGAAGGCGAGCCCGAGGCACTGGTGGGCGTTCGTGACTATGGGCCGGGGATCGCGCCCGAGCATCTGCCGCGGCTGACCGAGCGCTTCTATCGTGTCGACGTCACCGAGAGCCGCGCCCAAGGCGGCACCGGGCTCGGGCTCGCACTCGTCAAACACATCCTCAACCGTCACCGCGGCCGGCTGCTCATCGAGAGCGTCGCGGGAGCAGGCGCAATGTTTACGGTTCACCTCCCGATGGCCGGCGCCGCTCAGCCGTAGAGCGTAGCTTCCGAGTGCGGCGCGACGCAGGACTTGCGGCTGGGCTGTCGGCCCCGAGCGAGGCGGCGGACGCCGCGCCCAGTCGTGATGAGCGGCCCACGACGGCCCTTGGGAAATATTTATTTAATCCCAATGGGTTGCATTGTCATGTAACTGTCACACCGGGCACATAGAACGGTGACGTGCCCCAATTAGCATTCCGGCGCTGCGGGTCTGCTTTCTTCGAGCGATCTCGAACGCAGCGCGTTGCCCATAGACGTCAAACAGAACCCAAAGTTCCGAGCGGGAGACGCAGCCGCTGTTGGCAGGGCGACGCCCAACGCCTGCAATTCCGCAAAGGAGAAAAACTGTGAACCACTTGAGAGTGTTCGCCGCCGCGGCCGTTCTGGGCGCGATGGTCGTGCCTGCTGCCGCCGTCGATATTTCCGGTGCCGGCGCAACTTTTCCCTATCCGATCTACGCCAAATGGGCGGACGCCTACAAGAAAGAGACCGGCGTCGGGCTCAACTATCAATCGATCGGCTCCGGCGGCGGGATCAAGCAGGTCGAAGCGCGTACCGTGACTTTTGGCGCGACCGACGCGCCGCTGAAGGGACCGGACCTGGAGAAGAATGGTCTCGTTCAGTTTCCCATGGTGATGGGCGCCATCGTGCCTGTCGTGAACATCGAAGGGATCAAGCCGGGCGGACTCGTTCTCGATGGCCCGACGCTCGCCGCAATCTTTCTCGGCAGCGTGAAGAGCTGGGATGATGCCGCGATCAAGAAGCTCAACCCGAACGCCAAGCTGCCGTCACAACCGATCGCCGTCGTTCATCGCTCCGACGGTTCGGGCACGACGTTCAATTTCACCTACTATCTCTCTGAAGTCAGCCCCGATTGGAAATCCAAGGTCGGGGCCGCCACGTCGGTCGAATGGCCGGTCGGGATTGGCGCCAAAGGCAACGAGGGTGTTGCCAACAACGTGACGCAGACCCAGGGCTCGATCGGCTATGTCGAGCTTGCCTACGCGCTGCAGAACAAGATGACCACCACCCACATGGTGAACAAGGAAGGCAAAGTCGTCGAGGGCGGCGGCGCGTCCGTACAGGCGGCTGCGGCGAACGCCGACTGGAGCTCGGTGCCCGGCTATGGCGTGATACTCGCCAATCAGCCCGGCGCGGCATCGTGGCCGATGACTGCTGCGACCTTCATTCTCGTTCCCAAGCAGCCGAACGATCCGGCGGCCACCACCGAGGCGCTCAAGTTCTTTGCGTGGGCCTATGCCAAGGGTGGCAAGATGGCCGAAGAGCTCGACTACGTCGCGATGCCGAAAAAAGTGACCGAAGAGGTCCAGAAACTCTGGGCGCGCGAGATCAAGGACTCGAGCGGCAAGCCGCTTTACACGGCGATGGCGCAATAGGTGGTGCGCCAGTTCAGTAGGGCGCGTCGCCCCGGCTTCAGGGTTGTTGCCCTTTGTCCACCGGACCGCCGCACGGCATCTTGTGCGGCGGCCGGTACATCGCTTCAGTGGGCCCTGCCCCCTTCCGGCCTCGGCATTCGCGTAGGAGGTAGGGCGGTGGAGGAGCGCCGCGATGGAGTCGGTCGGGAGACACACCGTGGTTGATTTGGCGCTGCAGGAAGGAGCGGGCCTCTCCGTCGAGGCGGCGACGCGGGCCAAAGTCCTCGATCGCTTTCGGCTCGGCGATGCCGCCTTCCGGCAGGTAACGCGCGCCGCGGCTGTGGGCGTGCTGGTGCTGCTCAGCGGCGTCATCGTAGCGCTGATCGAGGGCTCGATCCCGGCGCTGCGCGCGTTTGGCCTTGGGTTTCTGGTCACCGAGAAGTGGAATCCGGTCACCGAGCAGTTCGGAGCGCTCGCCCCGATCTACGGGACGTTGATCACTTCGTTTATCGCCATGCTGATCGCGGTCCCGGTAGGATTGATGATCGCGTTCTTTCTCACCGAATTGTGCCCGCAATGGCTGCGGCGGCCGATCGCCATCGCCGTCGAGTTGCTCGCCGGCATTCCGAGCATCATATACGGCATCTGGGGACTTTTCGTCTTTGCCCCGTTCCTGCAGGCGACCCTGCAGCCGTTCCTGATCAAGACGCTCGGCAATGTTCCGGTTATTGCGCCGCTGTTCGCCGGACCGCCATACGGCATCGGCGTGCTGACCGCGAGCCTGATCCTCGCCATCATGGTGCTGCCTTTCGTCACCTCGATTTCGCGCGACGTCTTTGACGCGGTCCCGCCGGTGCTCAAGGAGGCGGCCTACGGCATCGGCTGCACCACCTGGGAGGTGGTGCGCTACGTCGTCCTGCCCTATGCCCGCATCGGCGTCATCGGCGGGGTGATGCTCGGCCTCGGCCGCGCGCTCGGCGAGACGATGGCGGTGACCTTCGTCATCGGCAACGCGCATCGGATCTCCGCCTCCCTGCTCGCGCCCGGCACCACGATCTCGGCCACCATCGCCAACGAATTCACCGAGGCGGTCGGCGATCTCTACACGTCGTCCCTGATCGCGCTCGGCTTGATCCTGTTCGTCATCACCTTCATCGTGCTCGCCGCGGCGCGCTACATGCTGTTGCGTATCGAGCGGCGGATCGGGTGAGGCCATGGCCGAGCAAAGAATGACCGCCCGCTACGCGACCCGCCGCCGCGGCGATGTGATCGCGACCGTGCTCTCTGTTGCCGCCACGCTGTTCGGGCTTGGCTGGCTGGTGCTGATTCTCGGTGCGCTGCTCTGGCATGGCTTGGGCGGCCTGTCCCCGGAGGTGTTCACGCAGATGACGCCGCCGCCCGGCGCCAGCGGCGGGCTGCTCAATCCCATCGTCGGCAGCCTCATCATCACGGGGCTTGCAGTGGTGATCGGGACGCCGATCGGGATCCTCGCCGGCACCTACTTGGCCGAATACGGCCGCTACGATCGCTTGAGCATCGTCGTGCGCTTCATCAACGATATCCTGCTCAGCGCGCCGTCCATCGTGGTCGGGCTGTTCATCTACGAAATCATGGTGGCGACGATGGGCCACTTCTCCGGCTGGGCCGGAGGCGTTGCGCTCGCCGTGATCGTCATACCGGTCGTCGTGCGCACGACCGAGGACATGTTGACCATGGTGCCGAACGCCCTTCGCGAGGCCGCGACCTCGATCGGCCTGCCGCGCTCGCTGGCGATCATGCACATCTGCTACCGTGCCGCGCGCGCCGGGATGGTGACCGGCGTGCTGCTCGCGGTCGCGCGCATCAGCGGCGAAACCGCGCCGCTGCTGTTCACCTCGCTCAACAACCAGTTCTGGAGCACGAACCTCAACGCGCCGATGGCGAGCCTGCCGGTCGTGATCTTCCAGTTCGCCCTCAGCCCGTACAAGGACTGGCAATCGCTGGCCTGGATCGGCGCTCTCATCATCACCTTCGCCGTGCTCGCCTTGAGCATTTCCGCTCGCGCCCTTGTCGCATCGAGAAAACAGTCATGAGCCCGGTCTCCGTCGCCGTTCCCACCGTCGCTTCCGCCGCCCCCGCCGCTGCCCGTTCGGGGCTCGCCGAAAAAGTCACGGTCCGCGGCCTCGATTTCTACTACGGCAACGCCAAATCGTTGAAGACGATCAACCTCGCGCTCTATGAGCACAAGGTCACCGCCATCATCGGGCCGTCGGGCTGCGGCAAGTCGACCTTGCTGCGCGTCCTCAACCGGATGTACGACCTTTATCCGAACCAGCGGGCAACCGGCGAGGTCATGTTCGACGGCGAGAATATTCTTTCGCCGAAACAGGATCTCAACATGCTGCGGGCGCGCATCGGCATGGTGTTCCAGAAGCCGACGCCGTTTCCGATGTC
>Ga0070673_100003236_pt1 | contig 10099 bp, 8 predicted proteins | sample KBSM23metaG_FD_65342 | JGI IMG/M metagenome (GOLD analysis project Ga0070673, IMG submission 65342) | Miscanthus rhizosphere microbial communities from Kellogg Biological Station, Michigan, USA - KBS M2-3 metaG | ecosystem: Host-associated > Plants > Roots > Rhizosphere > Soil ...
GTCGTAGCGTTGGGCGAAGATGTCGAAATTCTCGTTCTGGGGGGTGGCGGCGCTACTCCATGCCACCACGAAGTTGCCGTCGTAGTCCGACGCCACACGTGGGGAAAGCTGGAGATTGGTGGTGTACGTGTTGACTCGGAACTCTGCTCCCAAGGGTGCGCCGGTGCTCGCGTACCGTTGACCGAAGATGCCCCCGCTGCTGCCGTCCTGGCCGTTCGCGCTCTCCCACACGATAACGAAGTTGCCGATGGCGTCGAGGGCTATCGAGGAGCTGAGCTGGCCATTCGTGGTGTAGGTGTTGACCCGGAACTCGGGACCTTCCGGTTGTCCCTGGGCCCGCAGCATGCCGGGTGCTGCAACGACGACGAACAGCGCAGCGACCAGGCGGACACGCAACATGACAGAGCTACGGTTGGCTTGTTTCGATCGTAGCACGGGCGGGTCTGCGACCCGCGCCCGGCTCAGGGGGTGCCGGCCAGCCTCTGCCAGGTCTCCCGGACGTGCGTGGCCGCGCGCTCCGGAAGGTCAGGGATGGCCAGCCAGGCGATCCCGACCAGGAGGGTCTTGACCGCGTAGACCACGGCCAGCGTCCGCAGGAACCTGGGGCTCACAGGAAGCGTCATCGCGATCCGTGGCGGATGAGGCTGAGCGCGACCACCGCGCCGAACGCCAGGAGGAGGGAGGATCCCGCCTCGTTCGTGAGGCGGGTGGTCCCGACCAGGGACGCCACGAGCGCCGCTCCCGCCAGCCAGATCCAGATCTTCTCCGTGACCACCTTCGGCCTCCGCGCAAGCAATAAGCAGGGACCATGCCAGCGCGCATTGGTGATAACTCCTGAGTTTTCGTCGCCGCGATGGCGGGGTGTGGCCCAATGCTCACGCGCACATGCGCGCGGAAGACACACCGGACCGATCGGAGAGGTCTAGCGCGCCGCCGGGAGATGGATTCGGAAAGTCGTACCATCCCCGGCCTTCGTCGTGAAATGGATGCGGCCGTTGTGGCGCTCGACGACCATCAGGACCGTCGACAGGCCCAGGCCCGTTCCCTGACCCTCGGGCTTGGTCGTGATGAACGGCTCGAAGAGCGTGGCCTGGATCGATTCCGGTATCCCGGGGCCGGTGTCCGACACCGCCAACTCGACACCGGAGTCCACCGCGGTGGACGTGATCCTCAGCCGGCCGCCCTTGGCCATGGCCTGGATGGCGTTGACCACGAGGTTGATGAGGGCCATCTCCAGCTGGTTGGACACGCCGCTGATCGTGGGAAGGCTGGCGGCGAGATCCTTCTCGAGCTGGACCCCGCTCTTCAGGATCTGGTAGTGGCACAGCTCCAGGCTGCGCTCGATGACCTCGTTGACGTTGAGGGGCGTCGGCTCCTCCTGGCCCGGGCGGCTGAAGGCGAGGAGGCTCTGGGCCAGCCCCTTGATCCTCTCGGCGCCGCGGCCCACGGAGGCGAGCATCTCCTTCTGACGGTCCGACAGGCCCTGGGCCTGCAGCAGCTCCAGGTTCCCCATGATGTAGGTCAACGGGGTGTTCAGCTCGTGCGCGATCCCGGCCGCCATCTGGCCGATGGTGGCGAGCTTCTCCGCCTGCAGGACCGCCTTCTGGGCCTCCCGCAGCTCCTCGATCGTGCGCTGCTCGCGCTCGAAGAGCTGGGCGTTCTCGATGGCCAGGGCGGCGTGACGGGTCAGGGCCTCGGCGGTCGTCAGGCTCTCCGCGCTGAACGGGGCCGAGGTCTCCTGGTTGTCGAAGTAGAGGGCGCCCAACGTGCGAGGCGACGACGCCGCGGCGGATTCGCCCTGGGTCCGCGGCGACCGGAGCGGGATGCACACGATGGTGCGCAGGTCCATGAGGATGACGCTCTTGGCCAGGGCCAGGGCGGGATCGGCCACGGCGTTGCCCGTGGCCACCGTCTCTCCGCTGGCCATGGCCTTGCGCACGACGGAGGTCGAGATCCCCTGCACGTCGGTCAGGGGGATGCCGCCCGCCCGGTTGCGGGCCACGCGCATCCGCAGGCCGGCCACGGACTCGTACTGCGCGGCCTGCGACGAGCTGTCCGCCAGCAGCAGGAAGCCGCGCTCCGCCCGCGTGATGCGCATGACCGCGTCCAGGACCTGCTCCAACACCTGGTTCAGGACCAGGGTGGAGTTGAGGGTCTGCACCAGGGACAGCAGAAGCTGCTGCTGCTCGATCCAGGGGAACTCGGCGACCTGGTCGGTGCTGCCGTCGTTGGGCAGGAGGGAAAACCGGAGGGTGATGTTGCCGAGCTGGATCTGGGCTCCCTGGGCCAGCGGCTCCTGCTGGACGCGGGCGGCGTTGACGTACACGCCGTGCAGGCTGCCCTGGTCCTCGATGGCGAAGCCGCCGGCGCCGTCGTAGGCGATGCGCGCGTGCACCTTCGAGATCGAAGGCTCGTTGAGGCACAAGTCGCTGGTCCGCGCCCGCCCCAGAACGTACGACCGCGGCTTCAGGAAATGCACCTTTTCGGGCAGGTTGCCCCTGACGAGCTCGAGCATCGCGACCGCGAGGCTGGCGCCGCAATGGACGCAGCGGTGGGCGTCAGGATCGTTGTCGCCGTTGCACCGTGGGCAGGACACGACGCCGGATGATGCCCGAGCATGCGGATCGAATCAATCCGGGCCGCGCAGCACGATACGATGCGCCCATGCACTCGGCGGAGAAGCGGAGGGCCGCGCTGGCCGCGCTGGCCTGGGCGGCCGGCGCCGTCGGCCTCGCCTGGCTTCCCGCGGCGCAACGGTCACTGCCTTTCCTCGGCGTGCTGCGCGGCCCGCTCGGCCCGGTGCTTCTCGTGGTGGGTGGTTGCGTGGCCGCGTCCCGGTGGTTGGACCGGCCGCTCCGGCTCGGGGATCCCGGTCCGTGGCGGCTGTTCGTTTCCGGCGCGCTGCTCTTCCTGGCCCTGGGCCTGCACTACGGCAGCGGGCTGCGGGTCTCGGGCGACGAGCCGCATTACCTGATGATGGCCCGGAGCCTGTGGCAGGAAGGCGACCTGGACCTGCGCGACAACTTCGCGCGCGAGGATTGGCTCGCGGATACGCCGGGCCCGGTGGCCCCGCACTACGGCGCGCCGCGAAAGGACGGACGGCCGTTCCCCGCCCACAGCCCCGGCCTGCCGTTTCTCCTGGCCCCGATCTACGCGGCGGGTGGCCGCCTGGCGTGCATCGCGGCGCTGGCGATGGCCGCGGCGTTCCTTTGCGTCGTGGTGCACGGGCTCGCGTTGCGAACGGCGGGGGAGCCGGCCGCCGGCCTGTTGGCCTGGGCCGCGGCCGCCGGGCCACCCGTCCTCTTCTATGGCTTCCACATCTACACGGAGGTGCCGTCCGCCCTCGCGTTGGCCGCGTCGCTGGCCCTTCTGCTCTCGGCGCCGGGGCCCGGGCTGGCGGCGCTGGCCGGACTGCTGGCGTCGGCGCTGCCCTGGCTTCACGTCAAGATGATCCCCGCAGCCGTGGCGCTGGGGCTCGTCGCCATCCTTCACCTGCCCCGGCGGCCGCTGGCCGCCTTCTTCGCCGTGGTGACCGCGATGGCGGCCGGCTACGGCTGGTTCTCGCACGCGGTATTCGGGACGTGGTCGCCGCTGGCCCGCTACGGCGGTCTGCCGCAGGACGCCACGAGCGGATCGCCGCTGCGAGCGGTGCTGGGACTCCTCTTCGACCGGTCCTTCGGCCTGCTGCCCTACGCCCCCGTCTTCCTGCTGGCGCTGGCCGCGCTTTCCTCGCGCGCCTGGTGGAAATCACGGGACGCGGTGTCGCAGGCGCTGGTGGGGTTGGCCGTCCTGGCGCCGGTACTCACCTGGAGGATGTGGTGGGGAGGCCAGTGCCCGCCCGCGCGTTTCCTGGTCCCGCTTGTTCCCCTTCTCTCCGTCGCGCTGAGCACACGTGCGGCCTTGCCGGTGCGTGGTCTGATGCGGTGGCGATGGCCGCTCGTCGGCATCGGCACGGCCCTCGCCTTGTTCATGGCCGCGCGGCCGGGGGAGCTGATGCTTCTCAACCGCGGGGACCGGCCGACGCGAGTCTGGGAGGCGCTCTCGGGGGACACGGCCGTAGGCCGCTACCTGCCCTCGCTCGTACAGCCCGACCCGGTCGAGATCCGCGTTGCGGTCGTGTGGGCGATGGCCACCGTGCTGCTCATCGTCCTCGACCGGCTGGCCGTTCGGCGTGACCCGGTCGATGCCTGGTTCCGGGGGATGGGATTGCCGGTCTTGTTGCTGGTGGCCGTGGGGGTGCTAGTGGACTTCTGGGCGCGCGGCTAGCGGGGGCAGGATTCCGTCCGCTTCAGGATTCCGGAAAGCGATGGCCGCGCCGCCATTCACCGGAGGTAGGGCGCGACGTTTCGCGCGATCGTCGCGAACTCCTTTTCCGTGAGCGGCAGGCGCCGGAAGACCGCCCACGCCTCCTTGGGCGGTACGTTCGGCGCGACGGCGGCATCCGACCCGAAGAGGACGCGCTTCACTCCCACGCGCCGGATCAGCCGGACCAGGAGGGTGGTGACCGCGGGCGGGTTGTCGCCGCCGGCGGACGAGGCGACGTCGAACCAGAGGTTCCGGGTCCGGCGATCGCCGCGGGCGACGGCGTCCGCGAGGAAGGACATCGCCGCTTGGCCCGGTGGGTCGTCGAAGCCGGGTCCGGTGCTCGCCATGTGGGCGATCTGGACCGGCACATGGGGAGCGGCGGACAGGAGCTGCTCCAGGAATACTTGCGCCTGGTCCGCCCCATACGGCCGCTCGAGCGACACGGACGCTCGCATGTGCACGACGATGGCCATGCCGTGCTCGTTGGCCGCCGCGAAAACCCGTCTCAGCTGAGCGGCGTGCTCGGGCTTCTCCAGCTGGACGTCGGAATTGCCGAAGTGGAGCTTGAGGCCGTGGCGAAGGTGCGGGTCCTTCGCGCACCGCGCGATCTCATCGAGCGCGTAGCCCTTCAGCGGATTCACGCCGCAGAATGCGCGCAGCCGCCCCGGGTAGCGCGCGGCCTGGGCGGCGGTCCAGTCGTTCTCGGCGCGCACCTTCTCGTATTCGTCCTCCACGGTCCATGACGGGCGGCCCCACATGTAGGCCACGGACAGGACCGTAGCGCGGCGGATGCCGGCCGCATCGAGGTGGGCGACGAGGTCCTGTGCGGTGAGCGCGGCGAGGGTCCGCTCGGCGGTCGACAGGCGCTCGGCGATCGCGGGGCTGAACAGGTGCTGGTGGTGGTCGGCGATGGGGACGAGATCGGCGCCCGAGGTGCAAGTGGCAGCGAGTACGGCGGCCAGGGTCCACACCGCGTTGCGCATCGCTGTGACCACGCTAGCACGGGGCCGTGCGACCAGGGACCTGCTGACACCACAACGGACAAGAGGACTGGTACGGACGACCGGTTGACAACGTACGGACAAGGGACCGGTTTTGAAGACCGGGTGACAACGTACGACAAAAGACTGAATTGACGACGATCAGGCCGGCGTCAATTCAGTCTGAGTTGCCACCTCCCCTTATCCCGGGCCACCTCGTAAGGGTCGCCGGCGGAGAGGGCTAGCTCCAGGACCTCCTCGATAGACGACACGAGGTGGATCTTGAGGTCGGTACGGACGTTCTCCGGGATGTCCTCCTTGACCGCCTTCTCGTTGCGCTTGGGGAGGATGACCTCTTTGATGCCGAGGCGGTGGGCGGCCAGGACCTTCTCCTTGATGCCGCCTACGGGCAGAACCCTGCCCGAAAGCGTCATCTCGCCGGTCATGGCCACGCGGGGCCGGACCGGGCGCCCGGTCAGGAGCGACGTCAGGGCGGTGACGAGCGTGATGCCGGCCGACGGCCCGTCCTTGGGGATGGCGCCCTCGGGGACGTGCAGGTGGAGGTCCACCCGCTCGAAGAATGACTCCTCGATCCCCAGCGGGCGGGCGTGCGAGCGGACCCACGATAGCGCGGCCTGCGCGCTCTCCTTCATGACGTCGCCGAGCTGCCCGGTGAGGTTCAGGCCCTTCTGGCCCCACATCTGGGTGGCCTCGATGTAGAGGACCTCGCCGCCGGCCGCGGTCCACGACAGCCCGATGGCGACGCCGGGCATCATGGTCCGCTCCTCCAGCTCCTCGCGCATGAAGACAGGCGCGCCCAGGAACTCCTCGACCCTCTCGGGCGTGACCGCGACCTTCTCCGTCAGGCCTTCGGCGCGCTTGCGCGCCACCTTGCGGATGATGCTGGCGATCTCGCGCTCCAGGTTGCGCAGGCCGGCCTCGCGCGTGTACTCCCGGATCAGCTTGGTCAGGGCCTGGTCGTCGAACGAGATGTCGGTGTCCTTCATCCCGTGGTTCTCGAGCTGCCGCGGGATCAGGTGCCGGTGGGCGATGTGGAGCTTCTCCTCCTCGATGTAGCCGGCCAGGCGGATGATCTCCATGCGGTCGCGCAGCGCGGGCGGGATGGTGTCCAGGATGTTGGCCGTGGTGATGAACAGGACCTCGGACAGGTCGAACGGCAGGTCGATGTAGTGGTCCTTGAACGTATTGTTCTGCTCGGGGTCCAGCACCTCGAGCAGCGCCGAGGCGGGGTCGCCGCGGAAGTCGGCCCCGATCTTGTCCACCTCGTCCAGCATGAAGACCGGGTTCTTGCTCTCGGCGCGCCGCAGGCCCTGGATGATCTGGCCGGGCAAGGCCCCGATGTAGGTCCGGCGGTGGCCGCGGATCTCGGCCTCGTCGCGCATGCCGCCCAGGCTGATGCGGTGGAACTTGCGGCCCATGGAGCCGGCGATGGAACGGCCCAGGCTGGTCTTGCCCACGCCGGGCGGGCCCACGAAGCACAGGATCGGGCCCTTGATGTCCGGCTTCATCTTGCGGACGGCCAGGTACTCGAGGATGCGCTCCTTCACCTTCTCCAGGTCGTAGTGGTCGTTGTCCAGGACTTCCTTGGCCTTGATGATGTCGATCTCCGCGTCCGTGCGCTTGGACCAGGGCAGGGCCACCAGCCAGTCCAGGTAGGTGCGGGCCACGGTGTACTCGGCCGCCGCCGGCGACATCTTGGAGAGGCGGTCCAGCTCGCGCAGGGCCTCCTTCTGGGCCTCCTCCGGCATGCCGGCCTTCTCGATCTTCTCGCGCAGCTCGTGGTACTCGCGCTGCTGGTCGTCGCCCTCGCCCAGCTCCTTCTGGATGGCCTTCATCTGCTCGCGCAGGTAGTACTCGCGCTGGTTCTTCTGGAGCTCCGTCTTGACCTGGCTCTGGATCTTGTTGCCGACCTCCAGCACTTCGAGGTCCTTGACCAGCACCTTGTTGAGCCGGTCCAGGCGGCTGCGCACGTCGAGGGTCTCGAGCAGCTCCTGCTTCTGGGCGGTGGTGAGCGAGGGCAGGCTGCCGGCGATGAAGTCGGCCAGCCGCGCCGGCTCCTGGATGTTGGCGGCCAGGGTCTGCAGCTCGTCCGACAGCGTGGGCGACAGCTCGACCACGCGCTGGAAGAGGCCCTGGGCGCTCTGGGCCAGCGCGCGCACCTCGACGTTCTGCTCGGGCGTGGCCGGCTCGGGCAGCATCTCGATCGAGGCCTTCAGGAACGGACGGTACTGGTGCACCTGCACCAGCCGGAACCGCTGCACCCCCTGCACGACGAGGCGCAGCGACCCGTCGGGGAACTTGAACATCTTGTGGATGTGCGTCAGGGTGCCCACCCGGTACAGGTCGCTGTCCACCGGGTCGTCCACCGCGGGGTCGCGCTGCGTCACCACGCCGATGACCTTGCGCTCCTTGACCGCGTCGTTGACCAGCGCCACCGAGCTTTCCCGCGCCACCGCCAGCGGCAGGATGGCGTGGGGGAACAGGATGGTGTCCCGGAGGGGGAGTATGGCCAGCTCGCCGGGCACGTTGGCGAGATCCACCTCCGTCACGCCGCCGGAGTCGAAATCCGGGCTGCGCTCGGGGTCGCTCATTCTCTAGCTCGCTCTCCTTCCTGCTTCCTCAGCGCAGGGCCGCGGTCTCGTGGGGCCGCCCCGCATCGCGGAGCTCGGCCTGCTCGTTCTCCTCGCGCTCCTGGCACGAGACGCACAGCGTCGCGAAGGGGAGGGCCTTCAGCCTCGCCTCCGCGATGTCGGAGCCGCACTCGGCGCAGGTGCCGTAGACCCCGGCCTCCAGCCGCCGGATCGCCTCGTCGATCTTGCCCAGGCTCTCCGCCTTCATCTCCATGATCGCGAAGTCCATCTCCTGGACGAAATCGTCAACGCTCTGCTCCTCGGCGTCCTTCACGGTCGCGGCCTCGACGGGGAGGGTGTCGCGCAGGGAGCGCAGCTTGTCCTGGATCTCCCGGCGCCGGTCCTCGAGCATGGTCTTCAGCACCTGGAACCGCTCGTGATCGGCCGTCTTGCTGCTCTTGGCCTCGGTCGCCTTGCTCTTGGCCATCGATACCCTCCTATCAGTGGTCATGAAATGAATCAGTTCAGCTTCAGCATGAGGAACGTGTGCGTGTTGCCCCGGCGCACGCGCAGGCGCGCCAGCCCGTCGCCCTTGGCCTTGGCGATCTCCTTGTCGAACTCCTCGACGCTGTCGACGTCGTCGCCGTTGACGCTGACAATCACGTCGCCGCGCTGGAGGCCGGCGTCCTCGGCGGCCTCTCCGGCCTCGACGCTGGCCACCACCACGCCCTGCGTCCCCCGCGGCAGCCCGAGCTGCTCCGCCATCGAGGGCGTGAGGTCGCGCAGGGTCATGCCCATCTGCCCGCCGCGCGCCTCGGCCGCCTCTTCGCGGGCGTCCTCGTCGGGGAAGGTCCCGAGCGTGAGCGACATCGTGCTCGGCGCTCCGTTGCGCAGGATCTGGAGCCGCACGGTGCTGCCCGGCGCCTTGGAGGCGATGTAGCGGCTCAAGGCCGAGCTGTCCTCGATGGCGCGGCCGTCCGCGGTCACCACCACGTCGCCCGGCTTCAGGCCGGCCTTCTCCGCCGGGCTGTCACGGGTGACGTCGGCGATGATGGCGCCCTTGGCCTGGTCCATCCGCAGGCTCTTGGCCATGTCCTCGCTGACCGGCTGGATCACGACGCCCAGCCAGCCGCGGACCACGCGGCCCTTCTCGCGCAGCTGCGGGAGGATCTCCTTGGCCACGTTGATGGGCACCGCGAAGCCGACGCCCGCCGACTGCGGCAGGCCCTGCGTGATGATCAGGGTGTTGATGCCGATGACCTCGCCCCTGGTGTTCAGCAGGGGCCCGCCCGAGTTTCCGGGGTTGATGGAGGCGTCGGTCTGGATCATCTCGACGGGGTTCGTGTTGCCCTGCGTGTTCAGCGGCAGCGGCCGTCCCTTGAAGGACACCACGCCGACGGTCACGCTGTTGCCGCTGAGGCCGAACGGGTTGCCCACGGCCATCACCCACTCGCCGACGTCGGTCTGGTCCGAGTCGCCGAGGTTCAGCACGGTGAGGGTCGTCTTGGGCTCGATCTTCAAGAGGGCCACGTCGGTGCGCGCGTCCTTGCCCACCAGCTTGGCGTCGAAGCGCTTGCCGTCCGCGAGCGTGACCTGGATCTTGTCGGCGCCCTCGATGACGTGCCGGTTGGTCAGGATGTAGCCGTCCTTGTCCACGATGAAGCCGGAGCCCAGGCTGCGCTGCGACTGGACGTCCGGACCGTTGCCGCCGCCCTGGGGGCCGCCGAAGAAGCGGTCCATCAGGTCCCCGAGGAACTCGTCCTGGCCGCCGCCGCGCCGCGTCGACACCTTCTTGGTGGTGTTGACGTTCACCACCCCGGGGGTCTGCAGCCGCGCGACGTCACGAAACGTGTCGAGGGTGACCGGCCCCGTGTGACGCGGCACGGTGGGGGCCGACTGCGCCAGGATCGGCTCGGTCGAACGGGCCAAGGCCGTGTCCGGGCGGTGTATCTGCGTGGTGACGATTGCGCCCAGCAACATGGCCGCCATGGCCACCGAGAAGAACGATGCGATCGTCCGACTCCGTGTGTTCATCGAGTATCAAGCCTCCGTCCCGCCACGGATCGCCCTCCGCCGGGCCCCGGGGGGTCCGGCAAAGTGCCGGATTTCGTTGCAAGGACCATACCTGGACGGCCGTCCAGGACCAGCCGAGTAAAACGCCAATACGCCATACGCAATTGGAAAGTCAAAAGTTGTAAGGATGGGGGTGGGGTGGGAGGCAGG
>Ga0070673_100003239_pt1 | contig 10098 bp, 9 predicted proteins | sample KBSM23metaG_FD_65342 | JGI IMG/M metagenome (GOLD analysis project Ga0070673, IMG submission 65342) | Miscanthus rhizosphere microbial communities from Kellogg Biological Station, Michigan, USA - KBS M2-3 metaG | ecosystem: Host-associated > Plants > Roots > Rhizosphere > Soil ...
CCGTAGTTGCGGGTGAACATCTCCGACGCGATCGACCTGCCGACCAGCTCCTTGACCTCGAGCGGGTCGGGCCAGATGTCGCGCAGGTATACGGGCTCGCCGTCGCTGCCCTCACCGAGCGGCTCACTGGTCAGGTCGAGGTCCATCCTCCCCGCCAGGGCGTAGGCGACGACGAGCGGCGGGCTGGCGAGGTAGTTCGCCTTCACGTCCTGGTTGATCCGGCCCTCGAAGTTGCGGTTGCCGGAGAGGACGGCGCAGACCGCGAGGTCCTTCTCCTCGACCGCGGCCGAGATCTCGGGGGGCAGCGGCCCGGAGTTGCCGATGCAGGTCGTGCAGCCGTAGCCGACGAGGTTGAACTGCAGCTCGTCCAGGTACTTCGTCAGCCCTGCCTTCTCCAGGTAGTCGGTGACGACGGTCGAGCCGGGGGCGAGGGACGTCTTCACCCAGGGCTTGCGCGTGAGTCCCCTTTCGACCGCGTTCCGCGCCAGCAGGCCAGCGCCGACCATCACGCTCGGGTTCGAGGTGTTGGTGCAGCTGGTGATCGCCGCGATCACGACCCGGCCGTGATCCAGCTCGACGCCGGTGCCGTCCTCCAGCGTGACCTCGATCGCGTCTTCGCTGGCGCGCTCGGCAAGCGCGGCCGGAGCGCCGCTCACCGCCGGTCGCGGCCTGCCGCGCTCGTCGTCGTGGTCCTCGGCGGGCGGGTCGGAGGCGGGGAAGGACTCCATGCTGGCCTCGTCGATTCCGTTGCCCTCCATCTGCGTCGCGGCCTCGGGATCGAACTCCTCCATCGCGCCGAGGAAGGCCTCCTTTGCCTGGGCGAGGGGGATCCGGTCCTGCGGCCGCTTCGGCCCTGCGATGCTGGGCACGACGTCGCCGAGGTCGAGCTCGAGCAGGGCGGAGAAGACCGGGTCGGGGGCGCCCGGCTCAAAGAACATCCCCTGCTCGCGCGCGTAGGCGTCGACCAGCTCGATCGTCTCGGTCGGCCGCCCGGTCAGGTCCAGGTAGCGCAGCGTCTCGGCGTCGATCGGGAAGATCGCGCAGGTCGAGCCGAACTCCGGCGACATGTTGCCGATCGTCGCCCGGTCGGCGAGGCCGAGCGTCGAGAGTCCCGGGCCGAAGAACTCGACGAACTTGGAGACGACGCCGCGCTCGCGCAGCATCTCGGTGACGGTGAGGACGAGGTCCGTCGCGGTGGCGCCGTCGGGCAGCTCGCCGGAGAGCTTGAAGCCGACGACCTGCGGCAGCAGCATCGACACCGGTTGGCCGAGCATCGCCGCCTCGGCCTCGATCCCGCCCACTCCCCAGCCGAGAACGCCGAGCCCGTTGACCATCGTCGTGTGCGAGTCGGTACCGACCAGGGTGTCGGGATACGCCTGCAGCGTGCCGTCCCGTTCGCGGCTGTAGACGACCTGGGCGATGTGCTCGAGGTTGACCTGGTGGCAGATCCCGGTGGCGGGCGGGACGACGCTGAAGTTGGCGAAGGCCTTGCGCCCCCACTTGAGGAACGAGTAGCGCTCCCGGTTGCGCTCGAACTCGCGCTCGGCGTTGACGGCGAAGGCGCGTGCGTTGCCGAAGGCGTCGACCTGGACCGAGTGGTCGATCACCAGGTCGACGTCGACCAGCGGGTTGATCGCCTCGGGGTCGCCGCCGATCTCGGCCATCGCGTCCCGCATCGCGGCGAGGTCGACCACCGCTGGCACGCCGGTGAAGTCCTGCATCAGCACCCTGGCAGGCTGGAAAGGGATCTCGACGCTCGGCTCGGCCTCGGGATCCCAGCCAGCTATAGCTTCAATCGCCTCTCGGGTCGCCGCGACGCCGTCCTCGAGTCGCAGCACGTTCTCGAGCAGCACCTTTATGGAGTACGGCAGCTTGCTGACATCGAAGCGATCCGCCAACGAGTCGAGCCTGAAGATCTCGTAGTTCTTGCCGCCAACCTCGAGGGTGGAACGCGCACCAAATGAGTCAAGAGAGCTCACAGCTCCATCCTAGGCAACCGGTCGATGGGGAGGGCGGGGTGCCTCACCCGAAGCCAACGGCATCAATCGCCCACGCTCACCATTTCAATCACGAACTCCCGAACCGGACCGAAGACCAGATACTTCGCCCAAAAGATGGCTGCCACCATAAGCATTACCGCACCAATCCCGGCCGCCAATGCCGCGCGAGATTCACCAACGCGGCGAACCTCCAGGCTGTGGATGTCCGCCAGTCTCCAGCCGAGAGCAATTGCGGCGCCAAAGGCAATCGCGCTCAGCGCGCTGAATGCAATCGCGGGCAACACCGAGAGAAGAAGCATATGCGGGCGGGCGGGGTGTCCCTCGGACGGGCGGATACTCAAAATGCCGGCCTAATTGAGGGTCTAGCGATACGGCTAGCGAAACTCTTGTCTTGAACCGCTGAGCCGGTTTAGCTGCTTCGGGTCCAAGCAAATTGGCCCCGGCGGTGCGCAAACACCCCGGGGCCGTGGCACAGGAGAGTGACCTCCCATGCACGACCACGGTACCCCGTCAGGGGTCGCGGCTCAGAGAGCCGTTCTAAGCCTGGTACTCGACGCCCACCCGAAGCCTCTAACCATTCCCGACCTCGCCCGCGAGCTGGGCGCTCAGGACGTAGAGCACGCGGCAACCGCTCTCGTCAACGTCGGCCTACTAGCCCGCGAGGGTGATGCAATCCGCCCGAGCGCGGCCGCCGTTCACTTCGACGCCCTCGAACTGCCGTGATCGGCATAGCGGCTCGCTTCGGGGAGAACCTCGCCCGTTGTCGCAAGCGGGCCAACCTCTCGCAGGAAGAGTTGAGCGTGCGCGCCTCGCTTCACAGGACCGAGATCAGCCATCTTGAGCGCGGCCTTCGCCTTCCGAGGGTTGACACCCTCGTCAAGCTGGTCGGCTCATTGGAGATCAGCGCCGATGAACTTCTGGACGGGTTGGAGTGGACGCCTGGGGAGATGACTTACGGGCGGTTCCAGTTCTCAGGGGAGGATGGGCCGTAGCGGCGCGGGTGCGCGCCAGAGAACAAGCCAGCTTGGTCAAGATCGTCAGGTCGGTATGGAGGCGGACCCGCTCCAAGCCGCGCACTCGCAGAGGTCCGAGTCCCCATTCGTGCTTCAAGCGCCCGAACTCGCGCTCGACCGCCACCCGCTTGCGGTAGGTCGAGTTCCACCGCTTCGATTTGTGCGGGATCAGAGGATGCAGACGGTGGGCCTTGATCCAGGTCGAGACGGGCTTGCACTCTGCGGTGGGGCAACGCCACTTTGAAGCTCCGCGCTTTCGATCCGATCCCGCGAACGTCCAGGTGCCGTGCTCGCAGGTGGGCGGCAGATGGTCACCGCGCTTAACGCCCAGCGTGCGTTTGAGCGGAATCACCGGCAGGCAGTCGCGCTCGGCGCAGACTTCATGGACTTCCGGCGTGTCGTAACCCTTGTCCATCGCGACCGTGTCGGCGAGCGCCCCACGCCGTTGTGCCTCATCGAGCAGCGATGCGGCCTGCCAGCCTTCATAGACATTCGCCGCCTCCACTCGCCATGAGATCGGCAGCCCGGTCGCCGTGCAGGCCGAGAGATGGATGCGGTAGCCGTAGAACGAGCCGCCCTTGCGGGTTGAGATAGCCGAGCGGCGTCCCCAGGCAGCGTCGGGGTCGGAGAAGCGCTTAGGCGTCTCGACCTCGCCGATATCGCGCTGCCCGTTGGCATACGCGGGCATGTCTGAGGCGTCGATGGCAAGGTCGCGGCCGTAGAGCGGCAGCTTCGAGCGCAGCCCTTCGACTACTGAGTCGATGCAGCGCTCCAGCTTGTCGCCGTTGGCCCTCAGCTTTTCGGCGAATCGATAGGCGGCGTAGACGCTCGGCGGGTTGCCTTCGCAGCCGAGGACTCGTTGCAGCTTCCAGTGGTCGGCGACCAGGGCGACGGTCTTCGTCCAGGTCGGAATCGCGTAGAGAGACTTCGCCAGGGCAAGCCCGATCATCGTGCGGATCGGATAGCCGGGGCGGCCCGTCCAGCGCGTAGCCTGAAGTTCCTCGATCAACCGCCCAATCTCGGGCGAATCAAGGAGCTGCTTGAGCGTGGCTGAAGCCGCGCTCCCTGCTACGTTGGATGACGCCATGCGAGTCCTAACCTCGTGTGGCCTGGCCCTCGGAAGCTCCAACTTCGCGGGGGCCTTCTCTTTGAACTTTGCCGACCGACTCTACTGCCCGTATCGGACGGAAAACCGCTCTAGAAAGCGAAAAGAGCCTAGCTAGTCGTCAAGCGGTTCGGTGAACGGACGCTTCATCGCCAGGGGCTCTCCCTCGCCGTCTTTGAGGGCTGTCCCCATGAGATCGTGGAAGAACTGAACCAGCCGGAAAAGCCGCTCGGACACCAACGCCATCGTGGCGACTGCAAGGTACCCCCACGGGTGCCAGAAGCTGTCCTTGTCCGTGGCCACCACAATCAGCAGGAGGAATACCGCTGTTGCGAATCCAAGCGCGGCAATCGCCGAGGTAAAGAGCCCACGAGATTCCGTTCGGAAGCTTTCTTGGCTCAGCAGCCACGTCATGCGCGGCCCGCCACCAAGGGTGAGCAAGATCGTCAAGCCCGTGATCGCAAAGCCCAGCAACGCCCCGGTTGTCGCGGCCAGGGAGGCGAAGAAAGTCTGTCGGGTACCGGCTGGCACAGCCGCCAGAAGAGGGTCCCCGTGGAGGCATTCAAGGACGCCGTAGACAATCAGCGTCAAGGCGGGTACGGCGACGATCCGCCGAAGCACGCGGTTAGCCTTCTGCGTCTTTCCCGAGTTGGTTCTTGACCCGGTTGTAGGCGTCCCGGATGGCTGCGAAGGCCGCATCGGCGTCTAGCTCCCGAGTCCTCTGTGCGCGGTAGGGGATTTCGACGGTTCGGTAGAGCCGCTCCGACAAGAGGTCGAGTTCGGCGACCGGGGTGTCGGGGTCAGGCTTGCCCTCAATTTCAACTTTTTCGAAGGCATCAACATCACCATTCCCCCCGAAGATCTCGGAAATCACTTTCTTTACGCGGGTCGTGAATTTCTGATCGCCCTTCGGCGAGCGCAAGGCCAACTCGGCATAAACGCCGGTGTGAAGCTCTTGCGCCGTTCCCATGAGACCGTGCAAGGCCTGAGGCGATGCGGCTCCATACGATTCCGCAGAGGGGTCGAGTTTGACCCGCAAGAGCCGAATGTCCCCGAATTTCAGAGCCTCCTCCACCACATCGTGGCGAATGATCGGGACCATCGTGCAGGGCATGTCCAGCTTGCCCTTTAGATAGAGCGGAAAGCGCGTTGCGCGTGGCCCGTGCCCGAACGACTCAGCCGCGACAACCCCGTTGGGGAACATCATTAGGTGGATCGCCTCGGCAAGCCCCTCGTCTTCGTCTAGATCGAGGTCGCTGTGGTCACCCTGCCCATCGTCCAGGCCGGGTAGCTCGTCACGGCGGACTTTGTAGAACCGGATGCACGCAGGCAGCTTGGGATCGAAGACCTCAGCGCGCGTGATCATGTCGTCGTCCTCGTAGTAGCAATCCACGCCCTGAAGCGCAGAGATCGCCGCGCAGATCGCTTTCCGGTCCAGCGGTTCCTGCGTTTCCTGGTCCAGCACGCGGTAGAAGAAGATCTTGCGTTTTGCATCGCCGTAGGCCATGAGGCCGGCAGGCTATAGGAACCAGTAAGACCTTTTTCGGGAACCGGCGCTGCTGAACTGAAAGACGCCAAGTCCGTCCGCCGCGCCGGAGATCCTCATCTGTTACCTCGCGATAGCGAGTCACTGACCCCCGGGCCGTTGGATTAGAGGCCCGATGGCCCGGGGGTCAGCCCTACAACACAAGAGGAGGATGCGACTTATGCTCGCAACCCCGAAGTACCGGGCGTATGAAAGTGCCCCGGCTGAAGACACCTATGTCGCCGTTAGTCGCTCGGGAGAAGTCCTGAGCGTGACGATGTGGCTCAAGAAGGGCGAGCGACTGCCCGAACTCCGGGTCGATGGTCGCTCGGTTGGATTTATCCGCGTAGGCGAGGTCGAAACGACCGCCAAGGCGGCTTAGCAGCACCAGGGGCTGCCGCAACCCGCTCTGCGGGTTCGCGGCGGCTCCGCTTTGATTTTGGGAAGGCGAAGGTCTCACGGCTTCTCCACCGGCCTTTGCGCTAAGCCGGGCACATCGGGCACTTCAAATCGTCAGCTACCCGACAGCGTTTGCTGATCCGGGTCAGCAAAGCCTTTCGATTGCATCGGACAGCATTCCTGCCAGGCACGGATTCAGCGCAAATCGATGGGGTAAAAGCGGCCAAGCGGCGAGGTGGCGCGGCGGGAGCCACCTCGGCCATCCCGCCCCTAGAGCGGAGCGGGGAGTTTCGCTAGGGCCTCAATTAGGCCGGCATTTGTCCGGACGAGGGGCTCCCCGCCCGCCCCCTCCTACCGCTTCTCTGTCTGACCTTTTGCGACCGCCGCGGCGGCCTTTTGGCCCGAATCTCCGCTGGCCGCCTTCACACCGATCGCTGGGCTGGCCAAAGCGAAGTGAGCGAGGAAGCGCTGCTGCACAGGGGCGACGGCGATCTCGACCTTGTTCTTCTCGATGGCGCGCACCACAGCGTCCGCGACTTGCTTTGGAGAGCCGGTGCCGAGGCCCGGGATCGGTTTCGCTCCCGAGTCCGCGTACATGCCGGCTTCGCGGATCGTGCCAGGGGAGACGATCGAGACGCCGACGCCGAGCGGATCGAGGTCCGCCCGCAGGCCGAGAGCGAAACCGCGCAGGCCGAACTTGGTCGCGTTGTAGACGGAGGAGAGCGGCGTCGCCGACTTGCCAGAGAGCGAGGAGATGAAAACCATGTGTCCCTCGCCGCGCTCGACCATCCGCGGCTCGAGGGCGCGGGCGAGCAGCATCGGCGCCTCGAGGTTGACCCGCAGAGCGCGAAGCAGGTTCTCGCTGCTGAATTCGGGCAGGCGGCCGGTCCCAGGCAGGCCGGCGTTGGCGACGAGGACGTCCACCTCGCCGGCTTCGGCCGCCAGCTCCTCCGCCGCGCCGGGCTCGGCGAGGTCGGATGGCAGCGTACGGTGCCCCTCGCCGGGAAGCTCCGCGGCCATGGCAGTCAGCGCCTCGGCCTTGCGCGCGCTGAGCAGCAGGGTCGCTCCGCGCCCGGCTAGCGCCTCGGCTATCGCCTGACCGAGGCCGCCCGTGGCCCCCGTCAGCAGCGCCTTCTTGCCCGCAAGTTCCATCGCAGCGCGCAAGCTACCAGCCCCGGCGTCGAAGGGATACAGCCTGTCCCTATGTGCGAAAGACCACAAAATGTTTGTTTTCTATGAGCAAACGGCCGGTCGATCGTCTACACTGCCGCCGTTCGAAATAACCGAAACGCCGAATCCCGTGCGCTGGAGGCGCCACGGGAGCGGGGGAACCACGTTTTCGGGGCTAACTCGCCTGACTCAGGCGGGGGCGCAGGCTCCTTTCGCGCCAGCCCGACAGCTAACCCCGTAGGCCGACGAAGGAGATCGGTTTGCGCAAGAACACGAATAAGCTCAAGCTAGGCATAGCCGCACTCGGAGCGTTGGCCGCGATGGCCATCGCGCCCGGCGTTGCGGCAGCCGAATGCGGCGGGGGTGGCGTATCGGCCGCCGAAACCGACGTCTGCACGCCGACCGCGAAAGCGCGGCTGCTCCAGAACGGGATGCTGGTCGCGCCGAAGTCCGCTCCCCCCCGGGTGAAAGCGGTGATCTCCGCGGCCAACAAAATCCGCACCAAGCCCTACATCTTCGGCGGCGGCCACGCCCGCTGGTGGGACCGCGGCTACGACTGCTCGGGCTCCGTCAGCTACGCGCTGCACGGCGGTAAATTCCTCGAAAGCCCCCTCCCCTCCGGGCCGATGATGCGCTGGGGCCTGGGCGGCAAAGGGCGCTGGATCACGGTCTACGCCAACGGCGGCCACGCCTACGCGGTGATCGCCGGCTTCCGCTGGGACACCTCGGGCAACACCGACGGCACCACCGGCCCCAGCTGGCACGAAGAACTGCGCAACAACGTCGGCTACACCGCCCGCCACCCGGCCGGCTTCTGATCCTCAAAGGGCCGTACTCCGCCCCGGCCAACCGGTCGGGGCGAGACTGTCCTTGCTTTCCTCGACCGCTCGGATAACGTTTTCGTGTAGCTGCTACGCCCGACATCCGCCTGATCGACCTCTCGAAGCGTTACGGGGAGGTCGTCGCGGTTGCCGGAATCGACCTCGAGATCGAGACCGGCGAGTTCTTCACGATGCTCGGGCCCTCGGGCTCTGGCAAGACCACGACCTTGCGGATGATCGCCGGCTTCGAGGACCCCAGCTCGGGCACCATCGAGCTGGCCGGTGAGGACGTCGGCCGGGTGCCGCCCTACGACCGGGCGGTCAACACGGTCTTCCAGGACTACGCCCTGTTCCCGCACATGACCGTCGGCGAGAACGTCGCCTACGGGCTGCGGATCTCGAAGGTCGACAAGGCCGAGCGGGCGCGCCGCCGCGACGAGGCGCTGGAGATGGTGCGGCTGCCCGGATACGGCGACCGCAGGCCGGGGGAGCTCTCCGGAGGCCAGCGCCAGCGAGTCGCCCTTGCGCGCGCGATCGTCAACCGGCCCAAGGTGCTGCTGCTCGACGAGCCGCTCGGCGCCCTCGACCTGAAGCTGCGGGAGCAGATGCAGGTCGAGCTGAAGGCGATCCAGAGCGAGGTGGGCATCACCTTCGTCTACGTCACCCACGACCAGGACGAGGCGCTGACGATGAGCGACCGGATCGCGGTCTTCAACCAGGGCAGGATCGAGCAGGTGAGCTCCCCGGTCGAGCTCTACGAGCATCCCGCCACCGAGTTCGTCGCCGGCTTCGTCGGCGTCTCCAACCTGCTCGAGCGCGATGGCTCCCGCTTCACGATCCGCCCGGAGAAGATCCAGCTGCTCGATCCCGCGGCGGCGCCCGACGGACTGCGCACCGAGCGGGGACACATCGCCGAGATCGCCTACGCCGGGATGGTGACCCGCTACACGGTTGCTCTCGATGCAGGCGGAGAGCTTCAACTGGTACGGCAGAACGCGGAGGGCACGTCGGTTGACGAGTGGCGTGCGGAGCAGGGAAGGGAGGTCGTCGTCGGCTGGCGCCCGGAGCACACGGTCGCTGTCCGTGGCAGTTCGACCACTACAGAGGAGGAACCATCGTGAAAACCCATGCAAGCGCCGCACGGACGGCGTGGCTGATCATCGGAGGGCTGCTGGCGGTAATGCTCGTGCTTGCCGGCTGCGGCTCTAGCAGCAGCGACTCCACCGGAGAAGAGCTGCAGAAGGTCGGCAAGGGAGAGGGCGCGCTCAACCTGATCGCCTGGGCCGGCTACGTGGAAGAAGAATGGACCAAGCCGTTCGAAGAAAAGACCGGCTGCAAGGTCAGCAAAAAGGTTGCCGGCACCTCCGACGAAATGGTGCAGCTGATGCGCAGCGGCCAGTACGACGGGGTCTCGGCATCGGGCAACGCCTCGGCGCGCTTGGTCGACGGCGGTGACGTGGACCCGGTCAACGTCAGCCTCGTCCCCAACTACAAGACGATCTTCAGCGACCTGAAGAACCAGCCCTACAACACCTTCGACGGCGTCAACTACGGAATCCCGCACGGGCGGGGAGCGAACCTGCTGATGTGGAACACCAACGACGTCAAGCCCGCCCCCACCTCCTGGGACGTGATCCTCGACCCGAAGAAGGCGGCGAAGTACAAGGGCAAGATCAGCGCCTACGACGACCCGATCTACATCGCCGACGCGGCCGTCTACCTGAAGGCACACCAGCCGGATCTGGGGATCGAGAACCCCTACGAGCTGAACGAAGAGCAGTTCGAAGCGGCGGTTAACCTGCTCGAAGAACAGCGCCCGAACGTCGGCGAATACTGGTCCGAAGCGGCCAAGCAGATCTCCGCCTTCGCCGGCGGCGACAGCGAGGTTGGCACCACCTGGCAGTACCAGTACTTCGAACTGGAAGGCGCCGGCAAGCCGGTGGCCGCGAGCCCGGCGAGCCAGGGATTCCTGCCGTCAGAGGGCGCGACGGGATGGTCGGACACCTGGATGATCAGCTCCGAAGCCAAGCATCCCAACTGCATGTACAAGTGGATGGACTGGATC
>Ga0070673_100003240_pt1 | contig 10097 bp, 8 predicted proteins | sample KBSM23metaG_FD_65342 | JGI IMG/M metagenome (GOLD analysis project Ga0070673, IMG submission 65342) | Miscanthus rhizosphere microbial communities from Kellogg Biological Station, Michigan, USA - KBS M2-3 metaG | ecosystem: Host-associated > Plants > Roots > Rhizosphere > Soil ...
TGGCGGGCGAGCCGCTGTTTGTTTGCCAGTACCGCATGGCCCGTGGCCATTGGCAGATCGTCAAGCACCGCGCCGACGGCTCCTCGCGCGAAGGCGGCTTCAAAACCTTCGGTGTCGATCAAGCCCCATCCGCGCTCATCGACATCGCGGTGCGCGCGGCGCGGCCGATCGGCGACGGTTTCTACGGCGTCGACATCAAGCAGACGGATTCCGGCTTCGTCGTCATGGAAGTCAACGACAACCCCAACCTCGAACACGGCATCGAGGACGTCGTCGGCCGGGATGAAGTGTGGGTGCGGCTGCTCAAATGGTTTATTGAGCGGTTCGAGCAATAAGCCCGTCTGCGTCGCGCGCGACCGGCGGCGGCTCGGCCTTGGTCACCTGATCGAGCGGCCAGCGGGCGCGTGGCGCGAAATCAAGTGGATCGGTAAGCCGGAGTGCGAGGCGTTCGGCGCCGGCCCAAGCGATCATCGCGCCGTTGTCGGTGCACAGCGCCGGCGGCGGGGCGACAAGCGTCGTGCCGATCTCGAAGGCGAGCCGGTGCAGCACCTTGCGGATCGCCTGGTTGGCAGCGACGCCGCCGGCGCAAACGAGCGCCGCGGGCAGCATGCCGACCTGCTCGCGGAACAGCTTCAGCCCGAGCCGCAGCCGGTCCATGACCATATCGACCACCGCCTGCTGGAACGAGGCGCAGAGGTCGGCGACATCCTGGTCGCTCAGTGGCGCGATCTTTTCCGCCTCGAGGCGCAGTGCGGTCTTCAGTCCGGAAAGCGAGAAATTCGCGTCATGCCGTCCGGCCATGGGCCGCGGCAGCCGAAACCGCGTCGGATCGCCGCGCGTTGCCTCCTTCTCGACCAGTGGGCCGCCCGGATAGCCAAGTCCGAGGAGCTTTGCGGTCTTGTCGAAGGCTTCGCCGATCGCGTCGTCCACCGTGCCGCCGAGCCGCAGGTAGTCCCCGACCCCGCGGACGCCAAGGACCTGGGTGTGGCCGCCCGAGGCGAGGAACAGGCAATAGGGAAACGGGGTGCCGTCGGTTAGCCGCGCGGTGAGTGCATGCGCCTCCAGGTGGTTGACCGCTATCAGCGGCTTGTCGTGCGTAAGCGCGATCGCCTTGGCCATGGTCAGGCCGACGATAACCCCGCCGATGAGGCCCGGGCCGGCGGCGGCGGCGATGCCGTCGAGTTGCCGAAAGGTTACGTCCGCCTCGCCCATCGCCTTGGCGATGATGCGATCCAGAGCTTCGACATGGGCGCGGGCGGCGATCTCGGGTACGACGCCGCCGAAAGCGGCGTGCTCGCCGATCTGCGAGAGGACGATATTGGAGAGAATCCGGCCCTTGGCGTCCTCCGTCCATTCGACCACGGCGGCGCCGGTCTCGTCGCAGGTCGTCTCGATGCCGAGGATCATCATGAGTGTATTATAAGCTCTGTCGCCGCCGCGAGGTAACCGAGCGCGTGACGGCGCCCCGGATTTAAGCGTCACATGGCCCAATCCCAGCAAGAACGGCCATTCCTGCGCATCGGCTCGCGCGGCTCGCCGCTAGCGCTGGCGCAGGCGCGGGAGGTGAAACAGCGGCTCGTCGCGGCGTCGGGCCTGGATGGTGAGCGAATCGAGATCAAGGTGATCCGCACCACGGGCGATGCGATCCAGGATCGGCCGCTCGCCGAAGCTGGCGGCAAGGCGCTCTTCACCAAGGAGATCGAGGAGGCCCTGCTGTCGGGGGCGATCGATCTCGCGGTGCACTCGACCAAGGACATGCCGACGGTGCTGCCGCCCGGTCTGGTGCTCGCCGGCTGCCTGCCGCGGGAGGACGCACGGGACGCCTTCATCAGCCGCAAGGCTCTCAATCTCGGGGCGCTGCCGGCGGGCGCCGTCTTCGGCACCGCCTCGTTGCGGCGTCAGGCGATGGTCAAGCGTCTGCGGCCGGATCTTGAAGTCGTGACGTTGCGCGGCAACGTCGAGACGCGCTTGCGCAAGCTTGACGCCGGCGAGGTTGACGCGACGCTGCTCGCCGTCGCCGGCATGAAGCGGCTCGGCCTGCTGTCGGCGGCGACTGCCATACTGGACGCGGACGAGTTTCTCCCGGCAGTCGGGCAAGGCGCGATCGCGATCGAGACCCGCGCCGATGACGGAGCGAAGCGCGGCTTGGTGGCGGCGATCAACGACGCCGACACCGCGACCGCGATCGCCGCCGAGCGCGCCTTTCTCGCCGTGCTCGATGGTTCTTGCCGCACGCCGATAGGGGGCCATGCCCGCCTGAGCGGGGACACGGTCCGCTTCCGCGGCATGATCATCCGGCCTGACGGCACCGAGGCCTTCGAAGTCTTCCGCGAAGGCCGTCGCAACGATGCGGCGGGGCTTGGCGCTGATGCCGGCCGCGAACTGAAGGAACGCGCCGGCGCTGGCTTCTTCGAAAAGGCTTGAGCGGTGCGCCTGTTGATCACCCGCGATGAGGCCGGTGCCGAGCGGACCGCCGTCGCCCTGCGCGCCCGTGGCCACGAGCCGATCGTTGCGCCACTGTTCGGAATTGAGATTCTGTCCGAAGTCGAACCCGAGGATGGGCCGTGGGACGCGATCCTGCTCACCAGCGTCAACGCGCTGCGGGGCGTGTGCACGTGGAAAGGCCGCTGGCGCGATGTGCCGGCTTTCGCGGTCGGCGACCGCACCGCGCAGGCGATGCGCGAGCAAGGTTTTACCGCCGTCACTTCGGCGGCGGGGGACGTCAACGATCTCGCTGATCTTATCGTTGCGCGGATAACGCCGCCGGCTCGCCTCCTCTACCTTGCCGGCGAGGAGCGCGTGGGCGATCTCGCCGGCGTGCTGCGCGCAAAGAACTTCGCTGTCGATTTGGTCCAGGTCTATCGGGTCGTGGCTGCGCAAACGTTGCCGCCCACAGCCGCCGCAGCGCTGCACGACGGCGAGATCGACGGCGTTCTGCATTTCTCGCGCCGCAGCGCCGAGGCGTTTCTCACCGCCGCGCGCAATTCCGGCTTGCTCGAAGCCGCGCTGAATAAGCCGGTGCACTATTGCTTGTCGGCGCGGATCGCCGAGCCGTTGCGGGAGGCGGGTGCGGCGGATGTGCGCGCTGCGGAACGGCCGGACGAAACCGCCTTGCTCGCCCTCATTTCCCCCGAATGAACCGGCAGCAGTCCAGTTTGTTGCCGCCATGGCGGCCACGTACTATGCCGTGGCGGCAAGCCCCGGCAGTGCGAAACGGTCGGGCTGCTGGAGGGCGCATGACGAGCGAGCCTGACGACACACCGCGCCGCCGGCCGCCGACGATCGATCTCAAGGCGACGGAAGTCGAAGCGGAAAGGCCGGCTTCGACCGGCGAAGAGGCCGGCGCAGCGGGCGCAACGGACGAGCGCACCGAGGATCAAAGCACCTCGGGGCCAAACGCGCGCGAGGATTTCGCCGGCGGCGCCGGTGCTCCGAGAGGCGGCGACATGGCGGCTTACGCCATCGCCGCACTTGCGGGTGCGCTCGTGATGCTTGCGATTGTCGCTGTGCTGTGGGTGTCGGGCGTTCTGCCGCCGCGCGGCGAGACCGTGACGCCTGGCAGCAGCGAGCCAGTGGCAGCCGCCGGGAACAAGGAGTTTTCGGCGCGGCTCGACAAGATCGAGGCGGCGCTCGCCGCACAGCAAACAGCCCTTGCCGCACAACGGACTGACACGGCTCAGCGTCCGGATGCGGCGCTGGCGAGCCGTATCACTGCGACAGAAGGGGAGACGAAATCACTGGGCGATTCGGTCGCCGCTCTCACGCGGCGGATCGATGGCATTGCCACGACCGTCGGCAACGCCGCGGCCCACGCCGACGCCGCCATGGCAGCAGTCGAGGCGGCGAAGAACAGCGCGCAGCAATCGGGCGTCCAGCGCACCGACCTTGATGCGCTGGCGAACCGCGTGGCGGCGGTCGAAGGCGTGACGAACCGGATGGCGGCGGTTGAAAGCGCCGTGAAGGCGCTCTCCGAAACCGTGAAGGCGCTCTCCGAAAATGTCGCCAATGTCGCCCGCCGGCCGGCAAGCGCCGATGATCGCACGGCGCGGACGACCGTCGCCGCGGAGGCGCTGCGTGCTGCGGTCGAGCGCGGCGTTCCCTACCAGGCGGAACTCGCCGCGGTGAAATCACTCGGGGTCGACGAGAGCGTCTCGGCGCCGCTCGAACCCTTCGCCGCCGAAGGCGTGCCGAGTGTTGCGCTTCTGGCGCGCGAACTGACGGCGCTGACGCCTGCTCTGCTGCATGTTTCCGGCGCCGCACCGAGCGAAAATTCCTTCCTCGGCCGGCTGCAAGCCAATGCGGAGAAGCTCGTTCGCGTCAGCCCGGTTGACGCCCCGCCGGGCGACGATCCCGGCGCGATCATCGCCCGCATCGATGTTGACGCACGGCGCAGCGACATCGCCGCTGCGCTGGCCGAGATCGCGCGATTGCCGGAGGCCGCGCGCTCGCTGGCGGCGCCGTGGGTCAAGAAAGCCGAGGCGCGGGAAGCCGCAATTGCCGCGAGCCGGCGCATTGCCGCTGACGCGCTCGCGGCGCTTGGCAAGCCGGCACAACAATGATCCGCGTCCTCTATTTCCTGATCGTCGTCGGCGCGCTGTCCGTCGGCATTGCGTGGCTTGCCGACCGTCCCGGCGAAGTCGTGGTCACTTGGCAGGGCTGGCGCATCGAAACGTCGCTCCTGGTCATGGGCGCGGCGATTGTAGCGGTGCTGGCGGTGCTGGTGCTGCTGTGGGGCATCGTCCGCGCGGTGCTGCGCTCGCCGTTCATGCTGCGCAACCTGCTGCACGACCGCCGCGGCGTGCGCGCCTACGAGGCGATCTCGCGCGGGCTCATCGCCGTCGGCTCCGGCGATCTTGTCGCCGCCCACAAATACGCGGCCGAGGTCAAACGCATCGCCCCCGCGGAGCCGCTCGCGCTTCTGCTCACCGCCCAGGCGGCGCAGCTTGCCGGTGACCGCGAAGCCGCCGACCGCGCCTTCCGCACAATGGCGAGTCGGCCCGACACCAAGACCCTCGGCCTGCACGGGCTCTACATCGAAGCGCGGCGACGCGACGACCCCGCGAGCGCCCGCGCCTATGCAGAGGAGGCGGCGCGGACGAGCCCGGCGCTCGGCTGGGCCGGCAAGGCGGTGCTCGAATTTCGCTGCGCCACCGGCGATTGGGCGGGCGCGCTTTCGCTGCTCGAGCGCAACAGGCGCGTGCTCGACAAGGCGGTCTATCGCCGCCAGCGCGCGGTGATGCTCACCGCGCGCGCATTGGCGGTCGAGGAGACCGACCGCGATAACGCCAAGCTGTTCGCTCTCGAAGCGGCCAAGCTCGCGCCGGAACTGGTGCCGGCGGCAGCGCTTGCCGGCCGCATGCTCGCCGAAGGCGGCGAGTTGCGCCGGGCATCGCGCATCATCGACAAGGCCTGGCGTGCCAATCCGCACCCCGATCTCGCCCACACCTACGCCGACCTTCGCTTTGGCGACGCCGCGCGCGACCGCCTCAAGCGCATCGAAGGGTTGGCGAAGAAGATGCCGGGCTATCTCGAAAGCGGCCTGGCGCTGGCGCGCGCCGCGCTCGACGCACGGGAATTTGCCAAGGCGCGGGCGGCCCTCACACCTTTCCTGACGTCGCCGACGAGGCGCGTGGCGTTGCTGATGGCCGCGCTGGAGCGCGCCGAGCACAACGACGAAGGTCGCGCGCGCGAATGGGTGGCGCGGGCGCTGACCGCGGCGCCCGATCCGGCCTGGACCGCCGACGGCTACGTGTCAGATCGGTGGCTGCCGGTCTCGCCGGTAACCGGCCGGCTTGATGCATTCGAGTGGCGGGTGCCGCTGGCCGGCATCGTCAACGCATCCGCGCCGGTGATCGAGCCGGAGTTGCTTGCGGCGCCCACCGCGTCCACACCGGTTGCGTCAGTGGCGGTGCCCGCACGGCAACGCGACAACGCGGAGCTTCCGTCTGAGACTGCGGCTGAACCGCCGGCAGTCTCCGCCGAACCGGCCATTGCCGAACCTGCCGTCGCACCCTCTCGCCGCCGCGGGCGACGCGTCCAGCCGAAGCCGGAAGCGGTCATCCCGCTCGTCCACGCACCTGACGATCCCGGACCGGAGGCCGTCCAGGAAAGCGAACCGAACGCCGAAACGACACAGAACGGCGGCTGGCGCAAGATTTTCGAGTGAACCGCGAAGTCTGACCTGCCGGCTTGCAAACGGCCGGCGGCGTGTGCATTATCCGATCGCATGAACTATAGTGCATGAGGGCCGCGTGCCTGAAAGGACTGCGAAGCCCAGGCTCTCGGAGCGGCCGGCGCAAGGCCCGCAAGGCGACACTGCCTCCGTAGTGGCGTTTCTCGCGGCGATCGGACGCGAGGTGCGGCGGCAGCGCGCCAAGCGCGGCATGACGCGGCGCCAGCTGGCGCAGGCTTCGCTGACGTCCGAGCGCTACCTGGCGCAGATCGAGAGCGGCGCCGGCAATCCTTCGGTCAGCGTGCTGCGGGCGATCGCGCAGGCGCTCGACCTGCCTGCAGCTGCGTTGCTGCCGGATACGGTCGGCCGCGGCGCTGCACTCGGCGGCCTCATCGATCTCTTGGCGCAGGTGCCGGAGGGCGAATGGCCGGCGCTCACCAAGATGATCGAGGCGCGCGTGGCAGTTCCGGCCAGCGCGGATCGCGCTCGCCGAGTCGCGCTGGTCGGCTTGCGCGGCGCCGGCAAATCGACGCTCGGGCGAATGCTTGCGCAGCATCTCGGCTGGCGGTTCATCGAACTCGACCGCCGCGTCGAAGAAGACTACGGCGCCAGCATTCCCGACCTCATCGAGATGGCCGGCACGGCGACCTTCCGCCGCCATGAGCGCGGCGCGCTCGAGCGCGTCATCGCCGAGCATGAGGCGGCGGTGATCACGACGGCCGGCGGCATCGTTGCCAATCCCGAGACTTACGCGCTGCTGCTGCGGCGCACGCACACGGTGTGGATCAAGGCGCGGCCGGAAGAGCATATGAGCCGGGTGATGGCGCAAGGCGATTTCCGTCCCATGGCGCAGAACCGCGCGGCGATGGCCGATCTCGTCGCCATCCTCGAGGCGCGCCGCGCCGACTATGCGCGCGCTGAGGCCGAGGTCGATACATCCGGCGCTTCCGCCGAGCAGAGCTTTGCCGCGCTGCTGCGCGTCGTAACGCCGTGGACACAGCCCTCTTCGGACGATTTGCGCTTGTCGCGATCGGCGGCGGGAAAATCATCGGAGCGTCAACCATGACGCTGGCCGACCAAGGCCTTCTCGATCTGGGCACGATGCGGCTCGAATACCGCATGATCGGGCCGCGGCCCGGCGCGGCGCCGACCATCGTTATGCTGCACGAAGGCCTCGGCTGCGTCGGCCTGTGGGGCGCGTTTCCCGACAAGCTCGCGACAGCGACGGGCGCCGGCGTCTTCGTCTATTCACGTGAGGGCTACGGGCGATCGAGCGCGGCGCGGCTGCCGCGCCCCTTGTCCTTCATGGACGATGAGGCGTACGACGTCTTGCCGCGGGTGTTTGCTGCGATTGGATTCCAGCGCGGCATTTTGCTCGGCCACAGCGACGGCGCTTCCATCGCCACCATCTACGCCGGTGGCGTGCAGGATCATCGCGTGCGTGGCCTTGTGCTCATGGCGCCGCATTTCTTCACCGAGGAGATGGGGCTTCTCGAAATCCGCCGGGCAGGAGAGGCGTTCGACGCCGGCGAGTTGCGCGAAAAGCTCAAGCGCTGGCATACCGATGTCGACGGCGCGTTTCGCTCCTGGATCGGCCCGTGGCTCGATCCGGATTTCCGCAAGTGGGATATCACCGAGGCGCTCGGCTACATCCGCGTGCCGATCCTGATCGTACAGGGCGCGGACGATCAATACGGCACGCTCCGGCAGATCGAGGCAGCGAAGGACGAATGCTTCTGTCCGGTCGAGACGGCGATCCTCCCCGGCGCGCGCCACTCTCCGCAGCGCGATGCGCCCGAGGCGACGCTTGAGGTCGTCGCCGGCTTCATCAACCGGCTGCTGCGCGACCACCGCGAGGGCGAGCGGCGGATCGATTCAGGGGTTGCGGCATGATGAAGTATAATGCATATTAGTGGGCGCCGACTGGATGAATTATAATACAGTCCGCGGCGAGGGATACGGTCGAGGATGGTGCGATGAGTGACGCGCAGCATGCGGCTGAACGGCCGCTGGCCAACGGCCATACGCGGATCGATTTCCAGACCGAGCCGGGGCGCTACCGCCATTGGAAGCTCGCAGTCGACGGCGATGTCGCGACGCTCTTTCTTGATGTCGACGAGAAAGGCGGGCTGTTCGAGGGCTACGATCTCAAGCTCAACTCCTACGATCTCGGCGTCGACATCGAATTGGCCGACGCCATCGAGCGGCTGCGCTTCGAGCACCCGGAGGTGCGGGTCGTGGTGCTGCGCTCGGGCAAGCCGCGGGTGTTCTGCGCCGGCGCCAACATCCGCATGCTCGCCGGCGCGAGCCACGCCCATAAGGTCAACTTCTGCAAATTCACCAACGAGACGCGCAACGGCATCGAGGATCTGAGCGAGCATTCCGGCCTCAAGAGCATCTGCGCCATCGCCGGTACGGCGGCCGGCGGCGGCTACGAACTGGCGCTCGCGGCCGACCACATCATGCTGGTCGACGACGGCTCCTCGGCAGTCGCGCTCCCCGAACTGCCGCTGCTTGCGGTGCTGCCCGGCACCGGCGGCCTCACCCGCGTCGCCGACAAGCGCAAGGTCAGGCGCGACCATGCCGACGTGTTCTGCACGACCGAGGAAGGGGTCAAAGGCAAGCGTGCCGTCGACTGGCGGCTGGTCGACGAGGTCGTGCCGGGTTCGAAGTTCGACGAGACGATTGCCGCGCGGGCGAAGGAACTGGCGGCGAAATCCGGCCGCGGCGGTGCGGTGCAGGGAATCAAGCTTGCCCCGCTCGCTCGCACCTTCACGCCGGCGGGCGTCGACTATGGCTCGCTCGCGGTCGAATTAACCCGTCCGGAGCGGATCGCGACCATCACGCTACGCGGGCCGGCGGCGCCTCCGCCTGCGTCGGCCGATGCGCTCACCGCGCTCGGCACCGAGTTCTGGCCCCTCAAGCTCGCGCGCGAACTCGACGACGCTATTCTCCACATCAGACTCAACGAGTTTGACGTCGCCGCGATCGTGTTCAAATCCGCCGGCGAACCGGCCGACGTCGTCGCCTACGAGCAGTTTCTCGACGCGAACAATGCGCATTGGCTGGTGTGTGAGATCCGGCATCTCTGGAAGCGCGTGCTCAAGCGCATCGATCTCACCTCGCGCTCGCTGGTGACCTTGATCGAACCGGGTTCGTGCTTTGCCGGGACGCTCGCGGAAATCGTCCTTGCCAGCGACCGCTCCTACATGCTGCTCGGCCGGCGCGACGGCGACAACAAGCCGCCGGCGACGATGGCGCTGACCGACGCCAATTTTGGCGCCTATCCGATGTCGAACGGGCTCACGCGGCTTGAGAGCCGTTTTCTCGCCAATCCTGTCGACGTCGAAGCGGCACAGGCCGAGCGCGGCAAGATGCTCGACGCCGAGGCGGCACAGACCCTGGGGCTCGTCACTTTCGCGCTTGACGACATCGACTGGGACGACGAAGTGCGCGTGTTTCTCGAAGAGCGCGCGAGCTTTTCGCCAGACAGTCTCACCGGGCTCGAAGCCAACCTGCGCTTCGCCGGGCCGGAGACCATGGAATCAAAGATCTTCTCCCGGCTCACCGCGTGGCAGAACTGGATTTTCCAGCGCCCCAATGCCGTCGGCGAGGAGGGCGCGCTCAAACGCTACGGCAGCGGCCAGAAGCCGGTGTTCGATACGAGGAGAGTGTGAAGCAATTTCCTCCCCCGCTTGCGGGGGAGGTGGCGAGCGAAACGAGACGGAGGGGGGCGCGGCCTCAAGGCTCGCCCAAGCCAGCCCCCTCCACCGCCCTACGGGCGGTCCCCCTCCCCCGCTTCGCGGGGGAGGACGAAGAACGGTAGGAGCGAAGCCATGGATATCCAGAACGTCGATTACACCACCAAGATCCCGAACAACGTCAATCTCGCCGAGGACCGGCAGGTGCTGCGCGCGCTCGAGAG
>Ga0070673_100003241_pt1 | contig 10097 bp, 8 predicted proteins | sample KBSM23metaG_FD_65342 | JGI IMG/M metagenome (GOLD analysis project Ga0070673, IMG submission 65342) | Miscanthus rhizosphere microbial communities from Kellogg Biological Station, Michigan, USA - KBS M2-3 metaG | ecosystem: Host-associated > Plants > Roots > Rhizosphere > Soil ...
GCACGCCCGCGTTGTTCCACCAGTAGAAGCGATGGCGCACGTCGCCCGGGTTGTAGAGGGTGACGTCCTGCTCCAGCGCGGACGAGCCCGGCCGCAGCGTGAGGCCGACCCGCCACTGCATGCCGTACACGCGGTCGATGTTGCCCACCCAGACCGAGGCGCTGCCGTCCGGATTCGTCACGACGGCGTGGTCCACGGGCGAGACGGTGGCCCAGTTGTGGGACACGGGGAAGTTGAACTCCACGCCCAGCGCGGTCCACGCCCCGCGGTAGGACACCCGGGCCTTCTTGATGGCGGTGTTGGCATAGAACATCTGCGCGCCGTTGGCCTTGTCGACGCAGCCGTAGAGGTGGCCGCCCAGGTCCGGCAGCACCGTGCAGTGGAGGTATTCGTTCTCCAGCTCGAGCGTCCGCCAGCGCGCGGTGCCGCGGCGGTCGGTGAGGTTCTCGCGCAGGGTGTACGGATAGTTGTAGCGGCGCGTCTCGAACAGGTCGAAGGGCGGGTTCACGTCGGGCGCGCCCTCTTCGTAGGTGGGCAGGTCGAGGTGCCCCTCCCAGGCCCGCACCGCGGGCGTGACCGGAGCGGCCGGGGCGGGAGCCAGGAGCGCGAAGACGAGCGTGAGCGCGGCCGTCATCTTGATCGTCCTCCGACCTCCGCCGCCGAGGCCTCGTCCAGGAACAGCGTACCCCGCGGGTGGCGGCGCAGGATCGAGGCGGGGCACGCGCACGTGAGCGGACCGTCCAGCGCGGCCCGCACCGCCGCGCGCTTCTTGGGCCCGGGCACCACGACCACCACCTCGGGGATCCTCATCAGGAACGGGATGGTGAGCGACAGCGCGGTGCGGGGCACGTCCTCCACCCGCGCGAACGCCCCGTCGTGGACTTGCTGCGTCCGGCACGCCTCGTCGAGCGTCACCACCCGCACGTCCCGGCTGTCCGCGAAGTCGCACTCCGGCGGGTCGATGAAGGCCAGGTGGCCGTTCTCACCCACGCCCAGGATGGCCAGCGCCGGTGCCTCTGCCCGCAGGAGCGCCGCATAGCGCGCGCACTCGGCCTCCGGGTCCTTGGCTTCCCCGTCCAGGCCGTGGAAGGCCCGCACCGGGACGTGATCGAAGAGCCGCTCGCGCAGGAAGCGGCGGAACGACGCCGGGTGTCGCGCGGAGAGCCCGAGGTATTCGTCGAGGTGGAACGCGGTGAGGCGGTCCCACGGGAGGTCCGGGTCCGCGCGCAGCGCGGCCAGGAGCTCGTCCTGCGAGGGGGCGGAGGCGAAGATGACGGCCGCGCGCCCGTTCCGCTCCACCGCCTCCCGCACGCGCGCCGCTATCATCCGGGCCGCCGCCTTTCCCATCCCGGCACGGTCGGCGTGCACGCTCACGTCCAGCCGGCCGCGCACGAAGGCACCGGGACTTCCGGGCGGGACGGACGCGCTGACGGACGCAGGCCTGCCCCGCAAGGCCGAGGCGACCCAGCCGATGAAGTGCGGCAGCGACACCTCGGGATCCTCGATCTGCGGGTGCCACTTCTTCTCCCACTCGAAAGAGATCCAGCGGTCGTAGCCGGCGCCCTGCAGGACGGACAGGACCCGCTCGGGGTGGAAGACGCCGCGCCCGGGCAGGGCGGGAGCCCACTGCGGGCCGTCGCCCCCGCGGGCGGCGCGCACCACTTCTTTCAGATGGACGTGGCGGATGCGCCCGCCCAGCGCGGCCTGTCCTTCGGCAGGCGTCTCCCCCACCTCGAACGCGTTCGCCGGATCCCACAGCACGCCCACGGAGCCCGAGCGCACGCGCTCCAGGATGCCGAGGGTGGCCCGCGCGCGCGCGAAATCGCCGTGCGACTCCAGCCAGACCTCGACGCCCAGCGGCCGCGCCGCCTCTCCCAGCCGCTCCAGCGCCTCGGCCACGAGGGCAGCGGTCGAATCGAGGTCCTGGCCGGCCTGCACGCGGTCCCCGAACACGCGGATCCCGGCCGCCCCCAGGCGCGCCGCCAGCTCCAGCGAGCGCAGGGCCTCGTCCAGCGCGCGCTCGCGCGCGGGGCCCGGCGGATCGTGGAAGAACGACCTCGTGTCCAAACAGGAGATGGCGAGCGCCGCGTCGCGCAGGCGGCCCAGCGTCTCCCGCAAACCCGAGCCGGTCAGCTCCGGCCGCGCCCAGAGCGCGTCGTCGCCGTCCACGAACCGCAGCTCCACGCCGTCGTAGCCCAGCCGGCCGGCGGCGTCGAAGATCCGGTCGAGGCTCCACGACGGACAGCCCAGGGTGGAAAAGCTGACCTTCACGTCATCCGCTCCAGCATGTCGACGCTCACCCGGTTCCCCGGCCGCCGCCCGGCGAAGAACCGATCGAGGTCGTCGAGGACCACGTCGGCCATGGCCGCGCGGACCTCGCGCTGGCCCGCGCCCACGTGCGGGGTCAGTATGACGCCGCGCCGGCGCCGCAACGGGTGGCGCAGCGGCAGGGGCTCGGGATCGGTGACGTCGAGCGCGCAGCGGATCCGGCGGCGGCGCACCTCGACCGTCAGCGCGTTCAGGTCGAGGAGCGCCCCGCGCGCGACGTTCACCACCATGGCGCCGTCCGGCAATCGCGCCAGCTCGCGCCGTCCCAACATGCCTCGCGTCTTCTCGGTGAGGGCGGCGGCCAGCACCAGGTGCCGCGAGCCGTCGAGGAGCGCGCTCCAGGTCACCGGCGTGGCTCCCGCCCGCCGGATGGCCGCCGCGCCGACGTACGGGTCATGGACGAGGAGACGCGCCCCGAAGGGACGCAGGAGCGCGACCACCTGCCGGCCGATGCGGCCGAAGCCGAGGATGCCGACCGTTCGACCGAACAGCGACTCGTCGCCCAGACCGTCGCGGTGGACGCGCGCGTAGGCCGAGTTGGACGCGCGGCGCAGCCCGTCGCGATGCGCGTCCACGTTGCGCACGCCGTAGAGAAGGACCGCCACGGCCAGCTCGGCCACGTAGCGGGCCATGGGGCCCGGCGCGTTCGTGATCGTGACGCGGTCGAAGAGCGAAGCCGCGAAGCGGCCCTTCACCTCGCCTCCGCAGTGGCCGATCATCCGGACGCGCGGCGCGCCGCGGAGGGCATCGGCCGGGAAGCGCGGGCTGTCCCAGGTGGTGACGAGCGCGTCCGCCTCCGCCAGCACGCCACGCGGCACGCCTTCCAGCGTGCGCGCCGCCGAGCGCGACCAGCGGAACCGGCGCGACAGCCGGCGCTGCCGGGCCTCGTCGAAGAACGAGCGGAAGAGCGCGTCCGGGGCGAGCACGAGCAGGCGGGGACGGTGCAAGGCGGGCATGGGCGTCAGATCGTCTTCAGCAGGCCGCGGCCGGACTGCGCGGTATTGCGAACGAGCGCCACCACGAGCGCGGCCGCGGCCAGCGGCACCAGGCTGGCCGTGATGAGGATGGGCTTGAAGGAGAAGCGGTCGGCCACGATGCCGATCAGGTACGTCGAGAGCAGGGTGCCGGCGCCCGCGGCCGCGCCCGACATCCCCGCCACCGAGCCCACCGCGCGGCTCTCGAAGAGGTCGGCGGGCAGCGCCAGGGCCATGGTCGACATCACGGCGTAGGAGAAGGTCGCGATGGCGAAGCACGCGACGAGGGCGGTGATCTCGGAGAGGAAGGCGGCCGGGATGAGCGCGAGCACGCCGAACCCGCCGGCCACGATCAGCGTGCGGCGCGCCCGCCCCACGCTCCAGCCGCGCCGGATGAGCCCGCTCGAGACGCCGCCGCCGAAGAAGTTGCCCAGGTCGGCGGCCAGGAACGGCACCCAGAAGCCCACCGCGGTCTTCTCCAGGTCGAATCCCTTGCTCACCAGGTAGATCGCGAACCAGTCCGTGATCATGAACCACACGGGGTCGGTGAGCCCGCGGCTGGCGATGGCGCCCCAGGTCTGGGGCAGGCCCAGCAGCGTGCCCGCGGGCACCGTCTCGTCGGTCTGCGGCGGAGCGCCCGCCCGCTCCTCGGCGCGGTCGGCCAGGATCGCGCGCCGCTCCGCCTCGCCCAGGCGGGGATGGGTGTCCGGCGGATGGTAGTGCCGCCGCCAGAGCAACAGCCAGAGGAAGCCCAGGGCGCCCGTGATCAGGAACGCCGGGCGCCAGCTGCCGAAGCGCAGGTAGAGGAAGGGCACGATGACGGTGGCCAGCGCCGCGCCCACCGACGATCCGCTGTCGAACAGGGCCACCGCCCACCCGCGCTCGCGCCGCGGGAACCACTCGCTCACCGCCTTGGTGGCCGCGGGCCAGTTGGCGGCCTCCCCCGCCCCGAGCAGGAAGCGCAGCCCGCAGAAGCTGGCGAAGCCGTTGGCGCAGGAGGTCAGCACGGCGATGATCGAGTACCACAACACCGCCAGCGAGAGCCCGTTGCGCGTGCCGAAGCGATCGAGCAGGCGGCCGGAGACCGCCTGCATGACGGTGTACGACAGCCGGAAGGCGATCACGATCCAGGCGAAGTCCCGGTTGCTCCAGTGGAATTCCGACTTGAGGTGCGGGGCCAGCACGCTGAGCGTCTGCCGGTCGAGGTAGTTGACGACCGTCGACAAGAACAGCAGCGCGCCGATCCACCATCGGTACCGTCCGATCACGCGCCCATCCGAAGCCACGCCGTGCGCACCTGCGGCAGCACCGCGTCCACGTGCTCCCGCCGGATGTATCCGTGCTCCGCGCTCAGCGTGTTGGCGGTGCCGCAGGCCACACCGAGGCGCAGGACCTCGTCCAGGGGAAGGCCGCGGGCCAGGCCCACGGCCACGCCCGCCAGCAGGCAATCGCCCGAGCCCACCGTGTTCGCCGCGGGCTGGGGCGGCGCCGTCGCGTGGCAGACGCGGCCCTCGGACGCCAGGATCGCGCCCTCCGCGCCCAGCGACACGACCACGATGGCGATCCCCCGCGCGCACAGCCGGCGCGCGGCGTCGGCCGCGGCCGGCACGCCCTCGATCCGTTCGCCGAGGAGCGCCTCCACCTCCTGCCGGTTCGGCTTGATCAGGAACGGCCGCGCCTCCGCCGCGGCCCGGAGGAGTCCTCCGCTGGCGTCCACCAGGCAGCGCACGCCCGACTCGCGCAGCGCGACGACGAGACGCGCGTAGACGTCCTCCGGAAAGCCGCGCGGGACGCTGCCCGACAGAACGGCCACTGCGGAATTCCTCGCCGCGGCCAGGAAGGCGTCGCTCAGGGCGCGCTGCCGGGCGTCGTCCACCTCCGGCCCCGGCTCCAGCACCTCGGTGATGCGGCGGCCGCCGGCCTCGTGGATGGTGAGACAGGTCCGCACCTCGTCCGGAATCGGTGTCCCCTGGAAGGCCACGCCGGCGGGAGCGAGCGCGTCCTCGAAGAAGCGCCGGTGCGGGCCGTCGATCAGTCCCACCAGCGTGGCGGGCTCGCCCAGCGCGCCGACCGCGCGCGCCACGTGCAGCCCCTTGCCCCCCGGATACGCGCGGACCGAGGACGCGCGGTTCACGGCGCCGCTGCGCAGCTCCGCCATCTCCATGACCTTGTCGATCGAGGTGTTGAAGCCGCCGACCGTGATCACGACGGCCCGGCCAGCAGGCGCTCCACCTCCGCGCGGTCCGCCTGCCGGCCCGTGCCGCCCGATCCGCGCGTGGACAGGCTGCCACAGGCCGAGCCCCAGCGCAGGCACTCCGCGAGGGGCCGGCCCTGGAGCCAGGCGTGCAGGAAGCCCGCGTCGAAGGAGTCGCCCGCTCCAGTGGTGTCCACGAGGTCCGCGGGAAACGCCGGGACCTCGAGGAGCTCCCGGTCGACCAGGGTGGCGGCGCCTCGCGGGCCGAGCTTGACCACCGTGCGGGTGCGGCCGTTCCCGAGCCGGACGAGCCCCTCGCGCACGTCGTCCGTGCCCGTGATCCCGCGCAGCTCCACCTCGTTCGGGAAGAAGAGATCCACCTCGCGCAGCGTGTCCTTCAAGCCGTCGTTCCACCGCTCGGCGGGGTCGAAGCCGGGATCCAGAGACGTGGAGAGGGCCGCGGCGCGGGCGCGGCCGAAGAGCGCGGCGCAGGACGGCCGCAGCTTCTGCTGGAGGTAATACGACGACACGTGCAGGTGGTCGAAGCCGCGGAACGCGGAGTCCGGGATGGCGGCGGCCTCGAGCGCGGCGATCGAGCCCAGGTACGACATCAGCGCCCGGTCGCGCGCGGCCGAGGTCAGGGACACCGTGACCCCGGTCTTGATGGCGGGATCCACGACCACGCGGGAGACGTCGATCCCGGCCGTCCCCATCGTCTCCACGCAATACGCACCCCAGGGATCGGCCCCCACCACGCTCAGGAAGGCCACGGGCGTTCCCAGGCGCGCCAGCCCCATCGCGCAGATGGCGGAGGCGCTGCCCAGCGTCATCACGAAGTCGTCCACCAGGACCTCTTTGCCCGGCGCGGGGAAGGCCTGGTATCCCTGGAGGATCAGGTCCACGTTGAGCTCGCCCGCCACCAGGACCCGCTTCTGGCCGGCGCTCATCGCCGGCGATGGATGGCGAAGTCGCCGACCACGCGGCTGATCACCCCGTCGTCCGAGGGCGAATCCGGACGCAGCCCCGCGCTGAGGCAGCGGAAGAAGGCCAGCAGCTGGCCCACCAGGACGTCGAGCACCGGCGCGTCCTCGTCGGCCACCGCGGCCAGCCCGGGCGGGTCGATGACGACGTCTCCCGCGCAGACGAGGTCGGCGGGCACGCCGGCCCCGAAGATGACCTTGCGCGCGCCCAGCTTCTTCCGGTTCAGCTCGCGCACCAGGTCGATCTCGTAGGCACGGCTTACCGGGTCGCTGGAGAGGAAGCACACCACCAGCGCGCCGTCGTCGATCGCGCACATGGGGCCGTGGCGCAGCCCCAGGTAGGTCTCGGGGAACGTCTTCACCTGTCCGCCCGTCATCTCCAACATCTTGAGCGCGGCCTCCCGCGCGGCGCCGTAGCGGTTGCCGCCGCCGAGGTAGACCGCCGTCGTGTAGCCGCTGCGCGCCGTCCGCGCCAGCGTGTCCGCGTGCCCGAGGAGCAGATCGGCGGCCAGACCCGCGAGGGTAGCGATGCGGGTTCGATAGGCCGGGACGTCGTGGCGCAGGGCCAGCAGGCGGCCGGCCAGCACCATGTTGGTGAAGCTGCTGGTCATGACCAGGCTGCGGTCGCAGGTCCGGTCGTCGAGCACCACCGTGGCCACCCGCGGGTCGTCGCGATAGCGGGTGGCCAGCCGGCCCTGCCCGCTGCACGTGATCACGAGGTGGCGGCACACGGGAAGCGCCTCGCGCACCGCGTCGACCGCGCCGCAGCTCTCGGGGCTGTTGCCCGAGCGCGCGAAGGAGACCATCAGCGACGGCAGGCGGGCGCTGAGGCAGCCGGTCGGGTGGGTGAGGACCATGCCCGCGGACACCGGCTGCACCGGGATGCCCAGCGCGCTCTGCAGCGCAAGCGAGAGGCACTCGCCCGCGTAGAGCGAGCTGCCCGATCCCGTGAGCACGACGGCCCCGAGCGCGCCGTCGGAATCGACGGCCGCGAGCGACGCCTCGATGACGGCCGCGCGGGCCGACATGCGCGAGGCCGTCTCCAGCCACGTGAGGGGCTGCTGGCAGATCTCGCGGAGGGTGTGGCGGTATCCGCGGAGGTCCTGATCAGCGGGCGGGGCGGCCAGGAGGCCGCCGATCTCGCCGGGCAGCGCCGCCAGGGAGACCAGCCAGTCGTCCACGGAGCCGTGCAGCTCCCGCATGGTCGCTATCCGCCGTTTGACAGCAAAGAAAGCGGAGCCTATAAGAAAGCGATTGAAGGCTATCGAAATGAAACGAAAGAGTCAATCCTCGACAGCGCCACTTGTGACGCTTTCGAGCCTTTCGCTCGGCCATGGCAAGCGGGTCCGGCTCTGGCGCCTGCTCTACGGCCACGGACCCGGCAACGGCACCCTGCTCGTACTGCCCCTCGACCAGGGCCTCGAGCACGGCCCCGCCGATTTCTTCGCCAACCCGGCGGCCCTGGACACCGATTTCCAGTTCCGGCTGGCCGTGGAGGGGAAGTACTCCGCGATCGCCCTCGGCATCGGCCTGGCCGAGAAGTACATGAAGGACTACTGCGGCCGCATCCCCCTGATCCTGAAGCTCAACGGCAAGACGAACATCCCCGACGACGCCGAGGCGGTCTCGCCGCTGTCCGCGAGCGTCGAGGACGCGGTGCGGCTGGGCGCCGACGCGGTGGGCTACACGCTCTATGTCGGCTCGCCGCGCCAGGACTCCGAGATACGCGAGTTCCAGCGCGTGCGGCAGGATTGCGAGCGGCTGGGCATGCCGGTGGTCCTGTGGTCCTATCCGCGCGGCCGCGCCGTCGAGGCCAAGGGCGGCAAGGGCACGCTCTACGCCCAGGATTACGCCGCGCGCGTGGCCGAGGAGCTGGGCGCCGACGTGGTCAAGCTGCACGAGCCCGATGAGGACAACGCGCGCTCCCCCGAGCCGTACCGGTCCTTGCGGGAGACCCCGGCGGAGCGCTTGCGGCGCGTCGTCCGGTCGGCGGGCAAGGTCCTGGTCCTGTTCTCCGGCGGCGTGAAGCAGGACGACGACCAGGCGGTCCTGCGCAAGGTCCGCCTCTACATGGAGAGCGGCGCCACCGGCGTGATGTTCGGCCGCAACATGTGGCTGCGCGACTTCGACCACGCCGTGGCCCTCACACGCCAGGTGCACCCGATCCTGCGCCGGCATTCCCGGTAATCGTCGACGACAGAGCGGAGGCCTTCATGAAGGTGAGCCCGTTGAGCCGGCGGGAATGGTTGGCCAGCCTGGGCGCGGCGTCGGCGGGGCTGGCTCTGGGCGGCCGAGCTGCCCGCGCGCAGACTGCCCAGGACGCGCACCCGGCGGACGCGCCGCTGCTGCTGAAGGACTATCAGCCCAAGAGCATGCTGCACGTGCCGGAGACCAAGGTCCCGCGCTCGCGCTTCCCCGCCATCGACATCCACACCCACCTGTCGTGGGCCAAGAACGGCGAGGGCGGCGTCTCGCGCGGCGAGGAGATGAAGTTCCTGGCCGAGCCTGGCGACCTCATCCCGGTCATGGACCGCAAGAACGTCCGCATGATGGTGAACCTCACGGGCGGCACCGGCGCCGGCCTGGCCGAGAGCATCCGCAAGTTCGAAGGCGCCTACCCTGGCCGCTTCGCCACGCTGACCGAGCCGTCCTACGGGTCGTTCAAGGACCCGCGCTACCCGCAGATCCAGGCGGACGCCATCCAGCAGGCCAAGAAGGCCGGCGCCCGCGGCCTGAAGATCCTGAAGACCCTGGGCCTGTTCCTGCGCGAGGACCTCACGACGGGCCCGCTGGTGAAGATCGACGACAAGCGCTTCGACCCCATGTGGGACGCCTGCGGCACCCTGGGCATGCCGGTGTGGATCCATGTCTCCGACCCCGAGGCCTTCTTCCTGCCCACCGACCGCTTCAACGAGCGCTACGAGGAGCTGTCCAACCATCCCGACTGGTCGTTCCACGGCCGCGACTACCCGTCGAACGCGGAGATCATGGCCGCCCGCGATCGCGTCTTCGCGCGACACCCCAGGACGCAGTTCCTCGTGCTGCACGTGGGCAACGACGCCGAGAACCTGCCCTTCGTGTCCGAGACCCTGGACCGCTTCCCCAACACCGCGGTCGAGCTCGGGGCGCGGGTGGGCGAGCTGGGGCGGCAGCCGCGGCAGTCGCGCCGGTTCTTCGACAAGTACCAGGACCGCATACTGTTCGGCACCGACGCAGTCCCGCCGCCCTATGGCAACGAGACGCCGCAGCAGGTCTTCGGCGACGAGCTGTACGAGATCTATTACCGCTTCCTGGAAACCGAGGACGAGTACTTCGACTACGCGCCCGCGCCGGTGCCGCCGCAGGGACGGTGGCGGATCTACGGCATCGGGCTGCCCGAGCCCATCCTCAAGAAGGTCTACGAGGACAACGCCGTGCGCTGGCTGGGGTTGAAGTCGTGATCGCGGCGGCCTGGGTTCTCGCGGCCTGGGGCGCGGCGGCCGAGGCAGCGCCGCCCAGCTACGTCGTCTCGCCGACGTCCGCGCCGGGCGCCACGCTCCTGGCCGGCGACGCCGCGGCGTGGAAGGACGCCCCGCGCATCGAGTGGGGCCCGTCGCCCTACGCCACGCAGTTCGCGGCGCT
>Ga0070673_100003244_pt1 | contig 10094 bp, 7 predicted proteins | sample KBSM23metaG_FD_65342 | JGI IMG/M metagenome (GOLD analysis project Ga0070673, IMG submission 65342) | Miscanthus rhizosphere microbial communities from Kellogg Biological Station, Michigan, USA - KBS M2-3 metaG | ecosystem: Host-associated > Plants > Roots > Rhizosphere > Soil ...
CTGAACTTGTCGCCGTCGACTTTCGCGAACACGATGAAGATGTCGGCGAAACCGCCGTTTGTGATCCACATCTTCTCGCCGTTCAGCACGAAGCTGCCGTCGGACTCGCGCCTGGCCGCGGTTTTCGCGCCGAGCGCGTCCGATCCCGAGCCTGATTCGCTGAGGCAGTACGCGCCGACGATCTCGCCGGTGACGAGCTTCGGCAGGTACTGGCGTTTCTGCGCCTCGGTACCGAAGAGCGAGAGCGGCAGGATCGTGAGGTTGGTTTGCGCGCCGAAGGTCGCGCCGAACGACGCGGCCTGCGCCATGTGCTCGCTCACGATCATCGAGGTCATTTTGTCGAGCTGCATGCCACCGTACTCTTCGGCGACGTCGACGGAAAGGAGGCCCAGCTCGGCACCGCGCGCCAGAAGACGTCGCGCGACGGTCCACTCTTTCCGCTCCAGGGCGTCGAGCTGCGGCAGGACCTCGTTGGTGACGAATTCTTCGGTCGTCCGCGCGATGAGGCGCTGTTCTTCGGTGACGCGCTCGGGCGTCCAGACGGCTTCGGGATCGGCGGCGGTCAGCAGCCACTGACCGCCCCGCAGAACGACGACGGTCTGGTCGGTGGTTGCTCCCATGATTACATTCTCTCAAATATACCGGCCGCGCCCATACCGCCTCCAACACACATGGTCACCATGCCGTATCGGGCCTTGCGGCGCTGCATCTCGTACAGAATGCTCGCCGTCAACCTGGCGCCCGTGCACCCGAGCGGATGGCCAAGCGCGATGGCGCCGCCGTTGACGTTCAACCGGCCGGGATCGATCGGCAGCGCCCGCAGGCAGGCCAGCACCTGCACGGCGAACGCCTCATTGAGCTCGACGAGATCGATCTGATCGAGCGTCAGTCCCGCGAGCTTCAGCACCTTCTGCATCGCGGGCACGGGGCCGATGCCGAACCGCTCGGGTTCGACGCCGGCGGTCGAAAAGGCCACGAACCGGGCGAGCGGCGTCAGCCCTCGTTCCCTCGCGATGCGCGCCGACGTGATGACGACGGCCGCCGCGCCGTCGCTCATTTGCGACGAATTGCCGGCCGTGACGGTGCCCTGCGCGTGGAAGGCGGGCTTCAGCTTGGCGAGAGCATCGGCGGTGGTATCCCGCCGCGGTCCCTCGTCGATGGCGAACGTCACCTCGCGGACCACGGGACTTCCGCTGCCGCCGTTCGACGGTTCCGCCACGGCAGCCTTAACAGGAACGATCTCGTCGACGAAGCGGCCGGCGTCGATGGCCGCGAGGGCGCGCTGGTGGCTGGCGAGCGCGAAGCGGTCCTGCTCGTCGCGCGCGATCATCGACTCGCGAGCGTGATTCTCGGCGACGAGTCCCGTACTCAGATAGACGTCCGGATACCGATCCATCAGCACGGGATTCGGCGCGATCTTGTTGCCGCCCATCGGCACGAGGCTCATCGATTCGGTGCCGCCCGCCACGATGACCGAGGCTCCGCCGCACATGACGCGTTCGGCGCCGTAGGCAATCGCCTGCAGACCGGACGAGCAGAAGCGATTCACCGTGACGGCGGATGCCGAGACGGGAATCCCGGCGCGGAGGCTGGCGATCCGGGCGACGTTCAGGCCCTGCTCGCCTTCCGGCATCGCGCATCCGAGAATCACATCGTCCACATCCGCGGGCTCGATCCCGGTCGCACGACGGATGACCTCGGTGATCACCGCCGCGCCGAGATCGTCCGGCCGCGTGCCGCGCAGCGCGCCGGCGCGCTTGCCGACCGCGGTGCGAACGGCCGATACGATGACAGCGTCTTCCATAATCAGGTCCGGCTAAAGCCCGTGAAGGTCCGGCTAAAGCCGGACGCTACGCCCGTGCCTGCGTCCGGCTTCAGCCGGACCAGTCTCCCAGCAAGTCTTCGATCGCGTCCGCGACTTCGCTGACCTTGCCGTCGAACAGATGGTCCGCCCCGTCGACGACCACCAGCTCTTTCGGCTCGGCGGCGCGCGCATAGAACTCGCGCATATCCTTCAACGCACTGAGCTCGTCGCGCTCGCCGTGGATGAAAAACTTCGGCTTCGAGCTTGCGCGTACCGCTTCCCAGTCGTAGGCCGCGATCGGTAGCGCGATGCCGATGAGCGTGGAAATACGCGGATCCTGGGCGCCGACCGACAGGCCGATCCAGGCACCGAACGACATGCCGGCTGCCCACATCCGCGCGTCGGGATAACGGTCGTGCATGAAGTCCACCGCAGCCTTGAAGTCGTCCTTCTCGCCGGGCCCACCGGTGAAGCTGCCGGCGCTCGCGCCGGCACCGCGGAAGTTGATGCGGAGAACGGCACAGCCGATGCGGGTCAGCGCCTTGGCCATCTGGTAGACGACCTTCGTGTGCATCGTGCCGCCGTACTCGGTGTGCGGATGTCCGAGCACCACCGCGGCCCGAACGCCGGCGGGCCGTCCATCGTGCAGCAGTCCATCCGCGCCGACGGTCCGCACCGTGTGTGGCTCGTCGAGCAGCGCTTCGAGGCGTCCGACGGGGCCCGCGATCTCCCGCAGCGGCATCAGGCGACTCCCGGGTGGTAGGTCGGGTCCTTTTGGATCCGGCGGTGCGGCGACTCCGAAAGGACGCGCCCTGCGCTCTCACGGTCCGAAAACGCGCCGGCGAATTCGCGGACGATCGCGGCAAAGTCTGCGGGACGCGTAATCCAGCCGAGATGGCCCGTCCGCTCGAGGACGACACCGCGCGCGCCGTGAATCAGTGAGACGTACCCGGCCGAGCCGTCAGCCGGCACCACATGATCGAGCGCGGGCTCGCCGGTCACGACGAGAGTCGGAGCAGCGATGTGCGCACAGTCGGCGACGCCATCGAACGTCGCCACCATCCGCGCGCGGCCGGCCATTCGCGCAAGCGACAGCGGGGCATCGAAAAGCGTCCGGAGCTGCAAACCGGTGAAATGCAAGCGGGCCGCAAGGTGCGGGAACGCCGCCGCCATTTCGCGGCGGAGCCGCCAGGGCGTTTCAGCGAAAAACAGCGGGCCGAGCAGATACGGCAGGCGCGTATAGAGCTCGTGCCGCCGCCGCAGGTGCCAGCCGGGCCCCGGGGTGGACGCGAGAACAAGAGCGGCGGTCCGATCGGGATGCGTCGCGGCAAAACGAAGCGCGACCAGACCGCCGAACGAGATCCCGCACACAATCGCCCGTTCAACTCCGCAGCGATCGAGCGCGGCCCGTACCTGCTCCACATAACAATCGGCGCCATGGCTCGCATCGAACGCGAAATCGGCCGACGGCTCATCGCAGAGCGGAAACGTGATGACGCGGAAGGTGGCGGACAATGCATCGATCGCGGGCCGTACGTACTCCCAGCGTCCCTGGATGCCTGGAATCAGCACCAGCGCAGGTCCGGTACCTTTCTCGACAATGCGCACGGATTAGTTCCTCAACGTCTTTCCCGTCTTCAGAGTGTACTGAATCCGCTCGAGAGTCTTCCGTTCGCCGCAGAGCTTGAGAAACGCTTCACGCTCGAGGTCGAGCAGATGCTGCTCGCCGACCGTTGTGGCCTGCGGCAGGGAGCCGCCGGCCATCACGGAGGCCAGCGCCCGGCCGACCACGGCATCATGATCGCTGATGCGTCCCCCGCGCCACGCCAGATGGATGCCGAGCTTCAGCGCCGCCAGCACGGAGTCGCCTCCGACCGGGATCGTCCGCCGCGCGGGACGCTGATACCCGTCGCGCGCCCGCTCGAGCGCCAACGCCTTCGCGTCGCTGATCAGACGTTCTCTGTTCAGTGTCACGCGATCGGCCTCGCCGACGAAGCCGAGACGGCGGGCGTCGAGCGCGCTGGTCGAGACCTTCGCGAAGCCGATGGTCTCGAATACCTCCTGAACAAACGGCAGCACATCCGCGTTGGGCCGCGGCAGCCCGCTCACGCTTCGCGCCACCATTTCGGTGACGCCACCCCCGGCCGGAATCAGGCCCACGCCGACTTCAACAAGGCCGATGTAGCTTTCGGCCGAGGCCTGCAACCGATCGGCATGAAGCGCGATCTCACAGCCTCCGCCGATCGTGAGCCCGAACGGCGCGACGATGACCGGGACATCCGCATACCGCAAGGCCTGGGTCGCGTCCTGGAACGCGCGGACCATCAGATCGATCTCATCCCAGTTGCCTTCCTGCGCCTCGAGCAGCAGGAGCATCAGATTGGCGCCGGCAGAGAAGTGCGGTCCATCGTTGCCGACCACCAGCGCCAGGTAATTGCGCGCGGCTTCTTTCACGCCGGCATGAAGCATCTGAATGGTGTCGCCGCCGATCGTATTCAGCTTCGAGTGGAATTCCACGGCGAGGACGCCGTCGTCGAGGTCCACGAGGCTTGCCCCCGAGTTGCGCCGCACGATTCGGCTCCGGTCCTTCGCGGCTTTCAGAATCTGCAGGTCCGGCGCCGCCGGCGGGATGCCGTCGCTTCGGAATCGGTTGCCGCCGGCCTCGACGATCTTCCGGACCGATGGTGGGATGTCATGGGAGCCGGCCCTGATCGCGTCGAGCACCTCGTGTATGCCGATCGCATCCCAGATCTCGAAGGGCCCGAGCTCCCAGCCGAACCCCCACTGCATCGCGCGATCGACGTCATCGATCGAGTGGGCCACATCGGACGCAACGCGCGCCGTGTGGAGCAGCGTCGGCCCAAGCGTCGCTCGAAGAAATCGGCCGGCCCTTCCCTGGTCCAGAAACAGGAGCTTGACGCGCTCCCCCGGGCTCTCGATATTTCGGGCCGCTTCGAGGGCGGGGATTTGGACAGGCTTCTTCGGACGGTACTCAAAGGTCGCCGGTTCGAGTACAAGAATTTCCGATCCCGCCCGCTTATAAAAACCCTGTCCGGATTTTTCGCCGATCCAGCCGCGCTCAACGAGCGATTGCAGAACAGCCGGGAGCGGGATCCCGAGATTGCCAGCGACGTGGGCGATGATGTCGAGGCCGACCACATCCATCGTGCGAAACGTGGCGCTCCTGGGGCGGCCGAGCGCAGGTCCAGTCAAGGCGTCGACTTCCTCGATCGTGTAGTCACCCGATTCGAAGGCTTTCAAGATCTCAATTACCGAGAAGATCCCGATGTGATTGGCGATGAAGTTCGGCCTGTCCTTCGCAATCACGACGCCTTTGCCGAGGCGCAGGTCGGCGAAGCGGGACACTCGCTCGACGACCGCCGGATCGGTCTCAGGCGTGGGGATGATCTCGAGGAGGTGCAGATACCGCGGCGGATTGAAGAAGTGCGTGCCCAGCCAGTGCCGGCGAAAGCCGTCGCTCCGCCCTTCCGCGAGCACGCCAATCGGAATCCCTGATGTATTCGAAGAGACAATCGTCTCGCCGGCACGCACGGCGTCCACGCGCGCGAGCAGCGCGCGCTTGATCTCCAGCTGCTCGGTCACGGCTTCGATAATCAGGTCCGTACCCGACAGCCGGCCGAGGTCCGTATCGAAACCACCCGGCTCGATCAGCGAAACGACGTCGGCCGTGAAGAACGGATCCGGCTTCAGCACGCGAGCGCGCTTCAATCCTTCACGCGCGATGTCGATCGTCAAATCCAGAAGGACCGTGCGGATCCCCGCATTGGCCAGGTGTGCGGCGATCTGTGAGCCCATCACGCCGGCGCCCAAAACGGCTGCAGAACGGATCGGAGACGAGAGAAGCATCGATCAAGCGTAGCGTGGGGCGCTTTCGAGTGCCAGGTGTTGGGTGCCGGGTGCCAGGGTGCCGTGCCGGGTGCCGGGTGCCAAGGTGCTGTGCGGGGTGCTGAATGCGCGGGCACCTGGTGCCCTTGATGCCAACGTGCCGGGGACCCGCGACCCGGCGTCACTTGCGGCATTTTCGGGTGCCCGGCGCGTCTGTGCTTTCCAGGTACTGCAGTGGACGGACGCAAGCGCCGACCGCGCGGTCCGCGAGCTCCTGTAGAGGAGTTGCTTCTCGAGGTAACAGCCGAATCCCTCCGCCAGATGGCTCGGCGCCGACGCGGCCGAATCTCTCAGCTGCTCGCAGAATCTGCGATCATCGCGTGCCGTCGATCGATCAACGAGCGCGTACACTTTCTTCTTGAGATCGTTCGCCAGCTGCCAGACTTCGAGATCCTGATAGCGGCGAGCACCCATGTCGAGTTATCTGGCAATGCCCATGCCGCGAACGAGCACGTTCGCGCACCCGGCACCCAGCACCCGGCACAGCACCCAGCACCAGACACCCGGCACGGCACCCGGCACCCTGGCACCTGGCACGCGGCACCCGGATCATTTCCACCTCGTGAGAATCGCTTCGCGTTCGAACAGGGCCACGCTAAAAAGAGTCAGGAGAATCCAGGCGCCGAAGAGTCCGAGCGCCACCAGCGCCAGCGCGCGGCCGGACAGCCACAGCGCGCCGCTGACCTGTCCGATCACAAGAGCGGTGACCGGAACGACGATCAGGACGCCGAATTGCTGCGCCGTTCGCGGATCGTTGACACGGGATGAAATGACCACCGCCATCTGCAGCGACACGAGCGCGCACATCGGTCCGACGCCGAGGACGAGCACGAGCGTTCTCGGGTTCAGCATCGCCGGCAAGACGCCCGTCTCGGCCGACCCCGCGATGATGAGGGCGTAGGCGATCAACCCGACGGTTGAAATCGCAAACGTCGGAATCAGCGCCCCGGCGACTTTTGCCATCAGCAGCTCGAGCGTCGTCAGCGGCGTCGCGAGCAGCGGCTCGAGCGTCCGCGCCTGCTTCTCGCCGACGATGGCGTGCGCGGCGAGGGCCATGGCTCCGGTCACCGGCATCAGCAGAAACACGATCAGAAACTGTTGAAAGATGAAGAGCTGCACGCGACCGTTCGTCGAGAGATTTTCGTGCGGCCCCATCAGGAGGCTGACTCTCGCGAGCCCTGCATCGTCTCCGAGAGAGTCCCCCGTCGTGGCGGGGATGAGGATGGCAATGACGAACGGCAGCACGAGGAAGACGAGCGTCGCAATCGCGACAGGCAGGAGGACGGCGCGGTTTCTCGCGACGTCCAGCAACTCCTTTTCAAGCAGCGCGCGGAACCGGATCACGACGGCACCGTTGCCACCCGGGCCTCGTCTGCCATGAGATGAAGGTAGACCTCCTCGAGGGCCGGAACCTCGGGCCGGATTTCCAGCACATCGGCGCCAGCGGCAACCAGCGCGCGGACGAAGGTCGGCGTTTCGCGGTCGGCGTGCGACAGGGTGAGGACAATGGCGCCGTACTCAATTGTGGCGCCGCGGTCAAAGCCGCGTGCGGTGCCGAGATACGCGCCCGCATCGCCCGCGACTCGCGCGAGGACACGGCCAGTCGTCAGGCGCTGGCGCAGTGCGGCAGGGCGATCGAGCGCGAGGAGACGCGTGTGAAGGACGGCCACGCGATCGGCCAGACGCTCGGCCTCGTCGAGATTGTGGGTCGACACGAGGATCGCGCAGCCCGCGCGCCGCCGGTCGGCGAGCATGCCGCGCACGGTACGAGCGATCTCCGGATCAAGGCCGGAGGTGGGTTCGTCGAGCAACAGGATGTCCGGCGTGTGCAGCAGGGCGCGCGCCAGCGCCGCCTTCTGGCGCAGCCCCTTTGAAAGCTCGGCGGCCCGCGTGGCCGCGTACGGTTCGAGGCCGAAGGTTTCGAGCGTCGACCGGATGACGGCATCGGGATGCGCGAGGGAGTACAGCCCGGCGTAGATGCGCAGGTTTTCTCGAACGGTGAGCCGGTCCCACAGCCCGGGCGCTTCCGTAAGAAACCCGATGCGGCTGCGGAGCGTGCTGCCCGTTGCGCGCGTCAGGCGGACGCCGTCGATTGTGACCGATCCGCTGGACGGAGCGATCAGCCCCGCCAGCATCCGCATCGTCGTCGTCTTGCCCGCACCGTTCGGACCGAGCAAGGCAACAATTTCGCCCGGCGCGACTTCCACGCTGACGTCGTCGACGGCGATGCGCGGGCCGAAGCTTCGGCTCAGGCCGCGGGCCGCGATCACCTCATCCCCGCGTCGAACTCATACAACCCGGGCGTCACCAGCAGCCGTCCCTTCGTGCCAAAGAAAAGGGCGGTCGGCGACAGAATCCCGGCGGCGCGGAACTGGACCGTGCGGATCTTGTCGCCGTCGGGGCCGTAAACGTACGTAAAGGGCACTGCCAGCGACACCCACAGGTTCCCCGAGCGATCGACGGCTGCCGTGCGAACGGTCGGCCGCACAAAAGGAACTTCGCCGTTCGCCGCGGGCCGCCGGGGCCATGTCGCGGGCAACTCCCTGATGAAGTCGTCGATCTCCAATCCCTCGATATGGCGCTCGAACATCAGGCGGCCTGCCGCGTCGTATTTCTGAAAGACCGGCAGGCCTGCCTGGAAAACGAAAAAGAAACCACCGGTTGGATCGACGAGCGGCAACCCGCTGTTGAGCGCGAGGTGCAACTCCCGATCATCCTCATGACCGGTGTAACGGAGATTTCCAAACGTCCGGTTCTGCCCTTCCCGGAGCTGATACTCGGCGATCAGACCGCCGGTATCCGGCAGCGACATCAGAATCGAATGGCCGGTGTACTGCAGGGTGCCGATGCCATTCACCGCGAAGTTATCGACGGAAATGCGAGCCTTCGCCCGTCCCGGCAGCGAAAAGCCGCCGATCGGAAAACCGACGGCGTTGAAAATCTGAATGCGCTCGGCTCCGCCCGGGGCATCGGCGACGACGAACGTGCCGTCTGGAGCGACTGAAAATGCGGTGGGGTCGATGATGCGCCCAGGCTCGGCGCCGATCCGGACGACTTCCCAGGAACTGGTCTGCGCTTCGTCGACGCCGAACACGGCGTGGGCGCGCCGATCGAAGACGAAATACTGTCCGGACGCGGATTGCTGAAAGCCGGCCGCCTCTCGAAAGCGCCCGGCGATGTGGGCGGGAATCGCTCCTGTCGACTGCAGAACGTCGACCTGCAACGCCATGAGCGTCGACACGAGCAGCAAGACGACGAGGAGAGGAATGATCTTGGACTGCATGGATCGCAGGCCGGGTCTTTTCGGACCCGGCTTCAGCGGCGGGTCCACAAGGACCCGCCCTACTCAGTATCGCGCGGTTTCGCGGATGGCCGTCAGGACGTCGGACGGCTGCGGCAGAATGGCCTCTTCGAGATCCGGGGAGTAGGCCACAGGCGTATTCAGCGCGCCGACCCGTCTGACCGGTGCGTCGAGGTACTCGAACAGCTCGCCGGCGATGCGGGCCGCTATCTCCGCGCCGAAGCCGCACAGCACCTGATCCTCGTGCGCGACAATCACCCGGTTCGTGCGCTTGACGTGCTCGGCGATGGTCTCCCAGTCGTACGGGACGATCGTTCGCAGATCGAGGACGGCGGCGCTGATGCCATCCTTTTCCGCCTGATGGGCTGCAAGCAGCGAACGCTGCACGAGCGCACCCCACGTGACGATGACCAGGTCGGAGCCCTCCCGGCGGAGCGCGCCCTTCCCGAACGGGATCATGAAATCCTTGCCGGGATATTCGCCCTTGTTGTACGTCTGACGGTACAGATGCTTGTGCTCCAGAAACATCACCGGATCGTCGCAGCGGATCGAGGTCCGCAACAGCCCGGCGGCATCGACGGCCGTCGACGGATACGCGATTCGGATCCCGGGACAATGCGCAAAGATGCTCTCACCCGACTGGCTGTGATACGGGCCGCCGCCGCGCAGATACCCGCCGATCGGCACGCGGACGACCATCGGGCACGAAGACGTGTTGCCCGAGCGGTATCGCAGCATCGACATCTCGTCGCGGATCTGCATCATCGCGGGCCAGATGTAATCGAAGAACTGAATCTCGACGACAGGCTTGAGCTTGCGCGTCGCCATCCCGACGGCGCGGCCGATGATGGCGGCTTCGGCGAGAGAGGAATTGAACACACGGTCGTCTCCGAAGAGGCGCTGCAGGCCGTGTGTGACCTTGAAGACGCCGCCCTTGCCGGTTACGACCTTCAAGCTCTCCTTGCGGCTCGCGTCGGCGACATCCTCGCCGAACACGACGATCCGCGGATCGTGGGCCATCTCGTCCTTGAGGGTACGGTTGATCGTGCCGACCATCGTGTCCGGCTTGCCTTCGGGCCTGGC
>Ga0070673_100003246_pt1 | contig 10093 bp, 8 predicted proteins | sample KBSM23metaG_FD_65342 | JGI IMG/M metagenome (GOLD analysis project Ga0070673, IMG submission 65342) | Miscanthus rhizosphere microbial communities from Kellogg Biological Station, Michigan, USA - KBS M2-3 metaG | ecosystem: Host-associated > Plants > Roots > Rhizosphere > Soil ...
GCGGCAGCGCGGTTGTATTTCTGGCCGGGACGCGGATCGAGAGCCTTGACAATTTCGAGGGCCTCCATGATTTCCTCGAGCTGGAGTCCCATAGCCTTCGCGATTTCCTTGTACTGCTTGCCCTGGACTTTGGCGAGATGATCGCGGACGATATCCATCGAAAAGCAATCATCTTCACCAAGCGAGTGCAGTTGAAGCATCAGACACTCACGCAGGTCGCGAGCAGCAACACCGGGCGGATCGAAAGCCTGGACGACCTCGAGAGCCTGCTGAACATCTTCAAGCGCATGCTCTCCGCTCTCTGCAATCTCCTCCAGCGTGATAGGAACTTCGCGACCGGATTCATCCACCGCGCAAAGGTAACCATCTTCATTGAGATTCCCGACGATTGAATGACACGCAAGACGAACGGGCGGCTCGATGTGAGTGAGACCTAGTTGCCACTCAAGATGATCTGTCAACGTCGGCGTCTTTGCGATGAAGTTCTCGAATGAGGGTTTCTCGAAGATTTCCGTTTCGCGGGGACGCGAGGCGCTGTCATTCAGGTAATTGTCGAAACTTGCAAGATCGATATCGGCGTATGGATCTCCGTCAGGCTCGGGCTCGGGAGCTTTTGCGTCGACGTTCTCGGCGACAGTCTTCTCGCGTTGGCTAAGTTCCTGGTAGGGAGTCTCACCGTCGTCGACATCAATGGAAGGCGCCTCCGTTCCGTTACGGCTCAGCGTGAGATCCGGCGCTTCTGCAGCCAACTCCGGACTCTCGACAATTTCGGTACCTTCCTCCAGCACGGGGTTCTGGACGAGTTCCTGCTGGATCATATCGGTGAGTTCGAGTTTGTTCAGCTGCAGCAGGTTCACCATCTGAACCAGACTTGGTGTGAGTAGCTGCTTTTGCTGAACCTTGAGGCTCAGTTTGTGTTCGAGAAAAGCCATATGCAATTACTGCGGCTCAGTCCAGAGTGAAGTGTTCACCAAGATAAACCCTCTTAACTTCGGGGTCACTTCCCAACGCTCTGGGCGTTCCCGACCGAAAAATTGAACCGTTACTGATGATATAAGCGCGATCTGTGACCTGCAAGGTTTCTCTCACATTGTGGTCAGTTATCAACACCCCAATATGCCTGGATTTCAGATGCGCAATGATTTTTTGAATTTCTATAACGGTAATTGGATCGATCCCTGAAAACGGTTCATCGAGCAAAATAAACTTTGGTGAAATCACAAGGGACCGCGCGATTTCGACGCGCCGCCTCTCACCTCCCGACAATGTGTCGGCAATACTCTTGCGAACATGGGTGATCCCGAACTCCTCAAGCAAACTGTCCAGGCGTTTTCGACGCTCTCTACCGTTTATGGAAAGCGTTTCAAGAATCGCCATGATGTTCGCCTCGACCGTGAGCTTTCGGAAAACCGAAGCCTCCTGCGGAAGATAGCCGATACCATTCTGAGCGCGCAGGTACATCGGCAGATTCGTGATGTTGTGCGAACCCAACATGACGGAACCGACGTCGGGGCGCGTCAATCCCACAATCATGTAGAAGGTTGTCGTTTTGCCTGCGCCATTGGGCCCCAGCAACCCCACCACTTCGCCCTGCGCCACGGTTACATTGACATCGCGAACGACCACGCGCCCTTTATACGTCTTCGAGATGCCGACGGTCTGGAGTGAGACTACTTCTCCATCGGAGCCGATATTATGACTTGCTGGTTCGCGCAATTCGTTGCAGTCCTCTTGCCGTCGGCGGCGATACGTATGATGCAAGCTTTCATGGAACGCTCCGTACCGCCCGAAATCTCAGCCGGAGAGGCGTTCGTGCCCGATAGACGCGTGGCTCCGGTTGCCACGTTATATTCCATGGTGGCTCCAGTGCCCTTTTGCGTGCCCTGGACCATGTCCACGCCGCCTGTGGCAAGGATCGTTTCGAGATTCCCGTCCTTGGAATGTACCTCGAGGTCATTCGACTTCAACTTCATATGCACTTTTTTATCAGACTTTTCCGGGCCCGATTTTGGAGGCGGGAAATCACCCACGACTGAAACCCCACCTTTATAGTGCCCAACCTGGGCCCCATCCCCCGGATCGCTGAACTCCAGACGCTGCGCTGTGACTTCCTGGCCGGAGGGGGAGACTGTACGAACGTCACCTTCCGCCTCGAAGCGTTTGTCTTTCGGGAACAGAGCCAGACTCATCGCCTTGATTTTGCTTCGATCCGGCGGATACATCTCGACCTCTCCCTTATATTCGACACGGGGATTGTCACCCCCCAACTGGGCTTCGACGCGACGCGCGAAAATCACGACTGGAGGCTTCTCGGATTCCGCGTTGATCATTCTGACTTTGCCTTGCCCACCTTCGCCCACGAAGGATTCGCGTTTTCGATCCACTATGATCTTCGATGCGTACAGCGTGCCCTGTGAATCCGTGAACTGAGGATTGCCTTCCTCCATTTCGATGCGATCCCCTCCGTCCCGAACGGTCAGTTTTCCGGAACTTCCGCTGCGACCGCCCTCCTCGCTAAATGTGACGGAGCCCGTCTGGACCATTGACGTCAGTGTCTTGGTCTTCGTATCGAACCGAGCATTGGTGGTGTTCGCATTTGTTGTCAATCCGGCGGCTTTGAGCTTGGCGCGTGCTGCGGTGTTGAATAACTGCTCATGGTTATCGTCCCTCATATCGATTACGAAGTTGCTACCCTCGATATTTAGACCGTCCCTGGCGAAAATCGAGGCGCCCTGTGTTCGTACCGATCCTGATCGCAATCCTGCGGGCTCGATTCGAATCGTGTCTGCCGCATCGAGAGTGCCGGAAGAATCACTTTCGAAGTGGGGATGTTGGCGTGCCTCGACGACTTTGAGATTACCACTCTCGAGCCAGGCTTCGACTTCAGGTCCTTTGAGTGTCCCATTAAGCGAACTGTCATCGGCGGCGCTGGCTGAAGTCCCCGCCCGACGTTCGGTCCGGACGTTTCCCCGGCCAATGACGTGTTCGATATCTCCAGCGTCCGACAAATCGCTCTGAAGCCAATCGGAATTGACCTCGAATGACGGAGCTTCTGCCCGCGCACCGCCTTCCACGGTAACTTTTCTTGGTCGATAAGTACCCGGCAACAACTCGGCTCGGCCCTTGTCTCCGCGAATTCGACCGTTGCCAGAATTAAGTTCAAGACCCTGGGAAACCGTCGCCCAGTTCTCGCGGGACTGAAATTCGGCAGCGCCTCCGTTCATCCCGCCGCCACGGTTGAGATAAATTTTGAAATGATCCGTGAGGCGCATCATGCCGGAATTGAGGAAGTACTCCATCCGTCCGGACTCGCCTGTCATTTCTCCTTCACGATTGAGAGTCGTGTGAACAGGAGATAAAATCGTTCCGCCGGCATGGTCGTACGACAACTTTTCAGTTTGGGCGATTGTTCCGGGTTCGAGTTCGACACTGACATTGCGGTTACACACGATGTGATTGGTCAGACGGTCATGACTGCATTCGGCGCCCCGGATGCGCCGGTCCGGATCACCCTGCCGGCGTGCGTAAATCAGGATTTCGACATCCTCCAGCGCCGTGCGATTGTCTTCAAAGCTCAGCATCTTGCGGCCCTTGATGAGGAAAATGTTTCTGTCGCCTTCGGAAGCGACATACTGCACGCCGCTGGTGCTCACCTGGAGACCCGAAGGAAGAGCGTCCACATCACTGCGAGCGGCCGGCTGCCCGTTTCGGGTTCGGGCCAGGTAACTCCAGGCGGCAACGAACACAAACGCGAAGATGACAACCGGCAGCACCCAGGAAAGAACCTGGGTCACACGGTACAAGCCTAACCGCTTCAGCCTCATCGTGGTCAGTATACGGGGATTTGCCTGGCGGGGTACCCGGAAGATGGATCTGGACTCCCCCTGCCCTGAGACTACAATTTCAGGCAATGAATAAAGGAATTTTGCCGTGGATTTTCGCTCTGATGATTATGGTTTCGTCGATCCGCGTGCGCGCCCATCACTCGCTCTCGGGCTCTTATGACATGAGCCGCGAGATCACACTCAACGGCGCTGTCACAGCCTTTCAGTTTGTTAACCCGCATCCCTTCGTCTCGTTTGCCGTGGAATCGCAAAAGGGAACGAAGGAGCAGTGGCGAGGGGAACTGGATAACCGTTCGGAATTGGTCGCCGCCGGCATGACAGAGGGAACCTTCAAGCCTGGGGACCGGGTTGTCATTGTCGGAAACCCCGGCCACGATAAAGCGCAGACCGTCTATGTCCGAAAGCTTGATCGTCCTGCCGACGGTCTTAAGTACGAACAAGTCGGCACCACACCCAGCATTCAAATCCCCAGCAAGCGTTAACTACCGCGTGGCGAAATCAGTTCGTCACTTTGAGACCGCCCATTACCACGGTTCCCTTCAAAACCAAACGATGGTCTGAATTGTCGGGATGCCGAGTGTTGTCGTCGAAGCCTCCCATGATGGAACTGACGCGAGATACAACCGTCCACTCGTCGGGCACGCGAACCTTAACCCCACCCATTACAGATGACACATCGAGAACGGCCTCGTCCCGGTCCATAACGGCGTTTCGAAGATCGATCTCAATGCCACCCATGACGGCGGTTGCTTCCCCACCGCGGAAATCTTTGGAGAGATTCGTTCGTTTCACACCGCCCATGATGGCAAGGTCGTTAAAGCTGTCTGAACCATTTCGGAACTCTTCGTTCTGCGCTAGTGTGCGAGGCTGACTGAACAGAACCCCGAGAACGAGCAGGGCGGCGCCAGCCGCAAGGACAGGCTTCCAGAGTTCGGCCGATCTCTGGTAGTTCGCGGGAGACGCATTCGGCGACGGGTCGGGATGCTCTTCGGTCATAGCTCACCTCATTGCGAAAGACTTTCGAACGCGTGTGAATCTATGAGGAAAACTGGAGCCCCGCAAGGCCTTACCGGCTAATGGCGGTTGGAAACCGGCGATTCCCCCTTGCGCCGGTTCACTCCGCCGTCACAAATACGTCGTGCGCCTCGCCAAGCTCCCTTGCGGAAGGCGTCACAATTGTTTTTCTGCCGAGCACAATATGGGACTTTGAATCGATCGCAATCCGAACATCATCCTCACAGACAAACGGGACCGGCTTGCCGGATGCAGGCTGCAGCTGATTGTAGGAAGAGAGTGGAGGCGTTTCCGGCTGGGCCGAAGGCTTATCCTGTTTTCTATCTAACCACTGATCAACAACCTTCTCAATTACGCCGCGCGCTGACGGCCCAGGGGTTTCGACCTCCCGAACGCCGTAAGCGACTCGCTTCAGATTGATGAGATGAAGCGGGGAAATGTTGTCCGAAGTGATGTTATTTCCCTGAGCGCCGCAGCCCAGAGTCATGGAAGGAAACAGATTGGTGGTGTATCCGACCGCACCAAGGGCCGCAGGCGTGTTCACGCAAATACGAAATGCCGGCTTCTTCAGGGCAAATTCGCGGACAATGCGATCCTCACGCGTGTGCAGGCTCAGTGTGTGTCCCAGACCGCCGAAAGACAGAATCTCGATGCACTTCGCGCAACCTTCCTGCCAGTCCTTCACAACATAAAAAGCGAGCAATGGAGAAAGCTTCTCCATTGAGATCGGAAACTTCGGACCGACACCATCAGCGTGAGCGACGATCGCGCGGGTTCCTGCCGGCACCTTAAATCCCGCCATGGCCGCGATTTTCTCCGCAGATTGCCCGACAATTTTCGTGTTCAACGTACCGCGTGGCGTCTGGATCGTTTGCTCGAGCAGGGCCTTCTCTGCCGGGTTGCAGACGTAAGTTCCGTGAGCACGCAGCTGTTCGAGTGCAGCGTCCTTTACGGATTCGTCGCAAACAATCGATTGTTCCGAAGAGCAAAGCGTTCCATTGTCGAAGGTCTTGCCGGTGAGAATGTCTCGGACTGCCTTCGGAACATCGGCTGTGCTCTCAATGTAGGTGGGAACGTTTCCCGGTCCGACTCCAAACGCAGGCTTCCCGGCACTGTAAGCCGCTTTCACAAGCCCCGTGCCACCGGTGGCAAGAATCAATGACGTGCGCGAATGTTTCATCAACGCCTCGGTACCCTCGAGGGTCGGAGTCTTCATACACGAAATCACATTCTTCGGCGCGCCGGCGCGATCAGCCGCTTCCGAGAGCAAACGGCTGGTTTCGTTGATGCACTTGACCGCGGACGGATGTGGGCTGAAGACGATCGTGTTGCGACCCTTGAGAGCAATCAACGCCTTATAAATGGCTGTTGAAGTCGGATTGGTCGAAGGAATAATGGCAGCGATCACGCCAATCGGGCTGGCGACTTCAAAAACCTTCTTTTCCGGATCTTCGCTTACGATCCCGACGGTCTTCATTGGCCTGATAGCGTTGTACACATCTCTCGCGCAAAACAGGTTCTTCAGAGTCTTGTGCTGGACATTCCCGTAACCGGTCTCGTCAACAGCGGCCTTCGCCAGCGCCGACGCATGAGCAATACCGGCCTTCGAAATCTCGGCGAGAACGCGATCAACCTGTTCTTCGGTGAAGTGTTCAAACGTCTGAAAGGCCGCAAACGCCCCTTCCGCAAGATCGCGCGCTTCCTGAATGGATTCGAGATCCCTGTTCATGGCTAACGGCCGGCTTTCCAGTGTTGGAGGAGTCTTTCCGTTTCGTCAAACGGGCGCGGAATAACGTGCGTGGCAATCAATTCTCCGACACGGCGCGCGGCGTTTGAACCTGCCTCGGTTGCCGCCTTGACCGACCCAACATCACCGCGAACCAGCACCGCGACGTAACCGTTGAGGAGGTACTCCCGGCCGATGAGGACAACGTTCGCGGTCTTCACCATGGCGTCGGCAGCTTCCACAGCGCCAACCAGGCCACGAGTTTCAATCATTCCAAGGGCTTCCACGAGGTGGCAAACCTACCAGAATCATCATCCAAAAGCAATTGACGCCGTGAAAGCCGCTTCCTTATCATTCTAATGAACTTATGGAGTCATGAGGAGTCAGTCGGAAATGTCGAACTTTGGCGCAACTTTCAGGAAAACGAGAGAGGCAAAGGGACTGCCGCTCGAAAAAATCGCGGCGGAAACCCGAATCAGTACGAGGTTCCTGACGGCGATCGAAAACGAAGCCTTTCAATCCTTGCCGGGCGGGATCTTTAATCGTGGATTCATCAGAGCTTACGCTGAATACCTGGGACTTGATTCTAACCAGGCAGTGGCAGATTACGATCGCATTTCCTCCACGGCGGAGGAGCACGCTGATGTCCTCCACGACACAGACCGTGCGCCGGCTCGGAACTCGGACTGGAACCTCTACCTGGTTGCCGCTGCGATACTCGTGGCATTGATGGTCGCGTACTATTTCGTGACGCGGGCTCCTACCACAAGTACAGGACCGCTTCCCCAAAGGGCGGCTGTCGTGCCACCGCCCGCCCAACCGGCGCAGGCGCAAACCGAAGCCCCCATTCCTCCACCTGCATCTCCGGCTTCGCTGGAGGTCCCTAAACTAGCGCCTCCGCCCTCTCCTGTGGCACAGGCTGCTACGTCCTCCACCCCAGCTCCGCCAGCAGCCACGGCTGTTCCAACCCCGGCTCCGAAGGTACCCTCGACGTCTGCTCTTGCGATCGACGTCAACGTGACGGATTCCACATGGATGAGAGTGACGGCGGATGGAACTGTCGCGTTATCGGAAGTTCTTCAAGCAGGGACAAACCGACGTTTTTCAGCCGAGCGATCCATCGACGTCGTCATTGGCAATGCGGCAGGTGCGACCATGCAGATCAATGGGCGGGACCTGGGACAACTCGGCACCAGCGGAAGAGTGCGGGAATTCAAAATAACGCCCGAAAACGCAGCACAAGTTAGATAGAGTTTTGAGTGGTGAGTAGAACCGCGTAACTGGCAAGAGCGCTAGTGCAGCCGCGCCTGGGATCGCGTTACGACGCGCGAGCGCATCGCCTGTACCTGATCGCGCAATTCATTCTTGGGACTTGCGGCAATATAGGCGTCCAGCTGGGCGATCGCATTCGACCACTCCTGAATCCGGATGTATACATTGGCGAGTGCAAGGTGCCCCTCAATCAACTCTGGGGCCAGCTGCAGCGCATGCTTGAGGTGTTCTTCGGCGTCTTCGTAAAAAGCCGACTTGTAGTAGGTCACCCCTAACAAGTAATAGGCAAACGGAGCATCGGGCTTAAGTTTCAATGCCTCATAAAGGTTTGCCAGAGATTCATTCAGGATTCCCCGCACGACGGAGCTGCCCTGGCTCGTGCTGGCCTCTGCCTCTTCGATGTACAGACTTGCAAGGTTGATTAACGGCGCCGCCGAAGTCTGCTTCAGGTCAGCAGCAGTCCGGTACGCGGATTCCGCATCCCGATATCGGGCCAGCTTCTGATAAACCGTGCCAAGCATTCTTTGAGCCTGGTAGAAATCTGGCGCATCCCGGACAATCTCTTCCAGAAACGGCAGGGCCTTTGCAAAATTGCCGTTTTGGATTTCTTTGGTGGCCACCTTCATTTTCTCAACAATGGCCGCCGGATAGGCCTTTGAAAGATCGGCGACATTGACGACTTCGGAGTCTTCTCCAGAGAAATCCGTCGCAGGTTTGACGACCTTTTCCTCCTGGAAATCCATGATGATGTTTACAATCGAGTCAGAGTTCAGATCCACGCGCTGCCGGACTTCCTGAAATCCCTCAATCTTCACCGAAATGTAATAAGTTCCACGAGGAAGGCCGGTAAATCGATAGCGTCCCTGGCTATCGGCGACGGTGGCCTGGACGACCTGTTCGGCATTCTGCAGAAGCAAGACTTCGAAGATCTGCTGAAAGCCTGGAACTGGAACAATGACCTGCCCCGTAATTCCAACCGAAGGGGGCACACGGTTAATCTGTTGCCAGGCAGGAAGCGCCGTCAACGAGCAGCTAAGAATAATCGTAAGGGCGAAAACAAAGCGTTTCACTTTGTTGGTTTGGCCAGTTCCAAAGCGATCTTTGCGCGAGCCCGTTCCACCTCGGAACGGTTCGAGACTTTCGGGAATTCCGCGAGATAGGCGTCGTACTCGACCAGAGTCTCCTTGAACTTTTTCTGCCTGATAAACAGATTACCGAGGGCGATCCGAGCCCAGCGCAGCTTGGGTTCGATCTCCAATGCCTTTCGAAGATCCTGTTCGGATTTGTCGTAGCGCCCGCCATGCATCTCAACAATTCCGAGAAGGTAATAAGCAAACGAGGCGTCCGGCTTGATCTTGAGTGCCTCCGTCAGAACTTCGCGTGCGTCGCTGAGAATGATATCAAGATCTCCACCGGGTACGACGACGCCGGCGATGCCGGGCTCAGGGTGCAGGCTCGCTTCCGCTTCCTGGACGTAGAGACTTCCGAGGCTCACCAGAGGAGCTGCCGAATTCGGTTTGAGACGACGTGCTTCGTTGTATTGAGTTTCCGCTTCCCGGAACCGTTTCATCTCCAGATGGATCGACCCGAGGGTATTACGGGCATCGTAAAGATCGGGATATTCCGCCACCAGTTTTTCAAGGCGGACCCGCGCTTGAGGCGCCTGCCCCTCCAGTCTTTCGCTCTGGGCCCGCTGAAACTCGTCCACAGCTTTTTTGGGAAACTCGCGCTTCAGTTCAGCGACGTCGACCGTTTCGTTCACTTCTCCAGTAAAGTCCAGAATCACGGGACGAATGACTTCGTCTTCGAACTCCATATGAATGAAGTGATCAAATATCCTGTCGCACCCGTCGAGGCTGAGGCGTTCACGGTATTCCTTGAATCCATCGATGCGAACCACGACGTAATACGGCCCCCGCGGTTGCGGTGGAAGGGCAAACTGGCCGGTAGAATCCGTGTAGTCCCACCCCACGAGTCGCGATTCATCGAGTTGAAGAACCTCGTGGTACTCGTCCCATTTTTCACCCGGAGCAATCACTCTCCCTTTGATGATAACGGAGGTGGCACAGTCCTGGGCATGCGCGCTCAGAGCTCCAAAAAGTATCACCAGAACGAGTACTCGCAGGTCGCAACGCATGGATCGTGTATAACCTGCACTAGAAAACCTGTCAACTTCCGGGCAGGGCGCTTCCGGGCAGGCGCCTGTCCGGACAGGCGCCAAAGCTGGATTTGAAAG
>Ga0070673_100003251_pt1 | contig 10086 bp, 9 predicted proteins | sample KBSM23metaG_FD_65342 | JGI IMG/M metagenome (GOLD analysis project Ga0070673, IMG submission 65342) | Miscanthus rhizosphere microbial communities from Kellogg Biological Station, Michigan, USA - KBS M2-3 metaG | ecosystem: Host-associated > Plants > Roots > Rhizosphere > Soil ...
AGCAGGTCGAGGCGCTCGCGCACCTCGATGCCCGCGAAGTCCATGTCGGTGCCCCAGGTGAACTCGATGATGACGTCCGACTGGCCGGAACGTGAGACCGAGCGCACCGAGCGCACATTGCGCACCACGCCAGCCGCTTCTTCGACAGGGCGCGAGATCAGGTTTTCGATTTCTGTCGGCGCCGCGCCGGGCAGCTCGGTACGGATCGTGAGGGTCGGGTACGACAGGTCCGGAAGCAGGTTCACCTTGAGCCGCGACAGGGAGATCATGCCAAGGAGGGTGATCGCCACCGTCGCCATGGCGATGGTGACGCGCCGGCGTATCGCGAAGTCCACGAGACCCATGACTAACTACCAGTCTTGGTGGTCGGTTCGAGCGATACGACGCGTACCGGATTGCCGTTCTTGAGTCCGTTCTGGCCCACCACCACCACCTGCTCGGTGCCGGTGAGGCCTTCGGTCACTTCCACCTTGCCGGCGTTCGACAAGCCGGTCTTGATGGCGCGTTGCTCGGCCTTGCCCGAGGTGACGACAAAAATGTTCGAAGAGCCATCGGTGTCGAGCAGCGCGATGCGCGGAATGGTCAGCGCCTCGGCACGGCGCTCGAACACGATGCCGACGCGCGAGAACATGCCTGGCTTGAGGTCGCCCTTCGGATCGTTGACTTCGAGCGTTACTTTGAATGTGGCCGTGGTGGCGTCCACCGTCGGCGCCACCAGCTTCACGATCGCGGTGAATGTGCGGCCGGCAAGGGCGTCGACTGAGATCGATGCGGTCTGTCCGGGCTTGAGGCGCGCGAGCTCGCGCTCGGGCACGTACACGGCCGCCTTCAGAGGCGTCGGATCGGTGACGCGAAACATGCTGAAGCCGATCGAAATTTCCTGACCGAGCTTTACGTTCCGCTCGGACACGATGCCGGCGAACGGCGCGCGGATTTCACTATAGGAGAGATTCAGCCGCGCGATGTCGTCGGCGGCTCGCTGGTTGTCGAGATCGTATTTGAGGCCTTCGAAAGCCCCTGCGGAAACCAGGCCCTTCTCATGCAGTTCCACCTGACGATTGAAGTCGCGTTCCGCCTTGGCCAACGCGGCGCGCGTCTGCGCGGCCTGGAAGCGCAACTGACGATCGTCCAGAACCGCGAGGACCTGGCCGGCTTTTACGTGATCGCCTTCTTCGACGAGGATTCGCAGCACCTCGCCACCCACCTTGGCGACGATTTTGGCGTCGGCTTCGGCGTCGAGGGTGGCGGTACCGCTGTACATGGCCAGCATTTCGCCGCGAACTGGCTTGGCAACTTCCACGGGGATCGAAGCATCGGCGGTCGCCTTGGCGTCCTTGCCATCCGTGCTCTTGTCAGCGGCGACACCGTTTTCGGAACAGGCGGAAACCGCGAGTGCGAGCGCCAGTACGGCTGCGCGAAAGAAGTTGTTTGCCATGTCCGTCCCCTTTGTTTGCGTTATGACGACGCAAACGCCCAGTTGGTTGCGACTGGGGACGGATTCTAGAGAAAACTGGTGTTGTAGTCAACTACAACACCATCTCTGCCTTAGGGCTGTGCTGTCGAAGCCCTCAGCCGGGCGCTTTGGCCTCGGTACGCACAGTGCGCGCCGGCGACGAATGAATCGGGCGTGCACCAGTAACCATGTCGGTCATGACTTCGGTTGCCTGATCGAGCACGGTGTCCGGGAATTTGGCGTCTGCGAGCTCCTCGGAATTCTTGAGCGGCGGCAGCTTCTGCGCCGCGCGACGCGCGTTCTCGCGGGTCAACCGTTCGCGCTCGAGACGCTCACGCTCGTCCTTGCGCTGCTGAAGGTTGAGCGACAACGAGGTTTGCTTGCGCATGACGTCCGCGGCCGCGAGGTCGGCAACGAGCCAGCGATAATCCGGATCGCGGTCGGCTCGGGTTTTTTCCTCGGTGGCGAGCACGGCGATGTTTGGCTGCTGCGACTTGCCTTCACTGCGGAACGGCACGCCGGGAATTCGATCCCAGGGCAGGGCGCCTTCCAGAGCGCTTTCACCAAACTCTTCCAGGTCGATCTGCGAAGGCAGCGCGACGTCGGGCTCGACACCGCGATGTTGCGTGCTCTCGCCGGTGACTCGGTAGAACTTGCCGATGGTGACCGTGAGCTGTCCGTTGACCGGTTTCGGCGACCAGCGATCGAGCGGCACGAGGTTCTGCACCGTGCCTTTGCCGAAGGTGCGCTGGCCGAGAATCGTGGCGCGGTGGTAATCCTGGAGGGCGCCCGCGAAGATCTCCGACGCTGAGGCACTGAAACGATCGACGAGTACCGCGAGTGGTCCCGCATAGGCGACGCCGGATTCGGGATCGTCCTGCACTTCGAGTTCGCCGGTGGTGACCTTGAGCTGGACCACCGGGCCTTTGTCGATGAACAGGCCGGTGAGTGCGGTGGCCTCGGGTAGATAGCCACCACCGTTGCCACGCAGGTCGAGTACCAATCCGTCGATTTTCTCCGCCTTGAGCTCGTTGATGAGGCGGCGAACGTCGCGCGTGGTGCTGCGGAATTCCTTGTCGCCGGCATTCTGTGCCTCGACGTCCTGGTAGAACGCCGGAACGTTGATTACGCCGACGCGATATTCCTTGTCGCCGCGCTTGATGGTGCGCAGTTCTTTCTGCGCGGCCTGCGCTTCGAGCGTGACCTTGTTGCGCGTGAATTCAAGCGTCTTTTCCGGAGTGCCGGGGGCGGCGCCGGCGGGCAGCACCTGCAGACGCACCTGTGTGCCTGCGCGGCCGCGAATCAGCTGCACGACATCGTCGATGCGCCAGCCGAGCACGTCCGTGACCGGCCCTTCCTTGCCCTGGCCCACGCCCGTGATGCGGTCCTTGATGGACAGCGAGCCGGCGACGGCGGCCGGACCGCCTTCGATGACATTCATGATCGTGACGTAGTCATCGACCAGCTGCAGCGAAGCGCCGATGCCGTCGTAGTTGAGGCTCATCTGGATCCGATATTCCTCGGAGCTGCGAGGCGAGAAGTAGCTCGAGTGCGGATCGTAGGCGCGTGCGTAGGAATTCATCAGCGACTCGAACACGTCGTCGGCGCTCACCTGGTCGATGCGCTTCAGCGTGGTCTCGTAACGCTTCTTGAGCAACTTCGAGGCCTCGTCCCAGTTCTTGCCGGTCAGCAGCAGCGAGAGGGCGTCGTTCTTGACGCGCTTGCGCCAGAAATCGTCCAGCTCGGCGGGCGCCGCCGCCCAGGGGGATTTTTCACGATTGAATTCGAAGTTCTCGTTCAGCGTCCAGTCCGGTTCTTTGTCGAGCTGCGCGATCGCGAACTTGATGCGCTCGCGATTGCGCTGCTGGAAGCGCGCAAAGATGGCGAATGCAGGATCGACGTCGCCGCTGCGGATCATGTCGTCGAAGCGCAGCTTGTACTGCTCGAAATCCGCGACATCAGTCGCAAGCAGGCTGGTGTGCTGGCTGTCGATGCTTTCGAGGTAACGCGCGTACACCGTGGCCGAAAGCTTGTCGTCGAGCTTGGACTGGCTGTAGTGCATGCCTTCGAGCATGGAGCCCACGCGTCGGGCCACGGAGCGATGGCGCTCGCTTGGAACCACGGAGCCGGCAGGCAACTGTGTGTTCGCGGGCACCTGAGCGGAGCCGGTGAGCAGCAGGAGGGCGGCCAGCATCGAGGGAGCAAGCCAACGAGTCGAGCGGGTGAGCAATGAATTCATGCTTCGGGGTGTCTCAAGCTTGGGGACGGTCCGTACAATTAACACTAAGGCCGCGCGGCGGCCTGCTCAAGTGGCATCTTCCCAAACTTAAGGCAACCCATGCGTCCATTCGTCGTTCTGCTGGGAATCGTGATGGGTTCGACAGTCTCGATTGCGGCAGCGCTGTTGCTGACGGGGGTGGTTTTTCTGCTGCTACCCGAGTACGGCGCGCGCCTGGCCGAGGAGAGCCGTCCGCTGCTGGCGGCCTGCCTGCTATCAGTGTTACTCGCAGGGGTTGCCGCGACGAGTTTCTATGGCGAGCTGCGTGAACGCGCCTGGCGTCGCGCGGCTCATGGTGCCCTGCTGGTGGTGCTGGCGGTTGCCCTGTGGATTTATTGGCCGAAATCATGAGGCGCAACTGCATGAATACGTTTGAGCAGCCGCTCCGCCACTTGGTTCCGGCTCTGCTGGCGGGAATCGTCATCACTGCTTCCGCGGCCCCGCAGACCGGGCCGATCGAGGAAGCCGTATATCGAGCACACATCGCGCGGCTCGCGTCAGATGAGTTTGGCGGCCGGAAGCCTGGGACCGAGGGCGAAAAGCTCACGCTCGATTACCTCGAGGCGGAATTTCGCAAGCTCGGTTTGAAGCCCGGCAACGGCGCGAGCTTTCTGCAGGAAGTACCCATGGTCGAAATCACCGCAGGCGTGGATGCCGCGCTGAAATTCGCCACTGGCGGTGTCGATGCCAACCTCAAGTTTCGAGAGGACATGGTCATCTGGACCAAGCGTGTGAAGCCCGCCGAATCGATGAGCGCGAGCCCGATGGTGTTCGTAGGACACGGGGTAACTGCGCCCGAGTATGGATGGGACGACTACGCCGGCATCGACATGCGCGGTAAGACCGCGGTAATCCTCATCAACGATCCGGGATTCGCCACCGGCGACGCGACGCTGTTTCGTGGCCGGGCAATGACCTACTACGGACGCTGGACCTACAAGTTCGAAGAGGCGGCGCGGCGCGGCGCCACGGGCGCCATCATCGTCCACCAGACCGAACCCGCTGCGTACGGCTGGGACACAGTGGTGAATAGCTGGTCCACACCGCAACTCGATCGGGCCACTGTGGATGGAAACGCGGGACGCGTCGCCATTGAAGGCTGGATCACCGAATCGCAAGCGCAACGGTTGTTTGCCGCCAATGGCACCACACTGGCCGAGGCGGTGAAGCGCGCCAACACACGTGGATTTCGCGCCGAACCGCTGAAGAGCGAGGCCAGCGCGTCGGTTCAGAACACCGTTCGGCGCACGAGTTCGCACAATCTCGCGGCCGTCATCCCGGGAAGCCAGCGGCCGAACGAATACCTCGTCTACATGGCGCATTGGGACCATCTGGGGCGGCTCGCGGACTGTTCCGGCGACTGCATCATGAACGGCGCCGTCGACAACGCCACCGGCACCTCCGGGCTGCTCGCCATTGCAAAGGCCTTCATGAGCGCGCGCAAGAAACCCGAGCGCACCGTCGTCTTTCTATCGGTCACTCTCGAGGAGTCCGGGCTGTTGGGCTCGGCGTACTACGTCGACCACCCGTTGTTCCCGCTGGCTCAGACGGTGGCGGCGTTCAACATGGATGCGATCTACTTCGGTGGTCCCTCACGCGACGTCACCGTGGTCAACATCGGCGCCTCGCAGCTCGAGGACTATCTCGCTGAAGCCGCGAAGGCGCAGGGACGGGTGCTCAAGGCGGAACCCACGCCGGAGAAGGGCTACTTCTTTCGCTCCGATCATTTCAATTTCGCCAAGCTCGGCGTGCCGGCGCTGTACATCAAGACCGGCGTCGACGATCGCGAACACGGCATCGCCTGGCGCGAGAAGTACTACGCGGATTTCACTGCGCAGAAGTACCACAAGGCGGGTGACGAATATTCGCCGGACGTCGATCTGCGCGCGGGAGTCGAGGACCTGGCGTTGCTATACGCGGTCGGCGCGAAGCTCGCAGGAGAAAAAACTTTTCCGAACTGGAAGCCCGACAGCGAGTTTCGCGCGGCGCGCGATCGCAGCAGGGCGGCTGCAACTACGCAACCTTGAGCTTTGCCTCAGCGAGGATCGCGCTTCTTCTGCCACGTTTCGCGAATGGATTTTCCATGCGTGGCATTGTATGGGTCGCAGCCCCGTGGTTCGTTGGCGGGGAACAGGAAGTCGCCTAACAAAGTGACCTTCATGTTCTGGCTTTCTTTCGCTTCGCGCGCCTCTGGTGCGTTTCGGCGTCGCCGCTCGCGGTCCTCGGCCTTCCGGTCCGCGAGATAGTATTCGCTCATCGGTTCATCCTCCGCGGCCAGTGTCGCCGAATTGCGTCACAATTTCGGCAGCTGACCTACGGATGAACCGGAAGATTCGTGAACCAGGTCACGCTTTTCCGGAGCGACGTTTTACTTATAGCTTGCGAAGGATGAGCCGGAAAATTCTGAACAGACTCAGAAACGCAAAGGGACCTGCCAGCGCAATCCAGCAGCTCGGACGCAGCTCCACCAGCCCTTTGGCGAAATCGAAATAGAGCGCTGACACTCCGCCGTTGGCGTAGGGCTTGAGGATGAAGTTGCCGGGGAGATAGATGAGCGGCGGCACTACCAAAAGGCCGAAAAGCAGGGCGAGCCCCAGCGTCATCGCTTCGAATTTGAATCGCGGCAGCGAGAAGTAATAGGCGTGCGCGCGTCCGAACCAGTTGAGCAAAGTGGCCATCGCCCCCGTAGTTCCGCCGGTCGGCGGGAAAGCGCGCGCATAATAGCGCATGAGCAAAATCAGAGCGGCAGTGATCGGCGTTGGCTACCTCGGCCGCTTTCACGCGCAGAAATATGCGCAGCTTCCGGTATGCGAGCTGGTTGCGGTCGTCGACGGGCGCGAAGAGGTACGCAAGGCGGTGGCCGGCGAGCTGGGAACGCAAGCCCTGGCCGACTATCGGGGGTTGCTCGGCAAGGTCGACGCGGTCAGCGTGGTGACGCCTACACCCGCGCACTTCGAAATCGCTGACGCCTTTCTTGCCGCGGGCGCCCACGTGCTCGTGGAGAAGCCGATCACCGAGACTCCCGAGCAAGCCAGGGCACTGATTGCGCAGGCAGCAAAATTCAATCGCATTCTCCAGGTGGGCCATCTCGAACGCTTCAATGCAGCCGTGCTCGCCGCCGAACCGCACATCAGCTCGCCGCGCTTCATGGAATGCACCCGGCTCGCGCCCTACAAGGAACGCGGCACCGATGTGAACGTCGTGTTGGACCTGATGATTCACGACATCGACCTGATTCAGTCGCTCGCCAACAGCGACATCGAGAGCATCGAAGCCATCGGCACACCGGTGTTCTCGGGTGAAATCGACATCGCCAATGCGCGTATTCGTTTCGCCAATGGCTGCGTGGCCAATACCACGGCCAGCCGTGTCAGCATGAAGACCGAACGCAAGCTGCGAATCTTTGAAGATGCCGCGTATATTTCCCTCGACCTGCAGCAGAAAATTCTGACACTGATCCGCAAGCGCGATGGTGAGCCACAGCCAGGTCAGCTGCCGGTGAACATCGAAGAAGCCAATCTCGAGCAGGGTGATGCGTTGAAGAGCGAAATCGAGTCTTTCCTCGGCTGCATCCGGAACAACAAGCGGCCGTTGGTGTCAGGAGAAGATGGGCTGCGTGCACTCGAGACCGCCATCCGTATTTCCGAGCAGGTTCATACCTACCTCGACAAGCGCCTCTGACGGCTTGAACCTGTGCGCGGCGCACCTACATATGCCGCATGAACACTCCGATTCGACCGCTCAATGACGTGCGACGGACTCTCGACATAGATCTCGTCGCCGATTTCACCTGCCCATGGTCATGGCTCGGTATGGCGCAGCTCACGCGCGCGCTCGGAAACCTCTCGGGCGATGTGGAGACGCGCCTGCGGTGGCACCCTTTCCGCATGGCAGCCCCAGGCGCCAATGCTGCGCCCCGCAGCTTCCATGACTATTTGGCGGACCGCTTGCCCCAGGGCATCAGTGTTCCATTCGCCGAAAAGAGTCTCGCCGACGCTGGCCGAGAGTTAGGGCTCGATTTCCATTTCGAAAAGCTCGGTGCGTTGCCGAGTACCTCCGAAGCGCATCGGCTGGTCCAGCTCGCCTCCAAGGAAGGCCGGCAGGCCAATGTAGCCGCGGCAATATTCCGCGCGTATTTCGAACGCGGCGCGGACATTGGCGACTCCGCCGTGCTGGCGCAGATCGGGGCCGAGGCCGGGCTCGATCCGAAAACGCTGCGGGCGTTCCGTGATACCCGCGAAGGCGAAACCGTGCTCGCGGGCAGCGAAGAGCGTTTGCGTGGCTTCGGCGTGCGTACTGTGCCCAACCTGTTGTTTGGCGGCCGCGTGCTGGTGCCGGGTACCGTGAACGTCGCCACCTACGTGCATGCACTCGATCAGGCGCTGTTTCCCGAAGGCGAAGATGCCTCTGGCGAGGGTGAACCTAAGCAGAAGCCGACGCTGCATTGATTGAAGCAGGCAGACGCCGCGATGGCGGCTGCCTGTCTGGCGCGTTACCTTAACGGCCACATGTCGGTCTCACTCAAAAACGAATTACGCGCCATCGTCGGCGAGCAGGGCATGCTCGAAGGTGCCGCCGTGCGCGAGCGCGCGGTGACGCTCTGGCATGGACGCGTGGACGCCGAACTACTGGTGCGGCCGCGCAGCACCGAGCAGGTGTCCGCGGTGCTGCGTCTGTGCCATGCGCGGGGGCAGCCCGTGGTCACGCACGGCGGACTCACCGGTCTCGTGAACGGCGCCGACGCCAATGCGAGCGATCTTGTGCTCTCGCTGGAGTCCATGAACGGCATCGAGCGCATCGACATATCGGGGCGCACGCTGCGCGCCCAGGCCGGAGCCAAGCTTGGCCAGGTTCAGCGCGCGGCCGAAGAAAGCGGCATGGTGTTTCCGCTGGATCTGGGCGCCCGTGACAGCGCCACGGTGGGCGGCAACATCTCCACCAATGCCGGCGGCCTGCGTGTCCTGCGGTACGGAATGATGCGCAACCTGGTCCTTGGCATAGAGGCCGTGCTCGCCGATGGCACCGTGCTCACCTCGTTGAATCGCATGCTCAAGAACAACGCGGGCTATGACCTCAAGCAGCTCTTCATCGGCAGCGAAGGCACACTGGGCGTGGTAACTCGCGCCGAGCTGCGCCTAGTGTCACGCACCCGCAGCCAGGAGACCCTGTTGGCATCGCTGCCGAGCTTCGATTCCCTGACGGAGTTGTTGGGACGCCTCGATTCGGGCCTGGGCGGCCAACTCGCCGCTTTCGAAGCGCTGTGGGGAAACTACTACGACTACAACACGGCGCCCCCCGCGCAGAACAGCGCGCCTCTGGCACGCGGAGCGCCGTTCTACGCCATCGCCGAAACTCTGGGTGGCGATCCGGAACACGATCGCGCGCGGCTCGAGAGCGTGCTCACCGAAGCGCTCGACGACGGTGTGCTCACCGATGTCACTCTTGCGAGTTCCGAAACGGAACGCCGCGCCATCTGGAACATTCGCGAGGATGTCTGGCAGGTGAAGAACATCGCGCCGCTGCTCACTTTCGACGTGAGTCTGCCGATCGAGAACATGAAGTCCTACGCACAGGACGTTTGCGACGCCGTGGAGGCGTTCGCCGGTCCGAATCGCTGCTTCGTGTTCGGCCACATGGCGGATGGCAACCTGCACCTGGTGATCGCCGCGGGCGACGACGCCGCGACGCGCGCGAAGATCGAAGACATGGTCTACCAGCCACTGGCCAACATCGGCGGATCGGTGTCCGCCGAACACGGCATCGGACTCGAGAAGCGAGCCTATCTACCCTTGTCGCGTACCGCGGCGGAGATTTCCACCATGCGGCTCCTCAAACAGGCGCTCGATCCCAAGGGCATCCTCAATCCAGGCAAGGTGTTCGCATGAGCGCTCCCGCACATCTCAATCGTCCGAAGCGCGAAGCCAAGCATGAAGTGATAGTCGCGGCCACGCAGTTCGCCTGCAGCTGGGATGTGGCCGCGAACATTGCCAATGCCGAAAAACTGGTGCGGCAGGCGGCGTCGCAGGGCGCCCAGGTCATCCTCATCCAGGAGCTGTTCGAGACGCCGTATTTCTGCATCGAGCAGGACTCGCGGCACCTGCGCATCGCAACCACGGTCGCCGATAACCGCGCCATCAATCATTTCGCGAAGATCGCGCGTGAGCTGAATGTGGTGTTGCCCATCAGCTTCTTCGAGAAGGCCCACAACTCCTTCTTTAACTCCGTTGCGATTCTCGATGCCGACGGCGCCAATCTCGGCGTGTACCGAAAGGCGCATATCCCGAATGGGCCCGGCTACCAGGAGAAGAATTACTTCAGTCCCGGCGATACTGGATTCAAGGTGTGGGACACGCGT
>Ga0070673_100003261_pt1 | contig 10067 bp, 6 predicted proteins | sample KBSM23metaG_FD_65342 | JGI IMG/M metagenome (GOLD analysis project Ga0070673, IMG submission 65342) | Miscanthus rhizosphere microbial communities from Kellogg Biological Station, Michigan, USA - KBS M2-3 metaG | ecosystem: Host-associated > Plants > Roots > Rhizosphere > Soil ...
GTGACCTCGTTCTGCCGTTCGTGGCCGTAGTAGAGAAGATCATCCGACAGCGCCTTGAGGACGAACGTCTCGTCGTCGTGCGCGAGCTCGCTGGGCAACAGCGCGTCCACGTTGCCGCGCCGCTCGACGGACGCGAACCCGTCGATCGAGAACCGCTGCGCGCCCGGGCGGCGCTTGGTCTCGAGCAACGACGGCATCAACTGCAACGAGAAGTCGACGACGTCCGCCGCGCCGGCCGTCCCGACGACGTGAAACAGGTCGACCAGATCGGCCGCCGCGCCCTCGATGGGAAACAGGCCGAACAGGCGGACCGCCGACAGCTCGATCTGCTGCAGGCGCGCCAGCACGGTCCGCTCCTGCTCGCACAGGCGCTGGATGAAGGGCAGCGACCAGGACGGATCCTGCAGGCGCGCCAGGTCCGCGGGCGACACGTCGTAGGCGTCACCAGTGGTCGGCAGCGCGAGCACGCCGGACAGCCGCGACCGACCGTGCCAGCGCAGGTACAGGTCACCGACGATCCGCGCCAGGATCACCGCCAGCGTCTCGTCGCCCATCGGCGTCGTCCCCATCTCCTCGATGATTTCGGCGTCCGCGACGTGCGCCAGCAGCGCCTGGTAGCGCGCCAGCACGCCCCCGCTGGGAACGTTTTCCCGAACGACTTCGCGCCGCGAGGATGACCGTCCGCCCGACAGAACCAGCCCGAAGTCGTGCACGACGACCAGCGGCAATGGCAGCCCCAGCCGCGCCAGCAGGTTCCACCATCCGACGGCGGCCGCGGCGTCCGCCGCGGTCGACCCCCTCAGCTGCGAATATTCCAGCGTCGCCAGCTGGCGCCTCAGCTCTCCTTCGTTGCGGCCTTCGTCCGCCACCCATCAAAGCTACACGAGGAGGCGAGCCCGATCCCGTGTTACCCTCGTCGGGCACGGGTCGGAGGCTCCCGATGCGCGTCTTTAAAATAACTCCCCGCTCGCTCTCGCTTGTGTTGGTCACCGCGCTGGCGGCCCAGACGTGCGACGACGCCACCCCGGACGTTCCGCTGGCCGAGCAGCTCGCGTCCGCCTTCTGCACGCATCAGCTCAACTGCTGCTCGCCCTACGAGCTGTCGATCGTGACCTCGGAGCGGTACGCGACCGAGGACGAGTGCCTTCCGTTCGCCACGCTCGCCGCGCGCCAGCAGCTGAGCGCGCTCGAAAACTCGCTGGCCCAGGGACGGATGTCCGTCGATCCGGTGGCCCTGGACAAGTGCATGAAGGCGATCGGGCAAGGGGTGTGCAACGCCTCCTCCCTGCAGCAGCCGATCTACATGCCCACCGTCAGCGCGACGCCGGACCTGGGCATCGCGCTCGCGGATTGCCCCGACCTCTTCGTCGGTCACGTCCCGAACAACCAGCCCTGCAACCTGACCCAGGAATGCCTCGCCGGATCGCGCTGCGTCGGCGGTCCACCGCAGCCAAGCTACGGCTACCCGGGCTTCCCCACGCCCGTGCAGCTGGTCCCCAGCCCGGGCCTTTGCCTCGCGTACCAGAAACCCGGCGAGCCCTGCAACGGCGACGCGGACTGCGATCCGGATCATTCCTGTCGGTCGCCGGAGTTCGTGTGCGGCGAACTGGCCAAGGAAGGCGCTCCGTGCGTCTCGAAGGTCGACCAGTTCACGGGCCAGATCACGAACAATTGCAGCGCGAAGGCGGGCCTATTCTGCGACGACGTCTTCACGCGCACCTGCCGGCACGTGCCGGGCAAGGACCAGCCCTGCAACACGCTCCGGCCTCCGCTCTGCGATCCTGACCCGAGGCTGGCGCTGACCTGCAACATGTTCACGGGGACGTGCAAGGCCCCCGGGAACAAAGGTGACCCGTGCGGCGCGCCCGCGATCCCGCCCTGCCGCGAGGATCTCGCCTGTCATGCGACGCAATCGGATGGCATCGGCGAGTGCGACACGCCGCCCGCGCTGGGGGAGCGCTGCTTCGATCGATGCGCGACCCCGGCCATCTGCACCAGCGGCATTTGCACGAATCCAGGCCCGGCCGCGATCGGAGCGGCCTGCCAGAACAACGGTGACTGCGCCTCGCTGTCGTGCAGCGGGTTCCTCGCCGGGCAGTTCGTCTGCGCCCCCAACGGCATCGTCCCCCGCTGCGTCGGCGCCGACGTCACGGTCGGCAACGTGATGGGCATCGGCGGCTTCACCGGAGGGGGCGGGTTCGGCGGGACCTCGGGGGTCGGCGGCTCGTTCGGTGGGCGCGGGCCACCCCCGACGGGCGCCGGCGGATCGGTCGGACCCATGACCGGCGCCGCGGGTGTCGTCGGCACGGGCGGCGTGGGCGGCAAGGGTATGCCGCCCCTGCCCGGCTGCCAGTTCAGCGACATCGCGCCCGGCGATCCTTTGATCGCCGACTTCACGACCGTCGGCGGCGTGGTGGTGATCCCGATCGGCGGCACGTTCTCGTACTCGAGTCCCGCGGGAAGCAGCATGCCGATCTCGACGGTGGAGAACGGTGTCCTGCATTTCAGCGCCGCCATCGACGGCATGGACGGCGTGTCCCAGTACTGGGGCGTGGGCATCTACTTCAACGGCAACGCCTCCGGGACCGCGTGCATCGACGCGACGGCTCACACGGGCGTCCAGTTCGACATCAGCGGAGTCGTGACCGGCAAGGACTGCACGGCGCAGTACTCGACCAACGACAGCATCCACACCGACGCGACGTTCGATCCCGCCAAGGGGGCCGGACCGCCGGGCTCGTTTTCCCCCCAGCTTACGCTGACGATCCCGCCGATGACGACGACGACGATGTTCATCCCGTTCGCCGGCACCGGCGCCCCGAGCGGCGGCAACCCGGCGGTCGGCGTCGACAAGAGCAAGCTGACCGGCGTGCAATGGCAGGTCACGGCCGGCCCGGGTCTCGACAACAGCTGCGTCGTCGACCTCTTCATCGACAACGTCCGCTTCTTCTAGCGAGGGGATCGCCGTTCCCCTCCGCTCCTTGCGTTGCGCCTCGACTCCGCTACGACGGGAACTTCCGGGCGGAGCGAAGTGTTGCTCTGAGACGAGCGGGAGAGACGGTTGTCCGGTCGGCCGAAGCGTGAGGCCGGCGGTTGGATCGTTCCGCCGGCCGGGATTCCGAGCTTTGCTCGCGAAGGCCGATCGGACAACCGTCTCTCCCGCCCCCGACGAAGAATTGAGCGAGCGGAGCCGCTAGCGGGCGGCTTTTTCGAGGAGCAGGAGGTGCTCGCGGCGGGGGTGGGCGGCGAAGATGTCGGCCAGGCGGCGATCGTGGAGGGGGCGGGCCTGTGAGGCGCGGGCGAGGGGTGCCAGACCGACGGGCGCGCCGGCCGCCGCGATCCCGTCGGGTGCGTTCTCCGCGCGTCCGTCGATGACGCCGTCACCGACCACCAGCAAGGCCCGGCCGCCCGGGCGAAGGATGCGGGCGATCTCCGCCATGAAGCGCTCCTGCTGGGCGCGCCAGCCGGCGCCCGACACGTCGCCGACGGCGTCGACGCGCGCGCCGAGCTGAACGCGCCGGAAGGTCTTCTCCGGCAGCCCCAGCCACAGAAACCGCGCGTCGTGAATCGCGGCGTAGTCGTACGTCCCGGCATAAGGCGGTGACGACAGGACGAAGGCCGCGCTGCCGTCCGGCATCGGCAGCGCGCGCGCATCGCCTTCGCTGATCTCGGGCGCCGGCGTCCCGGGCGGCGTGCGCCGTTCCAGGGCCGCCAGCCCGCGCGCCAGCTCCTCCGCGCGATCGGCGAACATCCGGGACGGAATACCACGCGCGATGCGCTTGGCGGCGCCGTCGCGCGGCGCCGTGGGCCCGGCCTTCATGAACTTCACGAGAATCGACGACAGGCACAGGCGCAGCGCGCGCCCCACGGGATCGTCGGGCGCCTCCATCACCAGCTCGCGCAGGCCCAGCAGCTCGAACAGCACGTGGGCATGAAAGCGCGCGATCTCGTGGCGCGCCCACTTGGGCACGTCGGGGCGACGCCGCTTGCGCGCCCGCTCGCCCGCGTGCTCGGCGATGGCGGCGGCGTCGCTGACCAGCCGTTCGCGCCCGGCGTCGCCGAGCACCGTCGTCCGCGCGCGCGCGATCGCGACGCCCAGCGGGCTGGCATCCACGCCCAGCGCGCGCCGCCCGAGGCCCATCGCCTCGACCAGGACCGTCCCGCTGCCGCAGAACGGATCGACGACGGTTTCGCCCGGCGCCGTGAACGCGTCGATCGCCCCACGCGCGATCGACGGGTGCAGCCGCCCGGCGTAGCTGTGAAAGCCGTGCGTCAGCGCGCGCTCGAGCGAGCGCTCGACGTCATACAGGCGCCCGAGCGTGCGCGCCGCCTCGGCTTCACCGCCCAGCTCGACCGGACCGCCCAGCGTCGAGAACGCCCGCCGCTGGCGCGGCGGTAGCGGCGGTCGTTCGGTGCGCGGGTGACTATTTGCATGGGAACCCTCAAAGGGTTCCCAAACCCTCCCGCGATGGGACGCGCCGGGCGAAGCCTGGCGGCTCCCCACGCGATCGCGATCGCGACCGCCGCCGGACTTCAACCGCTCCACTTGGACGACTCGAAGACGCCTTCCAGCAGCTTGTCGACCTCGCCGGCCATCGTCTGGGCCGTGTCGGTGCCGATCGCCTGCAGCGCGGCGCGGATCTCCTGCAGGTTGCGCAGCTGCGAGAACAGCTGCACGTCGGAAAGCGGCTCGCCGCCCAGGAGCAGGCTGCGGATCACGCCCAGCTCGGCGAGGATGCCGTCCAGGTCGCGCGCGCTCGGGCGGCGAACACGCGCCTCCGGATGATCGCGCCGGTAGCGTTCCAGAACGGGACCGACGATGTCGTCGACGATCGGGATCTGATCGACGCTGTTCCAGACATGGCGCAACACGAAGAAGTCGCCGTCGTCGACGGTGGGCCGGCCGTCGATCAGCGCGCTGGCCGCGAACAGCTTGAGCAGCTTGACGACGCGGCGATCGCTCAGCGTCACGCCCTCGGAGCGGATCTGGAACACCAGCCCCTTGTAGCGCGCCAGGAAGTCGTCCGGGAACTGCAGGTGCCGCGCCAGCCGCCCCTTCAGCAGCCGGATCTCGGCCAGCGACACCAGCGGCCGCGCGGCCCCCTCGACCGTCGCGTCGCCGCCCGCGCCGCCGTCCTGGGCCAGGCTTTCGATCTCGCCGCGCAGACCGCGTTCGATGAGGCCGTTGAAGTGGAAGCTGTCCAGGTTGTCGGACAGCGTCCGCACCAGAAAGCGATCGAACACCGCGCTCAGGGCGTCGTCGTTGGGGATCTCGTTGGTGGCGCCGTACAGCGACGACAGCGGAACCTGGATGCTGGCGCTGCCCGTGAAGAACCGCCGTTCGTTGAGGATGCTGAGCAGCGAGTTCAGGATGGCGGAGTTCGACTTGAAGATCTCGTCGAGAAACACGATGTCGGCGTCGGGCAGCATCGCCTCGACCCGCCGCACGTAGCTGCCTTCGCGGAATGCCTTGATGTCGATGGGGCCGAAGATCTCGTTGGGCTCCGAGAATCGCGTCAGCAGGTACTCGAAGTAACGCGCGTCGACCAGGCGCGCCAGGTGCCGGACCATCGCCGACTTCGCCGTACCAGGGGGACCCACGATGAGCATGTGCTCGCCGGCGACCAGCGTCACCAGCAGCATCCGGATCAGCTCGCTCTTGTCGAGGTAGCGCTCGTCGAGGGCGCGTCCCACATCGCGCACCTTCTGCGCGATGCGCAGGACGTCGGCGTCCAGCGACATCATCCGCCGCGACGCTATGGGTTCGCTCACCGACATGATCGGCCGTCCATCATACCGTAAATGCGGCGGGACTCGTCGTCGGCGCGGCCGCCAGCTCGGCGATGCCGACCGCGGCGGGGTATCGGGGCATGCCGTGAATGTGGGCCCGCTTTGCCAGCGCGTCGAGACGCGCCCGGAACGCATCCGCCAGGTCACCGCTGTCGGCGACGTCGGCCGGCCACACCAGCGTACGGGCCGTGCGCGACGCGGCGGTCAGCATGACGGCCAGGTCGACCCCGGGTTCCAGAGAGCGATCGATGTCCGCTGATTCGGGCCGCTCGGCGGAGGTCCGGAACAGAACGTCCAGCCACACGATGTGCGCCAGGAAGCGCAGGGCGAACGCTATCGCTTCGGGCGAAGCGTCTATCCCCGGTTGCCCCGGCTGCGGATCGTGGAACGAGGCGAAGCGGTAGAGCGCGTCCGCCAGCGCATCGCCCGATCGGTCGACGCCGATGGCGACGGCTTGCCCGGCGACCACGCGCGCCAGCGTCGGAAAACGCAGCACGGGCAGGATCCGTCCCCACGCGATCGGCGGTTCCAGCCGCAGCGGATCCAGGGCTTCACCCAGAGGGCTGGCCACGTTCAGCGCCAGGAACGCCTGCCGGCCGACGACGGGAATGCCGATCTCGCGCAGCCAGCTGCGGCTGGTCTGTTCGACGCGGACCCGACGCAGGGTGGGCAGAGCGGTCACCCGCGGCGGCACCCGGCGCCCGACGAACGTCTGCCGCCCCAGCCAGAAGTGCACGGTGCGATCGACGCGGACGATCTCGGGCAGGCGCGCCAGCAGCGAGTGCCGGTGGACCGCCTCGGTCGCCGACCGCGGCGCGCCCACCGACGCGAGCTCCAGCGCCGCGCCGGCGACGCGGTCGGTGCGGCGCGATCGCGTTCCGCCCAGTTCGGGGTGCCCGAGCGCCAGCAGATCGTGCAGCGCCGCGGCGAGCCGCATCGTCGTCTCGTCGAACGGCGGCGGAACCGCCAGCGACGCGACCCGGGTGGCGCTGGCGCTGCGGCACGCCGCCAGCCGTTCCAGCGCCGCGTCCTCGAGGAGCGGCAACTCGCGCTGCATGCGGAGGGCGGCCTGCAAACCGATGGGGCGCGCGATGTGCACCGCGCCGCCACGAACGACGGGCAGCAGGAAATCGGACACGAAGCGGCGCATCGGCCGTCAGCTCTCCGGCGTCGACCCGCGCAGGCCCCACAGCGGCATCGGTCCCATCGGGCGGTTTTCGATCTCGACCGGATCACCGATCGGGTCGTCGCGCAGGTCCTCCACGATGCGTTCGGGCCGCATCGGCTTCAGCGCGCCGATCACCCGCAGCTCGATCGGCACCAACGCGTCAGGCCGGACGCGGAACGGCGCGCTCGTGCGATCGGGAAACACGACGGTGTGGCCGTCGGTGGCCCCCAGGCGCTCGACCAGCAGGGTGGGCGACACCGCGGGGACCAGCCGCATGCCCACCGGGACCAGCACGTCGGGCGCCGCCAGCTCGAACAGCGTCCCGAAGGGAATCCCCTCCAGCACGTCGCTCGCGCGCAGCAGCACGCCACGTTCCAGCGGCGCGACGCGGTACCGGCGCAGCGCGGACGCGGGCAGCGCGTAGCAGAGGCGCTGCAACCAGGGCACTCGATTCCACGGGATCAGCGCGGCCACCGTCGGACCCGCCGAGCGACCGCTCGGCTCGACCCGCAACGCCAGCGAAAGATCGGGCCGCGAGCTGGGCGCCGCGGTCGCGACGCGCGCCTCGGGCGCGCGGACCCGCACGATGTCCTCGATCGCGGCGAGGACCGGCAGCGGCGACACCTCGGTGACGCCGCCGGGGGAGAACAGGTGCAATTTCTCGGCGGGGAAGCTGCCGCGGCACGATCCGAGGTGGATGGGATGGCGAAAGCCGGCCGCGATCGCGACGTTGTCGATCACGGGCACGAACACGTCCAGCCCCGGCGTCCGCGTCAACAAGCCGTGCATCCGCGCCGGAGACCGATCGACGCGAAACAGCCAGAACGATTCGGCGGCCGCGAAGGCGCTGGTCGTCGCCGCCTCGCACAGGGCGGCGGCCGCGCGCAGGCCGTCGCCGCCGCTGTTCGCGACAGCGGCGCGATGCAGGTAGCTCGCCAGCATCGGTCCCAGCCCCCGGCGGGCGGTCACGTAAAGCGGTCCGTCGGGGAGCAGCGCACCGCCGCCGCGGCGTTCGGCCCGCACCAGCGACAGGCGCAGCAGCAGCTTCGCCAGCGGCAGCTCGCTTTCGATCTGGTACGGAACGGTCTGCTCCGAGCCATGCAGGATCAGATCGCCCGCCGCATCGACCAGCACGGCGACGTCGTAGCCGAGCGGCGCCCGCGCGTCGCGGTACTGCACGAACTGCTTTCCGGTGCCGGTGAAGGTCTGGCCCCCGGCCAGTCGAGCGGCCTGGGCGACGACGTCGGCCAGGCCCGGTGACCCGATCGGCATCAACACGATCGCCTCGCGGGTCCCGGCGCCGCCCCGCGCGTAGACGATGCGCAGCCCGGGCTGAAGATCGTCGATGCTCTGCTCGGCCGAAAGCAGGCGCAAGAACGCGACCAGCCGGTCGATGGCCGCGAATCGCACCGCGAGCTGCCGGCCCACGACGACGCCGCGCGCGTCGGCGACCAGACCGGGCAGGTTGAACCGCACCTGCCCGAGAACGACCCGCTGGAGCATCAATCAAGCTTATCATCATGGGGTGAGCTCCCGACGGCGCGCGCTCGATCCCGAGCTGACGATTCTCGGTGGCCGCGACTTCGTGGGCCTGGTGGGCCGCCTGTGCCGTGAACAGAACTGGGAAGCGCTGACCGCGTTGTTCGGCGCCGTGGGGGCGAGCGAGAAGGACATGGCTTACGTGTCGCTCACCGATCTCGACACCGCGTCGCGGGTTCTGGGAGACGCGATCGCGGCGCTCGCGCCCGCCAGCAGCCGCGACCGATCGGGCGACGGCGACGAGGTGGACGAGCTGGCCGCGGTCCGCATCGCCGCCGCCGAGGCGCTTTCGGCGCGCAGCAGCCGACCGCCGCTCACCGACCTCGAACGCCGCACGCTGGCGCGCGCGGCCTCGCTGCTCGGCGATGCCGGCGACCACCGCCGCGCCGCGCTCACCTACGAGGACCTGGGTGACGAGGGACGCGCCGCCAGCGCCTGGGGCGCGCTGGGCGACATCGACCGCATGGAAGCCGCGCTGGCGCGCGACGAGCAACGGACGACCACCCGTCGCGCCGCCGTCGACGCTGTCCGGCGCTTCGAGGCGCTGCTGACCGGGGGCGAGCGGCGCGCGGCGCTGGCCGCCGTCGCCCAGTGGACGAAGGCGGGCGTCGACGAGGCCGCGACGGTGAGCCAGCGGGCGACGCGCATCGCCGGCGGACTGATCGACGGCCGCGGCATCAACGTGCGCGTGACCGGTGGGCCCTGGTGCCGGGTGGCGCTGCTGCCCGCGGTCCTGGGGCGCGATCGCGGCGCGGAGATCCCGCTGCGCGACCCCGCCGTCTCGCGCCGGCATGCCCTGCTGCGTGTCGGCCCCGACGGGATCACCATCGAGGACGCGGGATCGCGCGGCGGCGTCCGCATCGGCGGCGCCCGCGTCGAGGCCCCCCTGCCCCTGCGCGGATCGGGCGAGATCGGACTGGGCAGCAGCACGGCCCTGCGCTTCACCGCCGGCGAACACGACGTGCTGCTGGAGGGAAGCGGCGGCCTGGATCGATCGTTGCGCGCGCTGGTCGGCACGGAGACCGTCGCCCTGGCGCGGCTGATCCCCGGGACCGACGGCCTGTCATTCACGTCCCAGGGAGGGGCGCGCCTGCTCCGCGCCCCCGACGTCGCCGTGCGCGTCGACGGTCAGTTCATCGGACCGGGCTGCGATCTCGTGCACGGTGACGTCATCGAGATCGGCGGCCCGAAGCCGGTGCGGCTGGAGGTCGAGTGAGGCCGGACCGCCTGCTCGAGGAGGCGGACCGCGCGCAACGGAGCGGCGACTTCGCGGCCGCGGCGGTCGCGCTGCGCAATCACCTGGACGAGCATCCCGACGACGACCGCAGCCGCCTGCGCTTCGCCTCGGTGCTGATCTCGCTGGGCGAGCGCGGGCGCGCGCGCACGGTGCTCGCGCCGCTGGAGACCGCCGGCGAGGACGACTCGATTCGCCGCGAGGCGATCCGGCGACTGGCCGACCTCGACGAAGCGGAGGGGGCGGTCCTGGCCGCGGCGGAGCGCTGGGAGAAGATCCTCGCCGACGACATCGACGATCCGCAGTCGCGCACGCATCTGGCGCTGCTTCGCCCCG
>Ga0070673_100003263_pt1 | contig 10063 bp, 8 predicted proteins | sample KBSM23metaG_FD_65342 | JGI IMG/M metagenome (GOLD analysis project Ga0070673, IMG submission 65342) | Miscanthus rhizosphere microbial communities from Kellogg Biological Station, Michigan, USA - KBS M2-3 metaG | ecosystem: Host-associated > Plants > Roots > Rhizosphere > Soil ...
CAGTGGCACAGCCCGACGCGCGTGCCCGGCTACAACTACCAGGACTGGAACTTCACGAACACAGTCGGCGGGCCGTGGACGCAGCTCAACTTCTCGTACGGCAACTCGCGCGCGATGGCCACCGTCATCGTCGACAGCTACGCGGTGACCGACGGCGGCTACAAGCACCTGCAAGCGCAGCAGGGAATCGATCAGGCGTTCCTCACCCTGAACTTCCCCGAGGCGCTGGGCGATCTCGGCACGCTGACCTGGAACCTCGGGACGTTCCAGAACCGCTACGGCACGATGGGCAAGTACGACGGCGGCATGTACGAGACGTACATCATCGGCCGCACGCACATCACCGGCGAGACGCTGACCGCCAACCTCACCAACCTCGACAACGCGGGTAACTGGGCCGTCAGCCTCGAGCACGGGTTCGGCGCCAAGTACGACGTCATCCCGTTCACCAACAACCAGAACTATCAGATTTACGACATCCCGGCGGGCGCGACGAGCCAGCCCTACCTCGCCGATCGCGACCCCGAATATCTTCCTTACGCGGGGTCGGTGCCGCAGGGCTCGACGTTCCTTCACCATTTCCACGTCGGCGCGAAGTACCAGAAGCTGTGGACGTTCGGCGCGCACTACATCTACACCTGGACGCCGGACGACAACTGGCACCCGACCAACTCGAGGCTCGTGAACGGCAGCGACGCGGTGCCACGCGCGCGCGGTCCCATCCAGGGCAGCATCGGGGTCGTCGGCGCCGACGTCCGCCTGAACGGCGGCGTCTACGGCGACGGGTACTTCGCGTACTCGCACATCGACGCGCGCAACATCAACGCGCTCGCCGACTCGCTGGAGGTCATCCACTCGCGCAGCGGCTACAACTTCAAGCAGAACTTCTTCGGCCAGACCTACGACCCGCACTCGGGCTCCTACCAGGGCCCGCAGAACGAGACCGGAACCGTCGACAACATCGCCCTGCAGTACTCGTTCAGCTTCGGCGCGCTGTCGCGGTACCCGGAGGACTGGTGGGGCGACGGACCGGACATCGTGCTGACGGCGTTCGGCATCCTGTCGATCGTCGATAGCCCGGCGCCGGACGTCGCCATCCACGGCGACCCGGCGCACGGGATCGTCGGCGTGATGGACCGGGAGACGACGTGGAACATGAGCACGAAGAAGCTGAAGTTCGGCCTCGACGCCGTGTACACGCCGCTCTACTGGCTGGGGTTCAACGGCCGCTTCGACTGGGTCCAGCCCGACCTGGACGCCGCCTACTCGCGCACGCCGGGCGTCGCCGGCGGCAGCGACCTGTCCTTCGGGGTGCTCACGGCACGCCTCTTGTTCCGCACGCAGTTCGTCACGCACGAGACGGTACAGTTGCAGTACTCGCGCTACTTCCTCGGGGACGCGTCGTATCCCGCTTATCCTTATGCCTGGGTCGCGAAGGCGGACGCCAACATGGTGGGCCTTTTCGCGTCGATGTGGTGGTAACGAAAGGCTCTCCTATGAACAAGCTGACCAACTTCGTTTCCTTGTCCGCTTGCTTGCTCGTCGGCGCGGCCGGCTGTCTCGGCGGCGACAAGAACTTGAACTCGCAGTGCCTACCCGAGCCGTGCGTGGGCGACGCGGGACCGACGACCGGTTCCGCGGGCACCGGCGGTCCCGGCACCGGCGGTCAGGGCGGCGGCGTGATGGGCAACATCGTCGGCTCGGCGCTGGCGACGTTCGATACGGGGCTGGACGGCTTCGTGTTCGGGAACTACGACGAGCGGGCGAACCTGAACGGCGGCAGCTCGACGATGAAGGGCACGCTGTCGCACGACCCCAGCGTCGGCAACCCGAGCCCGGGTTCGCTGAAGGCGGTCGCGCCCTACAACGGAGCGAACCAGTACATCGACATCCAGAAGCAGTTCGGCACCGGCAACCCGCAGAACTGGGCGGGCAAGACCATCCACGTCCGTATCCGCGCCAGCGAGGGAACGTTCAAGGGCGGCGCGCAGGTCTTCGCCATCACGACCGGCACCTTCATCTTCGGCGGCAAGTTCACCAACTTCGCGGCGAACTCGAACTGGCAGGAGTTCACGCTGGACGTGAGCAACCCGACCAACGGCGACGGCGCCAACCCGCAGTCGGACTACGACCCGACCAAGGTGATCGTGTTCGGCGTGCAGCTGAACACGGGCAGCTCGGGCGGCGGCGCAGCGCCCGTGACGTTCAACGTCGACAGCTTCTCGATCGATCCGCCCATCGCGAGCGGCGCGGGCGGCACCACCGGCGCGGGCGGCACCACCGGCGCCGCCGGCGCAGGCGGCACCACCGGCGCGGGCGGCACCACCGGCGCCGCCGGCAGCGGCGACGCGTCGGCCGGCAACTGATCCGGCCCCCTCGCCCCGCGGAGCGGGGAGGGCTAGGGTGAGGGTTCGATATCACCTACCGCGAATACGTCTTCTGCGGAGCCTAGGCACGCCACGTGCCAACTTGAATCGGCACCAGTTGATCTTTAGACCGCCTGCCCTCACCCCGACTCTCTCCCGCAAGCGGGAGAGGGAGGTCGGATCTGGTCAGTCCCACCAGAAGAACCAGACGGGCGCGTCCAGGAGCGCGGCGGCCAGCGCCTCGACGGTGCCGACGCCTTGCTCGACGATGTCGTTGCAGTAGGCGAATTGCACTACCGCGAGGCGCGTCGCCTCCGCGCGCGTCGCTGGCGGGCGCGCGACGATCATCTCCACGACGTCGCCCGAGATCCCGGCGACCTGGGCGCCGTACTGGCGCTCCCACGCACGCATCAACCCCGCGTGAAGCTCGGGCGAGGGGCATTCGTTCCAGTCGCCGAATCTCAAGTACGCCGGCGCGTGCCATGAAACGCCCGTCGGCAGAAGCAACAGATTGACGCGCGGGAGCGGCTCGCCGGTCGATAGGTTGGTGGGGATGAGGAAAGACTGCGTCGGCTCGCCGTCGGGCCACGTCGCCGGCTCGTTCTCCAGCAGATTGAGGTACCGCTGATACTCCTCGTCGTCGCCCGTGTCCTCGGCCTGCTCGCTCAAGCGCTCGCGGGCCCAGGCGATCGGATCCAGCGACGCGTCGGCGGACTCGATGATCGAGGCCGTGGACTCCCCTGCGCTCTCGAGGCTCTCCTCGTGTCGGGACAGGTCGTCTTCTTCGCCGACGAGGATCGGGTAATGGCCGGTGCTGGCGGTCAGCGCGCACAGTTTCCGCCACTGCGCCACGGCGTCCGTGCCGTCGACCTCCAGCCTGGCGATCGGGTCGGGCCGGGTGCGGAACCAGTCGAAGCGCGAGACGTCGATGCCGGCGCGCGCCAGCGCTTCCTTCAGGTCGCCCATCGCGACAACAGCTTACTTCTTCTTCGCCGCCTTGCTCGCGGCCTTGGGCGCTTCCTTCTCGTCCAGGTACGCCGCCACCCAGAACAGCGGGGCGTTCCAGTTGATGGTCACCTCGTTGGCGGACCACGCCTCGCCGTTGTCGAGGAAGCACTTCTGCGGCGCGCAGCCGCCCAGGCCGGCCGACGCCATGTACGGATCCTCGAATCCCGAGTTCGGGCCGCCCGACAGGATTCCGGGCGGCGGCGGCGGGTACTTCGGGTTCGCCTGGTGGCACCAGAAGCGGTGGTACGGGTTTTCCAGCGGGCGATCGCCCCACCCCGTCACCATGCTCTGGTCGATCGCGTTCCGTCCCAGCACGTAGTCCATGCCCATCGCGACGCCGTTCAGGTACTTGCTGTCCTTGCTGAAGTCGTACGCGAGGCCGAGCATCATCGCGTTCGTCAGCACGAACGAATTCGATCCCCACGGATAGCCCTTCTGCGGCACGCCGAACGGCAGGCGGTAGCCCTGCTTGTTGACCAGGTCCATGTACTTGTCCGCGACGACGATGACGTTCTTCTTGATCGTCTCGATGACGTCCTTGCCCAGGCCGTTCGGTGCGACCGCCAGCGAGATCGACCCCAGCGCCTGCGTGTCGCCCCAGGTCATCGACGTGTACATGCCGAGGTGCTTGCCGTTCTCCTTCCAGTCGGCGTCCACGCTCTTGAAGAACTCGGACTTGCTGATGACGTCCTTGTACGCGGGCTTCTCGGTCGTGATGTACAGCTCCGCCGCCGCCCAGTAGAACTCGTCGTCCAGGTGATCGTCGTCGTACGGGCCGCCGCCGTCGCCGGTCTTCGCCGCGTAGATCCGCGGGTTCGCGTTCGCCGCGGTCCAGGCGCGCTCGGCGGCCACCAGGCACTTGTCCGCGAACGCCTTGTCGATCTTCTTCCAGATGCGCGCGCACTGCGCGCCGTTGGCCGCCAGGTTCAGCGTCGCCGCCGTGCTGGCCGGCTGCAGGAAGCGCGGCATCGGATCCTCGTGCGGCCCCAGCGACAGCTGCGTCCACTTGGCGTCGTGGATCTTGTGGTGCGCCATCCCCGCCAGCTTCTCCCCTTCCGGCACCTGCATCTTCAGCTCGAACTCCAGCTCCCAGCGCGCCTCGTCCAGGATGTCGGGAACCTTGTTCTTGTTCTCCGGGATGTTCATTTTCCCGTCGAGGAAATCCGCGGTGCCGCCGAACGCCAGCCCGCGCTCCCACCAGTTCAGCAGCGTCCACACCGAGATGCCGGCGTTGACGACGTACTTGCCCTGATCGCCGGCGTCGTACCAGCCGCCGCTGACGTCCAGCTTGTAGCTGCAGCCGGCGCCGGGCGCGCACGGCACCGACGTGTCCCCGATGTTCGGCGCGACGCCGATGTGGCCGGCCGGCCGCACCCACTGCTGGTGGCCCGCGTACGGCATCTCGATCGGGATGCCGCTGCGCTGCTGGTAGAAGAACGCCAGCGCGTCGTACTTCAGCTTCCCGTACAGATCCTCGCGGATGTCGAACGCGTGGCTGACGTCGCTGCCCACGCGCAGCGTGTAACCGTTGCCCTTGCCGGCGAACGACGTGAAGTCGATGACCGACACGTTGTCGCCCGACGCCTTGTCGGGGCCGAACGGGATCGTGGTCCCCTTGTGAACGACCTGTCCCTTCGCGTCCAGCAGCTCCCAGGCCACCGCGTTCGGGTTCTTGACGACCGCGATCTTGGCCAGCCCCGGGAAGTAGCCGACCTGGTTGACCAGCACGTTCGGGATCGGCGGCGGCACCGGCTCGGGCACCTCCGTGTACTGCGGATCGTCCACGCGGATGTCGTCCAGGCAGACCGTGAACGGCATCGTCGTCAGCCGCGCCAGCTGGCCGCCGATGTGGAACCCCATCTCGACGCCCGGATCGTCGGGCGCCTCCATCTTGAACGTGCCCCAGTACGTCTGCGGTTTCTCCTCGACCGGGAACAGCAGCTTCCAGAACTCACGGAACGGTGGGCCCGCCTGACCCAGCTTCAAGTAGACGCGCGTCTTCTGCGTCGAGCGCACCTTGAACTGGATCGCGTAGGTGTGCCCCTGCTGCAGCTTGATGTGCTGGTGGCGCAGCTGCGCGTCCCAGCGGTTGATGCCGCGGTTGGTGACCTCCAGGCACAGCTCGCCCTTTTCGACGAACGTGCGGCCGGCCGCCGGCTTCGACAGCTCGCCGTTCCAGGGCAGGCTGCGCGCGCCCTTGGAGAAGTCGCCGTTGTAGACCACGTTGTGGCCGACCAGCGGCGCGGGCGCCGGTCCGGGCGGCGCGCCGGTCGCGATCCCGCCAGGGGCGGCCGTGGGCGGCGACGCCGTCTTGCAGGCGGCCAGCGACAACAGGCTAACGAAGATGATCTTGTTAACGGTCCTCATGCGCCCCGAGAAAACCACACCCGCCACTGGCCATTCAAGCGCGAGCCTGGCGACCTCTCATATCCAGTCGGGTTGTGTGCAGATTCCCTACGCCATGACGAGGTGCGATCTTCGATAGACTGATGCTCGGCGCCGAGCAAACGCTCGGAACCGAAGTGGAGAACCGGGTGTCAGCCGAGAAGGTGGGCTCGTTCAGGCTGCGCGTTCAGTCACCCTGCTCGCAACCGTGGGGCAGCATGGCGGGCGACGATCGCTCGCGCCACTGCACGCGCTGCGACCTGCGCGTTCACAACCTGTCGGCCATGAGCAGCGAGGCGGCCTTGACGCTGATCACCGGGCCGGACGATCGGCTGTGCGTCCGCTTCAACACACGCGCTGACGGGACCGTCGTCACCGGCGACAACTGGCTCCGGCGCTCGCTGCGCGTCGCCGGTCTCGCCGTCGCGGCGATCGGCTTCTGGGCCGCTGTGGTACTGGTGCAGCGGCCGTGGCTGGCCCTGGCGCGCACGCTGTCGACACCACCGCCCGCGCCCGAGTTCGACGCCGCGCGCGCCAAGCGGCAGGAGCTCGAACGTAAGCTCGCGGCACTCCACGACGAGATGCTCCGGAACGAGCGCCGGACCATGGGCGCGCGCTCGGACGAGGAGCGCCAGCGCATTCGCGCGGAGTACGAGCAGCGAAAGCAGCAGCAGCAGCTCGCGAAGAAGAAACCGCGCTGACGCACGCGTGTGGGGCATACTCCCGCCGTGCTCGCATGGTCACGCGCGACGGCGGTCCTTCTTCTATTCGTGGCGTTCGGGTGCAGCAGCAACGGCGCGTCGCCCGACGCCGCCACCGACGGCGGCACGGACAGCACCGGCGGCCTGCCCGGGTTCGGTGAGGCGTGCGCGCCGATCGCGCAGCAAGGCGATCCGCAGTGCGCGGCCGGATTGGTCTGCATCAGCGCCGGCGTGGAGCAGGGGCGGAGCCTGTGCACCAAGACGTGCACGACGGAGGACGCGCCCTGCACGGGCGGCCCCCCCGGCACGACGCCGACCTGCGGCCGCGAGTTCCAGGTGACACCGGCGACGTCGCGCGTGTGCGAGTTCTTCTGCACGGGGAGCGCGACCACCTGCCCGCCCGGAACGACCTGCCTGGTCAACACCGCCGGCACGATGACCTGCCAGCCTCCCATCCGATAGCCGCTGCCAGTAGCGCGCGCGCCGCGCGAAACGTGGTATGCCGCTGCCGATCGAATGATCCGCCGTCGCTTGCTCGTCCTCGCGTTCGCCGTCGCCGCCTGTTCCGGATCGTCGCACAGCGCGAAATACCCGCGCCGGGCGCCGGGGTGTCCGCTGGAGATGTACAACGGCTTGCCCGCTCTGAAGGTGTGGGACGACATCGGGCCCGTCGAGGTCGGCTGCTACCTGGACGAGAGCGAGGTGGCCTGCCTGAGCCGCCTGCGCACCGAGGCCTGCCGGATGGGCGGCGACATCGTCTACAACGTCCCCAAGAAGGCGCTGCGCCCGATCGAGCGCGGGATGATCTACCGCGCGATGGTCGCGCACACGCGCGAGGTGAAGAAAGCGGACGAGACGCCGGCGCCGGCGGACGCGGGCAGCGGCGCCGTCGAGCCGTTGCTGCCCACGGCGCCCGCCGCTGCCGCCGCTCCGAAGCCGGCCGCCACCGACGGCGGCGGGCAATAGGAGGATCGATGCGGTCGGCCGTTCGCACGCTCCGCAACCTTTCGATCCAGCTGGCGGTCTTGCTGGCGCTGTCGGCCTGCGCGCACGGGCAGCAACCGACGCCGGCGCAGGTGGCGCGCGCGACCGCCAAGCTGGACGCCTGGCGGAAAGGAAGACAACGCGTGTACATGGACGATTTCGGCGAGCTGAAACGGTATCGGGCCGCCAACGCGCAGCTGAAGGCGCCCGCGGCCGGCGAGCAGCGCGTGGTGTTCTACGGCGACTCGATCACGGATCTGTGGCCGCTGGCGGCGGCGTTCCCGGGCAAGCCCTACGTCAACCGCGGCATCAGCGGCCAGACGACGTCGCAGCTGCTGGTGCGCTTCCGCGCGGACGTGATCGCGCTGGCCCCGACGGCGGTCGTCATCCTGGCCGGCACCAACGACATCGCCGGCAACACCGGCCCGATCACGATCGAGGAGATCGAGGGCAACTTCGCGACGATGGTCGAGCTCGCGCGCACGCACGGCATCCGCGTGGTGCTGGCGTCGGTGCTGCCCGTCCACAACTACACGCCGATGTCCGAGCTGACGTTCCCCGTGCGCCCTCCCGATCGGATCGCGGCGCTGAACCAATGGCTGAAGACCTACGCGGCGGCGAACGGCTGCGTTTACCTCGACTACGCCGCCGCCATGGCCGACGAAAAGGGCCTCTTGAAGAAGGACCTCGCCGAGGACGGCCTGCACCCGAACAAGGCGGGCTACGCGATCATGGCGCCGCTGGCGGAACAGGCGATCGGCAAAGCGCTGGCGGGCGGGTAGCGAAGACCCCTCACCCTAACCCTCCCCCGCTGCGCGGGGCGAGGGGATCGGAGCGTTCAGTCGGCGGATGAGAAGATTATCGCGCCGGCGTCGCGCTCGGCGGTGGGGGCGGCGGCGCGCACGCGGGCCAGCGCCGCGGTCTCCTGCTCGATGCGCGGGAAGGTGTAACGCACGCGTCCGCTGGCGTCGGGTTCGGAGGCGACGTCGCCGCCCAGCGAGACCAGCTCGCGGTCGAGCACGGCGCCGAGCTCCGGCGTGGGCGCCACCTCTTCGCGCGCGACCGGGCCGCGCCGCGCGTCGGTGCCGGCGAAGATCCGGCCGAGCAGCCGCCGGCGATCGTTTCGGGCGCGGCGCGCGCGTTCGGCGACGCGACCCTTGATCCAGCGCCCGAACGGGACGGCGAAGAAGAGCGCCGAGAACGCGATCGGGAAGCTGTAGAAGACGGGGTGCCAGCTGGCGAGCGAGACGTGCAGCCGCGCCTCGAACGCCGGGACGATCCAGAACGGCGCCAGCAAGTTGAAGCCGTTGAAGATGCCGATGAGCGCGTTCGTGCCCGGCTCGTTGCCGGTCAACGGCCGCGGCGGCTCGAGCCGTTCCGATGCCCACGCCGGCGCGACCGCGGCCGTCGGCGCCGTCGCGGTCTTGCGCAGGGCCTTGAACACGTAGACGACCACGCCGTCGTCGGTGACCTCGGGCTCGCCGCCGTAGTCGACCATCAGCCGCGTGGCCTCCTCCTCGGCGCGCGGGAAGCTCCAGCCCATGAGACGAACGAGATCGACCGGCGCGATGCGCCCGCGCTGGGCGCGGATGTGGCTGACGATCCGCTTCTCGTCCTCCAGTGAATCGACCCTGGCAGCCGGGGGACCGAACACGAACGCGAACACGCGCTTGTAGAACGGCGCGCGCGGCGCGGCCGGCGCGGCGCGCGCGATGCGGCGCCCGTAGGGGTCCTGTCCCGCTCCCGCATCCCAGCCCCAGAACCAGAACAGCGGACCGATGCCGAAGCCGCCGCCTCGATCGTCGTCCCGGTCGGACGAGCTGCGCGTGAACATCATCGCCAGCATCATCGCCACGAACACCGCGAAGTAGCCGATCAGCGTCGCGACGATCGCGATCTTGAAGAGGAACGAGAAGGCCCGCCACGCCACGTCGGCCGCGGCCGCGGCGCGCTCGCGCCAGGGAACGGCGTCGCGCCGGGTGAACGTCGGGTCGAACTCGTACAGCAGCTCGCCGCTCTCGGTCGCGCTGAGGTGGCTCCGGTAGTCCTTGAGCAGCGCGGTCAGCCCGCGTCCCGCCTCATCCTCGGGCAGGCCCGAGGCCGCGATCGCGTCCGCACGCGTGAGCTTCGCGCCGCGCCCGCGCAGCGCCGACAGCATCACCGTCTTCGCGCGCTGATCCGAGTATTGCTTGTGTTCGATCGTCGTCTGGGTGGTCACGGTCAGCATCAATCTACGATGTCCGCGGCCGCTTTGCCGGTCCGATGCTCGAGCAAACAGCTCGTCGATACAACCAGCCTGCGCTCCAGTCGGTCACAATGGGGCGGAACACGATGCCTGCCGGGCGCTCCTCACGGTCCTGGGCGGCGTGGACCACCTCGGCGGTGCTTCACGCGGTCGTCGCCGCGCTGATCCTGCGCGGGGGCGGGCGTGCGGCCCGGCGCCTGCAGCCGGCTGTGCCGGAGACGGTCGAGTTCGATCTGGACGTCGAAGCGCCCAGGATCCCGTCGGCCCCCTCACCCTCACCCTCTCCCCGCCAAGCGGGGAGAGGGGATAAGAGGATCGCTCGCCTTGCGCCCCCGCCACCGTCGCAGGCACCCTCGTCCTCGTCCTCGTCCTCG
>Ga0070673_100003264_pt1 | contig 10062 bp, 9 predicted proteins | sample KBSM23metaG_FD_65342 | JGI IMG/M metagenome (GOLD analysis project Ga0070673, IMG submission 65342) | Miscanthus rhizosphere microbial communities from Kellogg Biological Station, Michigan, USA - KBS M2-3 metaG | ecosystem: Host-associated > Plants > Roots > Rhizosphere > Soil ...
GTCAGCCGGCGTGCCCGCCAGGTGCGCGAGTTTTTGCCGCAACGGTTCTCGGCCCTGGTCAAGTATTTGCCACATGAAATACGACGGACCCTCGTTCGAAAGCTGGTTGTAGCGTTCCACTGCCTGCTGCACCACGATGGGCGCGGGAGAGACTCCGCCGTTATTCAGGTTGATGATCTGAGGACTGACCGAGTAACCACGCTGAATCACGCTCCAAAAATCCTCGTTCTGAGCCACCGCTCCTTCGTCGAGTTCGCCCACCGAACGAGCTGCCGCATGCCATTCAGCGGCATGGGCCTGATGGAACAGGCTGTTCGTGGAAAACGCGCCGGCAAGGGTTGCCATCTTTAGGAAGGAGCGACGATTGTTCAAAGCCATGCTTAGCAATCTAGGTTATTGTGAAGTCTTCGGCAAAGAGCAAAAGTAAGCTGTCTCGGATCGACCACCAAATTTCTTAGTCGCCGCCAATCGTAGAATTCGTCCCCCAATGACAGATGCCGTCCAGACGTCTTCTCTGTCAATCGCGTAAAGGCAACATGAAGAACGCCTTACAAGTTAGTCCGGACTACCAAACACCCAGTAGCACTCAGGATCACGCCAAAGTCGTTGAGATTTTTGCGTTAAGTTTTGGGTTCAACAAACCCAGTTTGGGTGGTGTGACTCAGTACCACTTCCGACCATGTTTGTAACGAATCTCTTGGTGCTTGGCTTTTCTCAAGTGACTGAACACGGAAGGAAAGCCCAAGTGATGAAATACCTTCTTGAGCCCGCCAAATGGCTCATGATCCTATGCTGCCTCGCGGGATCAGGGGTGGTGGTCAGAGCCCAGGAACCTCTAACGCTCAGACAAGCAATCCGGCAAGCGCTTGACAGCAACCCCGAAGCAAAGCTGGCGAGCGTCGGAACCAAAGAGGCTGCGGCAGGAGCAGCCCTGGCTAGAACTCAGTATCTACCGCAGGTAAGCTTCACCGAAGACATCTCAGGCGGAAATGATCCTGTGTATGTCTTTGGAGCAAAGCTGCGGCAAAACCAGTTCACGCAAGCCGATTTCAACCTGGAGTCTCTCAACAAACCCGAACCGCTCAGCAACTTTGCCACTCGGCTCTCAGGTCAGTGGCTGGCATTCGACTCATTCAAGACACAGAAGACGGTCAAGAGTGCAGACCTGATGAAGAAAAGCGCAGCATCCTCAGCTGAAGCTGCGAACCAGAAGGTCGTGCTCGATGTAGTGCAGGCCTACCAGTCTGTCCTGTTCGCCGAGCGCCAGATCGAAATTGCGCAACACGAGCTTGAGACCGCAGAGGCACTCCTGAGCTCCGTGGACGATCACGTGAAAGCCGGGCTGGCCGTGGAGTCCGACCGAATGTCCGCACAAGTCAGCGTGGCTGCCCGCAAGCAGGCACTGATTGCGGCTCAGGGTGAACGCGAGCTGTCCTGGTCGCAGCTGAGCATGGCAATGGGTGAACCAGAGCTGCCCGCCACGAAGCTGAAACCCATCGAGCCGCACGATTTTCCCCAGGCGGATCTTCAACAGGAATTGTCGGCGGCGGCAAAAACGAGGTCAGACCTGAATGCGGTTGGTCAGGCCCGAGAGGCACAGGCGGCAGCTGTGACAGCAGCCAGGTTGAGTTTCGGACCGCGGATCAACGCCTACGGAAACTGGGAAGGGGATCGGCAGACTTTCGCCGGCTCCGGCGGACACAACTGGGTGGCCGGTGTCCAGATTGGAATCGACCTCACTCCCTTCGCCAAGCGCGAACAACTAAAGAGAGAAAGCGCCGTTAAGGAGCAGGTTGATGCCCAATTGACTGCCTATCAGCATCAAGTACGCCTGCAAGTGACGCAGGCACATATTCAAAAGCAGACTGCTCATCTCTCGTTGCAGACTGCCCGCGCCGCAATCGACCAGGCGACGGAAAGTCTGCGGATTCTGCGCAACCGCTACGGCGCGGGTCTGGCGACGATTACCGATTTGCTTCGCGCAGAAGACGCCGAACGTGAGAGCCAGAACAACTATTGGCGAGCTGTTTATGGAAATGCCGTGGCCTACGCACAACTTCTTTTTGCAACGGGATCGTTGACCCCCGACAAGGCGGAGGAACTTCAATGAAGGCTCTATTTTACGCAACGGTACTGGCTGCCGCATCGGCTGTCATGGTCGGCTGCAACACGGAGCAATCCACATCGACAGTCACTCCGCAAACGATGAAGGCGCGTGTGGTTGAGAGCGAGCAAAAGCAAACGGCCCAGACCGTCAGTGCGAACGGAACCCTTCATGCGCGGGAGACCGCCGTCCTTTCAGCTCAAGTGGTTGGACGCGTTCAACAGGTCCTGGTGCGCGAAGGAGATGTGGTGGCAGCAGGGCAGACGTTGATTGTTCTGGACGATGCCACTCTCCGATCCGCTGCAGAACAGGCTGAAGCGGCGGTCAGAGCAACACAAAACCAGCAGGTTGCAGCCCAGACCAACGCAGACCTGGCTGCAAGTACGCTCGCACGGTACAAGCAGCTTCAAGAACAGAAGAGCGTGAGTCCGCAGGAAATGGACGAGGTGACAAGGCGCGCGCAGGCTTCTGCCGCTCAGGTTGATGCATTGCGTGCGCAGGAAGCTGCAGCCCAGGCGCAAGTATCGGGCGCGCATGCGACGTTGGGCTATACGCGCATCAGGGCGCCGTTCTCGGGCGTCGTCACAGCGCGAATGGTGGATCCGGGCGCGATGGCTGCCCCGGGGGTCGGATTGCTCCAGATCGACAGCGGTGGAACGCTTCAGATGCAGACGACGGTTGATGAGTCGATAATCGCCGCGATCCATAACGGCATGAAGCTCAATATCAGCTTCGATGGCAATAGGGCTCAAGCATCTGACGGAACAGTTGCCGAGATATTCCCGGCAGCCGATCCATCAAGCCATAGTTTCAAGATCGAAATCAATCTCGCATCATCGAAGCAGTTGCGGTCCGGTATGTACGGCACAGTGGAAATTCCTACTGGCGTGCGTAACGCGATCTTTGTGCCACGCTCAGCGGTAGTCATTCGCGGGTCGCTTCCTTGCGCATATGTGCTCGACGCCAACGGTATTGCCCAACTTCGCTATCTCACCCAAGGAGCAGCACAGGGGAACTTCGTTGAAATCCTTTCCGGCATCTCGGCCGGCGAAAAGCTGATCGATGATCCTGCCGATCGAGAGTTCGCAGGGAAACGCATCGAGGTTCAGCTATGAGGCCGAAGTCTGATTTTGCTGGGCTCGGGTTGGCCGGGCGCCTCGCGCGCGCGTTTCTCAATTCCAAGTTGACGCCCCTGTTCATTGCGGCGTCTTTGGCTCTAGGGATATTCGCTGTTGCGATTATTCCGCGCGAAGAGGAGCCGCAGATTCTGGTACCGATGCTTGACATCATGACCGTGATGCCCGGTGCGTCTCCGGCCGAGGTCGAACAGCGGGTCACGCTGCCGATCGAGACCCTTGTCCACCAGATCTCCGGCGTCGAATATGTCTATTCAACATCTAGTCCGGGTCAGAGTCTGGTTATCGTGCGCTTTCTCGTCGGCACTCCGCAGGAAGACGCCCTTATCAAGGTCTACAGCAAGCTCTATTCGAACTTCGATCGCATACCCCCTGGAGTGTCCCAGCCCATCATCAAGGCACGATCGATCGACGATGTCCCCATACTTTCGCTCACTTTGTGGGGAGAGCACTACGACGGATATCAGCTCCGCACCCTTGCGGACGAAATTCAGCACGAAGTCAGCCAGACTCCTGACGTATCAGAAACAAGTGTGATTGGCGGGTTGCCGCGGACCATGCGTGTCGTGCTAAGTATTCCCAAACTCGATGCCTATGGCCTTTCCCCGATGGCCATCGTCGGACGGTTGCAGGGCGCCAACGCCGGTCTTCAGGCCGGAAGCTTCTCTGAGAACAATAGAGAAATTCGTGTTGATGCTGGAAACCTGTTCAGAAGCAAAATGGATCTCGAGTCTGTGGTTGTAGCCGTGGATCACGGCCGTGCCATCTATCTCCGCGATGTGGCTGACCAGATTATCGACGGAGTTCCTGAGCCGTCAGACTACGTCGTGTTCGGAACCACGGGTCGAGACTCAACCACCCGGCATGGACCGAATCAATACCCCGCAGTCACCATTACCGTCGCCAAGCGCAAGGGCACAAACGCAACAGACATTGCCAATGCAGTTCTCAATCGGGTTCGCGAGATGCAGGGCGTAACCATTCCCAATGATGTCAACGTCACCACGACGCGCAACTACGGTGAAACAGCCAAAGCCAAGTCCGATGAATTGCTCGAGCACCTTTTGCTGGCGACCATCTCCGTTACTTTCCTGGTCGCGCTTTTCCTCGGCTGGCGAGAGTCCGGCGTCGTCCTGCTGGCAATTCCTGTGACGCTCGCGCTCACCATGTCGATCTTCTATTTCTTCGGTTATACGATCAACCGCGTAACGCTCTTCGCTCTGATCTTCAGCATCGGCATTCTGGTTGACGACGCAATCGTAGTCGTAGAGAACATGGTGCGACATTTCCGGCTGCCTGAGAATCAGCACCGTTCCTGTAGCGACGTCACGATCGAAGCAGTCGCCGAGGTTGGAAATCCTACGATTCTTGCCACTTTCGCCGTGATCGCTGCAGTATTGCCGATGGCATTCGTTCGCGGTCTCATGGGTCCGTACATGCGCCCCATTCCGGTCGGTGCATCGGCCGCAATGTTGTTTTCGCTGATAGTGGCGTTCGTCGTTTCTCCATGGGCCGCGATGCGGCTGCTTGGGAAGCATCTTGGCGGAGCGCGCATCCTCGAGCCTGAAAACGAGAACTGGCGCACCCGGCTGTACCGACGTGTCATGACTCCGCTCATCAATTCGGCGCGCAACCGGATTCTGTTCTTCATTGCAGTGATTGCGTTGCTGTTGATTTCGGTTGTGCTGGTTCCGATGGGCCTTGTCAGGGTAAAGATGCTGCCGTTTGACAACAAAAGCGAACTGCAGGTCGTCATTAACATGCCTGACGGTACTCCCCTTGAGCAGACTGCCCGCGTTGCACAAGCGTTGGGTTCAGAGTTGGGTCGTCAGCCGGACATCCTCAATTACCAGACCTATGCGGGTTCTTCCGGTCCCTATAACTTCAATGGACTTGTCAGGCACTATTACATGCGTCGTATGCCCAACCAGGCTGATATCCAGGTCAATCTTGTATCGGCCAAAGACCGTCACGACCAGAGCCACGTTATCGCTAAGCAGCTTAGAAAGGTTCTGGTGAATATCGGAAATCAATACGGCGCGCGCATTCAGGTCAGCGAGGTGCCGCCGGGACCACCGGTTATCCAGACATTAGTTGCCGAAGTCTACGGTCCTGACCTCGAGGGACAGAGCCGTGTTGCACAGCAGATCAGGTCAATCTTTCAGCACACAGCAGGCGTGGTCGATACCGACTGGTATGTGGAAGATCCGCAACCGCGTCTGGCCATTCGGGTCGACTCTGCAAAGGCGGCACAGCACGGCATCTCAGTGTCAGATGTTGCCCACGCGCTTGCACTGGCAACATCGGGATCGGAAGTGGGACTCTTGCACGTCGATACAGCCCGAGAGCCCGTCCCAGCGGTTGTGGAGCTTGCCAGATCTGACCGCTCCTCTCAGCAGGCACTTCAAAGCATCCGCCTGCCTGGTGCGGACGGAGCAATGGTTTCACTCCGAGAACTCGTTAGCATCGATCAAGAGACGATCCAGCAGAGCATCTATCACAAGAATCTGCGCCGGGTGGTATATGTGACAGGCGATGTGGCCGGCGCGGAAGAAAGCCCGGTCTACGCGATCCTCAAGATGAACAAGGCTCTTGACGAACTCAAGCTCCCGGCCGGCTACACACTCGCGCGATACAACGCTGTTCAGCCTGAGTCCACGGATCACTACTCAATGAAATGGGATGGGGAATGGCATATCACTATCGAGGTATTTCGCGATCTTGGCCTGGCCTTCGCAGCTGTGCTCATCCTTATCTATGTGCTCGTGGTTGGCTGGTTCCGCTCGTTCATCGTGCCGTTAATCATCATGGCGCCAATTCCACTGACACTCGTGGGAATCCTTCCCGCACACGCGATGCTGGGCGCGTTCTTCACTGCAACCTCAATGATCGGCTTCATCGCGGGCGCCGGTATCATCGTTCGCAATTCGATCATTCTTGTTGATTTCATCGAACTCCGCCGTCGCCAGGGCGCCCCTCTGAGCGAGGCTGTTATCGATGCTGGCGCAATTCGCTTCAGACCCATGTTGCTCACTGCTGCTGCTGTTGTTGTCGGTGCGAGCGTGATCCTCACAGATCCAATCTTTCAGGGATTGGCTGTTTCTCTCATTGCCGGAGCCGTTGCTTCGACGTTTCTATCCTGGCCGACCATTCCAATCCTCTATTACGTAGTCCACTCTCGGAAAAATTCCGAAATCACCTGCGAACCAGAAATCTTGCAAGGAGTGACCCAATGACTGTAGAACGCGCGCTGCGCCTCATGGCCGGAATAGTTGTACTGCTTTCTCTTGTGCTGGCACACTATCACTCGCCAAATTGGCTTTGGCTGACTGCATTTGTCGGACTCAATCTCTTCCAATCGGCTTTTACCAACTGGTGCCCGGCGATGACGGTCTTTCGCCATATCGGCTTGAAAGATGCAAGATGTACAACTAACTGAAGGCTATGACAGCGCCACTTGATCTCAGAGAATATTGAGCTGAGATTTCGTGGCAATCCGTCTGCTTCCTCAGGCCGTTAGTTGTTGCATCCATCTGCGCAGGCACCCAATATGCCCAATGTGTCCAATGACGCTCCTCGGTTCATGGAATGCAAAGAACGCTCTGCCATAAAATGACAGGGAAATTCGCGGCGATCCCGGCGAATTCATTGCGGCAATTTTTGCAGATAATTTCCCTTCCTTGGCGCACAATGGAACAAGGTGAAAGAAGAAGCGGAATCGAAGCGCACCAATACACCAGCATGACGCTGAAATCCTTGCCTAAGTACTTTCCATAGAGGATTCTGCGGCGAAGCCGTTTGCCGAGAGGGTTTTAACGCCCTCCATGTCTCTAAACAATTGAAAACAAGGACTTTGTTTAAAGAGTATGGGTGGGGGTACCCTTCGAGCCCGTCGTGTCTTCGGATAAATTGCAAGGTGTAATGGTCGGCGCTGGTGAACGGCTTTAGGACTTTTACTCGGCGTGGCTTGAAAATTGTTCCACCCGGCGCACGCCATGTCTGGCGAATGGAGCCCAAGGGTAGTACATCTTGAAGTCTCAAATGATGGCGCATCTCGGCCTGGCGATCGAGACTGTTCTAAATCGCAGCACCTTCGCTACGCATCTAATTCCCGTTGACTGGCTGGCAAAGACGACGATATTGCCGAGCCGCTGCTGTCGTGCGAGGGGTAGAGGCGAAAGAGATCGGCAGACCAAGATCGGCGGTCCACAGATAACGAGCGTAACAACCCTGCCATTTGTGAAGGCGAGATTTGCATAGGCAGCATAGCGAAGATGAAGGTAGTATTAAATTGTTCTTTTTTTCCCTGTCCCCCAAGACAGAATTGGCCCTGATTTGCGACTGGGCGTATGCCACGATCTGAATTGCGAAACATAAATGCAACCAGCAACTAGACTCGCAGAGTTGGGTTTGAACCTTGTAAGGGGGGGACTTGGAAACGCCATCAAGCCGGGTTCTTGTGGTCGAAGATTATGAACCGTTTCGGCGCTTCATCTGTTCGACGCTGAGAAAGAGTTCGGAATTAGATATCGTCGGAGAGGTCGCCGACGGATTGGAAGCAGTCCAGAAAGCCGAGGAACTGCGACCGGATTTAATTGTGCTCGACATCGGCCTTCCCTCACTGAATGGAATAGACGCGGCTCGACGAATCCACAAGCTGCTTCCTAAAAGCAAAATGCTCTTCGTGAGCCAGGAATCTTCTGCCGATGTGGTGCAGGAAGCTCTCGCCCTGGGGGCACTGGGCTATGTAGTCAAGGCGCATGCCGGGAGCGAACTGTTGCCCGCTGTGGAAGCGGTTCTTCAGGGCAGACAGTTTGTCGGCAGCGGGTTATCGGGTCAGTATCTCTCTCCGATGTCGGATTTGAAAACTCTCGATCGCCCCAATGAGCCTTCTTCATCGCTTGTTTCGGAAAGAAGGGAGATCACGCCCCGCCATGGGGTTGAATTCTATTCCGATGATGCCGGATTTGTAGGTGGCTTCACTCGCTTCATCGAAACCGCTCTCGAGTGCGGGAAGGCTGTTATCGTGGTCGCAACGGACTCACATCAAAAGAGTCTTCTTCAGAGATTGCAAGAACATGGCGTGGATATGGGCACCGCTGTTGAACAGGGGCGCTATGTCTCCCTGGACGTCGCCGACGCGCTCTCGGCCTTCATGGTAAATGGCCAGCCTGACCCGGCTCGATTTCAGACAGTCGTGGACAATCTAGTCGTCCCAGCCGCCAAAGCGTCGAAGGGGGAGAGCCCTGGTGTTGCAATTTGCGGCGAATGTGCCTCTGCCTTGTGGGAGCAAGGGAAGGCGGATGCGGCGTTTGAGGTCGAATACTTATGTGACGAAATCGTCAAGCGCGGTAACGTAGAAATTCTGTGCGGGTTCGTGTTGGACAATTCACAGCGTAAACAGGAAAGCGACATCTACGAGAAAATGTGCGCAAAACACGCCGCCGCCTCTTCCCAGTGAGCGGCCGAACTTCGGGTGGGACCTAGCCAGCCGCACGCATTACATCGCGTCGAGAACGCAAAGGCACGCTAACCTGGGTATCGGAAGCGATTCCAAAGATGGTTTGCAGGTCGCCGAACCAAACATTCCCTCCGCTCTTTACCTCAAAGTCCCACCCCACCGATGCGCTCCCTTCCATTGCCAGATGTAGCCTGTCGTTGGCTAGCCAAAGTTTAAATCCAGTTCACGTCTGGCACTCGCGAGACACATAATCGCCGCAATTGCGACCATCAGGCGAAGAGTGGAGTCTCCCGAGTCCACCTGCCGGACTCCGACGAGAAGTGCTGGGGGGGTGGGCCGTTGCTGGGGTAGTTACGATTCAATCCGGCAGCGCTCTTACCATTGCGGACACCAATACCGACAACGTTTTTGGAATAAGCCAGGACCGGGCGCAATTGAGCGGCACCTGTTCCAAAGAACAACTGATCAAGGGAGGGTCGGTGCAGTCGAAGTTGGAAGGCTATTTCAATGCAAAATGCTTTACGACTCCGCCAATTATCGGGTCTGATGGTGTTGGAACCGGGTTTGGGAACAGCGCCACTGGGATCGTCAACGGTCCCGGACAGGCGAACCTGGATCTCGCCTTAACTAGGACCATAGCGCTCCGAGGGCCCTTCGAAAAAACCAGCTTTCAATTTCGTGCCGAGTTCTTCAATGCGCTGAACCATCCTTAATTTGCAAACCCCGATGCCACTTCACCTCGCCGACGTTCGATGTGATCGGCAATACGGCTGTCAATGCTCGCGTCGGACAACTGGCGCTGAGGTACGAGTTCTAGATTCGGGCGCCCACCCAAACACGTGGCTGACAACTCAATTTGTCGAGGCAACTTAAGCTCCAAACGAAGCAGCTGCCTTCTTTTCGTCGTCGTACACATCAAAGACCGTATATAGTTTTGTAATTTGCATCAGGTCACGAACGCGTTTCGTCAGATTCAGGAGCTTTAGTTCTCCGCCACGGTTCCTCACCGAGGTGTAGGCAGCCGTCAACTCGCCTAGGCCGGCACTGTCGATGTAGGTCACGTCGGCCAGATTCAGCAGAATCTTGCTGAATTTACTTCCAAGCTGGTCACGCACCTCGTCACGAATCGCCGCACTTGCCTCACCTAGTGTGATTTGTCCACTAAGGTCGATGATGATAATGTCGTTCACTTCTCGCGTACCCATCTTCAAGCTCATGGCCGTTCTCCTTGTGAGTTCCGATCGTGCTGCACGCGCCTGCCGGCCCGGCGTGGCGCGAACTGCACCATGACAAAACCAGATCCATGTAAGAGTAAGCAGAGCGAGCCCGCATGCCAATCGTTTTCATCACACAGATGATAG
>Ga0070673_100003276_pt1 | contig 10043 bp, 9 predicted proteins | sample KBSM23metaG_FD_65342 | JGI IMG/M metagenome (GOLD analysis project Ga0070673, IMG submission 65342) | Miscanthus rhizosphere microbial communities from Kellogg Biological Station, Michigan, USA - KBS M2-3 metaG | ecosystem: Host-associated > Plants > Roots > Rhizosphere > Soil ...
CCAAAATAATCGTGTCGAGCCGCGGGGTTGGCTCCGTCCCGCGATAACGTCCCGGTTGTGGCGACCCGCTTCCCGGTGGCGATCTTCGTCTACGCCTTCCTGGGCTGGACGTTCGACTTCTACGACCTGGTCCTGCTCGGCTTCATCAAGGACGGCGTCGCCCACGACCTGGGGATGTCGCACGCGATGGAGGGGTGGCTGCTGGGGGCAGGCCTGGGCGCGTCCGGTTTCGGCGGGCTGGTCGCGGGCGCGCTCGCCGATCGTTTCGGCAAGCGCCGCGTGCTCGCGGCGACGGTCCTGATCTATTCGGTCGGGTCGCTGATCTGCGGCACCGCGCCGACGCCGCTGCTCTTCTTCCTGGGGCGGATCGTCCAGGGCGTCGGCATCGGCGGCGAGTGGGCGATCGGCCACGGCATGCTCGCCGAGGCGGTACCGCCCGCGTTCCGCGGCCGCGCCGCCGCGTTCCTGCAAGCGGGCGAGCCGCTGGGCGTCGCGGTCGCCGCGATCGTCGGCTATCTGGTGCTGCCGGTGGTGGGCTGGCGCGCCGTCCTGATCGGTTCCAGCGTGACCGCGCTGCTCGCCGTCGCCGTGCGCGCGTCGTCGCACCTTCCCGACGAGCCCTCGCGCGCGCAGTCGATCCTCACCGAGCTGCGCGCCGCCGCGCGCACCGTCGGGCTGCCGGGGCGCTTCGTGCGCGCGTGGCTGCTGGGCGTGTTCAAGCTGGGCACCTACTGGAGCTGCTACACCTGGCTGCCCACCTTCCTTTCGAAGCAGATGCACCAGAGCATCGGCCGGTCGCTGACCTGGATGATCACGGCGCAGGCGGGGCAGCTGCTCGGCATGCTCAGCTTCGGTGCGCTGTCGGATCGGCTCGGGCGCCGCCCCGCGTTCACGATCTACTCGCTGCTGACGGCGGCGGCGATCGGAACGCTGGCGGCGGCGTGGGCGGATCTGCTGCCGCACCCGGCGCTGTTCTGGGCGGTCATGCTCGCGCTCGGCGTGGGCTCGGGATGCACAGCCGGGTTCGGCGCGCTCCTCGCCGAGCTCTACCCGACGGAGGTGCGCACCGCCGCGATGGGCGCGACGTACAACCTCGCGCGCACGGCCCAGCTCGCGACGCCGGTCATCGTCGCGCTCGCGGTCAACCGCTGGGGCCTGGCCGGCGGGCTGGGCGTGCCGTGTGTGCTCGCGCTGGCGACCGCATCGTGGGTGTGGGTGCTACCCGAGACGCGCGGCATCGCTCTGCCGCGGCTCTCACCGTCGACGGCGCGCAGCGACGGGTTACAATGACAATGATGAAAGATGTCGTCATCGTCTCTGCCGCGCGCACACCGATCGGATCATTTCAGGGCGCGCTGGCGTCGCTGTCGGCGCCCAAGCTGGGCGCGATCGCCATCAAGGAAGCGCTCGCGCGCGCCCGCATTTCGGGCGACGCGCTGGGCGACATCGGCGAGGTCTACATGGGCTGCGTGCTACCCGCCGGCATCGGCCAGGCGCCCGCGCGCCAGGCGTCGATCGGCGCCGGCGTTCCCGACAAGGTCGGCGCGGTCACCGTCAACAAGGTGTGCGGTTCAGGCCTGAAGGCGGTCGTGTACGGCGCCAACGCCATCACGGCCGGCGAGCACGACGTCGTGGTCGCGGGCGGGATGGAATCGATGAGCAACGCGCCCTACCTGCTGCCGAAGGCGCGCGAGGGCTACCGGTTGGGGCACGCTCAGGTCATCGATTCGATGATCAATGACGGCTTGTGGGACGCGTACAAGAACCAGCACATGGGCGACTGCGCCGAGCTGTGCGCGAAGGAGAAAGGGATCACGCGCGCCGATCAGGACGCGTTCGCCGCCGAGTCGTACCGGCGCGCGCTGCGCGCGCAGGCCGAGGGCAAGTTCAAGGGCGAGATCGTTCCGGTCGAGATCCCGCAGCGCAAGGGCCCACCGACCGTGGTGGCCGACGACGAGGAGCCGGGGCGCGGCGACGTCGCCAAGCTGGGCGCGCTGCGCCCGGCGTTCCAGAAGGACGGCACGGTCACCGCCGGCAACGCGTCGTCGATCAACGACGGCGCGGCGGCGCTGGTGCTGGCGGGCGCGGACACCGCCGCGTCGCGCGGCTGGAAGCCGATCGCGCGCATCGTCGCGACGGCGGGGCACGCGCAGGCGCCCGAGTGGTTCACGACCGCGCCGGCGGGCGCGATCGAGCGCGTGCTCGCGCGGGCGAGCTGGAAGAAGGACGACGTCGATCTGTGGGAGATCAACGAGGCGTTCGCGGTGGTGTCGCTCGCGAACAACAAGCTGCTCGGGCTGGATCCGACGCGCGTCAACGTGTGGGGCGGCGCGGTCGCGCTGGGACACCCGATCGGCGCGTCGGGCGCGCGCGTGCTGGTGACGTTGCTGGCGGCGCTTCGCGACGCGGGCAAGCGGCGCGGCGTGGCGTCGCTGTGCATCGGCGGCGGCGAGGGCATCGCGCTCGCCGTCGAAATGACGGCCTGAGGCAACGCGTTCGACCAGCGCTCAGCGTCCGCCGGGCGTGGGCGGCGCGTTCGGAGAAAGAACAGGCGCCTGCGCTTCACGCGGCGGCGGCTCCAGCTTCACGTCGCTCGGGACGACGACGCCGCGCCGATTCGACGGCACGAACGGCAACCCGGCGTCCGCCGAGGTCGGGACGCTGCCGGCAGTTTGAGGCGGCGGTTCGTTGACGACGTTGGGACCGCAGCTCGCCGCCGCCCACGCGCCGACGGCCAGAATCAGCCCGCGTACGATTGACGTCGTGGCCATGCCGACAAGCTAGCCACGACCCGTGCCTGAACCAGGGGCCACCCCGACGCGGATCTGCGCTAGATTCCGTCCCCCGCCATGTCCGCCCCGGTCCGAGGTCTTCTAGACGGCATCACCCGCATCGGCGTCGTCGGCGCCGGGCAGATGGGGCGGGGCATCGCGCAGCTGGCGGCGTCGCACGGGTTCGCGGTCACGCTGGCCGACGCGCAGCGCGAGATCGCCGAGCGCGGACGGGCGACCATCGGGCAACAGCTGGCGAAGCTGGTCGACAAGCAGAAGGTGACCGCCGGCGATCGCGATCAGATCCTGGCCCGCATCCAGCCGACGGACCTGTACGGCGGCGATCTGGAGGCCGCCGACTTCGTGGTCGAGGCCGCGACCGAGAACTTCACGACCAAGCGGGAGATCTTCGAGGCGCTGGATCAGGCGTGCCGCGGCGGCGTCGTGCTGGCGACGAACACGTCGTCGATCAGCATCACGGCGATCGGCGCCGCCGTCACGCGGCCCGAACGCGTCATCGGCATGCACTTCATGAACCCGCCGCCGCTGATGAAGCTGGTCGAGATCATCCGCGGCCTGGCCACGACGGACGCCACCTACGAGATCACGCGCGCGCTGGCGGAACGTCTGGGCAAGGAGACGGTCGTCTCGCGCGACATCTCGGGCTTCATCGTCAACCGCGTGCTGATGCCGATGCTGAACGAGGCGTGCTTCGCGCTGTACGAAGGCATCGGATCGGTCGACGACCTGGACAAGGCGATCCTGCTGGGGCTGAATCATCCGATGGGGCCGTTCGCGCTGATGGATCTGATCGGCCTGGACACCACGCTGGCGATCCTCGAGGTCCTGCACCGCGACCTCGGCGATCCCAAGTACCGGCCCTGCCCGCTGCTGCGCCAGTACGTCGCGGCCGGCTGGCTGGGGCGCAAGAGCGGCCGCGGGTTTCATCACTACGGCGACGCCGCGACGACCCCGGGGCCGCTCCGATGACGGACGGGCCGGGCGAACCCCTGGTGCTGGCCGCGCGCGACGGCGCCGTCGTCACGCTGACGGTCAACCGGCCCGCCGCCCGCAACGCGCTGGACGCCGCGACGGTCGACGCGGTCGCCGCGGCGTTCGAGGCGATCGATCGCGACACCAGCGTCCACTGCGCGATCCTGACCGGCGCGGGCGACCGCGCCTTCGTCGCCGGGGCCGACATCAAGGCGATGGCGGATCTGGATCGGGAGGGCGCGCGCGTCTTCTCCGAACGCGGCCACCGCATGGCGGACCTGATGGAAGGGATCCGCGTGCCGATCATCGCGGCCGTGAACGGCTGGGCGCTGGGCGCCGGCTGCGAGCTGGCGCTCGCCTGCGACTTCATCTACGCGTCGCGCACGGCGAAGCTGGGCATGCCCGAGGTCGGCCTGGGCGTCATCCCCGGCTTCGGCGGCACGCAGCGTCTCGCGCTGCGGGTCGGGGTGGCGCGCGCCCGCGAGCTGATCTTCTCGGGCGCGACCATCGACGCCGACGAGGCGCTGCGCATCGGTCTTTGCAACGCGGTCACGGCGCCCGAAGAGTTGATGCCGCGGGTGCGGGCGCTGGCCGCGCAGATCGCGGCGCACGCGCCCCTGGCCGTCGAGGCCGCGAAGCAGACCGTGACGCCGGGCCAGCCGCGCGGCGTGGACGAACCGCTGGCCGCCGCCCTGGTGGTCGAGCGCGAACGATTCGCCGGACTGTTCGCCACCCAGGATCAGAAAGAAGGCATGCGGGCGTTCATCGAGAAGCGCCCGCCGACATGGAAAGGCGCATGAACTTCGACCTCTCCCCCGAACAGCAGTTGATCCAGAACACCGCGCGCGAGCTGGCGGCGCGCGAGATCGCGCCGCGCGCGGCGGAGATCGACCGCGGCCACAAGTTCCCGCGCGACATCTTCTCGCGGCTGGGCGAGCTCGGCCTGCTGGGCGTCATGGTCCCCGAACGCTGGGGCGGCGCGGACCAGGACGCGCTCTCGTACGCGGTCGCGCTGGAGGAGATCGCGCGCGCCTGCGCCTCGACGGCCGTCGCGATGTCGGTGCAGTGCTCGCTGGTGTGCGCGCCGATCCTCGCCGACGGGAACGACGCCCAGCGCGCCCGCTGGCTGCCCGACCTGGCGGCCGGGCGCAAGATCGGCTGCTTCGCGCTGTCCGAGCCCGAGGCCGGATCGGACGCGAAGGCGCAGCGCACGCGGGCCGTCCGGGACGGCGATCGCTGGGTGCTGAATGGGACGAAGAACTTCATCACCAACGCGCCGGTCGCCGACGTGATGCTCGTGTTCGCGACGACCGATCCAGCCAAGGGCAGCAAGGGCATCACGGCGTTCCTGGTCCCGATGGACGCGCCCGGCCTGAAGATCGGCAAGGACGACGACAAGCTGGGCATCCGCGGCGCGCCCTCGGCGCAGGTGTTCCTGGCCGATTGCGCCGTGGGCGACGACGCGCGCCTGGGCCCCGAGGGCGACGGCTTCAAGATCGCCATGCGCGCGCTGGAGGGCGGGCGCATCGGCATCGCGGCGCAGGCGCTGGGTATCGCGCGGGCCGCGTTCGAGGACGCGACCCACTACGCGCTGGAACGCAAGACGTTCGGCCAGCCGATCGCCGAGCACCAGGCGATCCAGTTCAAGCTGGCCGACATGCGCACGGAGATCGACGCCGCGCGGCTGTTGCTGTGGCGCGCTGCGGTCACCAAGGATCGCGGCGGCCGCTATGGCCGCGACGCCTCGATGGCCAAGCTGTTCGCCTCCGAGGTCGCCAACCGCGTCGCCAAGGAGGGCCTGCAGATCTTCGGCGGCTACGGCTACCTGACCGATTTCCCAGCCGAACGCCACTACCGGGACGCCAAGATCACCGAGATCTACGAGGGAACCAGCGAAATCCAGCGCCTGGTGATCGCTTCGGCCTTGCTCAAGGAATGATCCAGGCGCTAAGTTTCCGCCAACCGGACCCGGGAGGGACGTCGCCATGGTCAAAATTTCCAAGCTGCTGCTCGCCGCGCTGGCTTTGCTGTTCACCGTCACGACCGTCGGCTGCGCCGAGACCTCCGCGGGGGGCGGCGGCGTCAACGTCGTCAAGAATCCCGAGGAAAAGTCGTCGGGTGAGAAGGGCATCCCGCCCGACAAGGAGGCGGAGGTCCAGCTGCTGCTGCAGCAGCGCAATCCGTCGACGCTGAAGTGCTACTCCGACGTGCTCAACGAGAAGCACGATCGCGCCTTCAAGGGGACCGTCATCGTCCTGCTCAGCCTGGAGCCGTCGGGCGGCCAGTCGAAGGCCGCGGACGTGAAGATCATCGGTGGCACGATGACCGACAAGGAAGTGACGAGCTGCGTGGTCGACAAGCTGAAGGAGTTCGACTACCCCGAGATCCAGGCCGCCGGCACGATGCAGTACGTCTACCGGTTCGAGCCCGCGTACTAGCACCCACCGGGTCGTCGTAGTCGTCCTCGGCCCGGGGCTCCGGGCCTCAGCCTCGCGCGTCGGGCCCGAGCTCCGCGCGCTGCGCGCGCGTGTGTTTGTTAAGGACCATTACACGTAGAGCGTGGCGCAACACTTTCGTTGACGGTGGCGCAACAAGAACACCCCTAAGTAACCGTCGGCAAAAAAGAATTACGGGAACTTCCGGTTCCGCCGATTGTCTAGAAATGGGTCGGCGGCGCGCGGGTTCACCTGTCTTTTTTACCCCCCAAAGGTGTTCATGAAGCGAGCGGCTCTACTTGCGATCTTACTGGCGGGCGCAGGGTGCGGAAGCGACAAGGCGGCACGAACTGAAGGCGGTCCCGAGCATGCGACGAAGCGGCGGGCGTCCGCTGGCATCCGCAGCGCCGATCCCAACCCCGCCGGCATGACGGTCGACAACGAGCTCGGCGTCCTCGACACGGAAGACGTCGAGGCGACCATGAAGGATCACTTCGACGACATCCGCGGCTGCTACCACCGCGCGGGCAAGGCCCAGCGGTACGCCGGCGGACGCGTGATGCTGCGCTTCCTGGTGGGCGGCGACGGCATCGCGCAGGACGTGCTGGTCATCGAGTCGACGCTGGGCAACTACGACGTCGAACGCTGCCTGGTCGAGGTCGGGCGGCGCATCGCGTTCCACGCCCCCACCGGACACAAGTCGACGACGTTCGAGTATCCGGTCGAGTTCCGCTCGACCAACCAGCTGGCGGTGCTGGACGCCGACGGGATGAAGGTCGATCACGATCTGTCGGTGCTCATGCCGCAGCTCGCGGTCTGCGGCCAGCTCGCCGCCCTGGACGCGAGCGCGATCATCTACATCGAGCCGAATGGCTTCCCCGGCTCGGTCGGGCTGTCGGCCGGCACCACGCTGGACGAGGACGTGGGTGACTGCATGGTGCAGACGATCCGCCGCTGGAAGATGTCCGCGACGCTCCCCGGCCACGTGATGCGCGCGAGCTTCAACATCCCGCCCGTGATCGCGACGGCCGAAGCGACGCCGCGACGGTCCGCGTCCGCCGCCGGCCACCGCCGCCGGCGCTAGGTCGCTAGGTCGTCGGCGGCGCCGCGCTCGCGGCCGCACGCAGCTTGGAGTGCTTGCGCCCGTAGAATGCGTAGATACACAGGCCGATCACCAGCCACACGCCCAGCCGGGTCCAGTTGGTCCAGCCCAGCCCGAAGATCATCGCCCCGCACACGATGATGCCCAGGATCGGGAACAACGGCACCAGCGGCGTCCGGAAGTCGCGCTGCAGCTCGGGCTGCTTGACGCGCAGGATCCAGACGCCCGCGCACACGATCATGAACGCGAACAGCGTCCCGATGCTGGTCATGTCGCCCACGATGTCCTCGGGGATGAAGCCGGCGAACGCGCCCACCAGCAGGAAGAAGATCAGGTTCGACTTGTACGGCGTCTGGAATTTCTTGTGCGTCTCGGAGAACACCGCCGGCACCAGCCCGTCGCGGCTCATGGCGAAGAACACGCGCGACTGTCCCAGCAGCATCACCAGGATCACCGACGAGAACCCGGCCAGGATCGCGACGGTCACGAACGTCGCCAGCCAGCCGTACCCGTGCATGTACCGCTCGATCGCGAACGCCACCGACGCTTCCTTGCCGTGCGTGCGGAAGTCATCGATCGTCGCGACACCCGTCAGCACGTGCGCGAACAAGATGTAGAGCACCGTGCAGATCGCCAGCGATCCCAGGATGCCGATCGGCATGTCGCGCTTGGGCTTCTTCGCCTCCTGCGCCGCCGTCGACACCGCGTCGAAGCCGATGAACGCGAAGAACACGACACCGCCCGCGCCCAGGATCCCCAGCAGGCCGCCGTAGTGGTGGGACACGTGCTGCGCGTCGACGAAGGTCCCGGGCGCCGGGATGTAGGGGACGTGGTTGGCGGGGTTGATGTAGCCCCAGCCGAGCGCGATGAACAGCACCACGATCGAGACCTTGGTGATCACGATCAGGCCGTTCACGAACGCCGACTCGCGGATGCCGCGGATCAGCAGCAGCGTCAGCATCAGAACGATGAAGATCGCCGGCAGGTTGACGATCCCGTGGGTGAGGACGCCGGTCACCTTGTCGACGCCGCTCTCGAGCGGCGAGTGACACCAGGCGTAGGGGATGTGCAGACCGAACTTCTCGAGCAGCTTGTTGAAGTACTCGCTCCAGGCGATGCCGACGGTCGCCGCGCCGATCGCATACTCCAGGATCAGGTCCCAGCCGATGATCCAGGCCGCCAGCTCGCCCATCGTCGCGTACGCGTACGTGTAGGCGCTGCCCGCCATCGGGATCATCGACGCGAACTCCGCGTAGCAGAGGCCGGCGAACGCGCTGCCCACCGCCGCGACGATGAAGCCGATCGTGACGGACGGCCCGGCGTTGTTGGCGGCGGCCGCCGCGGTGCGCACGAACAGGCCGGCGCCGATGATGGCGCCGATGCCCAGCGCGACCAGGTCGAACGGCCCCAGGGTGCGCTTCAGGCCGGCGTGGCCCTCGGCCTCCGCGCGCAGTTGCGTGACCGATTTGATGCCGAACAGAGGGTTAGCCATTGCGCTGCCCTTCCCGCGCCGCCGATCGAAGCATCGCGATCGCAGTGTAGACCACCACGGCGACCACCAGCCACTTCACCGCGTAGAGCGGCAGCTCCTTGACGATCAGGCCGGCGATCAGCACCCCGGGCGCGCCGCCGATCGCCAGCCCCAGCGCCGCGCGCAGATCGTAGCGGCCCGAACGTACGAAGCGCACGGACGCCGCCGGCATCAGGAAGGCGCACGACCCCATCATGATCGGGTACGCGGCCTTGTCGTACATGCCGAGGAACGCCACCAGCACCATGCACGGCGCATAGAGGCCGATCCCCAGCGTCATCAGCGCGCCGAAGATGAAGTTGCCGACGATGCCAATCACGAGCCGTGGCCCGTCGAGCCCGAGCGCGACGCCGCCGCCGGGCGCGATTCCTGTCACGCGCACGACCGAGACGCCCGCCGCGACCAGCAACAGCACGCCCATCCCGATCTGGATGCGCCGCCGCGGCCAGTGCGAGACGAACCCGGCGCCCAGCCACGCGCCCGCCACCGCGGCGCCGATCAGGAGGATCAGCGTGCTCATCTCGACCTTCACCAGCGCGATGCTGATGAAGGCCTGCACGAACGTCGGGATGGTGTGGCCGACGTTCAGCGTACCGGGGACGTCGCGGTCGTCGACCTGGCGGCCCAGCTTGTACAGCGAGGTCGTCGTCGCGAACGATCCGATCCCCAGCATGTCGAAAAAATTGGTGACCGCGCCGATCGCCAGCTGCTTCCAGTTCGGCGCACCGGCCCACTTCGCGCGCGCGTGTCGGACCCAGAAGACCAGGAACGCGACCGCGACGGCCGCGAGCACGAAGAACAGGGCTGTCCTCGCCTCCATCGCCTCGATCTTTACCCCGGAACGCAGGAGGAGTCGCCATTTCAATCTGCGGTCGAGCCAGCCCCCGTACCGTTCGTGCCGCCGCGGCGCGCATCGGCGGTACACTGATCGCGATGAGTTCGCGGGAGGGTTCGACCCGCAGCACGCAAGCCGGCGCCGACCAGGGGCGACGGCGGCGGCGGGGGCCGGCGTCGAAGGCGCGCGAACGCATCCTGCTGGCGTGCGCCGCGTTGATCCTGCTGTTCGCGCCCAGCGACGTGTACGCGCTGGGTTACTTCAGCTGGGGCCCGCTCGTCGTCCGGCTCGAGTGGGCCGGCAGCATCGTCGTGACGGTGCTGGCGCTGCGCCGGGTGGAATCGCACGGCGTGCCGATCATCCTCAACGCGCTGGC
>Ga0070673_100003279_pt1 | contig 10043 bp, 7 predicted proteins | sample KBSM23metaG_FD_65342 | JGI IMG/M metagenome (GOLD analysis project Ga0070673, IMG submission 65342) | Miscanthus rhizosphere microbial communities from Kellogg Biological Station, Michigan, USA - KBS M2-3 metaG | ecosystem: Host-associated > Plants > Roots > Rhizosphere > Soil ...
GCCGGCCGCATTCCCGGTGGCTTCTTCAAGCGTGAGCGCGGCGCGACCGAAAAGGAAACGCTGACCAGCCGCCTCATCGACCGCCCGATCCGCCCGCTCTTCCCCGAAGGCTTCTACAACGAAGTCCTCGTGATCGCGCAGGTCCTCTCCTATGACGGCGAGAACGAGCCCGACATCCTCGCGATGATCGCCGCTTCGACCGCGCTGACGATTTCCGGCGTGCCCTTCATGGGCCCGATCGGCGGAGCCCGCGTCGGCTTCATCGACGGCGAATACATCCTCAACCCGAGCCAGGCGCAGATCGCCGAAGGCCAACTCGACCTCGTCATGGCCGGCACTCCGAACGCCGTCATGATGGTCGAATCCGAGGCCAAGGAGCTTTCGGAAGAGCAGATGCTCGGCGCGGTCATGTTCGGCCACGCCGCCAGCCAGAAGATCTGCAACGCCATCATCGATCTCGCCGAAAAGGCCGCTAAGGACCCGTGGGAGCTCGCGCAGAGCGACGACAAGGCCGCGGTCAAGGCGAAGCTGAAGGACCTCATCGGCAAGGACGTCGAGGCGGCTTACAAGCTGACCAACAAGTCCGAGCGCTCCGCCGCGCTCAACGCCGCCCGCGACAAGGCCAAGCTCGCTTTCGCCGAAGCGGGGCCGCAGGAACAGCTCGTCGCCTCCAAGGTCGTGAAGACCCTCGAGGCCGACATCGTCCGTGGCGCCATCCTGAAGGAAGGCCGCCGCATCGATGGTCGCGACACGAAGACGGTCCGCCCGATCGAGGCGATGGTCGGCTTCCTTCCGCGCACCCACGGTTCGGCTTTGTTCACCCGCGGTGAAACGCAGGCGATCTGCACCACCACACTTGGCACCAAGGACGCCGAGCAGATGATCGATGGGCTGGAAGGCCTCTCCTACCAGCGCTTCATGCTGCACTATAACTTCCCGCCCTATTCGGTCGGTGAAGTTGGCCGGTTTGGCGCCCCCGGGCGTCGCGAAGTCGGTCACGGCAAGCTCGCCTGGCGCGCGCTTCACCCGATGCTGCCGAGCATGGACGAGTTCCCGTACACGATCCGCGTCCTCTCCGACATTACGGAGAGCAACGGCTCCTCGTCGATGGCCACGGTGTGCGGCGGTTCGCTGAGCATGATGGATGCCGGCGTTCCGCTGAAGCGTCCGGTTGCCGGCATTGCCATGGGCCTGATCCTCGAAGGCAAGGACTATGCGGTCATCAGCGACATCCTCGGCGACGAGGACCACCTCGGCGACATGGATTTCAAGGTCGCCGGTACGTCGGAAGGCGTCACCAGCCTCCAGATGGACATCAAGGTGGCCGGCATCACCGAGGAGATCATGAAGACCGCCCTCGCCCAGGCGAAGGACGGCCGTGCTCACATCCTCGGCGAAATGGCCAAGGCGCTCGATCACACCCGTGAAGAGCTGTCCGCCCATGCGCCGCGCATCGAGACGATGCAGATTCCGAAGGACAAGATCCGCGAAGTCATCGGCACCGGCGGCAAGGTCATTCGCGAAATTGTTGCGACGACCGGCGCCAAGGTCGACATCGACGACGAGGGCGTGATCAAGATCAGCTCGTCCGACCTCTCGCAGATCGAGGCCGCGCGTCAGTGGATCCACGGCATCGTCGCGGAGCCGGAGCCCGGCACAATCTACACCGGCAAGGTGGCGAGCATCGTCGACTTCGGCGCGTTCGTGACCTTCATGCCCGGTAAGGACGGCCTTGTGCACGTCTCGGAGATCAAGAACGAGCGTGTCGAGAACGTCCGCGACGTCCTCAGCGAAGGCCAGGAAGTGAAGGTCAAGCTGCTCGAGGTCGACCAGCGCGGCAAGGTGCGTCTCTCGATGCGCCTCGTTGACCAGGAGACCGGCGAAGAGCTTCCCGACACCCGCCCGCCGAGGGAGCCGCGTGAAGGCGGCGACCGCGGCCCGCGCGGTGACCGTGGCGACCGTGGCCGGCATGGCCGCGGCGGTGGAGATCGCGGCGACCGTGGCCCCCGTCGTGACGGCGGTGACCGTGGTCCGCGTCGCGAAGGCGGCGATCGCGATCGCGGCCCGCGCGGTGATCGCGGAGACCGTGGTCCGCGCCGTGAGCGCGAAGGCGGCGGCGATGAGGGCCCGGCGCCCGAGTTCGCTCCTGCCTTCCTGACCAATAACGACAACGACTAATCGTCATTGCGAGGCCGCTGCGCGAGCGGCGGCCAAAGCAATCCAGTAAGGCGTAAGCGAGAAGCCCCGCGAGCGATCGCGGGGCTTCTTTGCTTATTGGTCAACCGATTTGAGGCGACCCATCTTATTACGCTGCTCGCGCAATCGACGTCGGATCAACATTGCCGAAGCGATGATTGCACCAAGGAAAAGGACGGCGCCTCTGCTCAGCAACTTTCGCTGTCCTACAGCCCCGATTTCGTGCTTGGCTTCGTTCTGCTCTTTGATCCGTCCGCATTTTGCTCTCGCGCCCGCGATGGACACCCGTCGGCGCGGAAAACAGCGCTCGTTGGTGCGAACATTGGGAACATTGGCCTTCGGCCGTCTTCGACCCTGAGCCAGCCGCACCCGCCAAGGGCGCGTGAGCGTGTCAGTCGGATTTCGAAGCCTGCTCGACTTCCTGCCGGATCGCGTTGACCAATTTCCAGCTGTCGGTCGCGACGGCCTTCAACTCTGCCCTCATGGCCTCCGCCCCCGGCTCGTCCGCGTGGCGGTTCAAATGATCGGCTAGGTTTTCCAGCTTGGCGACATATTGAAGCAGGCGGTCCGCGTCGCCGCGCGGCGCTCCATCGGTCTCGCCTCTCGCCACCAGCCGAAGCGTGGGCGCGTGCAAATCCTGCTCGCCGCTCCTGCTGAGCAGTATGGCGTTGGCGACATGATCCGTAATTAGCTCGATCGCTTCAATCTCTTCGGGCGTCGGCCCGCCAACCTTTGCATGATAGGTCGCGAAGGTCCCCAGCACGGCGCCGCTGGCGTCGCGGATGGGCGTCGACCAGCACGATCGGAACCCGTGCGGCAAGGCAATGTCGCGGTAGTCGGCCCAAAGGGGATCTGTGGCGATGTCGCTGACGTAGACCGGACGATTGAAGTAGGCGGCCGTTCCACAGGACCCCGCGCAAGGACCGATCTCGGCCCCGTCGATCGCCTCGCGGTACGACGTCGGCAATTTCGGACCGCCGCCGTGGGATAGCCGCTTCCCGTCGTCGCTCAGTAGCAGGATGGAAGTCGTCAATTCTCCGTCGAAATTGTCCTCGACGGCATGGAGATGACGGTTGAGCACATGCTCAAGGCTGTCGCCGCGGGTAAATTCGGTGGGGACCTCGCTGCCGCGAACCTGCAACGATTCCCGAAGGCTCGACGCAAAAGGCATCGACGTTTCTCCGCAACATCCGAGCGCCGTACGCGCTTGCGGCACCATAAATGGGCGCGCGGCTCCGTCCAGTCAGGTTCATTGAATTGTCACAAATTGGCATCCTCCGAAGCTGGGGAAAGTCAGGAGATCGCCGCAAGGGCTTATCGGGAGGAGCTGCGCTCAAGCCCTCTCAGGGTAATGACCTATGTCCCTGCGGAGGTGCGCGGCTTACCCAAGGGCGGCTGAAACAGGCACGCATATTCATCTCACGCGGGAAGACGGGAGCTATGAAAAGCATCTGGCAACGACGGGTGGCGATCAGCCTCATACTGGCTGGCAGTTCCGGACTATCCGGTACCGCTTTCGCCGCAACAGCTGCTCAGCTCAACACTGACGGCAAGGCGGCGCTCAATCGGCTTTATGCACAGTCGGATCGGGCAACCCGCTATTCGCGCGATGCCAAGGCGATCCTGGTGTTCCCGAAGATCGTCAAGGCCGGCTTCATGATCGGCGGACAGGGCGGCGAAGGCGTCCTCTTCATCCACGGCAAGCCCGCCGGATACTACAAGATCGGCGCCGCTTCCTTCGGCCTTCAGGCCGGTGGGCAATCGTTCAGCTACGCCTTGTTCCTGATGAACGACAGCGCGATCAGATATCTGGAGAAGAGCGACGGATGGGCGATCGGCTCCGGGCCGAGTGTGGTCGTGATCGACAAAGGGGCCGCCAAGAGCACGACGTCCACGACCCTCGCAAAGGACGTCTACGCCTTTCCGTTCGGTCAGAAGGGACTGATGGCCGGACTAGGCCTCGAGGGATCGAAGATTTCGCGAATCAAGAAGTGAGAGTGCGGTCCAGTAGATTTGGGGGAGCCTGAAGACCTTGTACCGATTAGCTGGGGGACTGCTGTCGCTTCTTCTTGGAAGCGCGAGTGCTCAGGCGCAGGCCGTCGATCCGGCCGGCGGTGAAGCTCAGGCGGCACCCGCCGATCCGTCTGCGTCGTCGCAGCCATCCGCGACGGACGCATCTGCAACGGAGGCGGATCAGCAAACCGGCGATGACAAGAAATGGAAATTCTACACGCTAGGCTACGTCTGGCTTGCCACGGCCAAGGGGAAAACGGACGTCATCGGGCCGGTCGAGCCGGTTGACCTGGACCTTTCGCTCGGCGACGTGATCGATTCATTCAAGTTTATTTTCATGGGAGCCGCCGAGGCCCGCCATGACCGCACCGTCGTCCTCGGCGACCTATCGTTCGTCCACCTCGGCGGGAATAAGGGTATCGGAATCCGGGACCCGGATTTCCTGGAGGCCGAGCTCGACTCCCGAACCGCGGAGATCACTCTGCTGGGCGGTTACCGCGTTCTGAACGAAGGGCCGTTCACGCTGGACCTGCTCGCGGGCGGGAGGATGAATTTCTTCAAGGTAACGCTACAGCTGGAAGGGCCCAACCGAAGCGCGGAAGGTTCGGTCAAGGAAAGCTGGCTCGATCCGTTGATTGGCGCGCGCACGAACGTCCCGCTCGGCGGGAAATGGAGCATGTCGCTTTATGGCGACGTCGGCGGCATCATCTTCGGCTCAGATGTCACCTGGCAAGGCGTCGCGACCGTCGATTACCAGATCAGCCGCAAGATGAATGTCGGCGTGGGCTGGCGCTACTGGAAGGTCAATTACGACAAGGGCGACTTCCTGTACGACGTCAGGCAGTCCGGCCCGATCATCGCATTCCGGTCGCAGTTGTAGCTCCGAACGTCGGCCTCCGATCAGAGCACGCCGAATGTCCACCCTTCGGTCAGCGCGATTTGCGAAGTCAGCCCTTCCGGCGCGAACGCCCGCGGCTCATCCCTCGCCAGTGCGCGCATGCCGGCGGCCGTTACCAGTGCATCCGTCTGGTGGTCGTTGGGCTCGAACTTCAGGCGAACCGGCTTGCTGCCGAGTCCTTCCAGCGCAGCGTTGAGAGCGGCCCGGCTGCGAAGCTTCGCGCCCGTCATCCCTGCGCGGCGCAGGTAGATGCGGGTGTATATCTCGCAAACCGCGCTTCCGTGGCCTGGCACCGGGTCCATCGGAAAAATCGCGACCTTGCCGTCGAGCCGATGAAGGAGCCGCATCCCTGAAAAGCTCGCTTTCGCCACCTGTGCAGCGCCGATCGCGTCATAGGCACTGGCGGTCTTCCTCCCGCCTTGCGCGTTCAATCGCGCGTCACATTGTCTGAATCGCACGAAGTCCGCCTTCACTCCGTCCGCGATGCCGAAATAGAAATGTCGCCGGTGCGCGAATTCGAGGAAGCTCGCCGCTCCCAGGTCCTCGTCGTCGCACAGGGCGTCGACGTAAGCCCAGAACTCCCGCGCAGTCTTCGGCACGTCCGGCTCGCCGATCAGATATTCGCCCCGCTCGACGATCGGCGGCGCGAAACTGAAGTCAAAGCCAAACAGCGTCGGTTCCTTCTCGGCACGCTTCAGCAGCCAGCGAAGGACCTCTTCGCGGGACCAGACGTGGTCCGGCCGGACAAGCCGCGGAGGCGCATCGCCACGCGTCTCAGCTATGGCGATGCCCTTGTGCCTCCGGCCTTTAGCGCCGGACCAGTCGATCGCGACGAACGCGTCGAAGCGCGGCGTCACACGAGCGGCGGCTGGCGGTCGTCCTCAGCCGGAGGTTCGGCAGGCCTTCTCAAGCGTGGCGGAGCTGGACGCGGCGCGGGCATCTGCTCGTCCGTCCAGCGTTCCAGAACGCGCGCAGCCACGTCGCGCCCGCCAAGACCGAACGCGATGGCGCACGCCACTGCGGCCGAGCCAAGGATCAAGCCGAACGCCATCATCACGATCTGGTCCGCCAATCCCATGAAGGTGAGGCCGATCGCGGTGAACAAGGCGATGATCGCGTATTTCACGATCGTCTGTGCGTAGCTCGCCTCACCGGTCGAACTTCCAACCAGCGCCGACAGGATCCGGGCAAGGAAGATGCCGACAACGATAATGACGGTGCCGAAGATCACCTTTCCGCCAAGCGCAGTGATCTGGAACAAGAGCGCCGCAACCGCTTCGCCGCCAAGCTGCCTGGCTGCCTCGATCGCAGCCCCCAGCAGGATCGCCGTCATCGCAACAGCACCCACCACCTTCGACGGGTTGGAGCTGACAGGCATCACGCCAAGCGCTCGAACACTATTGTCGAAGCCGAGGCTCGGAAGGACCGTTTCGAGCATTGCCTTCACCCAGCGTCCGATCAAAAAGGCGATGGCGAGCCAGACGAGCGCTGCAAGGACCCGCGGTATCGAGACCGCGATGGTGTTCAGCATGTTCGTCGCCGGATCGGAGATTGCGGAGATCTGAAGGATCTGGAGCGCTCCGATGGCCGCAAAGATAATGATGATTGCCGACACCGTGACTCCGACCGCCTTGGCGATGGAGTTGCGAACCGGGGCGACGCCTTCGCTGGCAGCGCCGTCTTGGTCGACCGCCAGCGGCGCATCGCCGATCGGAATGCCTGCCCGAGTGAACAGCCGTTCGAGATTGAGCGCACCCAGTGCAGCTTCGATGATGTGCCGCACGACGCGCGCGAGGATCAGACCGGCAAAGAAGAACACGCCAGCGCCAAGCAGCTTCGGCAGGAAGGCGAAGACCTCGTTGGTCATTGCCGTCACCGGCGTCAGCACCCCGGAAAGGCCCAGGGGCTGGAGCGCCGCGATCAAGCCGACGAGCCAGACGAGCCAGTATGCGAGCCGGCCGAGTTCCGTTCCGACGGAGTCTACTCCCGCCTGCGGATGGCGCTTGAGTACCGGCATCCGGTCGACAAGCCTCGCCACTGCCCATTGCACGGCCTTGGCGATGAAATGAGTGGCGATGAGGATCAGGATCGCGAAGACCACGCGCGGTCCCCATTGGATGAGCTGCTCGCGCCAGTAGGCTGCCGGCGGTTCGGTCTGGTACATTCTTACCCTCCGTTATTCCTTGTTCTTGCTGCGCTTGTTCCGAAGCTCGTTCCAATAAGAGATGCGCTCGGCGATCTTCGCTTCGAAGCCGCGTTCGGCGGGTTCGTAGAAGGACTGCGGCTCCATACCTTCGGGCCAGTAATCCTGCCCCGAAAATCCCTCCTCGGCGTCATGGTCGTAGGCATAGCCCTTCCCGTACCCGATGTCCTTCATCAACCGTGTGGGGGCGTTCAAAATGTGCGAAGGTGGCGTTAGCGAGCCGGTTTCCTTGGCGCTCCGCCAGGCGGATTTCTGCGCCATGTAGGTCGCGTTGGATTTGGGTGCAGTCGCCAGATAGAGGCACGCCTGTACAATGCCGATCTCACCTTCCGGCGAGCCGAGGAAGTCGTACATCTCCTTGGCCGCGAGGCACTGCATCAAAGCTTGCGGATCGGCGAGGCCGATGTCCTCCACGGCTGCCCGGGTCAGCCGGCGGAGCACGAAGAGCGGTTCCTCCCCCGCAACCAGCATCCGGGCGAGATAGTATAACGCGGCCTGCGGGTCCGAGCCGCGAAGGCTTTTATGCAGCGCTGAGATGAGGTTGTAATGCCCTTCGCGATCCTTGTCGTAGACGGGTACGCGCCGATGCAGCAACGCTGCCATCCCGGCAGGATCGAGCGGCGCGTCCAGCTCAACGTCGAACAATGTCTCGACCTGATTGAGCAGGAAGCGGCCGTCGCCGTCCGCGCTAGCGATCAACGCCTCCCGGGCGTCCTTCGTGAGCGGGATCGCCCGGTCGACCTCAACCTCGGCGCGTTGGATGAGGGTGTCGAGCGCATTCTCGTTCAGCCGCCGCAGGATCAGCACCTGGCAGCGCGACAAGAGCGCGGCGTTGAGTTCGAAACTGGGGTTCTCCGTCGTCGCACCCACGAGCGTAACGGTTCCATCCTCCACGAACGGGAGGAAGCCGTCCTGCTGGGCGCGATTGAAGCGATGAATTTCATCCACGAAGAGCAAGGTTCGCTGCCCTGCCCGCGCTGCCGTCTTCGCCTCGGCAAAGATCTTCTTGAGGTCGGCGACGCCGGAGAAAACGGCGGAGATCGGTACGAACCGCAGGCCGACCGCATCCGCGAGAAGGCGCGCGATGCTCGTCTTTCCAGTCCCCGGAGGGCCCCACAGGATCATCGAGCTAAGCTTGCCCGCCGAGACCATGCGCCCGATCGCCCCTTCGGGTCCGGTCAGGTGCTCCTGCCCTACGATTTCATCGAGGTTCGCGGGTCGCAGGCGATCGGCGAGCGGCGCATTGGCGGCCGTCGTCGGCTGCGCATCCTCAAGTTCGGTGTCGCTGAACAGGTCGGCCATGCCGGAGTGCTTTGGCGCACCGCTCAAAAAAATGCATCACCTCATCTTGCCTAAGATGTGACTAAGATATATCTTAGATGCATCGAAAGGGAGTCATATGGGACATCAACATCGGGGCTGCGGCCCACGCGGACGGATCGAGATCGCCTTGCCCGAGGCACTTGTGGCAATGGGCCGCAGAAGCGGCGGCTGGGGACCGTTTCATTTCGAGTTCGACGACAACGGCTGGAGCGGACGCCGCGGTGGCGGACGAGGCAGGCGCCGAATGTTCGAGTCCGGCGAGCTTCGGCTGGTCCTGCTCAAGCTCATCGCGGACGAACCTCGTCACGGATACGACCTGATCCGCGCAATCGAGGAGCTGACCGGCGGCGATTATGCGCCGAGCCCCGGCGTGGTCTATCCGACGCTGACCCTGCTTCAGGACATGGGCCTGATTGAAGAGTCGGCGGGCGAAGGGGCGCGCAAGCCATTCCAGGCCACGAAAGAGGGCAGGGAGCATCTCGAGCAGAATTCAGCCGATGTGGAAGAGCTGTTCGAGCGTCTTGAAGAGGCGGGTTCGCAGCGTCGTCAGGGTAACCGGCCGGAGATAGGCCGGGCGATCGGCAATCTCATGACCGCACTCAAGAACCGCATAGCCCACCACGGCTGGAACGAAGCGCTCCTCAACGAAGTCGTCGACATCCTCGACGAGGCAGCGCAGCGGATCGAGCGCGCCAAGCCGCCTAGCGACCAGTAAGCCGCTTGAACCTTTTCTTGCGCTCGATGGCGCGATCGTAGGTCTTCAGCACGGCGGAATTAATCTGATCCCAGTCGTGTGTCTTCGCGATCGCCAGACCAGCTTTGCCGTGCTTCCGTCGCAACTCGGGACTTGATGCGTAATCCGCGAGGGCGTCGGCAATGGCGTCGGCATCACCCGGGTCGGTCAGGACGCCCGTCACTCCGTCGCGAACGAGATTGGTCGCGCCGGTGGAGTCGACGGCCACGACTGGCAGCGAGGAGGCCATCGCTTCCAGCGTGACGTTCCCAAATGCTTCCGTGATCGATGGGTTGAGGAGCACGTCCGAACTGGCGACCGCGCAAGCAAGCTCCTCGCCGGCGAGATGGCCTGTGAAGACAGCTCCGGGCAGTCGTTCTTCGAACCATGGCTGAGCCGGCCCGTCGCCTATCACCAGCACCCGGTGTTTCACGCCGCGCGAGCCGAGCAGGTCCACTGCATCCGAGAAGACGTCCAGCGCCTTCTCCATGACGAGCCTCCCAAGGAAAAGGACGACGAATTCGCCATCTGCGATTCCCTTGCTGCGCCGCCACTCGAGGCTTCGCCGCTTCGAATTGAACAACTCGTGGTCGATGCCCCGGGACCAGATGGAAATGAAGCGGTTCATCCGCTGCGCCTCCAGCACCGCGGCGGTCGATTCCGCAGGTGCGAGGATC
>Ga0070673_100003284_pt1 | contig 10035 bp, 8 predicted proteins | sample KBSM23metaG_FD_65342 | JGI IMG/M metagenome (GOLD analysis project Ga0070673, IMG submission 65342) | Miscanthus rhizosphere microbial communities from Kellogg Biological Station, Michigan, USA - KBS M2-3 metaG | ecosystem: Host-associated > Plants > Roots > Rhizosphere > Soil ...
TGCCGTGCTTGATCGCGTTCTCCAGCAGCGGCTGCAGCGTCATCGGCGGCAGCAGGCAGGCGGCCGCCTCGGCGCTGACGCGCAGGTCGGTGCCGAGCTTGGCGCCGAAGCGGCGCTTCTCGATCGCCAGGAAATGCTCGCACAGCGCGATCTCCTCGCCCAGCGTGATGCGCTCGCGCTCGGCCAGCGCCAGCGTGCGGCGGAAGAACTGTGCGAGGTCGACCGTCATCTCGCGCGCGGCGGCCGGATCGAATCCGGTCAGCGCGCTGATCGAGTTGAGGCTGTTGAACAGGAAATGCGGGTTGATCTGCGTGCGCAGCATCTGCAGCTCGGCATCGCGCGCGAGCACGCGCGACTCGGCCTCGCGGCGCGCGGCGGCCTGCACGGTCTCGAACGCGACCAGCACGTCGTGGGCCAGCAGCGACAGCAGGTACAGCGCGAAGCCGGCCGCGAAGACCATCACCCAGCCGGGCGAGGTGAGGGCGACGAAGGGCCGGCCGCGCACCATCAGTCCGCCGAACGAGTCCCAGGCCTCGGCCAGCCCCAGCCAGGCCAGCGCCGACAGCAGCGACGCGCCGCCGAACAGGCCCAGGGCCACCGGCCAGCGCCGCTGCGACCAGGGCAGGCTGCGGCAGACGTAGTACGACGACACCGCGACGAAGGACCAGACCAGGCAGATCGGCAGCGCGAATTCGAGCGCGCCGCTCCACTCGGCCTGCTCGGTCAGGCGCAGCAGGGCGGCGATGCCGACGCCGGCGATCAGCCAGGCGAGCTCGTACCAGAGCAGGCGCCGCGGGTCGGCGAGCACGGGGTGCATCGGAAGGCGGCTTCTAGTTGGTGATCTCGACGCCGCCCATGATCACCGACCCCTCGATGACCAGGCGCTTGCCGGGCGTGATGGGCGGCATCGTCTTGTCCTCGATGCCCCCCAGCATGGGCGAGCCGTGGATCACCACCGACCACTCGCGCGGCACGCGGATCTCGACGCCGCCCATGATGATGGACAGGTGCAGCACCGCCTCCGTGGCGATGGCGGCCTGGCGCAGGTCGATCTCCACGGCGCCCATCACGGCGTTGATCTCGCCGCCGGAAAATTCCTGCGAGTCGTTCTTCAGCACGAGGCCGCTCATCATCGCGGAGGCGTCGATGCTGGCGCCGTGCTCGAGGCGTTCGTCGCGCTGGCCGCGGCGCGGCCTGGCCAGCCGCTGGCCGTCGGGGCCGCGCGCGGATCCGCGCAGGAGCACGTTGAGGCCGACGACGATCAGGAGGACGGGCCACAGGTCGTGGATCCGGAAATGGATCACCCCGAGGTTGTTCAGCGTCATGCCGGCGCCCAGCACGATGAACACGCCGCCCCAGAACAGGTTCTTCGGCCGGCTGCCGTTGGCCAGGTGCAGCGCGCCCAGGGCGACGAACACCAGCGGCCAGAACGGCTGGACGAGGCGGCTGTCGAACAGGTGCAGGTTGTCCAGCAGCGCGAACAGCCCGACGACGATGATGAACACGCCGAAGACGATGCGGCTGCGCTGCCGGCTTTGCGGATCACCGCTCACCAGTTGCGCTCCTGCGACGGGCGGCGCACCAGCAGCTCGTAGCCCAGCATGCTGCCGCCCACGCCGATGAGCAGCACCGGCCAGGTGGCCTGGAACGTCCAGCCGCCGATGTGCTCGATCACGACGACCAGGTACGCCGCGACGGCCAGGCGCAACACCGCGCGGACCACGTTGACCGCGTTCGGCGCGGCGACCAGGCGGGCCAGGCCGGACAGCGCGATCAGCGCCGGGGCGACCAGCCACAGGTCGGCGTCGGTGATCAGGCCCTGGTTCTGCAGCAGGGCGCCGACCCCCAGCAGGATCAGCGCGCCGCCGAAGAACACGCGGCGGATCGTACGGTGGGCGCGCACGTGGACGACGTGGACGCAGGGGCTGGGGCGCGAGTAGCGGAACATGCGGAGTCCGGGGCGAAATGCTGATGGACGAAGGATCGCAGAAGGCCGGCTGCGCCGCACGCCCGAATCGATCAACGCCCGCGAAATGCCGACGAATGGGCGGCGGCCCGCGCCTGGCGCTCCTCGGCAGGCACTCTGCTTGCTGTCGTTCTCCCGAAACCTTCCAGAGTCCGGGCCCACGAGGCCCGGGATTCCTTCCCGAACAAGAACATGTCAGCCCTTCACGAAAAGAACGAAGACTTCTGCGCGCCGTCGGGCGCGCCGATGGACGCCGCCCCGCACCGCATCCGCAACGTGCTGGTCGTCGACGACAACATCGACGCCGCCGACACGCTCGGCGAATTGCTCAGGGCCTGGGGCTACGAGGTGACCGTCGCCCACGACGGCCCCGCGGCGCTCGCCGCCCTGCAGGACACGCTGCCGGACATCGCGCTGATCGATATCGGCATGCCCGCGATGGACGGCTACGAGCTCGCGGCGCACCTGCGCTTCCAGCCGGGCTGCGCGGAGCTGCCGATCGTCGCGATCACCGGCTCCGGCGGGCCCGAGGACGTGCGCCGTTCGCGCGCCAAGGGCTTCGCGGCCCACCTGGTCAAGCCGGTGTCGGCGGCGAGCCTGCTGACGCTGCTGAAATAGGCGCCTGTCGTCATCCTGCGCGAAGTCGCAGGATCGGCCTTGGGGATGCTGCCCCAATGAGCTGTCATCCTGCGCGCAGTCGCAGGATCCACCCCCGCCACGACGGCGACCCTGGCAGGGGTGGATCCTGCGACTGCGCGCAGGATGACAGGAGAGGCTGCATCAGGGTTCACCCCTGCGGCGCGGCGTCTGGCGCGCGCGGAAAGACGGCTACGCTTGCGGTCTTCCGTTCGCCGCAAGGAACTCCCGCGATGCCGTCTCGCCAACCCGTCCTGTGCTCGATCGCGGCCGCCGCGTCGCTCGCGCTGCTGCCCCTCGCCGCGTCCGCCGCGACGCCGCGTGCCGTGCCGCTGCAGATCGACTTCTCGCTCACGCCGGCGCAGATCGACGCGAGCTGCAGGTCCGAGATCTCGGCCGCCGGCAAGCGCGTCGACGCGATGCTGCACACGCGCAGCAGGCGCACGTTCAAGACGGTGGCCGAGCCGCTGGAGAACGTCATCGCCGACCTCGGCGACAACCTCGCCGCCCAGACCTTCCTGTTCAACGTCGCGCCCGACAAGGCCGTGCGCGATGCCTCCGAGCGTTGCAACACCGCGCAGGCCGGCTACTTCGCCGAGCTGTTCGCCCGGCCCGACCTCTACGCAGCCCTCGACGCCGCGGCCAGGAGCCACACGGCGCGCGGCCCGGCGCAGGCCAAGCTGCTGGAGGTGCACCTGATCAACGCGAAGCGCGCCGGCGCCGGCCTGCCGCCCGCGCAGCGCAAGCGCTTCGTCGAGATCGCCAAGCAGATCGCCGATCTCGAGAACGTGTTCGCGTCCAACCTGGCCAGCGACGCCAGCACGATCGCGATCACCAAGGACCAGACGGCCGGCCTGAAGCCCGACCTCGTCGAGCGCCTGAAGTCCGACGCCGACGGCAAGCTGGTGGTGCCGGTCGACGAGAGCACATACACCCAGTTCATGGCCAACGCCGGCGACGCCGGCGCGCGCAAGGACTTCTACGGCGTCTACAACAAGCGCGGCGGCCGCAAGAACGTCGAGCTGCTGCAGAAGGCCATCGCCCTGCGCGACGAATCGGCCAGGCTGCTGGGCTACGCCAACTGGAGCGCCTACACGACGGCCGACCGCATGGCCGGCACGCCGGAGCGCGTCGACAAGTTCCTCACCACCATCGACGCCGCGCTGCTGCCGCTCGCGCGCGAGCAGCGCGCCAGGCTGGCCGAGGTCAAGGGCTCGCCGCTGGAGGAATGGGATCGCGCCTTCTACACCGACGTCGCCAAGAAGCAGCAGTTCAACCTCGATCCCGAGGCCGTGCGCCAGTACTTCCCGGCGCAGCACACGATCGACGCCGTGCTGGCCTTCTACAGCCAGATGCTGGGCCTGACGTTCACCCGCGCCGACGACCTGCCGCGCTGGCACCCGGACGTCGTCGGCTACCGCGTCACCGACACGGCCAGCGGCGCCGATCGCGGCGCGTTCTACCTCGACCTGTACCCGCGCCCCGGCAAGTACGGCCACTTCGCCAACGAAGGCCCGACGGGACGGCGCACTATGCCGGACGGCACCGTGCGTCCCGCGGTCAACACCATCGTCGGCAACTGGCCGACGCCCGCCCCCGGCAAGCCTTCGCTGCTGTCGCACCAGGACGTGCTGGTGTTCTTCCACGAGTTCGGCCACAACGTCGCGCAGCTGTGCGCCGACACGCCCTACGAGACCCTCAACAACGGCTACCGCCTCGACTTCGTCGAGGCGCCGTCGCAGATGCTGGAGAACTTCGTGTGGGATCCGGCGATCCTCAAGAAGATCTCGGCCAACGCCGCCACTGGCGAGCCACTGCCCGACACGATGATCGCCAGCATGAACGCGGCGCGCCACTACAACCAGGCCTGGACGTCCATCGGCTCGGACATCTTCTACGCCCTCGTTGACCAGCGCATCCACACCGCCAGGCCGCCGGTGGACACCACGGCGATCTGGGAAGCCACCAAGACCACCTACACCCCCGACATCTTCGCCCCCGGCACGTACCGCGAGGCGAGCTTCACGCACCTGATGGGCGGCTACGAAGGCACCTACTACGCCTATGCCTGGGCCAAGGTCTACGCGATGGACATGTTCACGGCGTTCCAGAAGGACGGCCTGCAGAACCCCGCGGTGGGCGCGCGCTATCGCCACGACATCCTGGCCCCGGCGCGCATGCTCGAGCCCGATGTCCTGGTGAAGAACTTCCTGGGCCGGCCGATGAGCCCGGAGGCCTACTACGCTGATCTCGGCATCAAGGTCGACGCCAGGTAGAGCCGGGTCGGCGGGGTCGGGCGCGGCCTCGGATATTCCAAGGACGGCGTCGATGCCCCACTCTGGATACCGATTTGCCGCTGACGTCGAACCAGTTTCCGTTGGAATGCACTGCTCGCGCGTCCGACGGGAATCGGGTCCGTGCCTGGTGGAATCGAGTTCACTCCGCATGCAATGAATTCCACCCGGAGTGAAACTCATTGGCCGGCGAGTGAAACTAGTTCCACTTCAGCACAGGCCAGTTCGACGCTTGGTACAACCAAGTTCCGGCGGAGTGACGTTGACTGCCCGCAAGATTCCGTCGGTTCCTGCCGCGGCACACAAATCTCATGACAGGCACCTCTTGGCCGAGCTCTCGCAAGCGGACGTTCGCAGTCGACCGCGAGAAGTCGGCTTCCGCTGCAGAGCCGTCGAAACCCTTGCCCATCCCAACCGATGCGACCTCAGCAATTCATGATCCGGGCGATCACGGCCTGCGCGAACGACGCCGTCGTGGCGATCCCGCCGAGGTCTCCCGTACGTACCTTGTCGACATTGAGCGTCTCGACCAGGCCTCGACGCAGGCGCACCGCCAGGTCGTCGAGTCTGCAGTGTCTCAACATCATTTCGGCGGCGAGCATCAGCGCCACGGGATTGGCCACGCCCTTGCCTGCGATGTCCGGGGCGGACCCGTGGACGGCTTCGAAGATAGCGGCGTCCGCGCCGATATTGGCCCCCGGCGCCATGCCCAGCCCGCCGACCAGCCCCGCGACGAGATCGGACAGGATGTCTCCGAACAGGTTCGTCGTGACCAGCATGTCGAACTGCCACGGATCAAGCACCAGCTTCATCGCGCAGGCGTCGATGATGACGGTGTCCAATTCGAAGCGGCCCTTGTACTCGCGTTCGTAGAGTTCCAGGGCGGTTTCCAGGAAGATGCCGGTCAGGGCCTTCATGATGTTGGCCTTGTGGACGATGGTGACCTTCCTGCGACCGGTCGCCACCGCCTGCTCGAAGGCGAACCTGAGAAGCCTTCGACTGCCGGCGCGGGTGTTGATGCCCGTGGCCATCGCCACGGCGTGCGGATCCTCGTCGATCTGCACGTAGTGTTCGTGCCCGATGTAGAGTCCTTCGAGGTTCTCGCGCACGACGACCAGGTCGATGTTCTCGAACCGGCCGCCCGGAATCAGCGTGAGCGCCGGGCGCACGTTGGCATAGAGCTTGAATTCCTCGCGCAGCCTCACGTTGGAGGATCGGTAGCCTCCGCCCGAGGGCGTGGCGAGGGGGCCCTTGAGGGCAAGACGTGTACGCCGGACGCTGTCCAGCGTGACCGCAGGCAATGGATCGCCGTGGCCCGCGACGCCTGCCAAGCCCGCGGCATGGCTTTCCCATTCGAACGGGGCACCGAGCGCATCGAGCACGGCCACGGTGGCTTCGACGATTTCGGGCCCGATGCCGTCGCCGGGAATGAGGGTCGCAGGGATCTTCTGGCTCATGGTGGTGCTTCGGTCAATGTTGGTGAAGTTGGATATCGTGACGCCGTCGTCGAACCCCGACCTGGCGTCGTCTTCGACAATCAGCCTCCGGCAGTCCTGGCGCGACACGCGCGCATGCCGTCGGGCACGTTGCGAACAACGTCGCTCAACGCTGGAAACGACCCTGGGCGTCGATCACGCTGAGGTCGGTGTAGTGCAGGCCCGAGTGGTCGGAGGGCGAATAGTGGACCTTGATGCCGCCAAGGTCAAAGGACTCCAGGCCGTTCAGTGCGTCCAGCACGGACTTCCGCGTTGGATGGGCGCCTGCCCGGCGCAGCGCTTCGACGAGCACCCGGGCCCCGGCAAAGCCTTCGATCATCGCCGGGGACAGCCGCGTCTGCGGATGGCGGACATGCAGCAACGTCGCCGCATCGCGCACCATCGCCAGCGTGTTGGCGTCCTCTCCGGGGAAGACCTGCGTGACGATCACGCCGCGCGCTAGTTCGCCCAACTCGTGGACAAAGCCATCCGAGGCGTTGTTCGAAAGCGTGACGACGGTGGCCTTGCTGCCCACGTGCCGAATATCTCGAACGGCCTTGACCACCGCCGAACCGGTGCCAAGAATCAAGACCGCCTGTGCGTTCGCCTTGTTCAGCTCGATGGCCAGGTCGTCGAATCGAGGCGCGGCCTTGTCGAAGGATCCAACCAGAACGGGCTCGAGGTGCGCCTTGGCGAAGCCGTGCGTCGCGCCGGCGGAAGCGTCCTCCCCGAACGCATCATGAGTCTTGAAGACCGCGATGCGCGTGGTGCCCATGCTGGCCAGTTGTTCAATGGCCCGCTGGGCTTCTGCCTGATAAGGACTTCGCACGTTGAACACGTGGCGATTCACAGGCGCATAGAGCAGCATGGCGCCCGTCGATGGGGCAATGGACGCGATGTCATATTGCTCGAGCAACGGCAGCACCGCCTGGTTCTGCGGCGTCCCGCGGATCATGAACAACGCCAGCACCTGCTCGTTCTCCACCAGGGCTTTCACGTTGGCCGCGGCGGCGTCGGCGCTGCCTTGGTCGTCGAGCGTACGCAAGTCGATGCGATTGCCGTTGACGCCACCGCGCGAATTGACAGCATCGAGCCAGAGCCGCGCTCCCAACGTCGTCTCGCTGACGTTGAGCGCCGAGTTGCCGGTGACCCCGGTGGTCTGGCCGATGACGAGCTGGGCGGCCGAGGGCCCGGCCAGACCCATGCAAAGCAGAAGTGGCAGCAGCGCCTTCATGAGAAGCCTCGATTCGGAACCAGTGATGAGCGCAACGACACCCGGAAGACTGCCAGGCATGCTTGCGGGGATGGTCGTGACGGCGATCAGGGCTTGTCGCGCGCGCTGGTGGCGATTTCGGTCTCGCTGTTGAACGCCTGGCCCGCGCCGGACCGGCCGCCGTTGCCCTGCGCACCGCCGATCACCCGCTCACCGTCGACCTTGAAGCGCAGCGCGTCATTGCCCTTGGGGGTCCCGGGCGCGACGACCTGGCTGAACTCGATGACGAGGGGTGCGGCTCGGGCCACAGCGACCATCGGCTCGGAAATCACCAGTGCAGCGGCTGCTGCAAGGAGAACCTTGCGGCGGAAAGCGAACGTCATGTTGTCTCCATTGGCTGGAAGTAGTTGTTAGGCGTGCCGCCATCAACTATCGAGCCGCGATGCTATGGGGGAGCACCCTTCTGTTTGCTTTCACGATCGGGGCGATGTGGAAACTGCGTAAGCAATCGGGCGAGAGTGCGGATCGATTGGAGGCGTGATGAGGTTCGCTGCCTGGCGAGTCCCCTGCGCCGGACACGATGCGCGTGACCGCGATGCAGCGAGAGCAGTCGGCTGAAGCCTCTTGTCGAAAGGCGGCTTCCGCCGCGATAGCTGCCAGCAGCAATCGCTGAAAGCGGCCATCTGAGTGGCATGCCTCGAGCCCGGCCCAATCCGTCCGACGTCCGGAGCGGAGTGGCGGGATCGCAGTTCGGCGTCGCTCGTCTGTCTTGATGAACAGGCGCCGCTGCTCGGCCCCAGGCGAGAGAGTGGGGCGCGCAAAAAGGAAAGGGCTCGCAACGCGAGCCCTTCCTACGTGAGCGACAGCCTTGGCCGTCAGATGTGAAGCGCGTGCCCCAGCGCCCGCAGCGCCGCTTCCTGCACCGCCTCGCCCAGCGTCGGATGGGCGTGGATCGTGTGGCCGACGTCTTCCAGGCGCGCGCCCATTTCCATCGACTGCGAGAACGCCGCCGCCAGTTCGGACACGCCCTTGCCCACGGCCTGCCAGCCGAGGATCAGGTGGTTGTCCTTGCGGGCGACCACGCGCACGAAGCCGTCGGTCGACTCCAGCGTCATCGAGCGGCCGTTGGCGGCGAACGGGAACATCGCGCTGGTCACTTCGTGACCCGCGGCCGCGGCCTCGGTGGCGTTGAGGCCGACGACGACGATCTCGGGGTCGGTGAAGCACACCGCGGGCATCGCCGCGGGGGCGAAGTGGCGGGTCTTGCCCGAGATGATCTCGGCCACCATCTCGCCCTGTGCCATCGCGCGGTGCGCCAGCATCGGCTCGCCGGTGAGGTCGCCGATGGCCCACACGTTGCGCATCGAGGTGCGGCACTGGCTGTCGACCTTCACGGCGCGGCCGTTCATGTCCAGCATCAGCGACTCCAGCCCCCAGCCGGCCGTGTGCGGCTTGCGGCCGACGGCCACGAGGATCTTGTCGGCCGGCAGGTGCAGCGACTCGCCGGCGGCGTTCTTGACGTGCAGCGCGTCGCCCAGGTCGTTCAGGCCCTGCACCGTGTGGCCCAGGCGCAGCTGGATGCCCGCCTTGTTGATCGCGGCGAGCACGGGCTTGGTGAGTTCCTCGTCATAGGCCGGCAGGACGCGGTCGAGCGCCTCGACGACGATCACCTCGGAGCCCAGCTTGCGGTACGCCATGCCCAGCTCGAGGCCGATGTAGCCCGCGCCGACGACAGCCAGCGTCTTGGGCACTTCGGTGAGCGCGAGCGCGTCGGTCGACGAGATCACGCGGCCGCCGAACTTCATCATCGGCAGTTCGACGGCGTCGGAGCCGGCGGCCAGCAGCAGGTGCTCGCAGGTCACGCGGATCGTGGGCTCGCTGCCACCCGTGGGCGTCACGTTGACTGTCTTGCCGTCGACGAGCGTTGCCCAGCCCTTGATCACCTTGACGCCGTTCTTCTTCAGCAGGGCGCCCACGCCGCCGGTGAGCTTGCCGACGATGCCGTCCTTCCACTTCATCGTCTTGACGAGATCGATGGAGGGCGATGCGACCTTGATGCCGATCTTCGAGTCACCCGCCCAGTGGGTGGCCTCCTCGAACGCGGTGGCCGCGTGGATGATGGCCTTGGACGGGATGCAGCCGACGTTCAGGCAGGTGCCGCCCAGGCTCTCGCCTTCGATCAGCACCGTGGGAATGCCCAGCTGGCCGGCGCGGATGGCGGCGACATAGCCGCCGGGGCCCCCGCCGATGACGACCAGGGTGGTGGATTGGATGTCCATGCGCGAGTGTTCCGATTCAGTCGACAAAGAGGGTGGCCGGCGCTTCGAGGTAGCCACGAATGACCTGCACGAACTCCGCTGCATGGATGCCGTCGACCACGCGGTGGTCGAACGACGACGACAGGTTCATCATCTTGCGGGCGACGACCAGGCCGTCGCGGATCATCGGGCG
>Ga0070673_100003299_pt1 | contig 10022 bp, 10 predicted proteins | sample KBSM23metaG_FD_65342 | JGI IMG/M metagenome (GOLD analysis project Ga0070673, IMG submission 65342) | Miscanthus rhizosphere microbial communities from Kellogg Biological Station, Michigan, USA - KBS M2-3 metaG | ecosystem: Host-associated > Plants > Roots > Rhizosphere > Soil ...
CCCCATTGCGAGATGCAATGCGCCTCGTCGACGGCGAGTAGTGAAACGTTGGCACGCTTGAGCAGGTCGAGGGTTTCCGGCTTCACCAGGCGTTCGGGCGCCACATAGACGAGACGCAATCCTCCGCGCGCGATGCGGTCGAGGACCGAACGGTTGTCGGCAGGATCGTTTGCCGAGTTGAGCGCCGCCGCGGCAATGCCGTAGCCGCCGAGCTGCGCCACCTGGTTGCGCATCAGCGCAATCAGCGGCGACACCACGACGGTGAGGCCGTCGCCAAGCAGGGCCGGCAGCTGGTAGCACAGCGACTTCCCGCTTCCCGTCGGCATGACAGCGAGAACATCGCGGCCGTCGAGGATTGCGGCGATGATCTCGCCCTGCCCGGCACGGAATGCCTCGAAGCCGAAGGTCGTGCGAAGTATGCGTTGCGCGGCCGCGAGGTCCGGCATATGCGTATGTCCCTCGCGGCAGTTCTATCTTTGTTCCTTCAGCCTCACAAGCCTTCTCCGCTCGAAGCGAGAGACCGGCCGCTGCGCATCATCGACACGATTGAGCAATGACCAGGCCGCCAAACAAACAAGCGCGAAGAAGAAGCAAGCAACCGATGCTGCCGGCGCACCGCCTCGACTATTCGCCGATCAGCGAACGTGCGCCGCTCAAACTGCCTGACGGGGCCCGCATGGTGGTGTGGGTGATCGTCAACGTCGAGGAATGGGACCCGACACAACCGATGCCGCGCACCGTGCTGCCGCCGCCGGCCGGAGGGTCGCCGAGCCCCGACGTGCCCAACTGGGCCTGGCACGAATACGGCAACCGGGTCGGCTTTTGGCGCTTCACGCAGATCTTCGACGAGTTCGGAATCCCGGTCGTGCTTGCGATCAACGGGTCGGCGCTCGCCGCCTATCCGCCGATCGTGCGCGCTGCTCGCGAGCGAGGCTGGGAGTTCATGGGCCACGGTTTCACCCAGCGCAACATGCAGAAGGTCGCCAACGAGCGCGCCGACATCAGAAAGACGCGCGAGGCGATCGCCAAGGCGACCGGCACGCCGCCGCGCGGCTGGCTCGGGCCGGGCCTCACCGAAACGTGGGAGACGCCCGACCTCCTCGCCGAGGAGGGATACGACTACGTCGCCGACTGGGTGCTCGACGATCAGCCGGTCTGGCTCAGGACCCGAGGCAAGCCGATCCTCAATGTGCCGTACACGCAGGAAATCAACGACGTCGCCATGATCGCGGTCCAGCATCATTCCGCTTCGGAATATGCCGACCGCGCGCTCGACCAGTTCGAGCAGATCCACGCCGACGCCGCCGACTCGGCGCGCGTCATGGCGCTGGTGGTGCATCCCTATCTGATGGGCGTGCCGCACCGGGTGAAACATCTGCGCCGCGTGCTCGAGGTCATCCGCCAGAAGCGCGACGTGCTGTTCTGGACCGGCGCACAGATCGCCGACTGGTATCTCGCCGCCGGACCAGCGGCACCGTGACCGTTCAGGAAAATCGCAGTCCCGCCGGCGCCGCGACCGGCGCCGGCGACGTGCAGGCGCGGTTGATGCTCGTCGGGCTCTGCCTCATTTGGGGCTTCACTTGGCCGGTCATGAGGATCGCGCTCAACGAGATCCCGCCGCTGAGCATGCGCGCCTCGACCGCCGCGATCGGCGCCCTGACGATGCTCGCGATCTGTTTCGTCAGCCGCCAGAGCCTGCGCATGCCGTTCGGCAAGAGTTGGCTGCACGTGATCGCCGCCTCGCTGCTCAATGTCGTCGCCTTCAGCCTGCTCAGCGCGTTCGCCCAGATGGAGACCGCGACCTCGCGGGTGGCGATCCTCACCTACACCATGCCGATCTGGGCCGTCCTCCTGGCGTGGGCCGTGCTCGGTGAGCGCCCGACGCGCGTGCAGGCGGCTGCGCTCGCCTTGTGCGTGGTCGGGCTCGTCGTCCTCATCGGCCCGTTGGCGCGGACCGGCTTGCCCACCGGCATACTGCTGGCGGCCGCCTCCGGCGTGAGCTGGGCGGCCGGCACCGTCTACCTCAAATGGGCGCGCGTCACCGCCGACCCGATGGGCTTCGCCTCGTGGCAGATCACGTTCGCCTTCTTTTTCATCGGCAGCGCGGCGCTGATCTTCGAAGGCGGATTCCATCTTCGCGGCGCCAGCACCGGCGCGTTGCTCTGCGTCGTTTTCAGTGGCGTCGCCGGCAATGCGCTTGCCTATGCGCTGTGGTTCTCGATCGTGCGCCGGGTGTCGGCGGTCACCGCCTCGCTCGGCACGCTCGCCATACCGGTGATCGGCGTCCTCGCCACTGTCCCGATCCTCGGCGAGCGGCCCACCACCGCCGACATCATCGGCTTCGCCTTGATCTTCGCTGCCTCGGCTTGCGTCGTGTTCGCCCCGCTGGCGCGCGCTAAGCTAACTAGCGGCCGACGCGCTCCGCCAATTGCGCAAGGCGCGCGACCATGGCGCTTGCCGGATCGGTGAGCGGATCGATGACGGCGAAATGGTTGCCGGGGAGCACTTCGTAAGAGGTCTCCGCCTTGCGCTCGTACCACACCTGCTCGATCGTCTGGCTCTGCCGCTTGAACTCGCTCGACTCCTCGTCGCCGACCACCGCGTCGAGCACCCTTCCGGGCGCGACCGGCCAGAACAGCGGCGACACGCGCCGCGCCGTTTCGGCATCGAGCCGCAGGTCCTGGTTCATGGCCAGGTCGACGAACAGCGTGAGGTCGAATACGCCGGAAATGGCGTAGCCCGCGGGGACGAGGTCGGCCGGCGCCTTCGGATAGAGCGACTGCCAGTCGGTCGCCACCATCGTGGCGGTGAGGTGTCCGCCGGCGGAATGGCCGTACACCAGGAGTTTGCGGCCGAACCGCTGCCACAGGAAAACGCAGGCGCGCCGGGCCTGCTCGATGATGTCCGGGATGGTGACGATCGGACACAGGTCGTAGCCCATGACGGCGACCGCGAACCCGCGCCCGTTGAGGCCGCGCGCCATGTGGCTGAAGGACGAGGGGTCCAAGGCGCGCCAATAGCCGCCGTGGATGAAGAGCGCGAGCGGCGCTTCGCTCCCTGCCTCGGGCAGGAACAAGTCGATGGTCTGCCGCGGGGTGTCGCCATAGGAGAGGCCGAGTTCGGCGCGCCCGCGCTTGAGCGTCTCGGCACGATAATCCTCGGCATCGCGCGCCCAGCGGGCGAAAAACTCCGGATGCTCCGGCACGCGGGCGCGCAGATTGTATTCGGCTTCGTAGTCGACGGCGGCCATCGGCATCTCCGGAGATTTTTTCCGCACAACATTGCGGCAAGCGCACCGCGCCGGCAAGCGGCGAGCCACGAACGGGCTCCCCAGGGGAGCGCGAACTTGCTAGGGAGTGCCTATGAAAGTCGACGGAAAGCCCACGCGCACCATTTGGCTCGAACCCGACGGCTGGTCGGTCGGCGTGATCGACCAGACCGCGCTGCCGCATCGCTACGTGAGCACGCGGCTCACCAACCTCGCCGAGGCGGCGCATGCGATCCGCGTCATGGTGATCCGCGGCGCGCCGCTCATCGGCGCAACCGCCGCCTACGGCATGTGCCTGGCGCTGCGCGAAGACGCCTCCGACGAAGCGCTCGAGCGCGCCTATGCGACGCTGCTCGCCGCGCGGCCGACAGCAATCAATCTCAAATGGGCGCTCGAGGAAATGATGGCCGCGGTGCGCAACCGGCCGCGCGCCGAGCGGATGGCCGCAGCCTATCGGCGCGCTGCCGAGATTTGCGACGAGGACGTCGCCATCAACGCCGCGATCGGCCGCAACGGGCTGCCGCTGATCGAGGCGGTCGCGGCACGCAAGAAGCCCGGCGAGCCGGTCAATGTCCTCACCCATTGCAACGCCGGATGGCTGGCCACAGTCGACATCGGTACCGCCACGGCGCCGATCTACTTGGCGCACGACAAGGGGATCGCCGTCCACGTCTTTGCCGATGAGACGCGGCCGCGCAACCAGGGGGCGTCGCTGACGGCGTGGGAGCTCGGCCATCATGGCGTGCCGCACACCCTCATCGCCGACAATACCGGCGGCCACCTGATGCAGCACGGCCTCGTCGATCTCATCATCGTCGGCACCGACCGTGTCACCGCCAACGGCGACGTTTGCAACAAGATCGGGACGTATCTCAAGGCGCTCGCCGCGCACGACAACGGCGTGCCGTTTTACGTCGCCCTCCCCTCGCCGACGATTGATTTCACCATTGCCGACGGCGTCGCCGAAATCCCGATCGAGCAGCGCGGCGCCGAGGAAGTGGCGACCGTGACCGGCCGCACCGCCGACGGCCGCATCGAGACCGTGCGCATCGCGCCCGACGGCTCGCCGGTCGCGAACTACGCCTTCGACGTCACTCCGGCGCGGCTGGTGACTGGCCTCATCACCGAGCGCGGCGTGCTCAAGGCATCGCGGGCGGCGCTCGCCGGGGCTTTTCCGGAGCGCGCCGGCGCGGCAGAATAGCTCATCAGCCGGTCATTCCCGCGCAAGCGGGAATCCATAGTCACGATTGGAGCCATCCTTCTCGACTTGTGGATATGGGTCCCCGCCTTCGCGGGGACGACGATGGAGTTGCGAATTCGGAGCGTGTGGCGTGCGTAAGCTCGAAGTTCGGCGTTCGACGAACCTGCCTCTGCCCGGAATCCTGACGATGAGCGTCAACCTTTTGCCGGCGCCGGTGCCGGTTGATGGCCGCCAATCGCCGGCGGCGCTCGCCATCGCACGCGGCACCGCACGCTATCTGCACGCGCTCGGCTACGGCGTGGTGAGCGAGCTGCCGCTGCCGTCCGGCCGCCGCGCCGATCTGGTCGCACTCGGCAGCAGCGGAGAAATCGTCATCGTCGAGATCAAATCCTCGATCGCCGATTTCCGCGCCGATCAGAAATGGGTGGACTACCGGTTGCATTGCGACCGGCTGTTCTTCGCCACGAGCCTTGACGTTCCGCGCGAGATTTTTCCCGCCGATGCCGGCCTCATTGTCGCCGACGCCTTCGGCGCCTCGATCTTGAGCGAGGCGCCCGAGCACCGGCTCGCGGCGACACGGCGCCGGAGCGTCATGCTGCGCTTCGCGCACGCCGCGGCCCTGCGCCTGCAGGCGCTCGCCGATCCACACGGTCCCTACGGCGCGGAAATCTAAACGGGGCCGCGGGGCTAACGCCCCGCTACGTCGACGACCCGTCACAGCAACAAGAAAGCCGCGGCTGCGACGAATTTGACGAACGCGCCCCAGCCGTGCCGCTATACAGGGCGCGGCTTTTGCGATTGAATGCGAAAGTTGAAAATGCAACTGTTTCTGCAGCGGGCATGCGTTCGCAATCGCGGCCTTCGCCGTTCCGGATCGTGCCCTGATGATCAGCGGGAGGATTAAGATGACCCGGATGCGCCGGATGAAGCTCTGCGGCTTTGCGATGCTCGGCCTGGCGCTCGGGATCGGCACCGCCTCGGCGCAGGACAAGACCTTCGAGCTGAAGCTGTCGCATTGGGTGCCGCCGTCGCATCCGCTGCAGAAGGCGATCGAGGACTGGGGCGCGTCGGTCGAAAAAGATTCCGGCGGCACCATCAAATACAAGGTCTTCCCGGCGCAGCAGCTCGGCAAGGCCTTCGATCATTACGACATGGCGCGCGACGGCATTGCCGACTTGACCTACGTCAACCCCGGCTACCAGCCCGGCCGCTTCCCGATCATCGCCGCGGGCGAATTGCCGTTCCTGATCGGCAACGCCCACGGCGGCAACCGCGCGGTCGATGCCTGGTATCGCAAATACGCGCCGAGCGAGATGAAGGACGTGAAATACTGCTTCTCCTTCATCCTCGATCCGCTCACCTTCCATTCCAAAACCAAGAAGATCGTTGCGCCGGGCGACATCAACGGAATGAAGATCCGGCCGTCGCAAGCAACCGTCGCCGCCTGGGTAAAGCTTTTGGGCGGCACCAATGTGCAAGCGAGCGCCCCGGAAGTCCGCGATGTGCTTGAAAAGGGCGTGGCCGAAGCGGTGACCTTCCCGTGGGGCTCGGTAATCCTGTTCGGTATCGACAAGGTGACGAAATACCATATGGACGCGCCGCTCCACACCGTGACGTTCCAGTGGCTCATGAACAAGGACACCTACGCGGCGATGTCCGACGCGCAGAAGAAGGTGATCGACAATCACTGCACCACCGAATGGGCCGCGCGGTTCGCCGACCCATGGGCGGATTTCGAGCACGCCGGACTGGAGAAGATCCGCGCCATGCCGGGCCAGGAGGTCTACAAGCTCAGCGACGAGCAGCTCGCCGAGTGGAAGAAATCAGCCGAACCCCTGCATCAGAAATGGGCCGACGCGGTACGCGCCGCCGGCGGCGATCCCGACGCGATCATGAAGGAGCTCAAGGCGTCGCTCGAGCAGTACCAGGCGGCCTATTGATGCGGCGCGCGATCGGGGACGCGCGGGCGGTTGCGGGCGGCTCGATCTGAGGGGGGCGGCGGATCGGCCGCGAGTGTGGGGAGAGCACATGGCCGAGCCGACCGTTGCCGGATCGTCGGACCCGGGTGCCGCGGCGTTGCCGCAGCCGCGCGGACCGATGAACTGGTTCATCGACGGCATCGAGCTCATCGCCGCATGCTTTGTCGGCATTGTCGCCGCCGACATCTTCATCTCCGTGCTGCTGCGCTATTTCTTCAGCGTCCAGATACCGGATGCCTACGATTTCGGCCGGCTGCTGCTCGGCATCCTCATTTTCTGGGGTATCGCCGCGACGAGCTATCGCGGCACCCACATCACCGTTGATTTGCTCTACGCCAATGTCGGCCCGCGGCTGCAACGCTGGATCGACGTGTTCGCCACGCTGGTGCTGATGTTTGTGGTCACGGTCCAGACCTACACGCTCTACGACAAGGTCTGGCAGACCCGCGCCGATCACGTTCTGACCTTCGATCTGCGGCTCCCGGTCTGGCCATTTTTCCTGGTCGCCTGGATCGGCGACGTCTCCGCGGTGCTGCTGATCGCCGTGCGTACCTACCGGCTGATCTTTCATCCCGAGCTGGTCGGCGACCGATATCAGATCAAGCCGGTCGAGTGAGGCGCGCGTGAGCACCGACGCGGTCGCCATCCTCGGTTTCGTCGCGCTGTTCGTGCTGATGCTGTTGCGCGTGCCGGTCGGCATGGCGATGGGGCTCGTCGGCGTGACCGGCTTCGGTTACATCGTCGGCAGCGGCCCAGCGCTGAAGATCGTCGGCCACACCTCGATGCGCACGGTGACCGACTACACCTTCGGCGTCATTCCGATGTTTCTGCTCATGGGTGCGTTCGTGTCGAATTCCGGCATGAGCCGCGAGCTGTTCCGCGCCGCCAACGCCTTCGTCGGCCACTTCAAGGGCGGTCTCGGCATCGCCACCATCGCCGCCTGCGCCGGTTTTGCGGCGATTTCCGGATCGTCGGTGGCGACCGCCGCTACCTTCGCGACCGTCGCCTATCCGGAGATGCGCCGCTACAACTATCCGCAATCCTTCGCCACCGGCGTGATCGCGGCCGGCGGCACGCTCGGCGCCATGCTGCCGCCTTCGACCGTGCTCGCGGTCTACGGCATCATTACCGAACAGGACATCGGCAAGCTGTTCATCGCCGGAATCATTCCCGGCATTCTGGCCGCGACCATGGACATGCTTACGGTCGTGATCATCGGTCGCGTGCGGCCGAAATTTCTTCCCGCCGCCCCGCGCCATTCCTGGTCCGAGCGGCTTACCGGACTGCGCGACATCTGGGCGACCTTGCTCCTGTTCGTCTTCGTCATCGGCGGCCTCTACGGCGGGTTGTTCACGCCGACGGAAGCCGGCGGCATGGGCGCCGGCGGCGCGCTGCTCATCGGCCTTGCCCGCGGCAAGCTCTCGCGGCCGGAAATCCGCCGCTCGCTGCTGCAGGCGGTGCGCACCGCGGCGGCCGTGCTCACCGTGCTCATCGGCGCGCTGATCTTCGGCTATTTCCTCACCGTCACGCAGACGCCGCAGAAGGTGACCGCGTTCCTCACCGGGCTCGGCCTCGGCCGCTACGGCGTGCTGGCGCTGATCATGCTGATGTATCTCGCCCTCGGCTGCCTCATGGACGCGCTGGCGATGATCATCCTCACCATTCCGATCATCTTCCCGGTGATCACCCAGCTCGGCTTCGATCCCATCTGGTTCGGAGTCATCATCGTCATGACGGTCGAGCTCGGGCTCATTCACCCGCCGGTCGGCATGAACGTCTTCGTGATAAAAAGCGTGGTGCAGGACGTTAGCTTCTCGACGATCTTTCTCGGCGTGCTGCCGTTCATCGTCACCGACCTCATCCGCCTCGTCATCCTCATCGCCTTCCCGATCCTTGCCCTCTACCTGCCGTCGCACATGTGATACTTAGGGCGTCATTGCGAGCCAACGGATCCGGCCCGAAGTGGCCGGCCCGATGACAAGCTCCGCGAAGCAATCCAGTTCGGTGCCCAAGATCATGGATTGCTTCGTCGCCCTTCGGGCTCCTCGCAATGACGGTTCTGGATCGACTGAGAAATTCGAAGGAAACAAGAAGGAGTCCGCCATGCTTCGCCTGCTGCTTGCCGCCGCACTTGTCACGTTTGCACCGGCCGCCTTTGCCGCCGACGCCCAGCAGATGGAAGCAAACAAGAAGGCCGTGGTGGAATTCTACGACCTCGCCATCAACAAGAAGGATTTCGAAGCCGCCTCGAAATTCCTCGGACCGCGCTACGTCCAGCACAACCCCCGCGCCGCCGACGGACCAGAAGGCCTGAAGGCCTTTCTCGCCTTCCTGCGCGAGAAATTTCCCGACTATCACAGCGAGATCAAGCGCGTCTTCGCCGACGGCGACTATGTCATCGTCCACGTCCACAACGTGCCGATGACCGGAAGCCGCGGCAACGCCATCATCGACATTTTCAAGCTCGAGAACGGCAAGGTCGTCGAGCACTGGGACGTGCGCCAGGAGATCCCGGAGCAGTCCGCCAACTCGAACACAATGTTCTAGGGCGTGGTCGATTTGATTGATCGTCATGCCCGCGCTTGTCGCGGGCATCCACGTCTTGAGCCCGCCGAGCAAAAACGTGGATGGCCGGAACAAGTCCGGCCATGACGAAACCATGCCGTTCAACGTAACCAGCAGAACGAGCGAAGCGAGGAAAAAAAATGGACCTGAAACTTTCCGGGCGCACCGCGCTCGTTACCGGCAGTTCGAAGGGGATCGGGCTTGCGGTCGCGCACTGGCTGGCGCGCGAAGGCGTGCATGTGGGTCTCGTCGCCCGCTCGGGCGAGCGCCTGGAAAAGGAAGGCGCGGCGCTCGGAAAGGCGACCGGCGTCAATGTGCGCACGCTCGCTGCTGACCTTTCCGACGCGGCGGCGCGCGAACGGGTCGTTGCGGCGTTTCCGGACGTCGACATCCTGATCAACAATGCCGGCGCCATCCCCGGCGGCTCGATCGACGACGTCGACGAGAAGGCGTGGCGGGTCGGCTGGGACCTCAAGGTCTTCGGCTATATCGGCCTCACCCGGCTCTACCTGCAGAAAATGAAGGCGCGGGGCCGTGGCGTGATCGTCAACATCATCGGTGCCGGCGGCGAGCGGCTCGACTTCAGCTATATCGCCGGGGCCGCGGGCAACGCCGGCCTGATGGCGTTCACCCGCGCCATCGGCGGCACCACCCCGGAATTCGGCGTGCGCGTGGTCGGCGTCAATCCCGGACCGGTCATGACCGACCGTATCGAGACGCTCAGCCGCAAGCGCGCTGCGACGCTCTACGGCGATGAAAACCGCTGGCGCGAGATGTTCGCAAAAATGCCGTTCGGCCGGCCGGCGACCACCGACGAGATCGCCGCCATGGTGATCTTCCTGGCGTCCGACCTCTCCGCCTACACGAGCGGCACCATCGTCACCATCGACGGCGGCCTCACGTATCGGAGCCAGCCGTAGATGTTGAGTGCGGAATTGCTTTGGCTCGGGTCACGGCGCGACCCAGGCGGAGCGGAGTGGGCTCGCCGTCAATGCGAAGCCGCGTAAAC